>SDBT01001499.1_pt1 | contig 41286 bp, 45 predicted proteins | sample 2277101 | NCBI WGS metagenome assembly SDBT01 (sample SAMN10404973, study PRJNA504765) | marine sediment metagenome | isolation source: marine sediment core GS10_PC15, 103 cmbsf | place: Arctic Ocean: Southern Knipovich Ridge | collected 2010 | reverse complement strand
CAGTTGGGCCGTACTCGCTGGCGCCCCTGTGCCTCGCGTGGCCGACCGCGCCGCCGAGCTGGCGCGCCATCGTGTGCATGCCGTAGCAGATCCCCAAAACGGGGACGCCGAGCGCGAACACCCACTCAGGCGCGGTCGGCCCGGAGGGCTCGGCCGCCGAGTCCGGCCCGCCGGAAAGAATCACACCGCGGGGGGCGAGCGCGGCGACGGCATCGGCGGTCAAGCCCTCCGGCGTACAAATTTCTGCGGCGACGCCGGCCTCGCGAACGCGGCGCGCGATCAGACGCGTGTACTGACCGCCAAAATCTAAGATCAGGATCCGCGGAGGTGCGTGCGCAGTCATCGGGACAATGTACGTCTCTCGGCGCGCCTTTTTAAGGGCGTGGGGCGTGCACTTCCTTTCGCGCGGAAAGGAAGGTTTTGCGTCTTCATTCGTTGTCCGTCGCCGTCTCGCCGTCCGGCGTCTCGTTGTCCGTCGCCGTCTCACCGGCCGGCGTCTCGCCGGACGGAGTCGTCGGCGCCTCGGTCGGCGCCTCGTTGACTTCTTCTTTGATCGTCGACAGAGGCGCGCGCCGCCGCGCGGCTGGGGCGGAGATTGGCAACCGGCGCACAAGAGGGTGTTCCCACCACCGGATCGTCTTTCCCTCGGCGCCGTGGAGCGTGGTGCTGCCGTCGGGATGGTGCACGAGCAGCGCCGACACGCTCGGCGCACTGACGAGCAGAGGGCGCGCCTTCTCCATAAAGGAAGAGGCCAGCGCGTCGGGCCAGACGTCGTACACGATTTTCAACCGCGCTCGTGGCGGGGTCGGGGCGGCCGCGCACGCGACGCGGAGCCGAACGTTCAGCATGGTCCGGAACAGCGGCGCGCCGTGCCACAGAACGGCGCTGACCAGGTCCCCTTGTGGGTTGCGCGCGTGTTGGACCGCGGCAAGGCGCTCGTTGGCGCCGAAGAGAAAAGTCGCCGACTGGACGGGAAACGTCGCCACGATCTGCGTGATGACGTCTCCCAGAGAGGGGACGCTGAACAGCGCCGAGTAAGTCGGCGTTTTTTCGTCCGAAGTCTCGTCCGGCGGAATGGACACAACCGCGTCCGCGCCGATCCACGCAACGTGTTCTGTCGTCATCTTTGCCAGGGAGCCGGTGCGCGGTTTAAGGCGGTTCAGGCGGTTCGGGCGGTTCCAGCTACTGCAGCGTGATTCCCGTGATTCCGTCGAAGTGCCGCCAGTGCGAATTCGCGCCAACCCAGATCAAGACGCAGAATCGGTTGTTGTTGATGCGGACCTGCGTGTCGGCGCCCGGGAGCGCGCAGTTGACGAGGATGAAGGAGCCGGTCCCGTCGTTGTAGATCTTCTTCAGCTGACCGTTCCGCGTCCCGTCGCCCAGCGTGATCGCCGAGCTGTACGCCGTGATTTGTGAGACGAAAGGGTTCCAAGAAATGTCGACGTCGGCGGCGACCGACTCCAGGACCGACCTGCTGCTGATGAGTGCCACGCCAGTCATGCTTTCTTTGGTAAGACGTTTTTTATATAGACGGCCGGTCGACGTAAACACGCGCATGTCGCAACTCGACGAAGACGAAATCCGCTGGGTGAAAAAACATGTTGCGTGCCTGTTTAGCAAGGTCTCCATGACTTTTGAGTATTCCGGGCGGTGCTGCGACGTCTGCGGCCGGCAGAAAACCTCGGGCCCGCCGAGCACGCCGCCCCCGACGGAGACGTGCAATTACCCAGAGCAGGTCCTCAACGTAAGCCGCTTGGAAGAGGCGCACCAGAAGTGGTGCAAAGCCCCGCCCCCGGACGATCTCGACGATCTCGACGACCCCGACTTTGTCGACATGCTCGACGACGCATACGGCGTTTACGACGTGACCCCGTGCCCGGGGAAAACGTGCAGGTGGAGCAAAACGTCGGAAATAGTCGACGAGGTCGACAGCGAGTATTTGGGCCTATGGGGGGAGCTGTCTACCCGTTTATTGCAGCGTGATCCCGCTGATCCCGTCGTACAGCCGCCAGTGTGATTTTGCGGCGGCCCAGATCAAGACGCAGAATCGGTCGTCGTCGATGCTCACCTGCGTGTCAGTGCCCGGCAGCGCGCAGTTGACGAGGATGTTCGAGCCGGTCCCGTCGTTGTAGATCTTCTTCACGTGGCCGTTCCGCTTCCCGTCGCCCAGCGTGATCGCCGAACTGTACGCCGTGATTTGCGAAACGAAAGGGTTCCAAGAAATGTCCACATCTGCGCCGACGCTTTCGAGCGTTTTTCGACTGGCGTACAGCACTGTCCCTTTGCCCATGCGGTCGGTCCAGTAGGTGAGCCTCGCACATGCGAGGGCCGTCGCCTCGTCGTCTGGATCGGCCAGCTTGTGTGCGGTCCGACGGTCGGCGAGGTATGTGTCCCGCAGAATGCCGAGGTCCATTTACTGACCCCTCCCAAAAAAATATGTTGCCGCGTGGTAAAGATGGCCGATACTTTGCTGGCGCGCATCCCCAACACCGCGATCACGGTTCGGGCCGGGTCCGGGACGATCGACGTCACGTCGTACCTCACCCAGATCACGAACGCCGGCGCCTCGGCGGTCACGCTCGGCGCCGGCCGGACGCCCGGCCAGCGAAAACGGCTCCAGCTCACCGCCACCGGCGGGGACGCGGTGCTGAGCTCGACCCTCCTCGCCGGCGGCACGACCATTACGTTTTCCGCGGTGGGCGACGTGGCCGAGCTGTTGTGGGACGGCGCGCTTTGGCGCGCCATTTCGCTCAGCAACGTCGCCGGGACCGCGGCGACGCCGGTGCTCGCGTGACGAAAAAAATGTAAAATCCTCGAATTTTGAAAAAAAAAGTGCCCACATTGAAATGCCTCGAAGCCGCAGCAGAAGCCCGGAACGCAAACGCAGCAAAAGTCCAAGTCCGCGACGTCCCCAAAAATGCTTCTCAATCACGGAAGGCGCCCTCGGAGGTGGGGAATTTTCCTTCCAAACAAACATCGTCGTGGGCGATAAAGCTTTTCGCGCCTATGCCCACAGCGAGGTGAAAAGGCTCTACTCCAACCATGACGCGGCAGCAGCCAGGTTCATGGCGCGTCTGCGCACGTCTGACGAGGTGGCCGAATCGGTAATCGGCATGGCCAACGACCGATTCGGCCTCGCCCACGACGGCGTTTACAAGGGCTGGCTCAGCGTGACGATCAACCGAAACTGCTACAACACGGTTGTGCATTCCACCCAGGATGACGCAATGATGGTCATCAAGGCCGGCAAAACCGAGTGGGGGTGGTCAATCTCCCACTACAGCACGCCAGGGATTTGGCGGGGCGCGCAATTGGCGGCCGGCGCGATCCAGCGCAGGTGGCGCACGCGGAAAGCCCGCAGGGTCGGGCGGGCGGAACTCTACGCCCCTGGGGGGCGTGGCGCCCTCGAAGCGAAAAGACACTTTGGGGCCGGGCACGACTGGTAAGCGCGATGTTTTCCTCTTCCGCCCGGCGAAAGAGGAAACTGGAAGGTGTCACACGTCGACGGTGGCGGCGGTCTTTCTTGGCTCGGAAACCGCGCGATGGTGTAAAAGGGGCGACGTGACAGTGACATGAACTACGGCAAGCACAACTGGTATTGCAGAAAGTGCAATTGCGAGAACTGGTGGGACAGCCGATCGTGTGTTCACTGCTCGCAATCCACCTTGGAAAAAGTTCTCCAGCTTGCCAGGGGCTGGACGTCGGCCGCGGTCGACCGGCCCCGCGAGCCGCCCCAGGTGCAAAAACGGCGCGTCGGGGACTGGAATTGCCCTGGCTGTGGATTTTTGCTCTTCGCGCGCAGATCAGAGTGCGCCAAATGTAAGATTAAGCGGCCACGTCGCAGGAGCGACGCCGTCGACGAAAAAGGTGTCGACGCGCAAGAAATGTGCGTCGTGTGTCTCGACGCCCCTCGCGACACAATGTTGCTGCACGGGGGCACTGGACACACGTGCGTGTGTTCAAAATGCGCGGGCAAGCTTCAACACTGCCCCCTGTGTCGGCGACCCGTCGAGAAACTTGTGCGCAACTTCCGGTGATCAGCCCGGCGCGCGCTTAACGGATTTCGTGTTGTATCTTCCAGGTGTATCTGGTGTCCACGACAGTGTAGTTCCCATCGTGAGTGAAGTCCACAATTGTGTGCTCGTCGAAGTCGAGCAATTTTTGACCGTTATCCACCAGAACTTCCGGAACCGGGGACAACACGACCACGACCGGATAACACTCGTACGGAAGTTTGAGGCAGAACGCCAGCATGGAATGAACGGTGATTTGTCCGTAGCCCAGGTTAAGAACCTTCTCCTTGGTAGACCATTCCCCTTTCTCGACGGTTTCCAGCATGCGTTTGCGGTGGCCCAGCTTGACCATGCCAATCCCTCGCAGGTCTTCATCAGTCAGCAACGCTACCTGCTTCATCTCGATGGCTTCGGCTGCAAACATCGCCGCGTGTTCCGCCGGTAGTTCGAGCCGAGCCAAATTGGCTGCAATTGAGAAGTCGGGGTTTATTGTGCGGCAAACCTTCGCAAGCGTGATTTTGCGTTCAGATAGGTTGGGGGGTTTGTAGCGTGTTGTCAGCGCGCCGCGATGAGAACTGACGGCCTTCTCACGACAAAATTTTGATCCCATTGGACGGCTGCAACAGTGCTTTGTTGTTTTTAGCACGGGGCAAGGGTCCGATTTCCTTTCCCCAGCGGCGGAAAAGGAAAACCGGGGCGGTCAGGCGGCGAACGCGGCGACGGCGTCGAGGTCGACAACTCCTGTCTGCAGCATTTTTCGCAGCAGCACGTCAAACTCGAGGGGTTCGTACACAAACCGGCACGCGTTCGGCGAGAAGGTGTATTCGCCAAAGTAGATTTTCCCGTCCGGCGTCACGTGCACGTCGACGCGGACGTAGTCTTCCAAGCCGGCGGCCGCCTGTTCGGCGCAGCGGATCCACTCGGCGAGTCGCGCCGGTTTTTGGAGCGGCGGGTGGGCGGTCGGCTGCCCCGCCGTGATCGGCAAGCGGTCCCAAGCGACCGTGTAGTGGTCGCAGCGGCCGCTCACAACGTCCATGCGTTTGATCATAAACACTTTGCCCCGGATCGAGTGGAAGCGCAGCTCGACCGTGTTCGGCAGGTATTCCTCGGCGAAGACGCGCGGCGCGATGTCTTCGTACCACAGCTCTCCAAAGAGCCTGCCGTGCCTGCTCGCCAGCCACGACACGCACAACTCTTTGATCGCGGCGAGGTCGATGGGCACGCGGTCTTTCCCCTGGACCGCCGCGCCGCCAGCGACGATGACGTACCGGCCCGAACTGTTGTTCGGTTTCAGCACGTACCGCGCGGGCAGCCGTTCCAGGTCCAGCGCCCGGATTTCGCTCGGGGACGCGGCGATTGCGTACACCTCGGGAAGGGCCAGCTGGGGGGCGAGCGTCCGGATTCGGGACCGCACGCCCAGCTTGTCGGCCAGGCGCGTGCGCGTGGCGTCGCGCTTCCAAAGAATCCTTGACGCGAGGAGGTGGTTGAACCCGCGCGCGAACCGCCGGTCGACCGGCCGCTTTGAGGCGGCGGTTTTCGCCGCCGCGAGTTCGTGCCGCCTCCCGCGCGTCACGACGGCGTCGACGAAGGCGTGGAGCGTGTCGGCGTCGACAAGTCCGTCGGCGCCCACGACCACCGGCTCCCGAAGAAGGGAGCAAGTCGAGATCACCGTCCGCAACGCCACGCGCGGAGACGACAGGCGCGGAGGCGACAGGCGCGGAGGCGACAGGCGCGGAGGCGACAGGCGCGGAGGCGCCACGCGCGGAGGCGACAGGCGCGGAGGCGACAGGCGCGGAGGCGCCACGCGCGGAGGCGACAGGCGCGGAGGCGACAGGCGCCTATCGAACACCACACCCTTCCCGTACAGTCCGTGTTTGTGCAGCACGTAGGTGAAGACGGCTTGGTCCCGATTCAAGCCTGCGGCCACAAGCGTGTCGTACACCTCGGCAAGAAAAGCCGACGTCGCCGCGCACGACACTTTCCGCACGAACAAGGAGGTTTCACACAGAGGGATGGCGTTCAGCGCCGGGAACAAGGCGCTTTTTTCGAGATGCGCGCGCCACGCGCGGACGGCTTCGGTGTTTTCGAGGCGCGCCGATCTCAACGCGCACAGCTCCTCGATTTCGTCCTGGACGCGCGACCGGAGCGGATGGGCCCGTCCGACGAACCCCGCCCGAGGGTGGTCTTCGATCAGGAGGGGGAGCAATGCCCCCAAATCCGTCGGGTTCGCGGCGGGCGCGTCGGCGAGCGCGTCGGCGAGCGCGTCGGCGAGCGCAAGAAGAAGCCCGCAGTCGACGTGGAGAACGTAGTCGTAACGGCTGAGTGGAGGGGGGAGGTGTTTCAGCTTGAACCATTTGGAAGTCGACCGCGCTGCGTCCATCCCGCCTGTCGCCGGCCGGAGCGGAACCTGCGCCACGGTCCACACGTCGGACGTCAGGCCGGGCGTGTCCGTGTAGAAAAAGTGGTCGAAGCCGGGGAGGGCCGGCAGCCGGGCAAGCCGAACAGCCTCGCCGCGGTAGTTGCCGAAACTGTACGCGTACACGGCGGTCGTCATTTTCCCAAAGGCGGGGAAAGGCGCTTAACCCGCAACACCGCAAAAAATGAATTTTTGGACGCCGGGCCTGCGGGGGTCCGCCGCGACGCTGGTCGTCGTGGCCGCGTTTGCGCGGGTTTGCGCCCGCCGTGTAAAAACATGTCGCAAGGGAGCGGAAGTACGCCGACGCACAAAAAATTATTGTGTGGCCGTAGGGTAACGAGCACATGTCGCACTACGGAATGCCGATCGACTCGACCCCCGCCGCCACCGTCCGCATGAACGCGGGAGGGTCCGAAACCCCGTACTCTGTGTCGATAAACCACCAAATGTTCCCCGAAGTGACGCTTGCGGCCCAGGCCCGGCTGCGTCGGTGCACGCGCCTGTCGAGGGACCCGGCCACGTGCATCGATCGGACGATCGACGTGCTGACGCGCCCACACGTTGCCGGTCTGCAGGTGACGGGCGTCAACCGGTTCCCGGGGTACCGCAACTGGTCGAGCCACACCGCGTTCCACCTCCACCCACACCCACACTCGCACTTCCGCGAAGGATACCAGCCCACGCGGGTCCGGACAATGCCGGACGACGGCGCGGCGCGCACCTTGGACCACGCGCACCGAGAATCGTACCAGTCGCAGCCTCTGGCGCGCTGGATTTCTGACCGCCGGGGGTATTAAAACCTGACCGTCGGGGGTATATTAAAACCAACCCGCGCAGTGCGCAAAGGCCTGGTTTTTGGCGCACGCCAACGTGCTGAGCAGGCAAGTGTTTCCTTTTCTCGGACAGAAAAAGGAAAGCCGCACCGGTTTCGGGAAATAAAATCCCCCCTCTTGGTAAATGGATCGACACGTTCATCCGAAATTCGTCCCACACTGCCCCGTCAACGTTGCGTTTGTCGACCAGTACCAGTACAACACCCCTGATAAAGACCACAACGTGTACCTCTGCGAAAACGGGCTGAGCACTCCGGTCTACTCGTGCGACGGAAACATCCACCAGACCCTCCCGCTCGAGCGGTACCCGCGAGCGGGCACGGTCCACAACGACATCCGCCTCGGCAACCTTGTGCACTTCCAAGGCCACCCGCGCGGCTCGCAGATGGGGGTCCACCCGCACGCCCTCAGCAGGCTCAACCTGGCCAAGGCACGGCTGGACCGCGAACCCTACACTCCCGACGCTCGGCGCGCTTACGGGAGGTACCCCTACCCTGACGTGTACGGATATGTGGCCGGATCTTGCGCCAACGCGTAACCCGCTACGTCGACACCGTGGCCGAGCGGTCCAAGGCAGATTCGAAATCTGCTCAGCAAAAAGCACGAATTCTTGCGGCCGCGCCTGGGGGCGCCCGCCAACGCGTAACCCCTCTCCACGGTAACAATTCCTCTCTCGGAGAGAGGAATAGCCGCCCGTCCCCTTATCCGTCGAGCTGTATCCGCGAAGCGTCGCCGTACAGGGACAAGGAAAGAGCGTCGCAGATCTCGCGCCAAAACGCGCCGAACTGGATGCCGTCCCCGGCGAGCCGCTGGAATTCGACGAGCGGCGGCCCTTCCCCGCCGCCGTACAAATTCACGGCCATCGAAACGTCGCCGGCAAGCTCGATCGGCGCGGCCGCGCCGTCGACGGCGCGGAGAAAGTCGCGCGCGCTTTGTTTGAACGCCACGTGGAACACGTCGCCGTCGACGCGACAGCGAGGCGACCTCACCGCGCGGGACTCGTCCCCATCGATGCGGATGCACTTCGCGCAGGCAGCGGTTTGGATGGCCCGGTAGATTTCTAATGCGATTTGGGCGTGCGTCGGGCCGCCAAACGCAGGTTTCGGCAGCCGCACCGTCGAGTATTTGTCGACGTAGTCGGGGCGCTCCTTCCGCCTGGGAAACCGCCTCTCAAAAAAGGGCCTGAGGAAGAGCTCCGCAAAGAAGGGCCTGAGGAAGAGCTCCGAAAAGAAGGGCCTGAGGAAGAGCTTCGCAAAAAATCCCGGGGGGCGGGGGGCTGGCGGGAGCTGCGGAAGCTGCATGGTCAATTCGTGTGCCATTTTTTGGCAGTGTGCTGTGGAAGCGCAGGTAGAAAACTTCATTTTTCCCGCCTGCGTTAAAAGCGCCAACGGCCTCACCCACATGGGCGCATTGCTGTGCGGAGTCACGTGCGCGCGCAAACTGCGGCTGTCCACGGTCGACCCGGCCAACATCCCGCCGTTTAAATTCAACGGCCAAACGTTCCCCTGCCTGGTGAGCCGCGACGACGTGTACGACGGCGACACGCTCAAGGTCGTGATCGTCCGCAACAACGTCGCGGAAAAACACACGGTGCGGATGGCCGGCATCGACGCGCCGGAAATGAAGCCTCTGCTCGCGCAAGCCAACCGCGCCGCCGAAATGGCGGCGGCGGTCCAGGCCCGCGACGCCCTCCGCGACTTCATCGACGGGCAGACGCTCGAAGTCGCCTTCCACAAGCACGACAAATACGGAGGAAGACATGTGGGGACGGTGTACGTCGTGCGGCAGTCCCTCTGGAAAGCCTCAACCAAAATCGATACCTCGGAGTGGATGCTGCAGCACAACCTGGCCCGGCCGTACGACGGCGGCAAAAAAGTGCCGTTCGGCGCGCCGGCCGGCGAAAAGGCGCCGCCAGGCGTTTACCCCTCTTTGGCCCCCCCGTGACTCCTGTGAACGCAGATCATTCGCGGCTGTGCGTACCGGGGGCCGCGCAGCACGTGGAAACGCACACCGAGCGGAAGACCGCGGTATTCCTCTCGCGGAGAGAGGAATAAAGAACCGTCGCGGGTCAGCCAAAAAGTAGCCAGATGCGGTTCGGCTGTTCTGGGAACAGCACGGGGCGCGGCGGGGGCGCGCGCGTCCGCGTCACTCGCGTTGTCGGCAGCGAAACCCGGCGCGCGCTCTCTCGACGGACTTTTTCCGCTCGGCGCCGCGCCGGCAGCGCCCACCCGTGGAGGTGGGCTGGCGGGAAATTGCGAAGGCAAAACATTGTGGGCAAGACGGGGGAGCCGACGGCGGGGACGGCGAATCAATCAGTTTTCGCCGCGAACCGGGTTAACGTTGCATTGTTTTCAACAAACCATGCAGACCGCCGTTGCAGAAAAAACATGCGACGATGCCGCGCGACCCCGAAAATCCGACACCCTGTTCGACCACATCCAGCAGGGGAACTACGAAAAGGTCGAAACGTACCTGAAAGGGAACCCAGACAGCGCGTGCGTCGCCGAAAATTTGCTGGGCATGGCGTGCGCGGGCGGCTGGATTCCCATTTTTGAGCTGATCGAGCGAGAGCTGCGGCCCCAAAACATCGAGTGGGTTCTCATGTTTAGCCATGCGTGCAGAGGCGGGAACGTGAGCATGATGAAGTACGTCATCGGCAGAGAGCCGGAAGCCGTAAAAACCAGGATGAGGATCGACATCGAGTGCGTCGGAAAATACGGCGACAAAGAAGTGATCACAAAAGTGGCAAACGCCATGCACATCGTCGGCTATTTCTGGCTTGGCCTCGGAGCCTGCGCGATCAAAGACTGGAAACGCATGGAAACAAACCAAACGATCGTGCACGACCTCTACGACGCGGCCCTGGAACGGGAAAACCTACCATACGTGAACATTATGCTTCCGCGGGAGGGTTCGTAAACAACGCCGCGTCGAATAGAAAAGCATTCTTCTCCGGCGCGAGAAGAATTACGCGCGCCGCGGTCCGCGAAAGCGCCGCGCAAAAAAATGTTGCGCGTCAAGCAGATGGCCGAACAAAAAATAGTCGACGAACTCTACAACAAAGTCCTCGCCGCGGTCAACGGCAAAAGCATTTCCGTCGGCGAGCTGGTCGGAGTCACGCTCCACGCGATGCAGCTCGTCCAGCTCGCGCCAGGCCTGTCCGGCCTGGAGAAAAAGGCGCTCGTCACGGGCCTCGTCCAGCGCATCGTCAGCGACTCGGGGCTGCTGAGCGCGGCCGACGCCGCGGCCGCGAACCTCTTCATCGCGGTCACGCTCCCGACGCTTATCGACACGATGAAAGCGATCGCGAAAACTGGCGCCGACCTCGTGAGGGCGACCCAGTGCTGCTGGTGATTTCCCCGGGTTAGAGACACGCCACCCCGCAAGCCAAACCCATGCTACTTGACGATTACGGAAATCAGTATGTGGATGTTTTTTGCGGCGTGCGGATGAAACTCGACGACGCCGTCCGAGCCGCCAACAAACATTTGGTTCCGCCAGACGAGGAACCCCTGGACGTGTATCACGCCGACTTTGTCGGCGAATCGGACAACATTGGCGAAATGAAGCACGGCCTCACAGTCAAAGTTGACACAACAAACCTTGAATCTGGCAGGCGGCACCCCAAGGTCGACGACATGTTTGGCTTTGTCGGGTTCGACGTCGCGGACGACGAGGGCCCCTCCATGCTCAGCCAGGCGGGGCAGTGCGTGACCGCCTACACAAGGGTGTGCAAGGGCTCTCGTTTTCGCGAGAGAACACAGGCGCTGGATGACCTTTTTGGCGCAGGCAGCTGGAGCCTCTACGTCGTATCGTCGCGGTGGTGACGAAAATGAAAATGTGCGGCGCCGTGTTTTCAGCACGCGGCAGATGTATTTTTCGAGTTTCTGCAGCGCGCGACCTGCTGCGGACGCTTCGGCAGGTACGAATTATCGGGCAGAGGCGGTGGCACGGCTGGCCGATTGGCCGCGGCAAAGACGAAAACGCAGACGTGTTTTGGCCCCCCTAAAGCGCTGCGCCCTTTTCTCTCCTCTCGCACAGGTCCACGAGAACATGTGCGAGGTGGTCCTGAAAACGTGCACGGTGGTCCTAATCATAGACATAGGCTGCAGCGCAGAAGTGTTCGCGTGCTGGAACCCGTAGCGGCTGCGCTAAGGCTTTCCTCTCAGCCGTCGCCTGACGTGAGAGGAAAGAGGTCCACGGCGCGTTAAGGGCCGCCGGCGCAAGGTGGTATCCATGTCGACCGAAGAGAAATCCATCGCCGCCCGCGGCGTGTTGTCTTCGTTCCTCGTGAGGCTCACGGACAGCGCGCACACCCAGAGCGATCCGGCGACGCGGCACACCGTCTTCGTTGAAAAAGCCCGCCTCCTCGCCGGCGTCGGGGTCGACGCGCTGCGCGGCGCGGTCGACGTCGACGTCCAAAGCCTCGACGACCAGATGAAAGAAGGGTTTGAAGCGCTGTTGGCCTTCATCCAGACCGCGCCGGGTGGGCCTCTTTCGGGGGCCCCCTCCCGCCAGGATTCCCCTCGGGGGGCTTACCCCCTCGGGGGAGGGTGCAGGCCCGAAGGCCCCGCGGGCCTAACGGCCTGCACGTGTCCGTCCGGGCGCGGCGCGGCGCCTCCTGCTTGGGGCTCGATACCGCCCTTCGGCGCGGCACGGGCGCCGCACGACCCGTACGGAGGGTACGTGCGGCGGGTCGACGCGGGCTTCGGGGAAGCCCGCGCACCGCGGGTCACGCGCCGCGTGCGCCCTCCGAGCGACCCCACCAACGAAGCGCATCCGTTCCACCGCTTCCGCCAGGAAGAGTTTTAGGCGGGCCCCGCGCGCCGTTCGACTGGGCGGCGCTGCTGAGGACTCTCTCACAAGAGGCTTCCCTTTCGCTTGGAAAGGAAAATTGTGGCCAACCGCCTCGCCGCTCCAAAACACGTTGCAAAAAAAAAGCATTCTTGTAACCGTAATGCGCAAATCCAAATCGCGAAGTCGGTCCCCACGACGGGCTCGAAGTCCACGACGGGCTCGAAGTCCACGACGGGCTCGAAGTCCACGACGGGCTCGAAGTCGGTCATCGTCGCAGGGGGCTCGGAGTCTGTCGCCACAACGGGCTCGAAGTCTGTCGCCACAACGGGCTCGAAGTCAGTCCCCGCCGCGGTCACCGTCAGATGTCGCTCTTGCCGCAGAAGAGAGGGCGTTACAGCGCCGCCTGGACGCTGCGAAGTGGCGGCTCGCCGCCGCGAAGAGAACCCGCCGAAAGATGCACCCGTCGCCGACGAGGCCTTCCCCTCGCCAGTTGAATGCGGCCGTGGCAAGGTTGGTGGGCGAATTCACGCACGACGCACAATACGGCCGGAAAACGAACTTAATGCGGGGCGAGCTAAAAGCCATCCTGAAAGGGCCGCGGTTCAACTTCCACTCTTCAGCTCTCGGCGAGGATGCGATAAACGCTGCGGTAGCAGCTGCCAGAAAGACGCTGCACAAACCGAAAACAGTCTACGTCGTCACGGCAGTCGCGTGCACCATGAGCTCTCCCTATGAGGATGAGGCAGGAGAACTGGTAAACCCAGAAGTTACTGTCCTTGCTGACGAGGACCAGTTCCGCAAGTATGTTGTCGACGAGTGGGTTGTGGCCAATGGCAACGAGATCGGTCCAAAGACCGCTGCCTTGCAGAAGAACATGTTTACCTGGCCACTCTTGAGAATGCTTGCGCCCATGCTCACTCGAGCCACGTTTTCAGATTTTGGTACGTCTAACGCCCATTGGCACACTGTGACGGCTGTACAGGGCTGTCAAAACGTTACCGTGTACAGCCGCCCGTCGATATACAACTACGGCATGCGGAAAATGCAAACTTATTCCCAGCGCACACACGCCAACCTTGATCCAGACGAATCAATCGGAGACACGTGGGATGGTCGGGCGGAGGAAAAGAGTCCAGGACGACGACAGCGGCAACCGAAAACATGCTACATCATCACATCCGCAGGATGCGCGGATTCTAGTTATGAGGCGAATGTTGACAGGCCAGTCACGACCATTATGATTGGCGAAAGCGAATTTCGGGAGCATGTACGTGGGTTGTATCCGGTCGAGGGGGAAGATTTCTGGGAATTGTCAGAACGTCCGAACGTGATAGATATTATTCAGTACATGCTCGCACTCCTGCCAGACTGGGCAGGGGACAGCCGCTGGTCACACCTGACCCCCTGGGTAAGCGTTGTCGTCGTCCGTGGCTTCCAATACGCCACAGTGTACACCCACTCCGAGCCGCCAGATATCGAACCGCCAAGTACCACCAGCGCGTACAAGTATCGAGGTAAAAAATTGTTCGCGTGGGAGGGGGGGTCACGATTAGCCGCCTCTACAATCCAGCGAGCGTGGAGAACGTCGGTCGCGCGCAAGGCCGCCCGCAAGGTCGGGCGCAAAGGGAAAGAACAGTACTACGCGCCAGGAGGCCCCGGCTACCTCAAAGCTCAAAAGCATTTTGTCGACGTTGCCTAGTTTTGGTTCTTCTCTCGCAGCAGAGAAGAAACGTTTGGGGCTCTAGCCCTCGCCCCTCGAAGCGATCGGGTTAAAATCCTGCCGCGGGGACCCACATGATGTTTTCCGTAATTCTGCCGGTCTACGACCGACCCCATGATCGAGTTTTGGGAGGCGATGTGAGCTCCGGGAGTTTTTTTTTCTTCTCTCACAGCGAGAGAAGAAACACGTTCTCGGAATCAACTTTCACAATCGGCGGTTCGCATCCTTTCCCGCAGGAGTTTGCCCTTTGGAACGAATCGTTTCTCCTTTGTGTCGGCTGAATCCGCTTTTTGCGTAAAATCGTACATGAACGCGACGACAACGGCGAGCACGTCGACCAGTTTCTCGTCGGGAAAAAGGCCAAGCTGCCGGCAAATGGCCTCGAGCTTCGTCGCTGCGAGTTCAATCGCATCTTTGCCTTGATGTGTGTTTGGTGTGTGTTTGATGTGTGTTTGGTGTGTGTTTTGGTGCGTGGTGGGCGTTTTATACGCGCGGCAAAGGGCCTCGAGCGGCGCCTGGTTGTTTAGGTCCTGCGCCAGCGTCTGGTCGGCCATGTAGCCGACGATTTTCACCATCGGCGCAGGTCCTGGGCACGGGAAGCGCCACGCCGAGTCCCCGGGCACCCTCCGGTCGCAGCTCCCGAAGGGGGCGACCTCCCGCTGGGGGCTTTCAGGCTCGTCAACCTCGCCGTCGGACTCGTAGCAGTACACGTGCTCGCCGTCGGCATCGTAGAAGACGAAATCTTCGTCTCTGGGAGAAAGGCAGGCGCTCGCCATTGAGAGGGAAGGGGGGAAAGCTTGCGCGCATTTCACTTTTGTGTTGCGCCCCTCTCAAATGGACCGCATCCGTGTGCCGACGCGCCGCACCAAAGGAGGCTCGTGGAGCGCCACGTACTTGAAACGCGCGCTCCCAAAAGTGGTCGCGCGCAGCGCGGAGCTTACCACCGCCGAGAGCGCCGACGCCTGCGCTCGAGTCTGCGTGTCGGACCTCAGCTGCAAAGCGTGGAAATACACCGCAGGGTCCGACCAGTGCTGGACGTCGGCGCTGGTCGACGAGCCGCGCGCCGTGGTGGAGGGCAACTGGGAGACAGTCAGCGGGCTCGTGGCAAATGAGGTCGACTTGACCGCGGCCGGCAGCGTCGTCCTGCCGACGCTGTTTGTCGTCGGGCTCGTCGCGATGTTTTTCGCCCTTCGGCGCTTGTGGAAGCCCAGGCGCCGAAAATAATTCGTCGCGGGTTTTTTGTCTTGGCCCAGTGGCAACCGATGTCCAACGCCAACAACAAACTTTTCCGAGACGACACGGTGCACAGCACCGAAAAACTCTCGACGGACCTGCTCCCCAACAAAAGCCTCGCCCTCGAGTCTGTGAAGCCTGCTGGGGCCGTGTTCTACAACACCACAAACCAGTGCCTCTACTACTCGGACGGGACTGTGTGGCGGAAGCTGTTCGGCGCGAGTGGGGCTGGCGCGCACTGCCTGATCGACGTCGACGGGGACACGTTTGTGTGCGTCGACGACGGGAGCGACAACGACAACGTCCGCGTCGTCGCCACCAACAACGTCAGCATCGACGCGCTCAACGACATTACCGCCGACGGGGACACGATTTCGCTGACCTCGACCTCGACGAGCACGCTCACCGGCGGGGTGGAGGTCACCTCGGCCAACAACATCATCGTCACGCCGGGGGCCGCAACCCAGACCACCATTCGCGGCGCGTCCCACTCGGCTGGGACCATCACCGGCGCCACCGTGCTGACGCCAGGCAACAGCGGCACGACATACCGGGTGAACCAGGGCTCGTCAGGCTACAACATCACACTTCCGGCGCAAGGCTCGACCGGAACCAACCCTGCCATGAACTTCAAGTTTGTCCTCGCCGACGGCACGGACGCCGGCGACATATTCATCATCTCTTCGGGCACCTCTGACATCGTCGGCTCGTTCGACAACGCGGGGACGGCAACCGCAATCGTTGCCGTCGACAACGCGAACTTCGAGGGCGCGACCGCCGCTTTGGGCGACACGATGCAGTTTTCCGGACTGGCGTCCGGGTGGTGGTTCACGGGCCGGACGACTGTGAGTGGCGGGATTACCACTTCAGGGCCGCCGTAGTCGGTACACGGCGGCAGGCGCGGAAATTCGTTGCCCACCCTTTCCTTTCGCCAGAGGCGCGAAAGGAAACTTCATTCTCGCTACTCCGCAAGAAACCGCGCGACGTCCCCCCTCGCCGCCTTGCTAATTTCTGGCCAAAACCGGATGAACAGCTGGGCTTTGATTTCGTCAGCGGCTTCCTTCAGCAGGTCGCGATCCAACTCTGCGACCATTGCCCCGATATTCTGGTTGACGGCGACCTTCCAGCGGCCGCCTTCGCGGAGGTGTTGAATGGCCTTGTGCCGTCTGGCGTCGGTGTCGAAGACTTCGCCGAGCTTGCGGATAAACTCGGCCGTCCCCACTTCTGGCAGGCGCTTTTTCTTCTGGTGGTTCACTTCCTGGAATTCACGGCGGACGAATTTGAGGCGTGTCGTTGTCGTCGCGCCTTGCCTCGGCACGTTCAACGCTTTGAGGACGATCCCTTCGGGCGTCCCGCCCAGGCAGGACCGGAGCCCGCCAGCGTCAATTCTGTCCATGGCCCTGTTGACCAACGCCAGGAGATCGCCCGGCGCGCCATCTCTTTTTGAATCGTAAATCAGCGCGACCGTTTCGAGCCCGGGGCCGGCCAAAACGCCGGCCATCTCTTCTGGTGTCAAAACCGTTCCGTCCTGCCGTGCGATCTCGTACACAATCCAGCAGTGCCGCGGCGTCCGCGCGTACTCGGTGACGTTGGGCAAGCGGTTTCGCACCGCCTCCCCGTGATAGTACAGCCCCTCTTGAAACCATTTTTCCTTGCCGTGCAGGGACAGCCAAACATTCCGCCACAGGGAACCTTGGGGGTTTATTTCCTTGGTTTTGTTGTAGTAGTGGAGGGCGCCGGCCTTCTTGAAGACAGTCAGTTGTGACCCGTCGACTTTTTCTTGGACGACGATGCGCTGGGCGAGGTCAATGTTTTTGAAGTCCGCTGAGCAGCTGCCGGCCTTGATGGAGGGGAACGTACGAACTTGCATGGTGCCTTTTTATTTCCAACGTCACGCCCCCTTGATGTTTCATTTTTCGGTCGCGGCGTCGGTCGCGGCGTCGGTCGCGGCGGCGGTCGCGGCGTCGGTCGCGGCGGCGACGGTCGGGCCGCTGGCGATCAGCGCGTCGAACGCCGCGAGGATCTCGCCCAGCATGTAGGCCGCCATCTCGAGCGCGTCGTGGTCGGCGTCTTTCAGGCGGAGGTGCGACACGACCTCCTCAGAGATCTCGGCACGCACCGCGTCGCACGTCCCCGCGATTTCCGGGTAGTCGGCGTGCGCCTCGGCCGTCTTCCCGCGGACCGCGTCGGCGCGGGCGCAGAGCTTCGTCAGGGTTTCGATGTTGGTTTTGATTGCGTCTTCCTGCTTCGCGACGCTGTCTTCCAGCTGCACCGCGCGCGCCGTGACCGTCTCGAGCAGCGTTTTGATGCGCTCGAGCTTCTCGAGCCGGACGTCCAGCTCGTTGTCTTCGAGCAGGTCGTACTTCTCCTCCAGCAGCGCGTCGAGTCCTTTCGCCTGCTTGAACACTGCCCCGAGGTCGAAGGCGATGTAGATCAGGCCCAGCTCGATTTCGTCGTTCGGCAGGCTCGCCGGCGCGGCGTTGTCACGGTGCCCCCCGAAAGGAGCCTGCTCCTTCGAGGGGCCCCCGAAAGGAGCTTGCTCCCTCTGGGCGTGGGCCGCGGCCGGCGGCGCCTCGTCGAACACGAGGTCGACGGCGGCCGGCGCGGGCGGCGCCTCGTCGGCCCTCGCCTCAAAGGCGGCTATTCGACCCTGGAGGCGGTCTGCCGCCCCTTCGGCGGACTGCGCCAGGCCGGCGCTGGCCGGCGTCGCCGCCGACGAGGCGTCGAACTTGTCGACGATGCGAAAGCAGGAGTACCGGTCGCCGTCGGCGGCCGGCGCCGCGCGGACGTGGCACAGGGTCGTGCTCGACAGCGACGCGAAATCGGCGACGATCGTGCCTTTCGTCTCGCGGAGGTGCGTCAGCTGGCGGCCGACGATCTCGTTGCCGACCGGGACGATGTGGAGCCGAATCGGCTCGTCGTCGCCGACCGCTTCGGCGCCCGGCGCCGCGATTTCGACGTTGTACCGGTCTGGAATGTGGAGAATGAAAGTCCGCTGCGTCGTCTGGGTCCGACACTCGATGAACTTGCATTTCGCGCGCTGGAGGAGGTAGAACGCCGCGATCGTGAAATTGTGGTCCCCGATCATCGCGACGACCTTGGCGAAGGACAAATCTTGCGACATGAGTGTGGGAGCGTGCCTACAAACTCTTAAGTTAAAAAAAAACTTGCCGCCGAGTAAATGGACCTCCTCTCCGACCTTCCCGTCGTTGCCGAAACGAGCTCGACCCCGGCCGAACTCGAAGTTATGCAGCGGTTCTTCACCAAGCACGCGCGCACCGGCGCGCCGGCGGCGAAACACGCCGCGAAAACGGCCTTTTTTCTGACTCTTCTGTTCGTCGTCCTCGCCCACCCGTGGTGCGACGCCGTCCTCTCGAAAGTCCCCAAGTGCGACGAGAGCCCGTTGATGCGGTTCGCGGTCAGAGTTTTGCTCTTTTTCCTTCTCGCTTTCGTCCTCGAAAAATGGGTCATTTAGTCCGCGTCGACCTGGGGGGTGCGGCGGCAAAGAAACTTTGTGTTGCCTCGGTCTCAACGGCAATGGTGCTCGACTGGGATCCGGCCGCGCGGCTGGTTTCGGCGAGCGCGAAAGACAACAACGCATGGTTCACGCCGGCGAGCATCGCGCATTTCTTCTCGGGGTTTGTCGCCCAGGCGCTGCTGCAAAAACTCCCCGTCGACCCTCTCCTGGTGTTGGTCGCCGCCAACGTCATCCACGCGATGGAGGATGTCATGGAAAACACAAACACGTTCAGCCTGGAGCACCTGTTTGCGAAGCTCGCCGGGTGCATGCACCCGGCCTTCCTCGGCAGCACCGACCACGACAGCTTGCAGAACCATCTGGGCGACGTGTTTTCCTTTTTCGTCGGGTCGGTGCTCGCCTACAGCTACCGCAAAGCGCTGTCCCCCCCCGAGTACACGCCTTGGATTTTTGCTTTCGCTGTTTTTGCCCTGGCGGGGTACACGGCCGCGTGCCACGCGGCAAACGGTCGCAAACAAGGGGAACCGTGACGCGCGCGACTGCCGCGACAGGTTTCGGGAGAACAGCGCACCGTGTCAGTCACGCCAATTTCGGTTTCCGCTGCGGGGGATTTGCCTGCTCGAAAATCGCCCGGTCCCGCCGCCGCAAAGCGGCTTTTTGAGGGCTTTGGTGTTGGTGAATCCGGGTTCTCATCGGGCCAGCGGTCCCAAAATTTGATCCATCCCGGCGGGTCCATGTTTCGTCAAAAATGCCACCCTTTAGTTTCTTTTCCTCGCGGAAAAGAAGGTTTCGCGGGCCCGTGTGGCCCCCGCACACGCTCATGGCTCAATCGAGAACTCTTTCGATGGGTCCACGCCGCCCTCGAACTCCTTACAATCCCTGTTGTAGCTTGCATTGAAGTGGCGGTCGTACCCCGGATTTTGCGGCGGCGGTCGGCGGCACTGCAGCGGTGGCGACTGTCGGCGGTATGGCTGTTGTTGACACTGCGGCGGCGGATGTTGGTACGGCGGGTACGGGTGGCGCTGGTACAGTCGACGGGTGTGGTTCGTTGGACGAGGGTGGTCGTCCATCGCAGTCGTGACAAGCGTCCTTTTTCCGCGCGCCTGGTCGGCGCAAGTCAGTTTTCAGCGCGCGAAGTCACCAGCCGCGAAAAACGTTCGACTTTATCCGCATCCGCGCCGCCGTAGCACAAGCTCTCCTCTCTTGGCTGAGGCTGCTGTTGCTGGTACGGGTGGCGCCGGTACAAGTCGCCGGTCGCGACGGCCGCCCTTATTTGACCTTCTTTTCCACGCTGGAAAAGAAAACGAGTACCCTACCCGACCACCAACGGAATCCCCGGCTTGACGGCGACGTTGTGCAGGATCTCCCGCCGCCCGGCAAACACCGACGCCAGCGCGGCCTTTCCGTCGTCGTCCGGCACCACCGCGGTGTTCGGCGCAACGGAAAACTTGACCGGGCAATCGAGGGCTGGTGGAGAACGCAGCTCGACCCACACTGCTTCACTTCGCAGATTCGTTATGCAGATGTGGTTGGCAAGATTTTGGGGCGGCGCGTGTTCTTTCCCGTCCAGCAGGCTATACATCCGCAAAGGGTAGCGGACAGTTGTGGAGCCCCTCTTCGAACAGTTCGCTCCCATTTTTCTGGGCTCGATGAGCGACGAGACTTTTTAACGCGCATGGAATATCTTTGCTCGAGACAGTACGCATGTGGTACGGGTGGTACAGCAAACGGCAGGAATTCCTTTACGGCAGCGCCGTCTACCGAGGCGAAAATGGAAAACACAAACACATCATTACGGAGGTGAACCAATGGTCTAGTTACACCCCCCCCCCCTATCGAGACAGCGTCAAATGCGGCAGGCTCACGCACTACCTCGGCGGCGCCACCCCGCCGGCGAAACGCAAGGCCGGCATGAAAAAACGCAACAGAGCGCCCGACAAAAGACTCCCAAGCGAGATGAAAATGGACAAGTGCGGCAAAATTACGAACTGACTAGTCCAAGTCGGCGTCGCCAAAGGCGCCGAAGTCGACCTCGTAGCGCAGCAGCGCGCCGGGCGGCGAGTGTAGTAGTTTTCCTTTCCGCCGCGGCGGAAAAGGGAAAGACGCATCGTTTACCGCGCGTTCGCGACCTTAAATTGAGCCGCCGTCAGCAGCGCGTCGACTCTGTAGCCCTGGGCCCGGATCCGGTCGAGTCCGCCCGCCCCCCGGTCCAAAATGACAACCACCTGCGAAACCTTGTACCCCAACGTTTCTAGTCTCGCGATGGCGCCCAACACGCTCCCACCCGTCGACGTCACGTCTTCGACGACGACGCACGACGCGCCAACCGTGCCCCCCTCGAGGGTTTTCCCACGTCCGTGTTTTTTTTGTTTGTCGCGCAGAAGCGCCAGCGGCGCGTCGAGCACGCGGGCCACGGCCGTGGCCATCGGGACGGCGCCCAGCGGCACGCCGACAACGGCGGTGTTTTCGCGGCCGTCGACAAGACCCCCCAATTCTGCCGCAACTCGCCAGAAGAGCGCCGGGCGCCCCATCAGAAGTCGCAAATCGAAGTAGAGATCAGACTTCGCGCCGCTTTTCAAAGTGAACTCGCCTCGCTGGACGATTCCTGCGTCGCGAAAGCTCCGGACGAGGCGATCGGGGTCGAGGCACGCGTATTGCTGAGCAGCTTTTGCCGGGTCCGCGCTCTGGTAGATGCCCCTCCCAACGATTAGACAGTCGATGCCGCGGTCGGCCACCAGAAACTCTGGCGTGTTGTACTGCTGCCCCAGGCGATCGCTTCCCCCTTCGAGCCGGACGCCAGGAGCAAAGTGCAAAAAACCTTCGGCGAGCCTGGTCTGGCAAATGAAGCCGACGACAACGTCTCGGTTTCGCTCGGCCATGTCGACCGTCCTCGCAGTGTACGTGCTGTCGATCAGGGTGCCGGCCGAGCTCATGTCGGCGATGAGAAGAATTCCACACTTGTTTTTCAGGCAGTTTGCGCGCAGGCCGGCGACAATCGCCGGCCCTGGGATCGAGTGGACGGTGACCAGGTCCGCGTGCCGCGTAATCTGGCCGGACTGCAGCCCGACCGTGTTCCCGATGTCGCAGAACTTCCGATCTTCGATGATCAGAAAATCGAGCTTCCGCGACAGCGCGCGCAGCGCAACGGCGTCGGCCTCACACCAGCCGGCGACAATGTCGGAATGCAGCTTGACCCCGAGAACGGAACGGCCCACCTTTTCCACCAGGTCGAAGAGCGCGACCCTGTCGGTGACGTCGGCCGAGACGACGACGTTCGTTTTCTTGCGGCTTCGAATGTCGAAAAACCTTTGCTGCAGCTCCCGCATGTTGTTTGGCCTGATCCGGCCTTTAGTCCGAGTCCTCCACTTCGTCGACGTAGTCTTCGAAGTCGACTACCCAGCGCAGCAGCCCGCCAACGCCGCCGAACCCCTTGCAGAACTGCGACCCTTCCGGCGAGGAGGCCGACACGAGCCGAAGCTCGGCGCCGCGGCTTTCGTGCGTTTCGACGAGCCAATCAAGGAGGGGCTCTCCCGGGGAGCCGTCTTTCGCATCGTCGCGGGCGATGTCGAGCCCCTCCCACACGATCAGCGTTTCGACGGCGCCGAGGTCGAGCGCCGCGAGCGTGTCGGCGGCGCCAAAGCAGTATTTGCCCGTGTCGCGCGCGATTTCGCGCATGAAGCGCGAGAGGAGGGCCCGCTCGCGCACGTAGCCGTTGTCGGCAATCGCCGACGCCGCGAGCTCGATCGCTTCGTTGAAGCCGGGCTCGCCGCCGTAGCTAACGTCGACCGTCTCGACGACGAGCTTCTTGAGCCGCGCGTCGAAGAAGGGCGACTTGGCGACGTCGTCTTTGAACGCCGCCGCGCCGGCGACGATCAATTCGGTGATCGCCGGCGCGCCGTCGGCGAAAAAGTGGATGGCGGCGTGCTCGCACACTTTGCGCAGGTACTGGTGCCGCTCCGCCTCGCGCAGCCGCGAGTAGCGGAGCGCCGACTGACCCCCGCGGCGCGTCTTGCCTTGCAGGTTGACGGTGAAGCGGTGCAGCACCGTCCGGGCGCCGCCGGACAGTGTCCCAAACAGCGCGCCGTTCCCGTCGACGACGAGGAAGCCAATCGTGCGCCGGTCCATCTCCAGAAGCGCGCGCAGCGGCTCCGTGTGAAACCGGTTATCGCACATGTAGAGCGACGTGTTGATCGGCGCGAACGGCTCGAAGTCGACCGTCAGCTTCTTGCTCTTGCCGTCGTCGTCGTCGACGGTGCCGCAGTACAGCACCAGGCCGTTCGGCGGGATTTTGCTGTACAGCTTGAGCCGCTGCGTGGCCGACGTGATCGCGCCCAGCACCGACAGCCGGTTCACGCGCGACTTGATGTTCGCCGCCGTCCCGGCCTCGTCGGCCAGCATCTTCGACACACGCGCGACCTGATCGCCGGGCGGCACGATCAGCGAGATCATGCTCGTGCCGTGGCCGCCCGCCGCGGCAAGGTCTTTGAGGAGCTTCTTGATTTTCCACTGCTCGACGGTGATCGCCATCGTGTGTTGGCCCTTTTTGCGGGGGAGGGGGGTGCAATTTCAGTTTCCCCCCCCGAAACTGAACAAACGCGCCGTCACATCGCCCTGCCAACAATCAACCCAAACATGGGAACGTCCTGCTCGCGGAAAGGCGCCAGCGCGCTCAGAACCGCAGTTTTTGATTTGCGCGTGTTTGTGCGCGCAAACTGCCTCACGTTCGACGCTCACGAGGCCCTGCTTCGACAAATCGCGCGCGACGAGGGAGAGGAGAAGGCGGAGGGCGTCCCGCGAAATTACTGGCGCGAAATGCGGCGGCGCGTGGAAGGGTTTGTCGAGTCGACCAGACTCCGGTTGGGTCTCACCGAACAGCAAGCAGCATCGTTGCTCGACTGCGGGCAGGTCGAGATGGCATGCGAAAGCGGATTAAAATTCATCCAAAGCAGCTGCTCGTACGTCGAGCGCACGGGGCGGTTTGGGAAAGTGTTTTCCGAGCGCGGCTTCCCGGCTTTCAAAGAGGAATACAACGCTTTGCTCGCCCACAAAAAGAGGCGCGAAAGGGGTGTGTGCGTGTACACAACGTCGACGACGATCGACCCGGAGGCTTCGACAATCAAGACGTTGGAGGTGACGTCGAACCGTCGATGGATCACCGGCAGGTATTGCATCTTGTTCGATATTGGGAAGATTACGTACGAACTCGCCTAGGGTACGGACCCCTTTTTTTCTTTTCCGACTGAAAAGAAAAAGACCAGGTGCAGTTTCCACAAAAAGTCGCATCGGGCGCAACAAGGTAGACGGGCATCTTACCAACGCGGCACGAGCTTTTATTGTTCCTGCCTCAGCGGTGGCGCGGCGGGCGACTGCGGGGGCGCGGCGGGCGCCAGAGGGTCAGACCCCCGTGTCGCGCCCTGACCGCGATTCGAAACCGCGGGTCCGCAGTCACACGTCAAGTGGAAGGCGGTCACGTGCTCTGTTGGAGAGGGCTGGGACCAGGCGGCGGCGGCGACGAATAAGCTCACAGCGACGAAAACGAGCGTTGTTCGACTCGGAACCGTGATTTTGGTGTTGTCAGCGAGGCGGAAGAACGTGGCGGCCATTTGTTGGTACTTGAACGGCGGATTTCTTTAACAGCCTTGGCCGGGGTATTTTTTTTTTCGCATTTTTTTTGTTTTTTTCCTTGCCTTTGTCAAAATGAAGTTCGCCAAAGACGTCGGATCCATACTGCTCGGAGCGGCCATCACATTTCTGATCGTCGCGCTCGTCCTCCAAGTGACGTATAATTTTGCCATGCCGCAGCTGGTCAAGTCGGTCAACAAAAACTTCAAGAAATCGGCCGATTTCACGCCGATCAACTTTGGCACCGCCGCCGTCGTGACAATCCTGGCGGGTATTCTGTTCTGCTGCCACGGCGCGTCGCTGATCGTTTTGGCGCGGAAGTGACGCGATTGGCGAAGTTCATTCTTCGTAGTCTGGCAATCGCGTGCCGGGTGCCCCTCCCTTTCCTTTCGCCCTCGAAAGGAAACCTGCTGCCGCGCCCGCGCCGCCGCGGTCGAGAGACCGAGCAAAATAACACAAAGGTATCAAATCGACAAGAAGGGACGATTAGTGCAAAACGCTACCTCGAAATTATTTCGCTCGAGAAAGGCTGGCCCTTGCCCCAGTACACAACCACGCAAGAGTACTGTTGTTTCGGCATCTATGAAACGGTTTTAGACGCTGGTGGGGGTTGGGGCAGAGTGCGCACTCGCGGCCTCTCTAAAAGAGGCTCCGAGGAAAACGCCGCGGTGTTTATGCTCCGGACGCTACGGGAGGAAAAAAGCCGCAGATCCTACGCGTCGCCGTCTCCTCGAGCGGCCGCCCGAGCGGCGAAACCGCGGTAAAGGCACCGGGCTCTTCCCGACACAATGCGCTTCGCGCGGTGGGAAGTCGTCCTCCTGGTGGTCGCCGCAGTGGTTTTCTTTGTGTGGACGCGCGTCGCGGCCGCCCCCTCGATCCACGACTACGCTCGCGTCCACGGCGGGCGCATGATCTGGGCCCCCCTCGCGCGCGTTTTCGCAGAGGCCGGCAACGGCGATATCCTCCTGTTCGCCAGCCCCCGGAACAAAGTCGTGCGCTACTTCACGGGTTCGCCCTTCACGCACGTCGCGATGGTCGTCCGCGACCGCCCGCCTGGCGGGTCTGGCGGCGCCGACGTTGCGTACGTGTGGGACGTCGACCTCGGCCAAGGGTGTCGCTCGGGCGCGCGCGTCGTGACGCTGTCGGACAAGTTGTCGCGCATGGCCGTCGGGGCCGGTGGCGTCGGGATCGCGGGGTGGAAGCGCCTCACGTCGCCGCGGCCGTCGACGCCGCGGCTCCTCGCCGTCATCGCTAAATACCTTTCGCGCGGAATGGATCGCCTGTTTCTCAGGTGGGTGGCCTGCCGCCTGTTTGGCGCGGCAGTGGGTGGAGGGTCGGGCGGACACATGTTTTGTTCCGAGGCGATTGCACGGACGTCGCAAGATTTGGGGCTGTTCCACGCGAGCACACCGGCGGCGCGGTACGCGCCCTGCGACTGGCACAAAAACGACCTCGACCTTGCCCCGGGCGCCGCATACGGGCCCACCGAATTTTTCCGGTTCGAGCCGAAATCGTTTCCAGGCTAGACAAATTTCCTGTCGCCAAAGCGACAGGAAACCAGGTGGATAGAAACCTTAGGGTAAGGAAGGGTGAAAGATGTGGCTGATAATTTCGTTGATCTTTGCGACGCGGGCCCTCGCGATTTTGTATTTCTTCCTCAGCGCTTTCATCAGCGTGGGCCCGTCCATCTGCGCGCCGGCTTTGTCGGCGGCAAAGACCATTTCGCGAACCTCGGCTTCAAGCTCCTCGTCTGTGGGGATCGGTTTGGACGTCTTTTTCCGCGCAGCTCTTTGAGGCGCCGCCTCGCCGACCGGGCTCGTCCCCAAACACTTTTTGTACTTTTGCCTTTTGGCCAGCCTCGAGTACCCTTTGATCCCGCGCTTTTTGCATTCGGCGTTCAAGTATGCGTGTGTCGCGTCTCGGAAAGCGGGCAATTTCGACCGAGCGGGCGATGGCGACCGAGCGGGTGAAAGCGACCGAGCGGGTAATTTCGACCGAGCGGGTGAAGGCGACCGAGCGGGTAATTTCGACCGAGCGGGTGAAGGCGACCGAGCGGGTGAAGGCGACCTCGACCTCGATTCCCACCTTGTCCCCGGGGGCAGGTTGTACTTCTTTTCCGCCTGGCGGATGATCTCGAGCTCGCGGCCGGCGTACGTTTTCATCCGGTCGCGCGCCATCCCGCGCGTCATTTTCCGGCCGCCCTTCATGACGATCCTGTTCGCCGCGTACAGGTTGTACAGCCGCCCGCTCCAGTCGACCTGTTTTTGCGGGCGGCGACCCGTGATTTCGTCGAACGTGGGGAACGCGGCCGGCAGCCAATCCATGATCGCGTCGTAGCGGTCTTGGCCCGACATGCGCTCAAACTTGTCGAGCTGCGTCCCCAGGGTGTGGTACCCGCGCCCGGGACCCACCGCTGACGGCGCGATCTGCTTCCCCCCTTTCAGGGCGAGCTCACGCTCAAAGTGGGCGGTCACTTTCGCTTTTTCGGTCGGGTCGCCAAACGCCGCGACCAGCCCTCGGAATCGAGCACGAAGTCGCGAAGGATACGGCTTGCGCGGCGAGATCGGCTTGCGCGGCGAGATCGGCTTGCGCGGCGAGATCGGCTTGCGCGGCGACATCGCGGACTTGCGCGGCGACATCGCGGACTTGCGCGGCGAGATCGGCTTGCGCGGCGAGATCGGCTTGCGCGGCGAGATCGGCTTGCGCGGCGAGATCGGCTTGCGCTTTCGCTTCCACACGACAGGTTTCGCACGTTTCGGCTTGTGAACCGGAAGCTTCACGTCTTCGAGAAAGGACGACACGATGTCGTCGACGACTTTTTCGCCGGGCAGGTCCGCGATGTCGACGCGTTTTGAGTCGTCCGCGTCTTCGGGCGGCTCCTCTTCTTCGAAATCGCGTCCGCCGTATTCGTCCTCGTCGTCGCTGCGCTCTTCCGCCGCGTGTGGCTCAAAATCGTCGAGGAAGGCCGTGATCTTCTGCCGGGCCGCGCGCGCGCTCGGCTTTTTCACCTTCTTCGCCTTTTTTGCGGCCTGGCGTTCGGAGATGTATTTGACTGGCTTGAGGCTCTCCCGCAGGTAATGTCCGATGATGCGCGGGTGCGCCGCTCGGTACTGTTCGTGCAGCCGGGGGTGGCGGGCCATGAGGAGGCCAAAGTCGACGAGCATGTCGGCGACGCGGCGCCGCGGGATGTTTTGTACGAGGGCGTCGGCGAGGACGTCGACGTCGACGGGCACGAGCACCGGCTTTTTCTTCCCTTCCACCGTCGTCAGGGCGACGAGCTTCGACAAAAACAGGTCGACCACCCGGTCCTCTTCTTTCTCTTCGCTCTTCGTCGTCACGCGGTACAGGCTTTTGTAGTAGTTGAACTTTGTTCGGGCGTCCCGCACCCAGGCGAGTGATTTCCCGAGCTGTTTTGCCGCGTCCGCGTCGCTCACCGATGGCTTCCACTTCGCGACGCCCGAGGAAAGGTCCATCTCGCCGCGGAGCGCAAGGTACCGCACGAAACTCGGTTTGTCGACGACGGGACCACGTTTGGCCGCAGGGCGCGCTGAGACGCGCCGCGTACCTCTACCTTCCAAGAAAGTGAGCCGTTGCCGCGCGGCGGAGGGCCTGACGCGGGCGGTCGGGTCCCCGCCGTAGGTTTTGCGCATGTACTCGGCCCACGCCAGCGACTTCCCAAACTCGCGGGCGACCGTTGCGCCGCCGAGCTCGCCTTCGCCTTTCCAGCGGGCGGCATTAAGGAGCCTCAAATACTTTTTCAGCTGGGGGAGCGTCACGTCGGGGATTTCTTCCACTTTCTGTTCCCGGGGGCGAAACGCCGCCGGGCGTTTTTCGCCCGCCAGAGCAGCAGCTCGCGCTCGCAGCTCGGCGGCGGTCTTGGCGGCGGTCATGAACGCCGATGAGCGGCGCTTCACCGCGACGCCGCGCTGCTGCTCGACTTCGCGGCGGCTGGACGGCCGTTCACCAGCAACTGCCCGGGCGTGGCGGCGCTCGAGCGCGCTCGCTGCCGCCGCAAACAGCGTGCGCGCGTAGACGCTGTCGGCGTACACGAGCCGGTCGCCGCCAACCGTGTAAATCCGGTCGCGTCCGCTCTTTTGCGACCCGTACACGATTCGGAACGCATCCCCGGCCATCGCTGGGACGGGCACGTCGGCCGGCATTCCACCGTCGGCGGCCTTCTTTTGGAGCCAAACGCCGATCGGGTCGTCGGCGTAGACGACCGTTTTCCCCGACTCCGTGTAGATGCGGCGCCGGCCTCCGCGAGACCGCTGCCTCTCAGCGCGGAGGACGAACGGGTCGGTGGGCGCGACGGGGTGCGCGGCTTTCATCTCCTCGTTGACGTGGCGGGAGCCTTCGTGGTGCGGCTGCGGACGGTCGATGTTGAAGCGCCTCTTGAGCATGTCGAGGTTGGCGATCATGTGCTCGACGAGGTCGCCCCCCCCCGAATGTCCCATCGACTTGGCGATGGAAGCGGCGCCCAGGTTCCGGAGATGGGGATGTTGGTACGTGTTCCAAAACAGCAGGAATGTGTTTTCGTCGACTTCAATCTCGGCGGGCGCGGGGGCGCGTCTCGCCGCGCGCGCGGGCTTCTTTCGTTTCTTCGCCGGGAGCTTCTGGCGGCGCCACCCCCCCCCGCGGGGGCTGAACGGCTCGGGAAAAGAGACGGAAGGTCGCAAGGGCGGTTTTCCTTGCCGCCGCCGTCCAGCCGCGTGTCGCGCTTGCGCCTGTTCGTATATCTTGTCTTGCCGGGCCTGCGCGGTGTCCAAGAGCCACGGCCGTTGAACGTCGCGCTTCGGGTCGGGTTTCGGGATGGTCCCGGCGGCTTGGGCCCACGCAAAGATTTTGTGCTCGGCCAGGCTTTTCACGGCGGCCTTGAACTCTTTCTGCGACAGTTTTTCGCCCCTCGCCGCGACGTCTGCGGTGGCCTCAGCCACCGCGCGGTCTCCGAATTCTTCCTTCGCTTTCTTCATCGCGTCTGTCCACGCGCCCGTCCTGCTTTTGAGGAAAGCCGAGCGAGGCGAACCCGGGGGCGAAATCGGAGGCGAAATCGGAGCGTCCGGGATTGCGCGTTTGAGCTTGCCGGCGGGCCGTTTGAACGGGCCTTTGGCTCTCGCGTGCTTTGCGTGGGCCGCGCGCGCCTGCGGGCCGAGGGCGGCCCGAACGCCGCGAAAGGCCACAAACTTGCCCCGCCACATTTCCCCTTTGGGGGCCGGCGCTTTCGGGCGAACCCGGGGAGGGTCGCCCTTCAGCAAGAATTGGAGGTAGTCGTCTGCGTCCGCAGCGGGCTGCGCCATTTGACACACGGAGCGAGAATCTTGAGGACAAAACATGGAAAGCGTCGTGGCAAGGTCGACTTGCGTGGACAGTCGGCCAGCTGGCCAAAAAAAATCAGTTTTGCATCGCGCGCCTTTGCGCGTGGACCGCTTTCGCGCGGTCCCACAGCGGGCGCAGCTGGTGCAGCCGGGCGACGTTGAACGGCGCAGGTTCGCCGGGGATCTCAGACACGCCAAACTCGTAGAAGGGGGGGCCGCCGTGCGGCGCGAGGCCCTTGTTTCGGGGGGTGCGAGTCGGGAACACGCCCGTGCCGTCGAACTTGATCTCGGGGTGGAGGTAGTCGCGCGCAAGGTTGTAGCTCTGCCCCGGCTCCCGCCTGTCCCCGTAGCGGTCGGGGTTGTACAGCTGGGCAGGGAGGGGGGCCGCCGGCTCGTAGAGCCGCGACGCGAACTTGTAGTACCGGTTTTGCGTCACGGCCGGGTTGGGCCGTGGGGGGCCGCGCGGACGCTCGCGGACGGTGCGGACGCACACCTTAACGCCGTCAGGATGTCCTATGGGGTGCGCCGTGAAGTCCGGCCGGCACTCGTTCGCCGGCCGGATGTAGTGGTCTTCGAGCGCGCCGAATTCGTACGCGGCGCCTGCCTCGCGTCTTTTTTTCAGCCGGAAAGACGAGCTCATGGTTACTCGTTGCGCGGCAAAATGGGCGTCGGTTTTTTCGGCGCGCGTTTCGTCGTTTTTTTATTTTGTGGTTTTTTTTGTTGTGCCCCCTTCAAATGCCTCACTCTTCTGGTATCGAGCAGCCAACCAAAAAATCGGGCTTTCGCCCTGAACTTTACACCGTCCTCGCCGGCGGCTACGCCGGTGGAGCCCCGCTCCACACCCCGCTACCGGCGGCCGGCGCCGCTATGGTGGAGACGTACTGGACTGAGCAGTTTCAAAACGGGACCACGACGGTTCCGTTGACCAACGGCGGGACCGATTTCCTCCCGGGGATCGGCCAGTGCACTTGGTCGCAGGGCGACGGCTGGGTCACCTTTGAAATGATCCTCACGCTCGACAAGTCGCCGACCGGCGGCGACCCGATCACCACCGCCGCGAACGAAATCCGGATCCGGCCGTTCGTGTCCGGCGTTGCCGGCGAGCCGCCCCAGTACCGAAAACGGCTCCCCCAGCCCGACCAGAATTACCCCATGCCGGTCTTTGACGTCGCCGTCTACACCAAAGCCGACATCGTCGCAGGGCCGTTCGGAGACGGCACTTCTGCGGTCGGACTCAAGGCGCACATGCTGGTCGACAGCACGCTGGCGCTTGTCATCCAGCCCATACTCATCGCCAACGGCTCCGCCTCGGTTTACGCGGCGCTCGTCCACACAGATCTCGGCGCCGAGTTCACCCCCGCTGGGTGGGTCTCTGGCGGCGCCGGCTCCCACGATCAGATGCTCCGCTTCATCATCAGCGGCTCCTACAAGGCCAACACCGGCAGCAACGCGCTCGTCCAATAAGTTTTTTGATCGTGCGTCCTTCCTCACCCTGGAGGGGTGAGGAAGGAAAGAACATCACCTTTTCATCGGCTGGTGATTCAAGAGTGTACCGTGTACTCGTCGAGCTCGGACAGCAGCCACGCCATCATGCTTAGTTCCCGCCACGCAAGCGGAGTACCAAATGGAGCGTCGATTCCTTCTGGATGTTGTAATCGGCCAAGCTCCTCCCATCCTCGAGTTGCTTCCCTGCAAAAATCAACCTTTGTTGATCGGGCGGGATTCCCTCCTTGTCTTGGATTTTCGCTTTGATGGTCTCGATCGTGTCCGCGGATTCGACGTCGAGGGTGATTGTTTTGCCTGTCAGGGTTTTCACGAAGATCTGCATCAGGGTGTACCAAGAAGCCAACAAAATTTTAAGACATTTCCTGCCGCGGTGTCGAGCCTTTTTTCGGTCCCGGGTTTTTTTCGCCCGCATGTGCAAGAGCACATGGCCTCAGGCGCCCCGTTACCTCCCACGGTCTACGACTTCGCCGCGACGTCGGTTGTCTCGGCGAACCCGGCCGAACTCGTGTACCGCGCGACAAAATTCGACCCTGCCGCGGGCCGCCCGCGGCACTATCTCGTCAAGCGGGTGGTGGCGCAGCACTACAAGTATCTGCAAGAGCCCGAAGTCGCGATTCTGCACCGGATCCGCAAGTATTGCGTGGCCTTCTTTGCGTGCGCCGAAACGAAGTTCTCTCACGGGGGATACGTTTATCTGGTCATCCACCAGGGATCCCCCCGTTTCATCACGCTTGGGCAGTACGTCGCGGCGCAGAGCTACCGCGCGGACTCGCCTCGCACCCGGCTGATTATGAAACGCCTGACCGAGCTGCTCGCCCTCCTCCACGCGTCCGGCGTCGTCCACCGCAACATTTGCCCGACGTCCATTCTCGTCGACCCGTCGACGACGCCCGCGGCCGTCAAGTACGTCGACTTCAACCGCGCCTGCAGCGTCGACGACGAGAAATGCCTCGGCGACCCGCCGGCGGTGTCCCCCCCCACGTTCATGGCGCCGGAGGCGGTGGACCCGATTCGCCTGTCGCTGGCGAGGCGGATCGGCAAGTGGACCGCCTTCGGCGTCGCGAAAGCGTCTGACGTGTGGTCTCTCGGGATGGTGTTTTACCACCTCGCGTCGCGCGGGAGATCGCCGTGGAGAGGCACGCCCGGGCGGATCAAAAGCGCGCTCCGCGCGAAGAAGGCGCCGCCGCTGCCCCGAGTCGTCGATCTCCCGGGCGGCGGCAACCGCCTCCTCCCGTATCGGGCACTCATCTCAGACATGCTGGTGGTCGACTACGCCGGGCGCGCCACCCTCGATCACGTCCTCGGGATGGTCGAGATGTACGAGATCCAGAAAGCGCGGTCTGCGCGGACAAGCCCGGACGTCGAGCGCATGGTCGACGACGTGACGCGGGCCATGGCGCCGCTGCGGATCCGAGAGCTGAAGTCCCTGACAGAGAAGGCGGGGCACTCGCGGAGCAGGCTGCGCAGATCGATGCTCGGCAAGCGCCGAAAACGCACGGCGACCCCCGCCCAGCTCCCGTGGGGGGGCGGCTCCCTCCGGGAGCTGAAGCGGCTCAAACAGACGGTCAGCGAGTACGTGTGGCCGGAAGAAAAATACGAGAGCCCGGAAACGAAGTACGACCTTCCGTCGCCGAGCGAGGCCAAGGGCTCTCCGCTGTTTGGCACGAGCCTCGTGCGCAGCAAATCGCGGGAAATCGCTCTCCTCCACTGGTACCTCAAACTCAAAGAAAAGCATCGGCGGAACCGCGCCGTCCACCTCGTGCTGGGAGTGCCGGGGCCTCGAGATACCGAGGTGAAGAACTACCTGCGTCACGTGAATTCGCAGCAACTCCTGTACAGCGCCGTGGTCAGTGTCCACGACCGCGCGTACTCGAACGTCGACTACATCGTGAGTCGCGCAGTCTTGCAGTCCATCAGCGACGGCATGAACGACCCCGCAGTCAACCTCGTCTTTCTGCGGTTCGGCATCCAATACCTGTATCGCCCGAAAGGCGGCGGCCACGCGAACTTTGTCGTCATCAACAAGCGGGCGCGGGAGATCGAACACTACGACCCGTGGGGCGAAGGAGCGGACATTCCCGGCATGACAAAGGTCGTCGCGGAGTTTTTCCAAGTCCACTTCAGGGGGGCGCCGGCCGGCTACCGGGTCCAGATGAGCCAGACCATCTGCCCGAAAGCGTCGATGCAGGTGATCGAAACGGACGAAAAACGGTTCGGAGACTACGGCGGGTTTTGCGCTGTGTGGGTTTTGTGGACGATCGCGCTCCGGCTCAAGCACCCGACCGACGACAAACGGACGGTGATCCGCAAGGGAATCCTCGCGCTGGCGGCCAAGGAACCCGACTTCACCAAGTTCATCCGCCGATTCGCGCGCACGATCGAGTCCGAGTACGCCCGGTTCGACGCGGACACCGGGCTGAATATCCGGGCCGACCAATCCGAGATCACCCCCGCTCAGCGCGACAAATTGTTTCGGTTCGTCAAAGAGTTTCTTGCGGCGGGCAACAAGTTTCCGCCGAGACCGCCGCAGGCAAGCCCCTCATTTTCCTCCTTCCGGTTGGGCGCGCCCTTGGGGGTTTTTTAATCTTGCACTCGTCGAAAAAGATGTCCGGCCGCCGGCCGACCAAAAAAGAAAAACGCCGCCGAACGCGGGAAAAGTACGGCAAACACTCGCAAAAACACCTCCGTGTGCGCGCCGCCTCTGTTGGCCGCGCAAGCAAACCCCCCATTCTTCTCGGTCCAATCAAGGCCGAGAAGAATGACACCTGTTACCTACTCGGGCGCTTTCACGTCGGCGGGGAGGGTGTCCCACACCGCCCACCAAATTGCCAGGTCGGGCCACGCGCCGCGCGCCATTTCCCACGGCTTCTCGGCGCCGAAATAGTGGATTCCCCACGCGTCCTCGAGACGGACCTTGCCGAGCCGACCGTACTCTTTCCACGGGATCAAGTGGTACCGCGGGTCGACGTGCGTCCAGTCCTGGCCGAGCTCGAGGTACAGCTCGGCGAGAAGAAGTTCGTCCGTCCCGCTCGTCGTTTTGAGCGTTTGCGCGTACGTTTCGGCCGACGCGAGGATGCGATACATGGTGGCGAGCGCGCCCGCGTCTGGCTGCAGGAGGATGAGCGAGCCGAAGGCGACGTAGCCGGTGCGCCGGCTGAGCGCGCGCCGAATCTCGGCCGAGGACACTGGTGCCCCGTGCACCAGGCGGCTGTACACACTCCCTTTGGGGGTGGAGCACCACGGGTTGCTGAAAGTCCCTGCCGGTGTGGGCAGGTCGAAGAGGCGGTCGAGTTTTTCTGCGGTGGCCTGGAAGACGACGTCGGCGTCGACAAAAGCGACCTTGTCGTACTCGGTAAACCCGAGACAGTTCCACTTGGTGAAGGCGTGCGACACGAAAAAGTCGTCGTACCGCACGTGCTGTTTCTGGCCCGGGAGCCGGCGCGCGGCGTGGGAAATGTTCGGGACGCTGCTGACCCTGGTGAAAACGCGGGCGAGGCGCGCTCGCGCTCCGTCAGAGACTCTGTCGGCCACCATGCACAGCGTGTCGAATCGTGTGCCGGCGCGGCGCAGCGACTGACCGAGCGCAAGCGCCCCGTCGACGTAGCGGTCGCCCCTCATGACTAGCGTGATCCAGCAGCCGCGCCCTGCAAATCGGTGGGCGGCGATTCCGGCCTTTTTCGCGAGCGTCGTGTTCACGGCCGCCCGGAAATGGTCGTCGGCGGCGCGCGTCGCCGGCTGCACCACCTCGGCCAACAACTTGCGCGACCACCCGTTTATCCACCCCGCCTGCGACGAACACACCAGTGTGGGCTTGGCGGTGTGCCGATCCCGCGAACGAAACTCGTTGTTTGTGTAGATCTCGACAATGTCCGCACGGCCCGCGAGGTCTGCGAAAGCTGCGAGAGACGCCCTGCAGCACCGATCGAACTCAGGGCGCGCGATGACCGGGTGTGCTCGACGCTCGCGGCACCGGTGGTACGCGGCGTCGGGGGCGACCGCCAAGTAAAGCAAGGCAACGCGGTACCCGCCGCGGCGGGCGCGCGCCAGCGTGTTCTCGGCGAACCACGCCGACCACTGCTCGGTGCGCGCCGGTTCCTCGATCACGAGCGGCGTCCGCGCCGCGAGCAGAGCGTCGAGTTCTTTGTCGTGTCGGCGCCGCGCTGTTTTGTCGACAGACCGTGCGACGGTGTGCAGCACGTTTGCGTTGTCGGTCCCCGCTTTCACTCGCACGAGCGCTTCCCTGTACGCCGAGTGCGCGAACACAAAATTGTCGATGCACAAAAATGTCGCGTTCTGCTCCGACCACGACGCAACTCGGCGCGTGAAAAATTTGTGGTGCGTCGACTTCCCCGACCCGAACGGCGCAAGAAGAATCCCCAGGAAAGGCGCTTGCGTTTTCGATTCGCTCATTGGTCGCCTTCAGTGCTCTTTGGTGCGCGAGCAGGCCGGTTTTTTCAATTTGGTATTAATGTTGTCGTCTGTGCAATGGCGGGGCGAAAGCGTAACGGCGGGTTTCGGTTCTTCGTGTTGGCTCTCCTCGTCCTTGCAGTCGGCGTTGTGTTGCTCTCGGTTGGGGCTCCCTTCGGGAGCTGCCCCGCGCGGCAGGAATACCAAACGCCGAGCTCCCTCCGAGAGCGAACTCCCCGCGGGAGGAGCATGGCACGGCGAGTCAGCCCGCCCACTCCCCGGGAGATGTTGGATCGCGTTGCGGCGCGCGGCCCGCCGGCCTATCCCGCCGACATCCTCGGCGACCTCGTGCCGCTGCCGCGCACACATTATTGATCTTTCACCGTTCGACGCGCGGTCGTGAGAAAAATGGCGGGAGAGAGCAAGCGATGCAGTCGAGACAAACCGTGCAGCACCGAAAAAATCGCGTACAATGCGCAAAGGACTTTATGCGCGGGCTGAAAGGGCCATTGGTAGAAGGGGCTTGTAGTCCCTCGTCTAACTCTGACTGCGCGACATGCACAGCCCTGACCTCACCTCCATGTGTCCAGTGTTGCGCGAAATGCAAAGGGACGAACGAGCGCTGTATGAGGAGGACAACCAACGGACAGTATCACTGCTTCCAACATCGTCGCGCCTGCGAAAGAAAGGCGAGGAAAACTGTCCCGCAGTATGCGCTGGACTATCTCATGCGCCCGGGCGATTTCAGACGGAGCGCGCACGTAATTCTCGCCGAACGCAAGGAGGTATATAACCACTTCCTGCCTCATCGTGCCGCCGCCGACGCGCTCTACCAACAAGTCGAGGACGAAATAGGTGAGAGGGAGACACAGATCCACGAGTGCTTTGTACAGTGCGCTGACGAGGGACACGTCACCTTCGTGAAAAATCTGGTCCGGCTCGGAGAGGCTATCCGGCTCCACGACACCCTCCTCGGAGCACGCGACGCGGTAATTCCGCGGCGCCGATCCAAGTCTCCGCGGCGCCGATCCAAGTCTCCGCGGCGCCGATCCAAGTCTCCGCGGCGCCGATCCAAGTCTCCGCGGCGCCGACCCCTTGCCGCAGCCGTCGCGACGTGGGTCCCCCAGCCACGGCGGCGGCGGTCGCCCGTCAGGCCGTCGACGCGTCCACGCGTGTCCCCCCCAATGAGTAAACTGAGTAGGGGGCAAAGGCAGCGGCGTCGTAGGGCGGCGGCGAAGGCGGCGGCGAAGGCGGTGAAGGCAACAAGCGAGGTGGCCGACGAATGGGATGAAGCCGACGAATGGGATGATGGTGTCGACGACGATGCGACAGAATTAGCATCCACGCGTGTCTCTGAGTGGCACTGAGTAGCGTCCGCCCGGGTTGTAATTTTTTTCGCGCCCGGCAAGACGCGCCAAGTGTTTCTTGGCGCATGGTAGTGATGGCGGTCGACGTGGCGATCCCGCGGAAAATCCTCCAAACGTGGAAAACCCACGAGGTCCCCGAGGTGTGGAAAAGCTCACCCGCGTCGATCCAAAAGTTTATGCCTGGGTGGGAGCACGTCTTCATGACGAACGACGACAACCGCGCCTTCGTCGAGCAACATTTCCCCGATTTCCTGCCGTACTACGACGGGTTCAAATACCCGATCATGCGCGCCGACGCAATTCGCTACATGTGGTTGTACGTCAGCGGCGGGCTGTACGTCGACCTCGACATCGAAATCATGAAGCCGCTCGACGACCTGTTTACGCACGGCGAGTTGTTCGTCGTGCCGAGCGGCAACACCGCGTGGGTCCTCACGAACTCGTTCATGGCGTCTGTCCCCGGCCACCCGGTGTGGCTCGACGTGATCGACGAGATGAAGAAACCGCCCAGCCCCCTGTGGATCACCAAACACATGCAAATCATCGGCCAGACCGGGCCCGCGATGCTCGACCGCGTCGTCAAGCGCAGCAAGCACCCGTACACGGTCCTCCCCCGGCTAGAGCTGATGCGGTGCACGCAGTGCGACCCGACGCCGTGTTTCTTCGAGGGGACGTACATCAGGCACCTCGAGGGGATGTCGTGGTGCTCGTGGGATTCGCGCCTTTTCAACCTCTTGTGGTGCAATCGCCAGTTTTTCGCCATGCTTCTAATCGTCTTGGTCGTTGTGCTGCTCGCGTACTTTGGCCACAAGTTTTGGCGGTACGGCAAGTTTTCGTGCCGCTGGTCGCGGCTCCGCAAGAAGCACTTCCCGAGCTTTTGACGTTCAATCGACTGCTTCCATATCGATTTCTTCTATGGGGTCGCTCCGGGTGCGCGCTGCTGCAACCGAGCGCTCGAGGGCCCGGGCCAGCTCCGTGGAAGGGTGGAAAAGGATCGGAGACGCGGCGAGACCCTGATAAGGACGGCTGGCCGTGCTCGGAGCGACGGCGGCGGTGAAAGCGCTTGGCGACCGGTGGCGCGGCGCGTGCCGGACCGCGCGACCGACCTCCTGCGCGACCGACGGAATGTTCCACGTCCATGGCGGTTGCCCGAACAGGCTCCGCGGGAGTACGGGGGAGAAGGGCAACGGCGTCGACGCCGGCGAAGAGCCCACAAAGCCCGATCGCTCGCGCGCAAACCACGAGGGCCGAAGCATTTGCGCCGCCCGATCGGCGACGTCGACCCCCCCCGCTCCCGCGCCGACATCTTCCGGCCACGCGAGGGCGAGCCACCCCTCGAGCGAGCCGTCGCCAGCGCCAAAGCTGGCCGCCTCCTCATAGTCGCGCTCGGCGGCGTCGGCGTCTTGGCGCGCGCGGAGCATCGCCAGAAAGTCGGCGGGCGCGTTCTCGATTTCGCGCCGGCACAGCGGACACCGCGTGTTGCGGAGCTGCCGCAGGCAGGCGAAGTGGAAGCTGTGCGCGCAGGTCAACGTGAACACCTGCGCCTCGCCGACCGCCTCGAAACAAATGGGACACTTTCCGTTTGCGCCAGAGCTCGAGCGTCGGTGGTCGTAGCACGTGTCGAGCTTTCCCAACGCGAGCTGTCCGCATTCGCACTCTCGGCGGGGAGAAGGCCCTTCTCGGTCCTCGGACGTCGGCCCGCCGATTTCTCCGCGCCCGGCGGCCAGCGCGAACTCGGTCTCGAAAACGGGGAACATGTGCTCTTTGACCCGGCAAGCCAGGCGTGCGAGAAACGGCTCTGCGCCAGGCTCGCCGAAGCGGCGGGCGAAGTTCCGGACGAGAAAAATCGCTTCCAGCGCCTCGACTCGATCGCGGTCCCCCATGGAATGGTACCTAGGGTGATCTTTCTAAATGCGCACTCCCGTGTGGAAAATCGTGGTGCCGCGGCGCGTGGAAAAACAACCCTCCCGTCGACAAGAACAAGTTCCACTCCGCCGGAGTGGAAATGATGTGCGCGTTGTATCAGCCCCACGGGAACACCGTCCGTCGCGACACTCGCGCGTACGCGTTGCCCAGGTGCGACGCACGCTCGACGGGCATTCCGCTCCGTCTGTAGTGGGCCGGTTTCGACATGAAATGCCGCTGGAAGGACATGCACGCGGGCTGGACGCCGTCGTACAGCCCGTAGTGCAGGGGACGGTTGGGATCGTACAGGTACGTGTTTCGACGCAACTCTTCTTGGTCGATGTACGGGCGGTATTCGCGGTTTCGCAAGCCGGTGCGGTGATCTACGAGCACCTCCATCTTGGTAACCTCTGCACGATTTTTTCTCTCGAGGAAAAAAAAACGCCGCCTCGCTTTGCTCGCGCGAATTTCTTAAAAGGCACCAAAAATGATTTTTCAGCGCCTCGGCCCGAACGAGAACCACAACGATCCCATGGCTGGGTTCAACGACGAAGACAAACTCATACGGCAGGTGGTCGACCAGTACCGCGCCATCACTGGGCGGTTCTTGTTTAGCGACGTCGCGGAAACAATCGTCTCTACCTTGGACGCCGCTCCGAAAAAAAGTCCGCTGTTGACGGCCCTTTTGCGCGGGATGTACGGCGTCTACCACCGCACGGCGGACGACCTTCTAGTCGACGCGGTCGCCGACATTCTTTGCGGCGTTCGCGCCGCGTGAGCCAGTTCACGGCGGCCGTTTTTTCCTTTTTTTTTCTCGTGTGAGAAAAGGAAAAACTGGTGCACGGTGGGCACTCACCACAACTTCAATTTGGTGGCTGGAACGGCGCCGAGCGCCGCCACGACCGACGTCACAAACGCGGTCCCGCCCAAGAGGAAGAGAGGAACGACCATGAGCAAGAGGACGGAGGTCAGGTATTGGATTTTCGCAATCCGCGGGATTTCCGTTTCCGGGTCAGCCGACACCGGAACGCCCGCCGCGTTGTAGACCTGCTGGAACGCGGCGGCGATTGCGAGAAAAACCCCGATGAGTACAATCACGCTCACGAGAGCTTGGGCGTATTTCGCGGGTTTGGCCATTTACAACCAGCGCAACAAAAATCAACACCTTTTTTTTACGATGTCGCGCGACAACACAGGAATCTCTTCAAAAACCAAACGCGCACGTTCAGAACCGGGATCCGATCAAGAGCGGGGAGAGAATCTCCATTTCGATCGAAAAAAATGGCGCTCGATTTTGGAAGCGCGAGTTTGGTCGACCTCGGATTCGAGGCTTGCGCTTCTGCACTTTTCTAAGCAGAGAGTGGAAATTTGTGCTTTCCCCGGCGTTCTCCACGTTACTCATCCTGGAAGTACTCATCCTCCATGCACGCTTTGTAACACTCGGCAAACTTCCGGATAAAGGCAGTTTGTTCGTCGTTTTTTGGCACACACTGATACCGAAGGGCGCTTTCGGTTTTATTTGTGCATTCGTATTCGCATTTCCTTCTCAAGAGGGCAACGTACCTCGTTCTGTAGAAATAATTTTTTTTTGCGATTGCCGGGCGCGGGCGATTTCGGTTGCCGTCCATCGATGTTCGGGTGCGTTCTTCTTTTTATTCTTCTTGTCGTCTCGACGACAAGAATCATTTTAAATCGGGCCTGCGGCGGCGGCGGCTTTTTTCGGTTGCTGCGGCTTTCAAAGTACTACCACCCCTGTTCGAAAAAATTCAAGTGTACAAGGGGGCGCCACAAACCCTCATTTGTGATGGTGACATTGTACCTCAAATTCAAGCTCGTCAAGTGGACAAGGGGTGTCAAACCCGCATTTGTGATGGTGTCATTGTTCTCCAAATCCAATCTCGTCAAGTCGTCAAGAGGTGCCAAACCCGCATTTGTGATGGTGTAATTGAACCCCAAATCCAAGCTCGTCAAGTGGACAAGAGGTGCCAAACCCGCATTTGTGATGGTGTAATTGGACACCAAATCCAATCTCGTCAAGTGGACAAGAGGTGCCAAACCCGCATTTGTGATGGTGACATTGGACCCCAAATCCAAGCTCGTCAAGTGGACAAGAAGTGCCAAACCCGCATTTGTGATGGTGTCATTGGACCACAAAGCCAGGCTCGTCAAGTGGACAAGAGGGGCCAAACCCGCATTTGTGATGGTGTAATTGTGCCCCAAATTCAAGCTCGTCAAGTCGACAAGAGGTGCCAAACCCGCATTTGTGATGGTACGATTGCACCCCAAATTCAAGCTCGTCAAGTGGACAAGATGTGCCAAACCCGCATTTGTGATGGTAGGATTGTACCCCAAATCCAAACTCGTCAAGTGGACAAGAGGTGCCAAACCCGCATTTGTGATGGTGTCATTGAACTCCAAAGCCAGGCTCGTCAAGTGGACAAGAGGTGCCAAACCCGCATTTGTGATGATGCCATTGGACCCCAAATCCAAGCTCGTCAAGTGGACAAGAGGGGCCAAACCCGCATTAGTGATGGTGTCATTGGACCCCAAATCCAAGATCGTCAAGTCGAAAAGAGGTGCCCAAACCGCAGCAGCCATAGTGGCATAAGAGTCAAAAACGAAGATGGTAACAGCAAAGAAAAGTACTCAACAAGCATCCCCAACAGCACAAACACAC
>SDBT01001498.1_pt1 | contig 41288 bp, 34 predicted proteins | sample 2277101 | NCBI WGS metagenome assembly SDBT01 (sample SAMN10404973, study PRJNA504765) | marine sediment metagenome | isolation source: marine sediment core GS10_PC15, 103 cmbsf | place: Arctic Ocean: Southern Knipovich Ridge | collected 2010 | reverse complement strand
AGACGTGAAAGACCACGAAAAGCAAGAAATTCGTAATTACATAAAACAAGGCGAAAACTTAGGGTATCACGAAAGGTATCTTACAAAGACAAGAAGCCCTTGGTACAAAATTGAATACAGAAAGCCTGCCCCTATTTTGTTCGGCGTTTTTAGTCGAGGTCGCTTAAAAGTAATAAGAAACCTCACTACAGCAATTAATTTTACATGCTTTCATTCTTTTTATCCAAATATGTTTGGCGAACAACTTATAACTAAATTGTTTGTGTATTTACTCAGCGATGCGGGGCAAGAAATAATAAAAACTAATAAAAGAAGTTATGGAGATAACTTAGATAAATTTGAACCGGGAGATCTAAACGATAGTTTTTGTCCAAACCAAAATCAATTTACAATAATTAATAATAGAGAAGTACAAGAAGTTATTGATACGGCTAAAACTGACGAAGAATTAGCCATTAAAATGAGCAATCAATTGATAGAAAGAATTATTAACGCCCAACAAAGCGGTGCACCTGACCGCTTTTCCGCTACGCTCCAAAGTGGCAGGTGAGCTTCGTCGTTGTGCCTCAATCCTTTTGGCAACTTGGGTAAATTAAAGGTGTCCGGTACATTTTTCCCTTGAACCGCTCCTGCCTCGCCGTGGCTCTCGCCGCTATGCGCGTCGCAGCGGGCCGGCACGGCGGGTCGGATTCTCTCTAAAATTTCTCAAGCTCAGAATGAGCGCAGATCCCGCACCAACAGCTTCCCGGCTCCGCCGGGGCAACTTTGTTTACCCCGTTAGAAACGTGCATTATCTTTTTCTAATGGGGCGGCCAAAAAAGGTGCTTTTTTGGGGGGATAGACCCATTCGACTACTTCAGGGCGGCGGACCCGGCTTCGCATTAGCTACGCCGCGGCAGGCAGGGCGGCCAAAAATTTTGATAATTTTTGGCCGTTTTTTCTTGACTTTTGTTTGTAATTTGGTATAATACAAACCGCCATAGAGATGGCAGGCATTTAGCGGAGAACCGCACGTCTTAGGGCCAGGTGGCCCAGCACATTAATTTACAATTTTCTATTTTCTATTGACAATTGAATCAAGAATTGGAGGACCCCGAACTAACTTAAAAAGCAAAGTAGTACGGGGCAAGCAGAAAGGGACAGAAAATGATCAGAACAGGCAAGCAGAAAGGACCCCGCACCGCGTTGGGTGCGGGGCAAGTTTGTGAGGATTGTGAGTATTCGACGGCGGCGGTGTGGAAGGGTGAGATGGTCTTTACGTGTGACCATGCTAAAAGCGGCCAACGACTCATAGTTAATGCAGATGATATGTGCGAGAAATTCGTAAGGTCGCGCGATTTGATCCCGCCACACCTTGTGCAAGCGCTGGCTGAGGGTGCAAAACTGATACCGCTGACTCAAGGACATTTCGCTATCGTCGATGCGGCAGACTATGAATGGTTAAATCAATATAAATGGCACGTTAAAAAAGACAAAAATAGATACTATGCGGAAAGTCAAGAAAACAGAAAAATCATAAAGATGCACCGTCTTATAACGGGCGCCCCGGACCACCTTGTTGTTGACCACCGAGACCATAACGGTCTGAATAACAGAAGGTGGAATCTTCGTCTGTGCAGTCATGCGGAGAACATCCGCAATCAACGTCCCCAGAAGGGTGGCACGTCAAAGTATAAAGGAGTTTGCCGGCACAAGCATGTGAGAAAATATGTTTCGCAGATAGGCATGAACGGTACGAGAAAAACTATAGGATACTTCGATGATGAGATAGAGGCGGCGATATCGTACGACCTTAAAGCAATGGAGGTTTTCGGTGAATTCGCGTACCTGAACTTTCCGGCGCTGATGCGACGATATGAAATAGTGAATAGTGAACCGTGAACCCTGTTTTTGGCCTAAAAATAGATAAAAACCGGTAACTGTCCCAAATTCATTTCATCGGTCGGTGCCAAATCTTTCTGTGAAAATGGTGTGGAAAAAGGGTTGACAACGCCTGCGGGCAGTGATAATCTGGGAAATGTAAAGGTGAGCAAACGAGGGCTGTTTACGTTTGTTATCTTATACCCTTAAGGGTAAAAAATTGGCGCGAGTGGGATTCCCGGCGCGCCGGGATAAAGATTCTTAGCCGCGAGCAAACGGGAAAACTTAACTGAGAGCACTATAGGATTAATTTTTGGGAGATACTGAAATGCTGTCTCACACAAATTTTTTGGGCGTTGTGGTTCTTGCTCTTGGGGCATCAGTATGCCTTGGTCAGGTTCCCGAATCGGATCCGGTAATAGAGACAACGGCGGATACGGCCAAGGCGGAAGCCGTTCCATTTCCCTATGTCGGCGAGCTAACCGGGGCAGACGTTTACATTCGTTCGGGGCCTGGGACGGTGTATTATTATTGGGCCAAGCTTAGTTCTCCGGCGCGGGTGATAGTAGCCGGCGAGAAACACGGCTGGCTGAAGATTCTTCCGCCGGCGGGTAGCTTCTCATGGATTTCGAAGAATTTTGTTGAGCTGGACCCTGATAATCCAGGCATAGGAATTGTGACCGGGGATTCGGTGCGTGTGTGGGCGGGGTCGGACTATGTCGAGCCGATGCGTTCACACAGTCTGCAGGCAAAACTCAATAAAGGTGACCAGGTCAAGTTGGCGGGCAAAGAGGTCGGAAAAGGTGATTACTACAAGATTGTTCCCCCTCCCGGGGCCCACTTGTGGGTGAGCGGCCAATACGTAAAGTACGTTGGTCCGGTTCCTAAGCCGAAGCCGCCGGAACTACCGCCGAGACCTGAGCCGGTTGTTGAGCCGAAGCCGGAGCCGAAAGAGGATGCTGCAGTTAAGCCGGCGGTTGCGGAGCCGGCACCTAAGCCTACCAAGCCTGCGGCGCCGGTCATTGTGCCGAAAAAGGCTTCTGCAGAAACGATACGACTGAAAGAATGCTACGAGTTGGCCAAACAGATCAACGCGGAACTGTCAAAGCCAATCGCCAAGCAGGATTACGGTGCAATCAAAAAGGCGCTTAGTGCGATTATTGGTGACCCCCAAGCTGGTAAAGCCAAGCTCTTCGCTGAGTATCAACTTGATCGTGTAGGGCGTTTTGAGCTGGCACTTCAGGTGAATGATGAAATCAAACGCCAGGACGTCAAACTGCAGAATGTTAGGGAGCAGATCAAGAGCCGCTACTCTGCAAAGGCTGCCAATATCCCGGACCCCGGGAAATTCATAGCAGTTGGTCGTCTGCGGCCATCACGGATATACACGGCCCAGACCGGCGAGCAGCGTTATCTCGTAATCGATAATTCGGGCAAAATCACGTGTTACGCGGTGCCGGCGGATAGTGCTTCGGTGCTGAATATAGACAAATTCATGCATCACAGAGTGGGTCTGCTCGGCCAAGTGGTCAAAGACCCCTACACCGCAGTGAGCCTTGTGAAGTTTACGGAGATCGTTGACTTAGAGGGGTGAGCCGGCATCAAATGAGCACTGCGCCCCGGCGCACAAAAGGTGTAGTAGGGGGGGTGTAGGCAGCTATGGCCTTGTGCCGAGAATCCCCAGAGGATTTTTGATTAGGGGCATTGTGGTTTGAATGTCTGGTTTTTCGACATCTCCGCGGACTTCGACCTTGACTACCGCCGAACCCAAACCTTTGGCGAGGGATTCAAGAAATGAGGGCTCGGAAGTAATCCTTTTTCCAGAGGCGGTAAAATCCAAATCAACCTCATTGGTATTCAAATCGAGTCGGCCGCTACCGGCCAGGACCATAGACCGGCCGGACATATAAACCTGCTCAAAGACGATTTCGCTTTCTTTAAGGTATGCGGCCACGGTCATGCCACTGAATATGAAATCGGTAGGCTCATCGAGTTGCATGGTGGTAAGGACCTTTCCGAGCAAAGAACGTCTGGCCAATTCCATGTCGGTGATGCTAATATTCAGTCGTCCTATGCTCGAACCTTTTCGGCCTAAGATGCCAGCGGCGGTGAAAGCGCCGCCAGCCGAGCCGCGAGTGTGACCGGTTGAGGGCGGGGGTGGGGCTTTGGCGGAAAGAATGCCAGCAAGATCAACATTGTCAAACGCCAACTGCAAAACATAGGGTGTGCCGTTGGTGCGAGGCTGTTTCAGTTCGATGTCGCCTATGAGCCTTCCGCCATAGCAATCGGCCGTGAAGTCGGTGCTTGTGAAGGTGGCGTTTTCACGGTTGTAGGTGATGGGCGCCCGGAGAGACCGGAGTAGTCGATCCCTGATTTTGAGGGTATCAGCCTTGAGGTCGGCGTGTGCGGCCCACAGGCCATGGTTGAGCTTGTATGAAAGGTCGGCGGTCAATACGGCATCAAGGTTGGTGAGCGTTTGGGGGGAGACAAAGCCGCACTGCCCAAATGCTAATTTGGCGCCAACAAGGTTCAGCCACCTTTGGGCATTGGGGTCTGTGTAGAAAATCGCCTCATCAATATCCAGGTCAACAGTTCCGTTTGGGGAGATATCACGGTAGATGCTTGCTATATTTTCCGGCAGAGCGCGGGCAAGGGTATCATTCAAGGCGACATTGTGTGCATGAAGGCTAATGTGGCCGCTGACCACATTGGCGTGGTGGGCAACTATCTCGCCATTTAAGGCAATTTGAGCGGTCGGTTGCGGGCCGGCAGCAACGTTTTGGGCGCTGGTTGCGGTCAGATTTTCCAACAAGATGTTTCCAGGTGTTATGGTGATCGTGCCTGTGACATTTTCAAGGGGATAAGGAAAGGCATCAAGATTGATTCCTGTTCCCAAACACTCTATAACCACCCTGTAAGGGGGGCAATCAGCAACTCCAGCACCGGCACTTATATCGGCAGATATATTCACTTTACCAGCCGGACGGATTTTGGCAACTAACTCAGTGACTTCTATAGGCAGTGCTTTTAGCCATTTGTCGTCGAGCTCAAGGTCCTTTGCCTCGACCGACAAACAAAAGCCGGGCATAGTTTCATCCTCATCAGCGGGCCAAAGCAGGCCGCTGACCTTGACAGTGCTACCGTCACTTTTGCCGGTCATACTCTCTAATCTGACAAGGTCAGGGGTCAAGATGGCCTCAACGTTGACATCGGTCAGGGGCAAAGGGAACTTTTCGTATATCAGAGAGGCGTTTTTGATACTGGCTTTTGCAATGTATTCGACCAGCCGTGTGCCCACCTCGTTGGGGAAGACCTTGATCTCAACGTCGGTCAGGGCGTCCACTTCGAAACTTTCATAAAATTCCCTCTGTTTTGCGGGAAGCGCCGTCTTTAGCGTTGAATCTATGGGAATACCATCGGCGTCTATAGTGATATTGTACCTGGGCCTGTCGGTTTCGGTCCCGGTGATTTGGCCGTTTAGTGTTATGCGGCGTCCGTCATACTGCGAAACGACCTGCGCAAGTTCAAGGGTGCCGGGCTCAACATATACTTTTCCGGTGAGGTTTTTCAATGGATAAGGAAAGTGTTGATAGATCGCCTGGGCATCGAGAAGGTCAATTGTCAAGGAGGTCTTCCTGTCTTGCTCCGGCTGGCGAGTGAGTCTGTAATCTATGCCGGCAAGTCCAGTGGGGGTAAAAACAAACCAAAGCCTCTTTTGCTCGGTATTCAGGGCCTTGTACAAATCGTCATCCAACAACATGTTGGAGCTGGTAATTTGTATATCGTAACACCACTGCTGGTTGAGTTTCTCAGTATGTCCTTTGATAACGAGGTCTACATTACCATGTTTGCATTTGAGATTGTTGAGGGTAACGCTTCTTTCGGTCACGTCCAGCGAGCCGACTATGTGGTCCAGGCGGTAGGGGAATTTTCTGTCGAGGACTGAAATGTCCCGGCATGTAACGGTGCCAAGCCAGGTGCTCTCAGCTAACCGGCCAAACGTGCCTTTCGATCGAACGTCGATATCGCCAGTGCCTCGTGGACTGTATTGCCGAAGGAATTTGCGCAGGCCGGGGGCGAGTTTGTCGAGCACGGGGCGGCTGTAGACAAGGGCATCAGGGGTCGGCTCGGAAGTAAGCAGTAAGTCTTTGCAATGCATCTCGATATCATATTCGCCGTCAAGAGCAAAATCTGTAGCCGTCCCGGAAAGGGCAACCCTGGTTATATTGCCGAGGGTACATTTAAGCCGATGGATTGAAACATGTTTTTGGTCGTAGCTAAGGTCAAGCACGAGATCGTTTATCGCCCAGCGATTACCGAGCACGGGCAAATTTGTCGGTGGAATACGCCCGTTGAGCATGACTTTGCCGCGTACGCCGCTTTCCCAGATGCCACGTGCGAAATAGTATTGGTCAGTGGCGCTATCCTTTGATTCAAAATAAAAGCTGTAGGTCCGGCCGGGCCCTCTTGCCGGCTTGAGCTCGCCGTCAAGCTCAACGACGGTAATATCGGTAACATGGTTGTGTGTAACTTTGGAAAGTTTCAGTATTCCGTTTCTTAGCTCGATATAAGGCAACAGGCATTCAGCTTTGGAAGATTTTTTAATATCGAGCGAGGCGAGGTTCCATCGCATGGTGTCCGTATTGTATTGCGCGTTAATGATATAATCTCTGAAGATAACTTTCTTAATTTCCGGCTTCAATCTGAAGATACTTGCCAATGAAAAGCGAACGTCCACCTTATTGGCTCTCAAGATTTTGCTTTCATAAGGCTGTATCTCCGGCTCGCCGATTACGAGGTAGTTCATCCTGACAAAGCCTGTACCCTTAAAATCGATGGATTCTATCTCGACGGTTGCCCCGGTCAGTTGCTCTATCTGGCGTCGTGCGATTGGCCTGAGAAGTTTGTTTCCAGCAAAAGTGTAGAGTACCCAACAGATAAGGCAGATAATCATCCCGACCACAAGTCGGCAGAGGAATTCGGTTCTTATGTGGATAAGTCGCTTGGTTTTATCGCGAAGTGCAAACATATGCGATGACGTTCCTTCGACCTTTTAACGGAGACGATTAGCTAATTTCAGTTAATAGCCTTATCGGCAATGTCTCGACGATAATAAGCCCCATCGAAGTCAATTTTGCCGGCTGCTTTGTAAGCTGTTTCCTTTGCCCCGGCAATAGTATCGCCGAGGGCGGTTACGCCCAGAACCCGTCCGCCTGCGGTGACGATATCGCCGTCTTTGTCGGCTGTTCCGGCGTGAAAGACGACGACATCCTTGCGTTGGGCGGCTTGTTCGAGACCGGAAATTTTTTTGCCTTTTTCATAATCGCCGGGATATCCGCCTGAAGCCATGACGACGCAGACGGCGGGCCTCGGGTCCCACTCGAGAGTAACCTGTTCCAGGCAACCATCACAAACTGCGAGCATCACCTCGAGGAGACTGCTCTTCAATCGCATCAGTATGGGCTGAGTTTCGGGGTCGCCGAACCTGACGTTGAATTCAAGCACCCTCGGGCCGCCCTGAGTTATCATAATGCCGGCATACAACACTCCCTTATACGGAGTGCCGTTGCGATTCATCCCGTCAACAGTGGGCACTAAGACTTCCTTGACAATCTGCTTTATGAGTGGTTCTGTCACAATCGGAGCGGGACTGTATGCGCCCATACCGCCGGTATTGGGGCCGGTATCGGCGTCGCCGATGGGCTTATGGTCCTGGGAACTTTCCATGACGTAGATATTTCTGCCGTCAACAAACGCCAATATGGACGCTTCCTGTCCGAGGAGCTTATCTTCGACGATGACCTTGGCGCCGGCATCACCGAATACGCGGTCGCACATTATCTTCTCGGCGGCGAGGATGCCGTCTGCGGGGTCGTCACAGACAAAAACCCCTTTTCCCTTGGCTAATCCGGCGGCCTTTACAACAACGGCTTCATCGCGGCTTGCGATATATGCCTTTGCATCTGCGAACTCGTCGAATATCCTGCTCTCGGCAGTCGGGATGGCATTAGCCCTCATTATTTGCTTTGCAAAGGCTTTATCGGCCTCAAGCCGGGCGGCTCCTTTGTCGGGTCCAAAAGCCTTTATTCCGGCAGCGGTGAATGCGTCAACCGCACCTGCTGCGAGGGGATCTTCGGGACCAATCACTGCAAGACCAATATTTTCTGTTTTTGCAAAGTCCACCAGGCCGGCAATATCGTTTGAGCCAATATCAACATTCGTCCCGCATTGAGCCGTCCCCGGATTACCCGGTGCGATATAAAGCCGCCCAAGCCTCTTTGACTGAGCCAATTTCCACGCAATGGCGTGTTCACGTCCCCCGCTGCCAACCAATAGTACGTTCATTTTTTTCGCCTCGAAATTATCCCTTATTCGTGATTTTGAACTGGGGACAAATTTACCAGAATAGGCTGTTTTTCTCAAGTTTTCTTTGAATTCGGCCAAAGCTGGAAAAACCAATGGGGCTATTGGTCCTATAACGCATTTTTGGCATAAGTGCGGGGTTGTTTTAGACGATAGTGATATGGGTAAAACTAAATGACAAAGGCACATTGGGGCCGGGAATGAAAAAGGCATTTACGCTTGTAGAGGTTCTGATAGTAGCGGCCATTGTGGGCATCCTTGCGGCAATTGTTATTCCGGAATTTCAAAGTTACGCCCAGCAAGCCAAGGAAGCCGCCGCCAAAGATAACCTGCGGATATTACGAGTCGCAATTGAGCGCTACGCCGCCGAGCACAACGGTATCCCACCGGGGTATATCGACAACGACCCATCCAGACTTGCCGTCAGCCCGGGAGCAGGGCCGGCATGGACGGGACAGTTGGTTAAAAACGAGGAGTATCTGTCTAAATTGCCGGAGAACCCTTTCAATGGCAAGTGGGAGACCCTTTTTATCGACAATAGCGAGGTATTTCCCAGCGAACCTGTCAGTACAGAGCTATATGGTTGGATACACCAGCCCGCCACAAAAACCATTAGACTTAATTGGCCCGGCACCGACTCAAGCGGTATTTCCTACTTTGCCTACTGAAAATTGGCTTGTCCACAACGAAAACACTCATTATACTCTTATTCGTTACATATTCAGTCTAAACCAAGTTAAGGAAGGACAGATATGAAAAAATCTAACAGTTTCCTTTCAATTCTTATCCCCAGTATCACAGTGTTCTTCTCAAGTGCCTGTATAATGATTCTCGAACTCGTCGCGAGCAGACTTATTGCCAGACATCTCGGCTCATCACTGTATACCTGGACATCGGTAATAGGTGTGGTCTTGGCAGGTATCACCATAGGCAACTACATGGGTGGAAGAATTGCAGACCGCTACGGGGCACGAAGAACTTTGGCTGTGCTTTTTGGGATTTCCTCATTAGCTTGTGTGCTTATTGTTGTCCTGAACAATCTTGTGGGGGGGTGGATGTGGTTGTGGAAGTTAAGCTGGCCGGCACATATATTTGTCCATGTTTCAATAGTATTTCTTCTGCCGTCAATTCTATTGGGCACAATAAGTCCTGTAGTTGCCAAGATGGCTCTTGACCAGGGATTGCCGACAGGCAGAACCGTTGGAGACATTTATGCATGCGGGGCGGCTGGAAGCATTGCAGGGACGTTCCTTGCGGGATTCTATCTGATAGCAATGATGGGAACAACCGCTATAATCTGGACAATCGGAGCGGCTCTGCTGGTAATGGGTATTCTGTACTGGGCCAGACTCTGGGTGTTGTACATTTGGGCGGCGGTATTTATTGCGCTCATGACCATGGGGATGGCGCCTTCCGAGTGGGCCGAAAATGCCGGAGTGAGCGCAGCCCTGCGAGAAGAACCAAATCCAAAGATTATTTACGAGGATGAGACACAATACTGCTACGTTGCGGTAGCGCGTATCTCTGAGAATCCCGACCATCGTGTTTTCATGCAGGACAAACTGAAGCACAGCGAACTCGTAATGGCGAATGTAGCCGATTTGAAGTATTCGTATGAGCAGATCCATGCGGCCATAACCCATCGATTTGCTGCAGATAAAAACCGACTTTCTGTTCTGGTAATTGGGGGTGGAGGATATGTTTTCCCTCGGTACGTTGAAGAGCACTGGCCAGGCAGCCAAGTTGACGTGGTTGAAATCGACCCGGGAGTAACAAAGGCGGCGATAGAAGCCTTTGGCCTGGACCAAAATACCTCAATTAGAACATTTACGATGGACGCTCGCAATTACATAGACCAATTGGTTGCGAACGAACAGAATGGTGGGGAGCATGTCCGCTATGATTTCATCTATGAAGATGCGCTCAATGACTATTTGATACCTTTTCAACTGGTCACCAAGGAGTTCAACGACAAAATCGCTGTTCTTTTGGGTGATGAAGGTATTTACATGATTGAAATGATAGATGTGTACAATAGCGGGAAGTTTTTGGGGGCTTATGTTAGTACTTTGGAGGAGACCTTCGGCTACGTCTACGTAATCACAACAACAGACTTGTTACGTTCAGAGCGCAACACTTTTGTGATAGTTGCCGGGAAACGGGAACTCGACCTCAACGATTTGGCAAAAGACTATAAAAGGCAAGAATTGGAATTGTGGAATTTGGATGAGTCTGAAATCGAGCAACTTAAAGCCAATGCCGGCAACATGATTCTGACAGATGATTACGCTCCTGTCGAGAATCTCATGGCTCCGGTGGCGAAACGCAGCGCTATAGATTTTCTTGTCGATAGATACCGGACGGAGGCACAAGAGTTGTCCAAGCAGGGCAAACTCGAAGCAAGTATCAAAATATACAAAGATTTGGTCAGTTGCGACCCAACGGAAGCGACCTTTGCGTATAACGCAATGGCATTGATTTTTGCCCGACAGGGTAGAGACTCAGAAGCCATTGAGACGTTTCGTAAGGCTCTCAAGGCTGACGAAAAGGCAGAGATTAAAGGAGAAGTAGCAGGAATTCACTACAGTCTCGGCGTGCTTTTGAAGAAAGTCGGCAAAACTATAGAAGCCAAAGAACATCTTGACATGGCGGCGGATCTTTTTCGCGAGGGAGCAGCCGGCAAATATGCCAACTCGCCAAAGGTATATACTCGGTTAGGGGACGCCCTTGCTGAAAACAGAAATTTCCATGAAGCAAGCGAGGCTTTTGCCAAGGCCGTAGCCCTGAATCCAGTGGACCCTGCCATCCACATGAAACTGATACAGTCCCTTGAATTTCAGGGCCGATTTGATGAGGCAATCGCAGCTTCACGAAAAGCATACGAGATTATGACAAAGAACAAGCCGATAGAGGCTGCTGCGAAATTTAAGGCACACACTGAATACTTAATATACAAAAAGCAACAACAAAATGACTGAAGCTATTTGTCCTCGACTTTAACGAAATTTACTTCCTGTAAATATGGCAGGTCTTCGGGCTTATTTGGGAAACCTTCATATTCCGGAAAGCTGCTCACAATAGTACGCCACAATTTTCCGTCTTCGGAAACTGTACCGCTGATGATATCTCTTGTTTTGCCCTGCAATGCCTGGTCACCCATCTCTATACGGATATAATTCATTACTATGTCAACAGTTAATTCACGGTCAGCGGGCGAATATATAACCGACCAATCACCGGGCACATATATCGCCTGACCACCGCCGTGTGTGGGCAAAGTCTTTATCTGGCCAGGCACTATTTCTGCTCTGCCCATAGAAATTCTCGCCCGGAAGATTGTGCCGTCAGGCTCAAAAATAAATGCCCATCCGTCTTTATCACCCTTCCATTTACCGACCAGGAATTCGGGGAATTTGCCGCCATCTTCAACTATGACCTCAAGGGTACCGGGCGTCTTGATATATTGCGAAACTTCCTGACACGCTGCCAAAACAAGCAAAAAGATGACGCTGATAAACAAAAGTCGTTTCATTAAGATACGCTCCTAAAAGCTAAGGTTGCTGACGATAAGGTCGGCCAGCCTTGTACAATTCCAGATGCTTTTTAATCTCATCTGCCAAGTCATTTTGTTCCGAAGAGTCCGTCAAGTCAATTGCTTTTTGGGCGGTTTCAATTGCCTCATCGAATCTTCCCGCTGCGGCATAGGCAACCGACAAAGTATCCAGCAAATCCGGCTTTTTATGCTCTGTAAGCTCAACAGCCTGCTCGGCAAGCTGGACAGCCTCATTCGGGTTATAGAACGGCTCCTTCTCATACGCCGCTTTGAGCCAGGCCACATTGTTCAGAACGTTCACCCAGTCAGCCTTTAATCTCAAGGCATCTTCCCAATGCTCAAGGGCCTGCCCAATCTTGCCCTGCTCGAAGTAAATCTCAGCAAGACTGTTTTGAACAGCCGGCATTTCGTGCTTCAGTTCCAACGCCTTCGTAAAGTGAGCAACCGCTTCTTCGAGATTGCTCCGGTTGAAGAATATGTCTCCGATAATCTTATGTACGACGGGCTGTTCGCTTTTCAGTTCCAGTGATCTGGCATAAATTTCAAGGGCCTCATCAAACCTGTCCAATTTTATGAGCGTGGCGCTGAGATTGTTAAACCAATCGACATGGTCCGGTTCAAGCTCAACAGCTTTATGATAGTACTTGATTGCCTCCTCATAATTTTCCTTTTCCGCCATAATCAAGCCAATGTTATGATAAGTTTCGCCCTGGAGAGGTTCTATCTCAATAGATTTGTTAAAGTGTTCCAAAGCCTCATCATATTTCTTCTGCTCAAAGAAGGTTTTAGCGATATTGTTATGAATACCGTAGCGATGAGGCCTTAGTCGCAATGCCTCTTCGAAGCACCCGATAGCCTCATCCAGTTCTCCCTTTTTTGACATGGCCATTCCGAGAGCATTATGGATTTCAAACCTTTCAGGCGCTATCCGTCTTGCCTCAAGCAGGTGGGCTATCGCTCCTTCGATATCGTTCTGCTTGGAACAAATTTTAAACAAGTGGAGGTGCGCTCTAAAGAAATCCGGTTTCCTTGCAAGCATCTGGTCACACAGGTCCTTTGCCTGCTCATACTTTTCAAGCATAATGAGTTTGGCGGCCTTGGAGTTTGCGTTATGAAAATCTATCCAGTCCTTGGGGTCCTCCTTTGTCTGGTCGAACTCGAAATCTTCACTTACTCCATCGCCGGCAACATAGCCAAGAGACTCGAGTCGTCTGACCGATTCCTCGTCCAACTCAATTTTGCCGTAGGACCGGCCTTTACGAACTGTTTCCTCCAATATCTGTTCCAACCGGTCCTGCATAATCCGAGCTCGTTGTGGCTGCTCTTCCGCAAGATTATTTTTCTCATGAGGGTCCTCAGTAAGGTCGTACAGTTCCGGCCGGGTGGTCTGGATATACTTGAAGCGATTGGTTACAACACCAAGCAAAGGGCTGCAGCCATATTTTGTAGGCGTGAGGCTCTCACAGTAAACGTATTTTTCGGGATTGGGGGGGCTTTTCTTCCGCAGATAGAGTGACAGGTCCTCCCCCTGCACTTGACTCGGCGGCTCAATACCCAAAAGACTGCAAATGGTCGGCACAATATCAACCAGGCCAACCAGACCGCTAATCCTTTTCGACTTACTTTCTCCCGGCAATTTAAATATCAAGGGAACCTTAATTGCACTTTGATAGATGTAATAGCAATGGGCCGGCTCATTGTGCTCTCCGAGCATTTCACCATGGTCACTGGTGATAATGAGCAACGTTGAGTCATACAACCCCAGCTCTCTCACTTTGTTCAGTACCTGGCCTACGCAGTGGTCGGTAAAAGCAACCTCGCCTGCATAGGGATTCCCGAAAAACCTCAATAAGAACGGCTCAGGTGGTTCGTATGGAGAATGAGGGTCGTAGTAGTGCAGGAAAAGAAAGAACTTTTCATCCTTGTTCTCCTCGAGCCATTTAAGTGCAACCCGGGTCGTCTCATCTCCTTTGCGCTCACTTAGTTCACCCAGCACGTGTTTTTCGAAGTTATCGTCGTAATAATCGAAGCCCTGGTCAAGGGCGAATTGAGAGTCCAATACGAAGGTGCTGACGATAGCTCCGGTCTTAAAATCATTTTCTTTCAGTATCTCCGCCAACGTTACATTCGACTGATCCAACTGGTAGTCAAGGTTGTCGTGGACTCCGTGATAAGGGGGGATGGTGCCGGCCAGCATGGTACTATGGGCTGGAAGGGTCATAGGGACAGGCGAGATAACATTTTCAAACAGTACAGCTTCTTTGGCAAATGCATCTATATTTGGTGTGATGTTACCCCTGTAGCCGTAACAGCCCACGTAATCAGCCCTCCACGTGTCGATACTAATAAGAAGGACATTGCGAATTTTTCTTCGGAGCAAACGGCCTGAGAGAAACCAGACCCCAATCGCTAATAAAAGAACTACACATCCAACCCATATTAATGACCGCTTCATAGTATCCTATTTTAGCCACTGATTTCACAGATTTCACTGATTTTAATACTTCTTCTTTTTACCTGTGTTCATCTGTGTTAATCGGCTGATGAAGACAAAAAAATAATGCCCCTCTATTTTAGCCACTGATTTCACAGATTCCACTGATTTTAATACTTCTTTTTTTTACCTGTGTTCATCTGTGGCTGAAAATCACATAACCATTCGTTTAACCTGGACAGACGAGCCGAAATTAATAATAAGCCCAACCTTCAAATCGGTTGCTTTCAGATAATTCAGCAGTTGGGTCTCAAACAGAGAATTATATTTATCGGCCGCTTTGACCTCAACAATCACTTTATTATCAACGACGATATCCGCGAAGTATTCACCTACGATGTGATCGTCATATTTTACTTTTACGGGTTTTTCCGGCTCGACAAAGAAGTTGCTTTTCCTTAACTCTATCACCAGTGAATTATGATATACCTTTTCCAAAAAACCATAACCAAGCCTGTTATGAACGGTATGAGCGGCATTGATTATTTGCCCTGTTATTTCTTTATGTTTATATTCACTCATAGTGCCTCTATTTTAGCCACTGATTTCACAGATTTCACTGATTTTAATTCTTTCTTTTTTACCTGTGTCCATCTGTGTTCATCTGTGTTAATCTGTGTCTGATGAAGACAAAAAAATAATGCCCCTCTATTTTAGCCACTGATTGCACGGATTTCACTGATTTTAATTCTTTCTTTTTTACCTGTGTCCATCTGTGTACATCTGTGTCTGATGAAGACAAAAAAAATAATGCCCCTCTATTTTAGCCACTGATTGCACGGATTTCACTGATTTTAATTCTTTTTAATCTGTGTCCATCTGTGTAATCTGTGGCTGAAAAAAGAAAAGAGGCAAGTCAAAAGACTTGCCTCTTCACACACTAATTCGTGTTCTTGGTTAGCCGTTGCTTATTTGCGACGACGCAGCAGCAATCCGCCAAGACCCAAAAGAACCATCGTCATCGGCTCGGGGATAACTGTCACGAGCAGAGCAGGGTCTTGCACAGAACCAAAATTTCTGTCCAAGACATCGATGCCATAGGTGTCGTCCACCGCAGCGCCAGCGGGAATGGTCATGTCAAATGTGAACCACTCACCCACAAAGACCTCAGTCGTTCCGGGGCTGTCGCCAGTATAAAAACCGAAACCATCCGACATGTACTTTGTGCTATATCCATTTAGAGCACCTGGTAGGTTGGTGGTGTTCATGACAATATTACTGAGCATGCCCAGGTATTGGGCATAATCGACCCAGACATAGCCATCGTAGTTAACACCACCGGTTTCAGCAGACGTACCGCTAAGGCTGTAGTTGTAGGTGTTACCAGCCAAGACCTCAGTCGGCCCTGAAATGACAACTGTCGCTGAAGCCAACGAAGTCACACCAAGAACCACAATCAAAATTAACAACTTTCTCATCATCTTCTCCTTTCAAAAAACATTCGTACGAACTAAATCCTCTTAAGAGGTGTGTGTGTCTTTATTAGTAATTTCCTTACGGGATTACAATCGGGAAACACGGGTTCATGACCACTCCCGGATTCGTCGTAAAGTGCGCATCCGTATCGATCTTTTGCCAACCGGCTGAAAGGATAGTGAGGTCAGGCCCCGTTACCCACATACGCGCGCCATCTTTGTCCTTACCACCAAATGCATGGTCAAAGTCGGCACAAATCCACTCTTCGAAGCCTGGTTCGGTGTCAACCTTCTGCCAACCGGCCGAAAGGATAGTAAGGTCAGGCCCCGTTACCCACATACGTGCTCCGTCTTTGTCCTTACCAGCAAAGCCACCATCGGCGTCACCCTTACACTGATAGTCGGAGGCACCCGGCACACCTGACGACGTTGGACACCAGCACACGGGCTTAACGGCCTTGGCCCACATAGCATAATCCGCATGGCCGGAGGGGAAACACTCGGAAATCACAAAGGGCATCACCAGCGCCCCCGGCGAGCCTATGTTATTCGGGTCCATGACCTTGGCATCCTCGTCAATTACCCCGCCACGGAGGGGACAGATGGTAATTGTACCGGTAGTCGTGCCGCCAAGGGGGGGTTGTGTGTCTGAATGCAGTACACATAAAGTGGCAGGATTTTGCTTCGAACCCATCTTAGGGAATTTGGTCGGAGGGCTTGTCGCGCCGCCCAGGCCGCCCATGCTGATGACGAACTTCATTTGCGGCAGGTCTATTGCACCGGCTGCGCACGGGTCAGCGATAGGATGGCCATCACCATACGTGTAACAGGGGTCCACCGTGTAAGCGTAATCCATGTAGATCTCGAAGAACTCATCTATGTCCGTCACAGCCGTGATGTTCTTGTCCGCCGTAACTAACAGACCCATCGCCACAGGAGGTTTCCCGTTAACGTAGTAGGTGATCGTGCAGGTACCGTCATCGTTGTCCACCGTGCCGAAGGTTATCGTCCCTGCTACACACGGTGCGGCAACCACCAGCGCCACCAAAATTAATATTAGCTTTTTCATACTACACCTTCCTTTCTCTCTTTCTTCTTTCCTCGCTCTATTTTTTCCTCCTCAGGGCCACTCACCCAGGGGAGCCTTTTAACCTTTGTGTTATATAGCCAAGCTTCAAATCGTTGCTCGGGTTTGCCCAGGCGATGCAAAATACCCTCGCTATTTATTGAAGCTTTCCCGCTCGTGACTCCGTTATTCATCTATTTGGTCTTAGGTCTACTCTCACCCTTCAGCCAAACATAAACGTATAGACTGCCAGTAGCCAAAACTGCCAGTTCCTTATGATGCGTATAATACCATATATGAGGGTGGCAAGGCAAGAGAAAAATGGGAATTTAGTGAAAATATTTTAAGAAATGTTATATTTTTTGGCCGATAACAGACCTGTTATCTCGTCTTTTGCGGTTTTTGAGCAGTAAAACGGTATTTTTGAGCTTTTTCTTGTCTGAAAAAAAATGTTTTTCGGCAAGATATATTTTTTCAAATTCGGGCATTTTGATAGTATCATAACAGCTATGCTGAAGATTTTCACAGGACGTCTCATATTTGTCAGGCTGATAATGCTGATAGCCATGGCCGGGCTGATTGTCATCGGCGTAACGGCGATATACGCTTCGGGCAACCCGCAAAGCCCAGCGGAGCCCGGCGCGTTTGCGGCGAGCTGGAAAAAACAGGCAGTGTTTGCATTGATAGGGCTGGTTGCTTTTGCGTTGTTGAACCTGGCCGATTACCGCCGGCTGGGGCCTGTGAGTTACTGGATATACGGTGGGGTGCTTTTGGGGCTGGCATTGCTACTGGTGGGCAAGGTAGTGAATCTGCGGCCCTTTGTGCCGGTAATAAACGGTGCGTGCAGGTGGTTCAGATTTGGCACAGCCGAAAGATATGTCCAGATCCAGCCGTCCGAATTCTGCAAGATAGCATATATCTTAGCTCTGGCATGGTATCTGCGATTCCGACGCAACTACCGGGAATTCTCCGGTCTTATAGGACCGTTTGCGCTGACCGTGCTTGCAATGGCGCTAATCCTTTTTGAGCCGGACCTTGGGACGGTGCTTTTGATGATGCCGATACTTTTTTCCATGCTGTTTGTGGCGGGTGCCAAGGTCAAGCACCTGTTGTTGATAGTGCTTATGGCTGTGCTTGTCAGCCCGCTGCTGTGGCACAAGATGAACCTGTATCAGCGCCAACGCATAAGCTGCGTGCTGCTGCAGAGCGCCACTGTCAGGAACAAACTGAAGGAAAGCCCGCATCTGGCAAAGATTTTGACCGGCAGGGAACACTTTAACGAGACGCAATGGCTGCACGGGAGGGGATGGCAGTTGCGAAACTCGAAGTCGGCCATCGCCTCCGGCGGGTTAGCCGGTTACGGCTTCGGCAAAGGGCCATACCTTAAATATAACTACCTGCCCGCACGGCACAACGATTTTATCTTCGCTATCATTGCCCACCAGTGGGGCTTTTGGGGCTCTTTGGTCGTACTTTCGCTGTACGGGGTGATAATAGGGTGCGGCGTCGAAATCGCGTATCTCAATACGGACGCTTTTGCCCGGCTCATATCTGTCGGTATTATAGCAATGTTCGGGGTGCAGGTTCTGGTCAATGTGAGCATGACGTTAGGGCTTATGCCTATTACGGGGCTGACTCTGCCGCTGGTCAGCTACGGTGGCTCGTCGTTGGTGGTGAGCATGGCGGCAATCGGGCTGCTGAACAATGTCGGCAGACACAGGCCGTTCAGTGTTGCAGCGAAGGCATTTGAAACACAACCGTGATAAAACCATCGTCTGAACTAACCGTCCAATCGTCTAACCGTCTAACCGTCTAAGAGGCCGAAGTTGCTTTGTGAGGTCAGGACGACCCACGCCCGCCAGTCCTTTTTGTCAATCCAGACGGGCTCAATCGGTTTTATGTGCTCAAGCCAGATTAAGACGCCCCGTTTGCAATTCCTCTTACCGGTCCAGTATTGGCCGGGGGCAATGATCCGGTCGTTGTAGGTGCGCCTAATTTGCTGCAGGCGCTTTGGGGTTAGATTATCAAAACTCATTACCTTTTGAACGCGACCGGTCGCACACACGGGTCCGGAAGTGATTTTGAAGAAAAGTTGGTCCCCAGAGTTGATTTTTCCGAAAGGTGCACGGCTGGTCCGCATGAAACGCGACTCAATGGTTTTTCGACCGGTTAAAATCGCGTCCAAATACGGCCTTTTCAGTATTACCAGATGGGAATTTGCCATAGACACCTACTATAAATGGCATGGCAGTAACCGGGCACTCACATAGCGAGCATAAGAATACGCTGAATACAGCGAAAATCAACAAGAATTGGTCATCCAGCCGACACCTCGGTCCCGAAATCGCCCACATTAGGCATAAAGAAGTACAACTACCCCCAATACGATTGTCTCTACACAATTTCCGTCAGCTTGGCCGTAATTCCCTCAATCTTTTTTAGCTATATGTGCCGATATTATTATAGGACGTGCATGTTCGTGTCACATCGGCTCAAAGCTAAAGGCCATCAAACCTGGGCGGATTTGGATGCAAGGTTAGATTCAAGTAGGTTAAGACAAATGGACATCAAACGCACAAATGTATTGCTGGTCGAGGACGACCCTGCAGTCTGTCGATTGATAAGGCGCATTTTGTCAAGGCCGGGACAAAACTTTCGTTGTACCCTCAAGACTGCTTCGACCGTCTCGAACGCCATCGACCAACTGCGCAAGAAACGCTTTGATAATGTGCTGCTGGATTTGGGTCTGTCGGGCGACAGCAATGGTCTTGCTACCGTTGACAAAATCCACGCCTCTAATCCGGACGTGCCCATCATTGTGCTGACGGCCGCGACGGACAAGGAGGTACAAGTTGAGGCGATAAAGCGCGGTGCGGACGATTACCTCATAAAAGGAAAGGCCCTTTGGGCATCTCTCGCCGAGCATATTCACTACGCCATCCAGCACAAAAAGGCCATAGAGGCGCTCAGACATAGTCGTGATTATTTCAGGTCGATTGTCCAAAATGCACCAGCCGCGGTTGTCTGCATCAATGTTCAGGGGCGAATCGGCGAGTTTAACACTTGTGCGCAAAACCTCTGGGGACAAAGGGCCGAGGACGTCTCAGGCAAAAGCTTTCTGAATACGTGCATCGGGCACGGTGACAGATTCAACGTGTACATAGACCTGCGAAAAGCATTGTCCGGTGAATCAGTGAAAAATACCAAAACGAACATCATGCACGCAGACGGCAGGCATGGTTCTTTGCTTTGGGATTTTAGCCCCATGATAAACGGCACCGAGGCAACCAGCGGCGTTATTGCCATCGCCCGCGAGAGCACGGGCGCCATGGTGAAAATTGACAACCGCTTGTCGGCTCTGGAACTTGCTTCTAATCCGGACTTCGACGATACGGTCGAGATGATTATGAACAGCCTGACCGCAATTCTGGAAAAGATTGAAGAAATCAACAACCGTGCTGATCCTGATGCACTGAAACGGTTGGCCTGGGAGTTATGCCGCCTGAAGAATACACGCGGGCCAATATCGCCGGGTAAAGGCGCTGCAATGAAACGTATGATGTTGAGTCTGATTACAGCCAGCTCGGATAAGAGCTCCGAGCAGCCGGCCAAATGAGCAATTCCCTGCTCTTCTGGCAGTTTACAATCCCAGCCTTAACACAGAAAGCAAAGCCAATTCGTTTCTCACATGGTTGATGCCTTCGAAGAGGATTGTATTGATGCCGAGCCGGGCAGCACCTCTTATACATTTTGGTTTATCATCTATGAATACCGACTGGGCCGGTTGGGAGCCGAGTCTTTCCAGGACCAGTTCGTAGATTTTCCTGTCGGGCTTTTTTATCCCCTCCCAGCAGGAAAAAATGAGCACATCGAACATATCGTATTGCTGCTGATAGAAGTATTGCATCGCAGGGATTTCAGTGTTGGACAAGAGTGCGGTCTTGTAGCCGTTGTTGTGAAGCAGGGAAACGAGTGAGAACATATCTTCCTTCGGCTGATACACCGCCGCAAAAGCGGGACCCCACAAAGAAGCTACGGCGGGCTTTGGCACGTTCAATTCGCCGCAGAGCTGTGCCCAGAACGAATCCTCGGAAATAGCCCCTTTTCGAAAATCCACTTCAAACTTGCCATAGGCTTCTATGTATTGTTCTTCGCTTACACCAAGAGCAGCGGCGCAATACCGTGTCAGGCCGGGTGCAGGGTCGTCTATCAAGACGCCTCCCCAGTCAAATATGACGGATTCTATTTTCTGGGTTTTCATCCGGGGAACCACGATACAATGGCTGGTCGAGCGTATCAAGGACAATTCACAAGGCAATTGAGCTTTGACGAATCCCGCGCCGAGACCTATAATCACAGATGGTTTTTTGTAAGGGATGAAAACATGGCCGTTTTATTGACGATAGTAATTGTTCTGATAATTATCATTCTTGTCCTGCTGACTTTTCTGCTAACGGGCAGCTCGGCTGACCGCAAGGAAATCTCCACCCAAAGCGCCTCCATAACCCTCCTGCAGCAACAGCTTGAGGCGATACGAGCCTCCCAGACGACGTTCGGCGAAACGGTGGAAAAGAACCTTCAGGCCGGTCAGCAGAATGTAGATAAACATCTGCTTGCGAGCAAAGAGACCCTCGAAAAGCTCCAGCACCAATTAGGCAAGCTTAAAAGTGACAGTGAAAGAATGCTCCAGGTCGGCGCGGATGTGCGGAGTCTGCAGGACATTCTCAAGGCCCCGAAACTGCGAGGCCAATTGGGTGAATGGTCGCTGGAGAATCTGCTTGAAGAGATACTGCCGAAAGGCGGCTTCAAGCTTCAATACCAGTTCAAGAACGGCAAAACAGTAGATGCCCTTGTCCAGATGCCGGAGTACTCGGTGCCGATAGATGCCAAATTCCCTCTGCCGAGCTTCGAGGCGATGATAAACGCCAAAACCGATGACGAGAAAGGGAAAAAACGAAGAGATTTTCAAAGAGATGTCGTCAACCGTATCGACGAAATCGCTTCGAAGTACATAAACCCGGATGAGGGTACGCTTGATTTTGCCCTGATGTATATCCCCGCTGAGAACGTTTATTACGAGACCATCATTAAATATGAAAGCGACAAGACCGACATCCTGAGATATTCGCTCGACAGGAAGGTGATTCCCGTCTCGCCGAATCTTTTGTATGCCTACCTGATGACGATTGTGATGGGTTTGCACGGATTGCAGATTGAAAAGCAGGCAGCGCAGATTCGCCAAAACTTGGGCAAATTAGCCGGCAGCTTTTCAGCCTTTACGGAGAACTGGGAAATCTTGGGCAAACATCTGCGACACTCACAAAGCCAGTACGATGAAGGCCAAACAAAGCTGAACAAATTCACAATGGAATTAGACCAAATCCAATCGAATGATACAGAAAACTCTTGATGAAAGGGCAAGGATGTAAATATGAAAACAAAATACATAATAACACTGGTGATTGCGTTTCTACTCACTATTATATTTGGTCTCCTGATTTATTTTGCATCCAAAGAGAAACAAAAATCTTTGGGAAATGCACTACAAATCACAAGTGTACTTGCAGCAGGAGTGGCAGTTATCATAGCTTTACACGGAAGTGACCACAAACGGAAACGAGTAAAGGCTAAAATCGAGCACTTTATCTCGAAGGAAATTAAAAACTGGGAAGTCACTTACAACGAAAATGAACTTGATAAAGTTGTCAAAAAATTCTTTGAAATATGCCCGAAGCCGATAAAGTCCTACAAGGTCCAGTTTGAGATAACTAACGATTCGGATTTCGACTGGATCAACCCCACTGTGACTTTCCGTTTACCCATCGAAAAACAACACCCTCAAAAGAAAATTGAATCGGACCAAAAATATTCCGGACAGAGTTATAATTCCAATACCTACAATTCAACTGCGAATCTAAGGCAACTTGAAATGCTCGATGGAATCATTATCTCGAACAGTAATCTACCTTATTGGAGACATAAAACACACCTAACAATTTGGATTAAGATGGTACTTGAGAATCTTTCTTCTGATCCCTTCAATGTTCAAATATTTGTGGATTGTGAAAACGCAGAGGGTTACCAAGAGGAAATTGTGATAAAACCGAAGATGTTAATCAAGAATATAAAACAATCTACCTAATCAATACTTGCGGAAAACCCCACGTAAAACGTGGGGCTAAATAGAAACATTGTGATGGCGAAGACATTGGGCTACTTGAAATTTAGCCTGCGGTTTTACCGCAGGTTTTGGCCATGTGAAGAGGAAAACCATGATATATCAAGACCTGAAAGGTAAAAAGGTTTTGGTGACCGGCTCGAGTAGTGGCATCGGTGCGGCGACGGCGACGATGTTCGCCCAGCAGGGCTGTTTTGTCGGTGTGCATTATTTCAAGACCAAAGGTGGTGGCGAAAAGACATTGGCACAGGTAAAGAAGCTGTCCGATGGGTGCCTGCTGCGAGCGGATATGCGAGACGAGGAGCAGGCGGGCAAAATGGTCGCTGAATTTGCCGAGGCGGCAGGCGGTATCGATGTACTGGTAAATAACGCCGGCACGTTAGTCGGCAGGATGAATTTCGCAGAGGCGACGCTCGAATTTTATGAAGACGTGTTTGCTACAAACACGCGCAGCATGTTTCTTGCGACGAGGGCGGCGGTAGCTTATCTGAAAGAATCGAAGGGCAATATCGTCAATATCGGTTCAGTCGCCGGGCATCACGGCGGAGGCGGCGGCTCGGGCATCTACGCCGGTGCCAAGGCGGCCGTTGCGACGATGACAATATCCATGGCAATGGAGTTCGCCCGATTCGGCATAAGGGTAAACAGTGTTATACCGGGCTTTATCGACACGCGGTTTCATGAGCAATTCAGCACGCCGCAGCGGAAAAAGGCCGTCGCCTATAAGACTCCGCTTCGAAGAAACGGCACTGCCAAGGATGTGGCGAATGTTATTTTATTCCTGTCGAGTGAAGCGGCTTCATTTATCACGGGCGAATACATCGCCGTAAACGGCGGCCTATACATGAGAGCATAACAAATCAAGTCTTGACTACCGGGCAAATTCTAAATACTATCAACAAATGACTATTCACTAAAATCTAATCGCGAGGAAGGTTTAAGAAATGGCCGTTGCGGCAGGGATGCAGAAGAAGATATGGAAGATTCGGCCGGCGTCTGGCGGGGCCGAGGAGCTGGCTCGGGCGCTGAAGGTTTCACGAATTACGGCACAGGTCCTGATTAATCGCCAAATCATCGATGTGGTCCAAGCCAGAGCGTTTCTGTCGCCGAAACTGACGGAACTGATAGAGCCGGACGCTATGCCCGGAATCACCCCAGCCGTTGAGCGGATAAAGCAGGCGCTGGCCGATAAGGAAAGAATCGCGATTTACGGAGACTACGATGTAGATGGCATAACGGGCGTTGCGATTCTGTGGCATCTGCTGACTATTCTCGGCGGGTCGGTGGAGTACTATATTCCCCACCGAATCGACGAGGGCTATGGGCTAAATGCAAGTGCGGTCCAGCAGTTGGCTGAGTCGGGCGTGAATCTTGTAATCACGGTCGATTGCGGTATCACAGCACTGGACGAGGCAGCCCTTGCAAAAGAATTGGGCATGGAATTAGTCATCACAGACCATCACCAGGCAGGGCCCGAACTGCCGCCGGCGACGGCGATTGTACATCCGGGGCTTGAGTCTTATCCAAACCCCGATTCATCCGGGGCGACCGTTGCGCTGAAGGTTGCGTGGGCGCTTGTCAACGAATTCAAAACGAACAGTCGAACAAGGTCGGACCTGCGAAAGTTTCTTCTAAACGCAACGACGCTGGCGGCTATGGGGACTATCGCTGATGTGGTTGACCTGCGGGGAGAAAACAGGGTCCTTGCCAATTACGGATTGAAAACGCTGAACCAATCGAAGCTTTGCGGCATAGGCGCATTGATTCGGTCGGCCGAATTAGATGCTCAAAGCATCGACAGCTACGATATCGCCTTTCGCCTGGCGCCAATGCTGAACGCCGCAGGCCGGATGGGCCATGCCAGATTAGCGGTGGAACTTTTGACAAGCGAAAGCGAGATGCGATGCTACCAGATCGCCGAGTACCTCAAAGACCAGAACAACCAGCGCAGGCAGTGCCAGCGAAAGATATTCAAGCATGTCCGCGAGATGATAACCGCGACCGGGTTGAATCATCCGGACAGAAAGACCATTGTCCTGGCAGATGACTCCTGGCACACAGGTGTAGTGGGCATCGTGGCTTCGCGAGTGGTGGATGAATTTTCCCGGCCGGCGATTCTGATAAACAGCTCCAAGGACATTGCCCAGGGCTCAGCCCGCTCGGTTGAAGGATTTAACATCCACGCCGCTTTGAACGCTTGCTCGGAGCATCTTGTCAGTTTCGGGGGCCATGCGATGGCCGCGGGACTGAAGCTTCACAAGAGTAAAGTCGAATCTTTCACACAAAGCTTTGAAGAGTATGCCCGGCAAAACATCAAAGAAGATTCGCTCGAGCCAAGGCTCGACATAGACGCCGTGTGCAGTATCAGCGATCTTAACATACATGTGGTCAAGGAACTGGCCCGACTTGAACCGTTCGGACAGGGTAATTCGGCACCGGTTTTTGCGACCGAAGGCGTCCGCCGGATAGCACCGCCAAGAAGGGTAGGTGCAAGAGGAGACCATCTGCAAATATCAATAACCGATAACACCGCCTCAGTCAGATGCATCGGTTTTCGCATGGGGCCGTTGGAAAAGAAGGTCTTAGAAGCCGAAGCTTTCAACGTCGCTTACGAACCGCAGATCGACACATACAACGCCAACAACAATGTCCAGTTTGTGTTAACCGACATCCAATTCGAATAACGGAGCAAAAGAATGAACGCACGATTTTTACGTCTATTATGAGGAGCCGTACCATTGGTGGTAAACTCAGTAACTGGCACAGCCCGGTTATTTTTCCAGCGTAATCTTTTCAATTTTGAAGTAGCCTAACATGTTGGCCATTGCAAAGAAATCGGCCGGGTCGCCGTTGCCGGCAGCCATGGTGATATGTCCGGCGCCAAAACCATTAGGCGCCCTTGTCGCATCAAGGCCTATCCATTTGCCGCCGACATAGGCCTCTACCCAGGCATGGCCACCAAAAACATCCTTTCTCCCTGCAAATTCGTCAATATATACAATACCTGAAACAACACGAGCGGGAATACCTGCGGCCCGGCATATCGCGGCGGTGAGCACGGCATGCTCGGTGCAGTCGCCCTGTCTGCTGGCTGCCACCTCCGCAGCGGAGGCGTAACCGACGGACAGATTTTTTTCGGTAATATACTCGCTAACAAAGTTCTCGATTTTACGGGCTGCTTCGGCGGCGTCTTTTGTCTCGCCCACGGCCTGGTTGGCAAGTGATACAATCTCTTTGTTCTCGGCTTGCAGATATTGTGTGGGCTTTAGCGCGTCAAGGACCTGCTGGTCATCGCCTTTGTAAGGCAACTTGGCGCCCACACGCGCCGGCGCAGGCTTTACGGTGATAAGGACTTTGCCGTCTTTGGTTACTTGAATTGTTTGATTGTCGGTTGTAGGTATCGAAAGAGCTTTGCCTCCTGTCGGTGCGAGACGATACGTTATCGACTCAGTTGAGCCAAGGTCTGTTAGTGCAACGGGGCTGGGAATGAGAAGCTTTTCGAGAAAATCCACAACATCGTTTTCGCTCAGGGCAAAGGCCTTGTCGCAGGCTATCAACTCCAGATTCATCCCCATCATCGGCATTACGGTCTTCTGGGCCCGAAACTGGTTATCCACATAACTTACGCTCGTAAACGTCGTACCCTGCATGTTCATCGCAACGCCGACTTCAGTAAGAGACAGCACCCTGCCGAATAAATCAATGTCTGTGGTCGGCCCTATGCGCACATTCGCATCAATCGCCGAAAGCAGCGCCGGGCTGAAGATTCTCGCCTCGTACGTTACACCCTCTGCGAGGCCTTTTTCAAGCTCCAATAATCGCAGCCCTTCAGCCATGACAGCGCCGGTGGGCCAGTCGATGACGCGCTTTTGTTCTATCCCCAAGTCCATAGTAGTAACCTCAAGCCTGCCAGCGTCGTTGAGCCGGCCCGTCATCTTCTTGCCGCCCAGACCGCCGAGGTCCTCTGTGTACTCAAATCCTACCGGTTTTCCGTCGGTCGTTTCTATACTGGTCTCGGCGGTACTTATCGACATAGAGATAGCGCCGCGGCCGATAACCATGCTGACCAAATCTGTGGTGGTTACTGTGCCCGCATCGACATTACGGACATGGACGGCGTGGCCTATCTTCTGGCCCTCCATGAGGACGGCATAGTACTCGACGTCGCCTGATTCTGTGTCGATCCGGATGCTGCCGGCACCACATCCAGCCACTGACATAACCAAAAAGAAACTAATGAAAAAGGATTTCACGGTTCGGCGTCCTTTCTTTAATCCAAATGCGCTATTCATTTACCACCTTTGAATCTAATCCGATCGGCGGCTATTATAACGGTTTGGGACCACCCAGTCAAAACAGCTATCTACAACAGAGGAGCCTCTGGAGGTAAATGTGCCGACTTGGTGCTTCAAAAAGGCGTGCGATTTTGTTAGAATGGCCTGGGTGGGGGGTGAATTGAAGTTGGATGTTTTCCAGGAATAACGAACGAGGTTCAGTAATGGCGCTACCGGTAGTAACGATAATAGGCCGACCGAATGTGGGTAAGAGCAGTCTGCTCAATGCCCTTGCCGGGCAGATGATCAGCATAGTCGAACCGACGGCGGGGGTTACGCGCGACCGGGTTAGCGCGATTATAGAGCACGACGAGCGTTTCTTCGAGCTTATCGACACGGGAGGCTACGGTATTGTTGACAGCGATGCACTGAGCGAACATATCGAAAACCAGATTCATCAGGGGATGGCCACGGCGGATTTAGTGCTTTTTGTGGTGGATATTCGTGACGGCTTGATGCCGCTGGATATGAAGATCGCCGAGCTGCTTCGCAAGAACAATCTGAACGCCATTTGCGTAGCGAACAAGGCCGACAGCGCCAGATACTTTCCGGATGCCGGCGAGTTTGTCAAATTAGGCTTCGGTGAGCCGATCTGCATATCGGTGACGAACAATCTTAATAAGATGGTTCTGGTGGAGCGAATAATCAGTGATTTGGAGCACCTGCCGGCGGAGACGCCCCAAAAGGAAGTGATGAAGATTGCGATTGTGGGCAAGCGAAACGCGGGCAAAAGCTCATTCATCAATGCGATTGTGGGCCAGGAGCGAGTAATTGTCAGCGAAGTGCCGGGAACCACTCGCGATGCGGTAGATGTTCGGTTTGAGAAGGACGGCAGGCAGTTCGTGGCGATAGACACGGCGGGCATACGAAAAAAGAGCAAGATGTCGAGCAACATAGAGTTTTACAGCTATACCCGAGTCACGCGCAGCATCAAACGGGCCGATGTCGTGCTTTTCCTGATTGACGCCACGCTGAAGGTTTCACAGGTGGATAAAAAACTGGCCAACTTCATAATCGAGCAGTTCAAGCCGTGCATCTTAGTTATGAACAAGTGGGATTTAGCGAAGGATTTTGCCGATGGCGATGATTATGCCGAATATCTTAACAAAATGCTGCCGGGCCTGGGCTACGCGCCAATTGCCTTTACAACCGCTACAGAGGACAAGAACATCCAAAGCGTGCTCGATTTGGCCGCAGAGCTTTTCAAACAGGCTACCGCAAAGATACCGACAGGCGTACTGAATAAGGCAATCGAGAAAATCTCCGCTCAGAAGGTGGGCGGCGCAAAGGGCGGCATTCCCAAGATTTACTATGCCACACAGGTGGCGACCGGACCCGTTACTTTGCTGCTGTTCGTCAATCGGCCGGAGCTGTTTGACGATAACTTTCAGCGATTTGCCGCCAATAAGCTACGCGAACTTCTTGGAATTGAGGAAGTACCCATCCGTCTGCTCCTCCGTGCGCGAAGATAGCATCTGAAATGCTGGTGATTTACCGCAACAGCTTATATAGTATTAAGGCATTATTTGAGGAAGCTATATGGATACTTTGTTGCTCATGGTCGTATGCGGGCTTGGATTTATCGTCGCCTACCACACTTACGGTCGGTTCTTAGCGAGAAAAATATTCAAACTCGATGCCCATGCTCAGGTTCCGAGTAAGGAGTTTGAAGACGGCGTTGATTATGTGCCCACACGCAAAGGGATTATCTTCGGGCATCATTTCACTTCTATTGCCGGCACCGGGCCGATTGTAGGCCCCGCCATCGGTATCATCTGGGGATGGCTGCCTGCCGTATTGTGGGTGCTGCTCGGAAGTATTTTCATGGGGGCGGTGCATGATTTCGGGGCGCTTGTGGTATCGATGCGCAACGAAGGCAGGAGCATCTCAGAAGCGGCTGCAAAGTATATCAACGTTCGGGTTCGATTCATTTTCTTCGGTATCATTTTCTTGAGCCTGCTTCTTGTTATTGCAGTTTTCGGTGTTGTAATTGCAGCGGTCTTTACCAGATTTCCCAGCTCTGTTATCGCCGTCTGGCTGCAGATTCCGATAGCCGTCGGTCTGGGCTTTGCGGTCTATAAAAGAGGCGCCAACGTGTTGATTGCAACCACTGTTGCGGTAGCAGGGATGTATTTGTGTATCGCAATAGGCAGTTGGCTGCCCGTTGAACTGCCCACAGTGCTTGGGATACCATCCACGGGATTGTGGGTCATAATATTGTTGATTTATGCCTGGGTGGCCTCGACACTGCCGGTAACGACTCTGCTGCAACCACGAGACTACATCAACGCCTGGCAGCTCTTTATCGCCATGGCGCTTCTTGCAGGCGGAGCGATTCTTGCATCGGTATCCGGCAAACTGCCGTTGGTGGCGCCGGCCGTCAATACTCAAATCCCCCCCAACACGCCGCCTATGTGGCCGTTCATGTTCGTAATAATCGCCTGTGGCGCCACAAGTGGCTTCCACTCTCTTGTCGCAAGCGGCACAACGGCAAAGCAGATCGCCAAAGAGCCGGATAGTCTGTTTGTGGGCTACGGCTCAATGCTGCTGGAGGGAGCTTTGGCTGTACTTATCATCATTTGCGTTGGGGCTGGCTTAGGGATGGCCCTTAAGCTCGGCGACGGCACAATCCTTACCGGTCAAGCAGCCTGGCAGCATCAATACGGCACATGGATAGGAGCCAAGGGGCTTAGCGACAAAATAGCTCCGGTGGTGATAGGCGCGGCCAACATGATGGAAACATTGGGACTGCCCCGGATAGTTGGAGTAACACTTATGGGAGTGTTCATCGCCTCCTTTGCCGGAACGACCCTCGACACCTCGGTCAGAATCCAGCGGTATGTGGTAAGCGAGCTGGCAAACGATTTGAAAATCCCCTATTTGCCCAACAGATGGGTGGCAACTTCATTTGCGGTGGTCACGGCGGCAGGGTTGGCGTTTGCAACAGGAGCGGACGGCAAAGGCGCTATGATACTGTGGCCTCTGTTCGGAAGCGCAAATCAACTTCTTGCGTCGTTGGCTCTGTTAGTGATTACGCTTTATCTGAAACGCAAAGGCGGCTTGCGGTTTTTGATCGCCGCGGTGCCTTGTCTCGTGATGCTGACAATTACCACCTGGGCGATGATTGCAAATGAGACTAAGTTTGTTCGAGATGCCTTAGACAATCCGCAGGAGTGGGCCAAGTGGCTGCTGGTGGCAATCGCGGCGGGAATATTTCTGTTAGCTGCCTGGATGATTATCGAGGCTGTGATTGTCTCTTTCAAGGGCCCGCAGACGGACCCGGCTCCGGGGGAACAGGCACAAGCTTAAACTTTGCCTGCCGATGCGATTCGTTGAGTCTGATTTCCCCTTTTTCAACAAACTCGACCGGGAAATTGTAAACGACCTCTCTCGATACTTCCTCAGTAGCTTCGTCTCCATCCCTGACTTCCACCAGGACCTGATACGGTGTTTTATCTTTATACACGGCCCATGCCTTATCTGTGGCCCTGAACTGCGTGGTCTCGGTCAACTCATTTTCATTGAGCAGTTCGATGCTGTATTTACCCTGAAGGTTCTTGCTGAAAATGAAACCGATAGTCGGTTGCAGCGGACGGTCCTGCAGAGACACCTCGGCAGGAGGCAGCTCGATTTTGACACGTATGGGGGCGAACCTCTGAGTTCCGGGGGCTAATTCGACATAAGGTGTCCCAACGATTGGATATTCGCGGGCTTTTGCAATTTGCTGTTTGGTCAATGTTACCTTCGCTTCGGAGTTGTAGCCCGCTCGAACGAACATTTTCACCCGGGCCGGGTCTATGGTCTCGTGCTCCAAAATCGCGTCCGTTTCGTCAAAGCATTGAACGGTCAACCACTTTTCTACCAGCTTTTCGACTGTTACCCCGATAGCCCCGCTCTCGATTCCTTTAACCTTGCAGTACTCAACGGTAAGTCCGAGACTCCTCATTTTGGTTGTGCTGTTTAGAAATGGTTGCACCTCCAGTGTATGCGTACCGGGTTCGGCTTGTTTTTCAGTTACTGCGTCGTAATAGAAATCGAGCCTTTCTTTATCCGGCACAGTATCATCAGCCCTCAACTTTCTTTTGAGTTCCGCGACCTTCGCGGCTGAGCCTTTGAGTCTCAACTCCAAACTGACTGGTGTATCTATATCGAAGCTAACAAGGAGGTCCGGGCTGGCTGGTGGTGCAATATCGAGTGTCGCGGTCTGTATAACTTCTTCCTCGAGAGCCAGGTAGGCCCAGGCCCAAATAAGCAATGTCAGAAAGATGACAACCGCAATCTTCTTTATCTTATCAAACATCATGTTGCCTCTGTCGAGCTCATGCCGTCTTCGTACCCTTTTCTGAAGGTCTGGCTTTTGGAGTTTCCTGCATGCGTTCCACCAGTGGAGTGGTTTCAACGACCGCGGTTGTAAGATGTCTTCTCAACTGGGCTTCGGAGACATTTCTGATGAGATTGCCGTTCATTGCCACCGAAACGATACCTGTTTCCTCGCTGACCACGATGACCGTGGCATCCGAACTTTGAGTTACTCCGATGGCGGCCCGGTGCCTTGAGCCTAATTGCCTCCCTTCAAAAGCACCGCTCTCAGCCAGGGGTAGTTGCACCCTTGCCGCAAGGACTCTGTCGCCCTGGACGATAACAGCCATATCGTGCAAGACCGTAGCGGGACAAAAAATCGTCCTCAGTAGCTCTGCGGTAACTTTCGCATCTATTCTAACGCCGGTTTCGATAAACTCTCCAAGCCCTACCTGCTGTTCGATAACGATAATAGCCCCGGTACGAACCGCCGCAAGCTGTGTAACGGCATTTATTATCTCCTCGACAGTTCTGGACAACTGCTGAGCCGAGCTGGAATGGAAGCCGGCCTGACCGATTCTTATCAAGGCCCTTCGAATCTCCGGCTGGAAGGCAACAACAGCGATAATGGAAATAGCAATTAAGAAACCCTGGTACAGATAACCAACCCTCGCCAACTCGAATCGTCTCACGACCAGGTTAAGGATCAAACCGCCAACAAGCAGGATGAATATGACCCCCCTGAAAAGTCTTTCTCCTCGTGTGCCTTCAAGAAAACTAAGGATGATATAAACGAAGATGCCTATGAGCAGAAGCTCAAAAAACACCTGGCCGAACTCATTGAGCTTCATTCGGTATATGTACTCGAAAATTGCATCCAAAATCAAACTCCTTTTAGAATCGAATGCTCCCGACCAACTACTACATTGTACGCGCCTCCAAGAAAGCCAACAGAGTCAAGGCTGCTCGGTCGGACCTACCTGATATATTTGTCGCTTAGCTTGCTCGGTTTATCGTAGAGCCAAAAGCTGTCCAAATCTTCCATCAACTGCTTACGATAAATACGCTCGATGCGCTCCCACCTCGCGCGGCGTTCAGCTTCGGTTTCAGCGAGCGGCGCAAACTCTTCACCATCGCCGAGGAACACTATCTCCTCGGCCACGTCATCTACGAAATCTGCCGCCTTTATCGGGTATCTGCATCCACTAACCGGGAAAACCAAACAAAACAAAAGAATGCCCAAAATCACCATAGCTTTTTTCATACTCTTCCTCAACCAACTTTCGATAGATTCTTTCTGAGCCGAGGAACTCAAGTTGCTCCCAAGCTATTCCTACTATCAACACGCTCATAATTGTAACGTAGATTCAGTCCTTGTCAATGCAAAAATAGCCAAAAAATGGGACGGGCGAGAAATATTGTTCGGCCTTGGCATGATAAAGAGATATGGCCGGAGTTGGCAGACGGGTCCGGTCAGGCTTTTAGGAAGTATTCCATCATTTCGAAGCCGTTATCGACTCTGAAGCCGGACTGATAGGCGTTTTCCTCGGAAAACGGCCTGTGTAAAATACCATTTACGCCGGGGCCGGCCATGGCAAAAGGAACGGGGTCGTCGGTGTGTGCCTGGGTCTCGACGGGCGTGGGATGGTCGGGCATGACGAGTATCCGCCAGCTTTCGTATTCTTTCAGGGCCTCGTGTACCGGGCCAACAACGTGTTTGTCAATCATTTCTACGGCTTTTTTCTTCAGCTCGGCATTTCCACTGTGGCCGGCTTCGTCAGGTGCCTCAACGTGAACAAAGACAAGGTCATGGTCCTGGAGGGCCTTTATGGCGGCGTCAGCCTTTCCGACGTAATTGGTGTCGAAATATCCGGTCGCCCCGGGGACATCTATCACATCAAAGCCGATGAGCTTGGCGAGGCCCTTTACCAGGTCAACGGCGGTGATGGCGGCGCCCTTAAGGCCGAACCGCTTTTTGAAACTTTCGAGGTGGGCGGCCTGGCCCTGGCCCCAAAGCCAAACTCCGCTTACCGGGTTCTCGCCGAGGTCGCGTCTTACACGGTTAATCTCGTGGTTTTCAAAAAGCTGTTGTGAGCGGGCCATTATGTCGTTGAGAATATCGGCGTTTTTGCCGTGGGGAAGGTTCTTCGAGACTTTTTGGCCTATGATGTCGTGCGGCGGCTGGGTTTCGACATCGAATTTCACACCACCGATGACGCAGAGGTTGCGATAGCTCACGCCCGCGTAGAGACGAAGATCCTGTTCGCCAAGTGCGGCTTCAAGCTCACGGATAAGTCTGGCAGCTTCCTCGGTCGAGATGTGGCCTGCACTGTGGTCGGCCATTTTGCCGTCGGCTATTGTAACGAGATTGCAGCGGAATACCCACTCGTCCGGTGCGAGCTTGATGCCCCGCGCGGCGGCCTCGATAGGCGCCCGGCCCGGATAATACTGCATGGGGTCGTAGCCTAAGAGGCTCATCTGTGCGACGTCGCTGCCGGGGGGCATATCCGGGGGTATGGTCTGGACGATTCCCTGTTTGCCGTTGATGCTGATTTTGTCGGTATTGGGGATTTCAGCGGCCTGGAGGATTGTTTTGCCATCGAAGCAATCCAGCGGATAGTCGGCAGCCCCGTCGGGAATGATGATAACATATTTAGTCGTCAACTTTGTCCTCCGGGATATCAACAATTCTTATGCAAACGGGCTCGGCACCGACATTGTCGAGCTTGCTCAACTCGGCAAGGGCGGCGGACATGTTCTCCTGCTTTGTGGGGTGGGTGGTGATGACCACAGGGACGGTGTTGTCGGGGCCGGAGCCTTCGCGCTGCAACGCGCCCGAGATGCTTATCTCGTGGTCGCCTAAGATTTTGCTGTGACAGGCCAATACGCCGGGTTTGTCCCGGGCCATCAGCCTTATGTAGAACCTGCTTACGAGGTTATCGATACTGCTGATAAGCGAGGCGGCTTTTTCTCTGGGCTGGATTTTGAGGCTGTTGAAAAGCTTTGCGGAGTTGCCCATGGCCACTTCAATAATGTCCGCGACGACTGCACTTGCGGTTGGCATCATCCCCGCTCCCCGGCCGTAGTACATCGTCTGGCCGACGGCGTGAGCAAAGATACTGACAGCGTTAAAAGGACCGTCAACGCGGCCGAGCGGGCTGTCGGGGGAGATGAACGATGGGTGAACGCGCAAAGACACCCTGCCGGCGGCGTCTTTTTGGCCGATGGCTAAGAGCTTGAGGACGTAACCCATCTCGCGGCCGTAGTGGACGTCGTCAATGCTGATTTTCTCGATGCCTTCGACCAGGATGTCATCAAGTTTTATCTCGCATCCAAAGGCAAGCGTTGCCAATATCGCGAGCTTATGGGCGCTGTCGGCGCCGTTTATGTCAAGCGTGGGGTCGGCTTCGGCGTAGCCTTTCTGTTGGGCCTGGGCCAGCGCTGCCGGGAAATCCTCGCCCTTGGCGCTCATATTAGAGAGGATGTAGTTGCAGGTCCCGTTTAAGATGCCGTAAATGGCTTCGATTCGGTTGGCTGCCAGGCCGGTCCGTATAGCTGCAATGATTGGGATTCCGCCGGCACAACTGGCCTCAAAGGCAATACAGCGGCCGGCGGCCCGTGCTGCGGCGTAAAGCTCGCTTCCACACTCAGCCAGAAGGGCCTTATTGGCGGTAACAACATCTTTGCCGGCGGCTAACATCTTCAGTTGAATATCCTTTGCGGCGGTCGTTCCGCCGACAAGCTCAACGCCGATTTGTATGGAGTCGTCGCCAAGCAGTTTGTTCAGGTCATTGGTTAAGATTCCGTCGCCCAGCTTGACCGGCCGCTCAGAAGTCGTATCGACATCGACGACGGCCGCCAGCTCAATTCGCAGACCGGTTCTCGCCTCGATAGCATCGGCCTCATCGCACAGCAGCTTTGCGACGCCGGTGCCCACGGTGCCAAATCCCACAAGCCCGACTCTTACTCGGTTATTCGCCATATAGATATTCCTATAACAGATATTGGTATGCACGGCATACCCTACATGTTCGGCTATTCGCCCTTTAGGTCAAGAATGTACCTTAATAAGGGCCACGCAGTCAAGAGGAAAGTCCTTGCTCGGACAAATATCAGAATGACCCAAGAGCCAGTGGTTGGGCGTTCAGGATTGCGGTGAAGTTGTCAGGATTTAAGAAAGCATTAGGGCCTTTGGGATTGTATTTAGCCAGGGCCTTTATCACAGCGGCGAATTTTTTGTCGAGTTTAGCGATGAACGTAGTTGGTTTACCGATGTCGGGTGGTATCTCGATTTGATAGGCGTGGAGGGTGAGGCGGTCGATAAGCGGCGTTTCCGGTTTGCCCTTTTTTGACCGATAGTCTAACTTGAAGTCGGAGAGCATTATGGGCCTTTCCAGCCCGTACAAAGAGTCGATGGCCAGCGGCAAATGAATGCTTTTTAAGTGCACGCGGATTTGATGTGTCCTGCCGGTAATCGGCCAGACAGCTAATAGCGCGACCGCACCGAAATCTGCCAAGAGCTGCCAGCGGGTCACAGCCGGCTTGCCCCTCTTCGGATTGGCTCGCATAACCTGAGGATTCTTTTGGCTGTGCGACAGGAGCGTCTTAATTATGCCGCTATCGCGGCGGACGGGGCCTGCTACGAGGGCCAGATACGTTTTCTTAACCAGACGTTTTTCAAACAAACTGGAAAACTTGCTTTGAGTCGCCGGATTTTTGGCTAACAGCATTACACCAGAGGCGAATTTATCGAGGCGGTGGATGAGTCGCAGCTTGTTTTCGGCGCCTAATTGCTTTTGCAGGACGCCCAGCAGGTCGGGGGCGCCTGAGCGGTCGGCGGTTGTGGAGATGCCGGCGGGTTTGTTGATAACGACCAGGTCGGAATCCTGATAGATGATTTCAATATCATTTTTTGGCATTGGAATCTGGAAAATCCGGTGCGCGCAACCTGCACTAAGTCAACTCGACAGACCAGTAGGCGTTGTCGAGGAACTGCTTCCAACTGCGATAGCGGTGATGGGACAAATGCACGTGAATCACGGGATTGCGTTTGGGTCTGGCGGGCTTGGTGATGAGTGTCATGCCGGCCTGCTTGGGCGTTCTGCCCCCCTTCTTGACGTTGCATTTAGCGCACGAACAGACAATGTTTTCCCATCTGGATTCTCCGCCCATGCTCCTCGGTATGACGTGGTCGAGTGACAGTTCAGGGGTTGGGAATTTCTTGCCGCAGTATTGGCATCGGCTTAGGTCGCGTGCATAAATGTTCCTGCGGTTGAACTTGACCGGTCTTCGCGGCAAACGGTCATAAAACAAAAGGCGAATAATCCTCGGCACGGCAATGTCGAAGTTCACGGTAGATATCCAGTCATGCTCGTCGGCCTCGAAGGTCTTTCGCAGTTCGCTCAGCTCGCGCCAGCTCTCGAAGTCGTAGTTCGAATAGATTCCTTCCTCCCAGGAGATAACTTCTGCCTGGTTACTTAACAGCAGAGAAAATGCCCGCCTGACCCCGATTACACGAAGGGCCAGGTAGTGCTTATTGAGCACAAGAACCCTGCAGCCCAAACCTGATTGTGGTGCGCCGGCTATCATAATCCACCTCTATCGTATTGCGTATATCGTATTGCGTATTGCGCAATACGCATCACGCATGACGCAATACGATATAGTTAGAAATAGTTTGGATCGCTGTAATCGTCGTAATCGCCGTAGTCTTCTTCGGCGCCCTCCTCGAATTCGGCGGCTTTGAAACCTCTGGCCAAGGCCGCCTCCAACTGCTGCCGCTCGGGGCCGATTATGCGATTGAATACGTCAAGGTCTTCGGGCTGGCCCATTCCATCGAGCATAGCCAGCAACCTGTTGACTTCCACTTCCTTGTCCTCGCCGCGCAACGCTTTCCAGGCCTGAAATTCCTTTTTCAACTCGGTATAGTATATGGTGCTGTCAACAGCCATTGAAGGGACGAACTCGGTCGATCCGGTCAAGAGCCTTGCCGTAATCGACCTCGAAAAGCCGGGGTCGCAGTTCTGTGCCTTTTCCATTAGCTCATCGGCCTGCGCCAACACCTCATCGACAACATCCTGTTCGGCCAAATATTCAGACACCACCATCTTTCCATATAACACAAGTATGTAGTTCTTCAGCACGTCACAGGCAAACTCGTCGCGTCCCGCAGCGAAGCGTTTTTGCAGCTTTGAATACTCATCAATCGCCAGGTTGAAACTATCTTTTGCGTTCTGGGCGTAATCAGAACTTGCCCCGGCGTATTGCGAGGCAACTTCGTTTAAGGTATTCGCTGTTCGAGACTCGATTACGCGTGCTATTGACTGCAATCGCGAACTGAAGTACTGCTGAAATCTCATGCTATCCAGTGCCGCCATTGCTATCTGGCCGTAGCAGTCGGCCAAGCCAACAGCAGCCGCTTTGCGAGCGGACTGCGACCTGATCTTTTTGTACTTGTCCGCCGCCTTTTGAAATAGTGAAATAGTCTCATCGACCGCCTTGGAGTAAGTGGCCTGTAACTTTTTCAGGTCTGTAACGAGCCAGGCGATTCGGCTGCTGTGTTCATCGATTTGCCTGTCGGCCTCGGTAAGCTGAGCTTGCGAGTCTTGCCTCTGAGGTGAGTTTCTGATGTCATTTATCTGCTGCTGAACCGAGGCCAGGTCGGACTGAAGCTTCTGCATGAGAGGCTGGACGATGGCAATTTGACTTTCGATAGACCGTATCTGGTCGCCAGCGGCCTGAGCATCTAAGAAGTGGCTTTTCCTGGTCAGCAGAAGATCATAGCCCGCATGGGCCAGCTCGAGCTTCTCATCACCGTAGGTGGCCTCGGCCTGACGCAACTTCCGGTCAGCTTGCTGCCCAATAGCATCTACGGAATCCTGCGCCCGTTGTCTCTGCTGTTCAAAGTCGGCCTTCAGTTCTTCCAACTGACTCAGCTTTTTGTTCTCGGCAGCCAACTTCTCCTGTATGCCGGGGCCTTTGGGGCCCCCGTTTATACACTGAGAAAGCTCTTCAATTTCCCTATCGGTTGCGGCAAGAAGGTAATTGAGTCGGTCCTTTTGAATCTGTAAGCTGCTTATTCTGCGCACCTGCAGCGAAATCTCGTCGAGTGCAACACTCGCCAGTTCTCCAACCACAGCAAGGGCTGATTGCTGTCGCTGAGCCTGCTCAAAAGTTAGGTCGGCACTGGCTAAAAGCACGGGCTCGGCCGCGGAGCCGGCGCGGGCGGCATCTCTAAGTGCCGCTTGCACGTCCTGGGCGGCCTTGTCAATATCGCCCTTCGCAGCCATTTCGAGGGCCTTTTCTGCGTTTTGCCGGAGTTGCTTAGCAGCTTCGTTCTGAGGATTATCTGAGCAACCCACAATCACAAAAACGGCAATACATGCCATAACAAGGCATTTAATCAGATTTTTTGATTCCCAATACCACACTTGCAAATTCTCCACAAACTGGTTAATTATAACAAACATATCATACTGTATGGCCACGAGTCTTGTCAAGTTTATTTCCCGCCAAACAGGTAAATGCTGTAATCGACCGAGTTTGGCTTGACGCTGCGGGGGTTCTATTCTATAATAAGGGCCGACAGAAATTTGAAAGGAGTATCGATGGATTTTGAAGAAACGCAAGATCGCGGTTTCACGGGGGAGCATCTTCCGACAGCGCCTCCGCCGGACGGTACTACCGCTGGGCCGGGCGGGCCTGGGCCGGCAGATGCAGGCAAGCCCAGGCGACGGCCTTGGAGAATATTTTTGTGGATAGTGCTGGCGCTGTCGATAATCGCGAACTTCTTTTTGCTTGTAATGCTCATCGCCGCTGCAGTGGTCTTTGCAACGGGACGAAAGGACTTCTTTCGTGAAACTGTCGTGAGGGAAGGTTCTTTCAGCAACAAGATTGCCATCGTCAACCTCAAAGGAATCATAAACGGCAATCTCAGCGATAACGTACGTCGACAGATAAGAATGGCGGCAGATGATAATAGTGTAAAGGCGGTAATCGTTCGAACGAAGTCGCCGGGAGGCACTGTGTCGGCAAGCGACCAGATACACCACGAAATCACGAAGTTTCGCGCCGAGACCGACAAACCGGTGGTGGCTTTTATGCAGGGGATTGCTGCTTCAGGGGGATATTATACGTCGGTTGCCTGCGACAAAATCATAGCCGAACCGACGGTCATTACGGGTTCTATCGGCGTGATGAGCAATTACCTCGTGGTCAAGGAGTTGTTTGAAGACAAGCTCGGCATAACTTCGGTGGTCGTAAAGAGCGGGCCCAGGAAGAACTGGCCGAGTATTTTCGAGGAAACGACGCCCGAGCAAAAGCAGTATCTTATGGATAAACTCATCACCCCGGCCTATGAGAGGTTTGTGGAACTGGTCAATAACGGCAGGGGTATGCTCAGCAAATTGGAGGTCAGAGAGTTGGCCGATGGAAGCATTTACGGCGCCGCTGAAGCACTCGACAAACACCTGATAGATGAGGTTGGTTACCTTGACGAAGCAATAGCATTGGCGGAGTCTTTGGCCGGTATCGAAGACGCCCATGTGATTGAATATGAAAGGCCGTTTTCCTTTACGACGCTGTTTAGCGCCCAGAGCAAGAGCATTTGGAAAATCGACAGGGATGCACTTAGAGAAATGGCGGTGCCGCAACTTATGTATCTTTGGGACGCCAACTGGTGAGGACAGAGGACAGAAGACAGAGGACAGAAGGTAGAAGAGCATAAGGGCAGAGAATCGAATGGGCGATACAGGACTCGAACCTGTGACCCGCTGATTAAGAGTCAGCAGACACAAAACTCTAACGATAGCGAAAACAAAGACTTAGAGAACACCGAAACCGGCGCTTACAAACCAGCTTACAAAGAATATCAGAAAACAGCAGAAAATCAAGCCGATTCTCTATCCCCTGACCTTGCTGAACTCGTAACTATTTGGCCGGGGCTACCCGAACATATTAAGCAAACAATCAGGACTATAGTTGCCGTTACCATTAAAGAAAAAAGTCAATAGCTTTATGATTTAGGAGAAATGTTGTGGGTGGATTTGGCAGTGGGGATTGGGCGGATGCGGTGAAAAGAAAGACCACGGTAGAACTTTGCAGGTCAATCAGTGCCAGGAGTCTTAAAGATTATGGATTCTTTGCTGAAAATAAGACCGGGGTGATAACCTGGACTAATGAATTTGGAGAAAAGACGGGAACGGCAAAAATACAATCCTTTGTAAATGGTAACGGTAACAAAACCCACATTGAGATTGCAATAGAGGGTTTTGTAACCAGTAGACAGAAAATAGAGCTTACAACCACGCCGTGCCATTATGGTGGCTGGAGGTGGTGGTTTGTCTGTCCGGTGGTTAAAGGTGGTATCTATTGCGGTAATAGGGTGGGAAAACTTTATATCCCCCCTGCCGCCGAGTATTTCGGATGTCGTGAGTGTTATGATCTGACTTATGAATCATGCCAGAAAAGCCATAAATACGACAGGGTATTAGACCATATACCCGATGATCTGGATTTGACGGGCTTAAATGTCAATCAGGTGCTGCGATTGGCCTGTCTGTAAGAATCCAGCGGACTCCCTTGTTCGATTATTCTGATTCGAGGTCGTCTAACATTTCTTCGATGTCGGTGATGTTGTAATAGTCGCCGTTTAGCTGGTAAAGCTGGCAGTCCTTTTTGAGGCTGTCGAGGTTCTCGCTGACGCCGATGCGGAAGGCTGTCGGGTCG
>SDBT01001497.1_pt1 | contig 41295 bp, 64 predicted proteins | sample 2277101 | NCBI WGS metagenome assembly SDBT01 (sample SAMN10404973, study PRJNA504765) | marine sediment metagenome | isolation source: marine sediment core GS10_PC15, 103 cmbsf | place: Arctic Ocean: Southern Knipovich Ridge | collected 2010 | reverse complement strand
TACCATAAATGGATATACTAGTAGTCATTTTGAATTAGTAGCTAAGCCGGAGGATTACCTTAAAGCTTGTACGGCATATTATATTACAGAGCCTTGGGACTACTCAATGCCAACAACTGATGTATGCCAATGCGGAGCGCATAAGCTAGGACTAGATAAACATGCTGATTGGTGTCAGCTATATAAGGAGGAGAGATGATTAGTAAGAAGGATGCTCAGAAATGGATAGATGCTTTGAGAAGTGGGGAGTATATACAGACCCACGGTTTATTACAAGATAAAGATGGATATTGTTGTCTAGGAGTAGCCTGCAAGCTTTTTATTCCCCACGATCAACTAGAAATGAAAATGAATAGTAACTATATTAGTGGTGGAAATCCTGCAGATCAAACCAATTGCCCTGAATGGTTAATGTATATAGATAGAAAATTTAATAATAAAACTAAGTCAGGATTTGTTACTCTTAATGATAACGAAAGATTTACATTTGATGAAATAGCGGATTGTATCCAAGCGGTATACATCGAAGGAGTATTAGATGAAGAAACCAAGTAGAAAGAATAGCTGGGAGATACTCTGTGAGGTTGGCAATGGTGCGATTAAACGTACAGATACTAATATCCGACTTATCACAGATAGCACCACAGACCTTCTTTGGTGGATACGCAGGCATAACTTCACAGAAGATAATACTAGGATATGTCTAAGGAAGTCAGACATGCAGTACTACGTGTATAGTACGCATTTGATATGGGATAACAGAATAGAGGCAGGTATGGCATGTTAAAGTATGAGCCTCAAGTTAGTGACCATCATTGTGTGCCGGCCTGTCTTAGTATGCTATTACCGCAGTTAACTCTTACTCAAGAGGAGATAGGTGATATGGTTAATACAGATAAGGGTGGTACTTATATTGAAGATGTCCAGCAGTTCCTAGAGATGTTTGGATACAAATTATCTGGACTATTTAATTTAGGACGGTATCCTCGTATTATAGATTATGTAGACTCTGATGGAGAGGGCCACTGGGTAATAGATACAGGAAAATTAATATTCGATCCATATTTAGGTAGAGTCGAACACACTAATTTTTATCATAATTTCCATTCGGCTATTAATGCTAGGTATGTATTGGAGGAGCTATATGTTTAAAGTCGGTGAATTAGTATCATGTGCATTGTTAGCTGTATTTAGCTGGTCTGATAGGACTGAGTACATAAAGCCTATTGAAACAAATTGCTATGTGATACAGTCACCATTTAATGACCCTAACGTACCTTGTCTAGATAAGAACTGTAAGTTTATATATGAACAAGATATTTATGTGGATTGTTCCAAGATGTTCGAGGACTATAACTTAGTGGAAGATGAATCTAAGAATCCTAAGATGTTCTGGATTGAAGAGAAACGATGTTCTAAAGTGGAGGAGTAATGAAACGTATATTATTAATCATGTTATTTATGGTAGGATGCGGCACTGAGCCCACATCACTAGGTGCCTGCGGTGATTTTTGCACTACACGTAATGCAGAAATATCTGTGGTAATAGATGGTGGATGTATGTGCGATAATGAACAGGGCTTAGAGATAGTAAATGCATATTCAAAATACTTGAAGGAGTTAAAATGAGACGTATTAAAACGAGACGAGATAAAGTAGTTATGACCTTTGGTGTATTCACCATAGGATGGGTTATCTTCACACTATATGTATTGGATCAACTTGGAAGATTATCACTCTAGAAGGAGGATGCCATGGAAGTATGGTTATTAGAAACGTATTATAATGATCCAGATACTGTACGAAGTTATGAGGCAGAAGTATTTTTACATTTACCAAATACAGATGTTTGGATAGCTGATACAGGTTATTTCAGAGAAGAGTTAGACAATGTAATATTTACAAATAAATTCTGGGATGAATTAGGAAAAGATGATTTATTTACCAAATTGGGACAACTTTAATTAAAATAGTGCTAAAGTTTTTAGTGAATATACCGATAGGTAATTATAAGGAGGATGCGATGAAAAAATATATAGTGACAATTTTAGGATGTATATTTACTATTATGCTAGGTTTAAGTATTATATTTTCTAGAATTAATAAGGAAACTTGTCCCGAATTAAATTATGAAGATTTCAAATATGGAGATTCAGTTAAAGTTCTTTCAGGATTTTATAAAGGTCAAATTGGTATGATACTTAAACGTGGATTTTTTGTAATTCGCCAAATTGAAGATCCTGATTTTTGTCAAGTTCCAGCTTATACAATTATATTTAATGAAATTGATGTAATTATTGAACAAGATAATTTACAAAAAGTAGGAGAAGAAGATGAATAAGGTATGGCTAATAATGGAGAAAGATGGTAAGTATAAGAAACGTAAAACAACTCAGATACAGGCCGAGAGAATTAAAAGTGTTTGGGTACAACTTGGATACACAGTAACTATTATAGGAGAAGTATAATGAGCTGGAGAATGATAAATAAACCAACGATTGAATTACTAAGACCTTGTAGTGACAGGCTGAAAAACTACCTTAATCATTATTCAGACTTTAAAGGTGATATAGTAGAGTTTTTGGAACTGGAAAACATTACCCCTCAAGATAAAATTTGGGTAGCGGTTCGGATAATGCCCAGACTTTTGGTTGAAACTTTTGCAATAGACTGCGCGTTTGTTGTTGCTACTCATGCTGCTTATGCTACTGATGCTTATGCTGCTGCTGCTGCTGATGCTGATGCTGCTGCTGCTGATGCTTATGCTGCTGCTGCTGATGCTGCTTATGCTGCTGCTGATGCTGCTGATACTATTTATTCTGCTGCTTATGCTTATGCTTATGCTGCTGCTTATGCTGCTGCTACTTATGCTGCTGATACTACTTATTCTGCTGCTTATGCTTATGCTGCTGCTGCTGATACTACTTATTCTGCTGCTTATGCTTATGCTGCTGCTGCTGATGCTGTAAGGGAAAACCAAATCGACACTTTAATTATGATTTTGGAAGGAGAAATGTAATGGAACAAATTAAGAAGGTTCAAGTAACGGAAGAAATTAGTCTAGTTGATAATATGTACCATGAAGAAACACTTAGATATGAGTTCCTTGTAGATATTGAACTAGACCCATATAATAATGTACATACAGTATTTAAGAAAGTATTATTAACTACCTTCGATCATTTCGATAAACCACATGAAGCGATTATACATGTGGATGAAGTACCGCAGACCGTAGTTAGAAACCTTATTAAGAAATTAACTAAGGAGGCTTTAGATGGAAAATTTGTTTGGGAAAGATATAGCTATTATTGATGAAGGTGTCACTAAAGAAGGACTCAACTACTTTATTAAAGAGGATGAATATGGAACTTTTTATGGTACATTCTACAGTGATGATTATGATATATGCTATTTATTGTCAGAACATGAATCTAAATTTGTGAAGAGTTATAGAGATGTATTGAAGGAGGTATCAGATGAGTAAATTAAATCTTAAACAAGAGAAGGAACTTATATTCATTCAGATTACTCAACTAAGAAGTGACCTTGAACGAGCATATTTCTTTAAGAATTTTGATAAGATTAAAGATATAGCAGGTAGACTAGTAACGCTACATTCAGAGTTCTATAATGTAGAACGACAGATATTAGAAAAGATACATAACACCCATAGTTACCCTACTGTCAGTACCAACGGAACCTTGGATATAAAAGTCTCCGAGAATTCTACGCTGGACATCGATAGAATAGACACCGGAGATTGACAAATCACGACTAACCCCCAACCCCCATTCCTTACGGGCAGGTTTAGATTCAGTTCTAGCCTGCCTTTTTTTATCCTCTTCCCTATAAGTATGGCGCTCGGTGATTTTAGTACCATCCGGCCTTTCAGTAATAACTTCATCTATCTCAGTAATTATTACTTGTCTTTCTACTATTCGCGTCTTAGTAATAGTCTTAGGTTCTAGGCCAAAATAAACTAATGCCGCCCCAATGCCTATGCCGACTATAATAAATTTAAGACTCTTTAGCATCTAAATATCCTTTATAGATCTCTAGGAAATACTCCAGAGGTAAACTGATCTGCGTGTTTTCATGGTTCTTTTTAAAGACTACCATAGGTATGTTTTCTTTCTTGTTATTATCTCTGGCCTGTTCAATGGCAGACCATATACTTAGTTTCTCCACATTCTTACATTCAATGGACCATGGAAAGTATCTTCTAGCTAATGGACTGAACTGTATGTCCTCACCGGACTGTCCCATTGCTGTGGAGCGTATGTCATCCTCTTCTAAGGCATCAACTAGTTTAGTGAGTTCACCACAGACTGTTTGTTGTAGCCTACGGCCTTTAGCCTTCGCGCTACCGACTCTCATTAAGAAACCTTTTAATAGTAGATAGTGGAACAAACAATGCCATATCATGCGCTGCGTGCATTGCTACGCTAATACCCACTAATTCCCAAGACTTATTTACTACTGGCCCGCCTGACATACCGCCATCAATATAGTAGTTTGAAAATAATAGATAATCATCTAGTTCATATTTAGAATCGATTACTCGGAGAAACCCTTGAGTTGGACCGCAAGAGAAACTAAATTCATTATTCGGATACCCAATACCGCATACTGTTTCATTATATAAAGGGTCTTTTTTTGCTAACTTAAAACTTTTAGCCTTGATTGGATCATACATCTTAATATAACATAGGTCCGATTTATCTGCCATGTAGAGTTCTTCAACATCATAAAATATCTCATTAAACCATACTCTTATTTTACCAGAGTTGCATACGTGTTTTGCTGTGATTACTTCTTTTCCTGAGATTAATGTACCAGTACCGGCGAAGAGATTCTCTGAGGTAATTTTAACAATACCCCAGTCTTTCTGCATCTTCTCATATTTACTATCTTCTGCTAGTGCGCCTAGGCTTATTAGCAGACTTAGTACGAATACTTTTAACATAATGCTCTCCCGTATTAGCCCCTAGATAGGCTATAATTAACAAACTAGTTGCCTGTGTCCATTCAAGGCAGTGCTCCACCTTAAATATTAACATAGCTGCGGATACTATGGTATAGAATACGACTATACTGTATTTCCTTAATCCCCGCGAACACATAACTTGTCATCCCGTTTAAATACTAACTCTGCCCGGATCTTATCCATATTAATGTTAGGGCATGTTTTCTTATCATCTAGTTCATTATGTCCATACACATTATCAACAGATAATCCATATTGAACCATCAAACTAAATAATAGATCGATTAGTATGTTTTGTTGGCGCTGCGTAGGACTATTCCGACCTACCCAAACTAACCCCAAAGAGTTACGATTATGTCCAAATACATGGGCTCCGACCTTTTCATTTGGCCTGCCCCGCTCAATAGTACCGTTACGTCTAATAACATAATGATAACCAATTCCAGTCCATCCCCGTTCTTTATGCCAACCGTCAATAGTTTTTACACCAAAGTCTAAATGGTCCGGTGAATCTGTGCAATGTACTACGATTTTCGTAATATCTCTCATGTCTGAATATATTCACGTATGGAGGATTTATGAGTAAAACTCGATCTACCAAAGCAGAGATAATAGTAAGAAGAGAAGAAATACAACAACTTATCATAAAAGGTTATAAAAATACAGAGATACGCCGAAACATGGCAGACAAATATAATACTACTGAACGTGTGATAGCCGATGATATGCGTGATATTGCTACGGAATGGCAGGAAAAAGATGCGGATACAAAGCATTTTCTTCGTAATAAATATATCGATAGATTAGAATACATGTATAATCTGGCCATGGAGAATAGTAAGCTAAGGGATGCCTTAGACATACAAAAAGAGATCAATCGGGTACAAAACGTATATGCCGAGGATGTGACGGCAAAAGAGAAGCCTAAGTTCATTTCTTTATCCAAAAAAAACTTGAAGGCCGTGGGTAGTGACTAAAGACGTAATTCTTTCGGAGGCTCAATTACAATTCGTAGAGAGTGAAGCTTCTAGAGTTTTATTCTGCGGAGGACTAGGCTCAGGTAAGACATTTGCAGGGGCCCTATGGGCCATTAAGATGATATTGGAGTATCCCAAATCCAAGGGACTTATCACCGCTAACAGTTACTCCCAATTATCTAAGGCAACGCTAGTGGTATTCTTTGAGTTACTAGATATGTTCCAAATACCCTATGAACATAAAAAGAATGAGTCTGCTGTTTACATATATGATACGGTAATCTATTGTTTCTCACTAGAGAAGTATAACAGTTTACGAGGTATTGAGGTAGGATGGGCATGGTCTGATGAACTAGCCTTTAGTCGTAAAGAGGCATATGATGTCATGGCCGGTCGTATCAGAGATAAGAATGGCCCACTACAAATCAAAGCAACTACTACCCCGAACGGATTCAACTGGCTATATGAAGAATTTGTTCAAAATAGGAAAGACTATAAAGAGATTATCTACTCCGGGACATTAGATAATATAGATAACCTGCCAGATACCTACGTTACCCAATTGAAAGAACAGTACGACAGTCGGATGCAGAAACAGGAACTACAAGGCCAATTTATTAACCTCAATTCTGGTAGTATCTATTACGGCTTTGATAGACAGCGACACGTTAGGTCCGGAGTGGAGTATCGCCCAGGAGATGTACTATGGGTAGGCATGGACTTCAATGTAAACCCATTATGCGGGGTATTTGTAGCCCAGAGAGGTAAAATGCTGTATGTAATCGACGAACTGTACCTTCCTAACAGTAATACGTTCCAAGCCGCTAAGGAATTGATCAAGAAGTACCCTACAACTAAAATGCGAGTGGTGGCCGATGAATCTGGGAATAGGCGTAAGACCTCCTCAGTTACCACAGACCATGAGATCATACGCAGGACTCCTGGGCTCGATCTGGTCAACTTTAGAAACCCCGCATTAAAAGACAGATACAATAATTCCAATAGGTTATTCGAACGTGAATATATAAAAATACACCCTAGATGTAAGTTTTTGATTAGAGATTTAGAACAGTTGACACACGATAATGATAACCCTATGCTTAGTCACGTTTCAGATGCACTAGGCTACGTTGCGTGGAAGACTCTACCATTAGAGAAACCTCGTCGCCCAGGTAAAGTATTATACTACTAAGGAAACTATGCAAACATCCAAACCTTTAAAAGACCTAATACCTGATATTTTACGACATTATAATAGGCATGTGGATAATTTAGAATTCGATAGACGATTATACGAATTAAACGAGGGGCAGATCCGTAAGGCCGTGGAGAAGAGTTTAGCTAATGAGATTATATCCAAGGCCGCATATAGACGAGCTATTGAGCGCATTCCTTCTATTAATATTATAAATAAGATTATGGCTAAACTGTCCAAGGTTTACCATGACTCACCATTGAGGCTAACAAAGGCCGCTGCCGATAAAGAACTCATGGATGATTTGTCTCTCATTACATATCTGGACTCCACAATGATGGTAGCCAATCATATTACAAATCTACATAAACGCTGTGCCGTTGAGATCTATCTAGAAGAAGGCCAGCAACGCACTAGAGTTCTGGCCGGTCATCAATTCCTACCATTCTCTGATAGTGTAATTAATCCTCTAGAGCCCACGGTTATGATTAAATTATTAGGTAAGGCCAGAGAGACGCTCACCCAATTTTCTAATAGAGAAGGTCGGGCATTTACTAATGACGATCAAATCCGATTTGTAAACATTCTAGCATTATACAGTGAAGATGAATTCCTAATTATAGATACCGATGGATTTATTAGAGAAGATAAAATGCTGGAGATGGGATTTAAGACTACAAAGAATCCATTTGGTGTAATACCCATGATATATATCAATACCAGTAAATTCGAGTTAATACCATTTCCGAATCAAACTGCATTCGATATGGGGATCTTAATCCCTAAACTACTTACAGATCTTAACTACGCCGCCCAGTTCCAAAGCCATTCAGTTATATGGACTCGTAACAGTGATATAGAAGGTGCAGAGATAAATCCTGATGCCATTGTTGATCTTGGGGATCAAGAGCCTGGTGGTGGTGAGCCTGATATTGGAACTATTGATCCTAAGTCAGATGTAGATGGAGTATTAAAACTTATTGAGTTTGAACTACAGGCCTATATGTCTAGCGTAGGTGCTAAGTCGTCTATCAGTAACTTAGCTCAAGGTAATGAAGCTGCTGGTATCTCTAAAATCATAGATGAGTCAGATACTACCGAAGCTCGTAGATCTCAGACTGAATTATTTAGAATAGCGGAGCATGACCTGTGGTTTAAACTATCTACTATGCAGGATTTATGGGCATCAACTGGGGAAGCATTAGAGTCACGTAAATTCACCTCAGAGTTTTTAAAGACGTTTGCTATTAAATATGCAGAGATTAAACCCGTTGAATCAGAGAAACAAAAGTACGATAAGATTAAGGTAGCCCGAGATCTTAAAATGATGACTAAGGAACAGGCTCTACGTGAGATATTCCCTAATGAGACTACCGAACAGATACAGACTAGATTAAAAGAAATCAAAGAAGAGTTAGAAGAAGATAAGAAGGCTATGCTTCGGATGGGGATGACTCCCGGAGATATGGTGCAATCCGTTAGTCAGAGAATGAATGAGACTAGCGAAGTGGTGAAGGAAAATATAGATGGCGCTCCAATTGAACCAGATACCTAGGTTAATAAACGCCGGTCTGTTAAAAGTAACTGATAAGCGTATATTAAAAGCAATAGGGATTGTTGCATTAGAGATGGTTAGGGACCGAACTAGAAAGGGCTTTGGAGTAAAGAAAGAAGGCGGAGCTGCTAAGAGGCTCAATCCTTTAACCTCCTCTACTAAGGCTACTAGACGCAGATTACAAAAACGTGGCAAACTAAGTGAGAATACTTCTGTTACCAAATCTAACTTGACTAGCTCCGGGGATATGCTAGATGATTTAAAACTTAAAGTGGGTAAAACTAGTGTGACGATATCTATAGATGGTAAAGATAAGCAGAAGGCAGAGAGAGTACAGAATCAAGGTCGAGAATTTATGAACCTAAGTAAAAAAGAGATTAGTAAAATAGTGAAAATAATTCAAACAGAAATTAATGACATTTTTAAAAGCTTGTAGCTAGGAGGATATATGTCAGATGAAACCGGAAGTAACGTAGTTGTAGCTGAAAGTACTCAGGAACAACCAAACAAGGAGAGTTCTGAATTTGTAAGCAAATCAGCTTATGAAGAAGTTAGTGCCGATATGCATAAGTATAAAAGGCGCGAGAAAGAAAAGGCAGCTAAGTTAGCTGAATTGGAAACTAAACTTAAGCAACAGGACGAAGACAAACTTGCCCATGATAAAAAGTGGGAGGAGTTAGCAATTCGTCGGGAGCAGGAACTTTCCGAAATGAAACAAGCTACTGAGGTAGAGAAGAATAAGTATTCTAGATCTATTAAACTTAATGCACTTAAAAGTGAATTAGGTAAGGTTAAGGATGCATATTTATCTCATGCCGATATCGATAGTATAGACTTCAACGAGGATGGAACTGTTAATTCGGATAGCGTTTTGCATGTGGCAAACGAATTTCGAAAAGAGCACAGCCAGTTAATTCCTGCGTCTAGTAATTCTAATATCGCCGGGCATGCCGCAAGTAGCTCAGACGGTTCGTTAAATGAAACGGACATGTCTAAACTCTCAGCTAAAGAATTAGCTGCGGAGTATACTAAGAAATTTGGTAAAAAAACTTAAGGAGTTAATTTAAATGGCTGCATTTACTACTACCCAAACCGGCCCAACTCAAATGGATTTTATTGCCAGTATTGTACAGAAGGAACTGTTGGAAAACACAGTAATCCTAGGTTCTGTTACAAACTGGTCGAGCCTTGTATCTAAAGGCGATCAAACGGTCGCTATTCCACGATTTAATTCAAATCTGGTTGTAGGTGAAGGTCGATTCGGAGACCCCGATGCGCAAAATCCTGATGGTACTACAGAAGTCGCACTAAAAGTTGCTGAACTTGAAGTAGATACTATTGTTTTGGATCAATGGAGAAACTTATCTTATCGTATCCCAGATCGAATTACTCAGCAATCAAGAGTTAATCTTGAATCTGAACTAGCCCGCAAAGCTGGTAGAGAATTCGCTATCTATATGGATGGAGAGATTCTTTCTGTACTTCAAACCCTTACTAATACTCTTAGCTATAGCGGTGGTGCTGATGCTCAAACGGGCGCAACTACTACTATGGCACTAGCTGATATCTCAGAGGCTAAAAGACTATTAGATAAAGAGAATGTTGAAAACATGAATCGAATTCTACTAATCGGTCCTGATGCTATGAAGGCAATTCTTAACATCGATCAATTCCGTAACGCTAACCAATATGGTGCGCGTGAGGCACTTCTAAATGGTGAAGTTGGTACGATTTACGGAATGCGCACTCTTGAATCCAACCTAGTTGGAAGAGATGAAGCATTTGCATACAACTCTGAGTGCGTAGGCTACGCTACTCAGGAGTCTGTAAACTTTGAAACTCAACGTGCACACGTTATGGTTCGAGCTACAGATTATTCGTTTGCTACTGGATGGGGCTTCGTCCTTATGTATGATGGCAAAAAGGGTGTTAGATTCATCGGAACCTAATATTTAATAAATTGGGGGCCTTCGGGCCCCGTATCTTCTAGGTGGTTATGACCCAAGATTTTAAAGTACCCGCATTTTTAGAGGCAGATGATAAGAATGAACTACGCTTACTCATGTTGGGAGTCCAACTTGAACTGGGTATGCTTATTGATTTTTATGATTTCTCTCAACAGAGTGACGGTAAACATGTATGTTGGTACAGTATCCCATTCGATAGAGAAGAACAGGAGTCTTTAGGTGAGTCTGCGGAAAGTTGATCAAGGATCGATTACCGATCTTCAAAAAGAGACACATAGACTAGACGATAATAATTGCGTCTTTACCGCAGTTACTATGCTAGAGAATCCTTTATCTGGGGTATCATATGATAGTGCATTAGTTACATGCCCAGATAATGTTACTGAACTTTATACATTAAAAACGGGAGGATCTGCATCGGGGACGGCACTGGCAACAGTCACATTGGTTTATACAAGTCCATCTAAGACAAAGTTAGCCTCCTTTGATGTAGTTATACTTTAATGGCATTTACACTTAATCCATTTACAGGTAATTGGGATGTAGTACATAATTCATCGTATGAGTTCCTGACTGGCACAATAAGTGCCGGGACCTCCCAGTCGGTGGATAGTATACCCCTGGTAGACTTCAACTTCGCGGATTATGTTATATTTGCTAAAAACAGTTCAGATGACGAGAGTAAGACAATGAGGTTACTAGTATTTAGAGAGGGCTCTAGCATATGTGAAACCCCTTCTGCTATTATGGGTAGCCTGTCTATAGGAGTTACCGCACAGGTAATCGTCACAGACTACGATTTAACTATAGATAACCCAGGTGCGGAAGATATAGAATATATTATATTACGGGCGGCATTATAACAATTTAAACGTAGGAGATAACGTTGGCTAGAAAGAATTTTGCGATAGAGCAAGGATTAGATATAAATACGATAGATGGCGATGTCCTAGTATCGCTGTTGGCTGGTACTGCTGCCCCCGGTGGAGATACTGGCCCTCAAGATGATGCCCCCATAGGTACTTCATACCAGAGATCAAATGGTGAATTATACTTAAAATTTGCTGATGCTAATGAAGCTGCCGATTGGGAAGTAGTTCCAGTTGTACTAAGCTCCGGTTATACCCCGGCTAATGGAGATCCCGCCGTTGGGGATTCATTTGAAGAAGCGATTGAATTCCTAGATGGTAATCAAGATGACATCCAAACCCTTACAGGAGCCGCACAGGGCGCTGAGGACTACGGTAGTTCATTCACGGGTGACATCATTCCCGATAGTTCAAACATACAGGAGGCTTTACAGTCCCTAGAAACGTATGCTGAATCTATTGAGCCTGGACAGGCTGTAGAAGTAACTGGTATTACAACTCTTCAAGATATTGATACTGTTTTAGTCGATGAAGTTCATTCTGCTGAATGGGAAGTTGTAGCATTTGAAGAAGCTACCCCAGCGAATAAATCATTCAATAAAGTTACTGCACTACATGATGGTACAGCTTCTGCGGATGCTACTGAATCTGATAATACGGTTCATACCAAATTAAAGGTTGGATCTAATTTCAACTTAGTAATAGAGATCGATTTGAATGGTACGGGCGCTGCGCAGACTATGAGACTTAGAGCATCTAGCTCTACTGCTGGAGTTACAATACAAGCTAGACGAACTAGTGTATTAGAATCAATCTAAGGTAATTAATGGCAATTAATGTTGATAAAGCATTTGATGTAAACGCTCCCGGACTTGTCTTTCGAGATGATGACGGGAATGTTTTATTCTACTTATGCACTGGGGCAGGAGATCCTACGGGAAGTGATGCCCCAGTTAATAGTATTTACTTCGATCAAAATACACAGCACCTCCATTATAAATTCGATACTGGGGTAAATGATTGGAGTCAAATCAACGTTGATGATATTTTATTAGGATCAATTCCTACATATCGATCTAGTAATGTCACCTTACTTGATGCCCTTGTCGAACTACGCAATAACATAGTTACCGCCCCTGATAATACAGATACAACTTTGAACGGTACTCTAGAATTAGATATTGATAGTAAAACACTACAAATTATAAACGGTACCGCTACAGGATTCTCAGTAGAGATGCCCGATGCTTCGGCTAATATAATTGGGGCTAAATATGAAATCGTTAATGAATCAACCGAGTCTATAACTGTGAAAGATGCGGATAGTACTACGCTGTTTACATTAAACCAAGAGTCATTCGCATTTATGACATTACAATCAAACGGTAGTTCTGCCGGATCATGGTTATTTACTATTCTATCTAGCACCGCTACCGGCATTACTAGCTTTGTAACTACCAGTGATACATTATTTTCTACTAGTAGTACGACAGACGATATTATTACATCCTTTTCAGTAACCCCCGAATCAGGTAGATACTCATTGTTTTATTCTGCGGAAGTAACTATATCTAATAATAATAGAAAGGCCGAGTGCGTAGCATATGTGGATGGTTCTGCTATAGAAAATACCAGAAGAAAACTCCAAGGAGTAGGAGCTACATTTGAGGCTAGTCAACAAACTATTGGTGAAATATCAGTTGATGGTACGGAAGATGTTGATATACGAGTTAATATAGATGAGGGTTCATTAGATGTTACTAATAGATCTCTTGTATTGATTAGGTTAGGATCTGTATAATGGCATCTGATAGAACTTATACAAAAACTATTACTAATAAAGAGAAGTTCACTTCTTATCTGGAAGATGAATCTACTAGTAAAGGTATATATACTAAGTGGTCTGCATTTGGTAGTGACATAACAATATACGCTAGTACCGATTATACTTCTCAACAAGAAACAGATTTAGATACATTTGTAAATAACTTCATCGATTATACTGATGCAGAAACTCTATATATTAATCTACATAATAATGTATTCCCATTTATAGCTAAATTACTACATACATTTTCTGCTGAGAATATTGACATGGGAATTACCGCAGATGGTAAAACCGGACCTGTATTAGGATTATTCTCAAAAAAATATGATATACATTCTGATGGACTGCCTATATCACTGAAAGACACCTTTGATGCCGGGGCATTACTTGAGGTATTATCTGTGATAACTCACCTGCGAGATAACTCTGGCGAGTTCACAGGCCTTAGTCCATATGTTACCGACGATAGACTATTAAGTCTAATGAATAAAGTAGAAACCTTTTTGGAAATAACATTAAGCACCTAGTTAGAGGCTAAACATGATAGAGATAGAGAAATTAATTATAGCACGGTTTGATAAGATAGAAGATAAATTAGACGTCCTAGAGGCTAAAGTAAATAAAGCGCATGGTGGATATGTTCTATTTATTCTAATGATTGGTGTATTCGTTTCACTTAAAGGGATGGGAATTTTATAATGTTAGACTCTAGAACGCAGTTGACAATTAAACATGATGACAATAGTGTATTCACAGATTACTCTACAGAAGCGCATGACTTTAAGAGAGATACATTTACCTTTACATTAGATATAGATGGAATTATATACATTGGATTCTACAAAAAAATTAGTGCAGCATACATACATATGACTATCCCTAATACTATTGCAGGTGAATTAACTGCTGAGTATTTCGATGGGACTGTATGGCAGCCATTAGTTTTAAATGATGACACCAAAGGTTTAACAAGAGACGGCCTTATCAATTGGGAGACACAGGATGACCAAGAGTTAGTCACCATCGACTCGGTTGAGGCTCAATTTATTAGAATTAAGACAGATCAATTAACTATAGATCCAGTAACCTTTCAGGCTATTAATATTATATTCTCAGAAGATCAAGACATATGCACCGAAGTTCCTCAATTGATTAACGATTGTTTTTATCCTCCGGGGCAGACTAGTTTTATCCTCAACCATGTTGCTTCTCGGAACTATATTATGCAGAGACTACGCAATGTCGGATATGTTAAATTCGATGCAGATAATGTCGAAAAGAATATTACCGAATGGGACATACTGGATGTTTTAGAAATTCGACAAGCGTCTATGTATTACACTATCACACAAATATATCTTAACCTCTCTGATACAGATGATGATCAATATTGGCAGAAGTATCTAGAGTATAGAAACAAGTTTGAAGAGGCCTTCGCATTAGGCCGCATTAGAGTAGATACTAACGATGACGGGGAGATTAATATTGATGAGAAGCGCCCCAAACAGACTATAAGGTTTTTTAGATAATGTCTACAGATCAATCAAGGGACCTCAGAGACTCAATTTTAGTATGCCTAGCATCAATCCTAGATCCCGAATATAAACAGTTACAATACGTTACAGAAATAGAGAAGAATAGTTTTACAAATTCAAAAAATCGGTACGGTGTCCGGGCCGGAGAAGTGATAGAGTTAGTTAATTCTACACTTAAGTTTGATACATACAGCCATAATTTTACGGTGGTGCTCGCCAAAGGTTATGGGTCACAGTCAGTAGATGACGATGATGCCCAAGAGGCCTCGTATGACCTTAGAGAATTCGCGTTTGAGTTCTATAAGAAGGCCTTTAACACTAAGCTAGGAAGTCCTGCTATTGTTTTGAATATTACTAATCTAGCAATATTAGAACCTACTTTTTTAGAGTCAGATAAGGTCGCTGTGCTTAATGCTAATTTTGATGTTAATTTTAGAATAAGTTTAGTATAGGAGTTTACTAATGGCAATTGCTGTAAAAAATAATACTCTAGTTGCTGTTATGATTGAGTCAGTGGAAGGGATCTATGAGCCGCCTGCGGCAGCTACGGATTTCATTCAGACTCTATCAGATGGGTTAGAAATGACCCCAACTAGGGAAGTTTTAGAGAGACAAATTTTTAATGGATCTATCGGTATGTCAACTGCACGTACTGGTATCCGATCTGTTACAGGATCTATTCCTGTGGAATTTAGAGCCTCAGAAACAGAAGGAGCCGCTCCAGAATATGATGAATTACTTTTAGGTGCATTAGGTCAAAAGAGATCTACTGCAACATTTAATACCGATACCGGACATAGTACAACAGTTATTAATATCTTGGATGCCAACATTGGTGACATCCAGATAGGTGACATGGTAATGATTAAAGAGGTAGGGGACTTTCATGTGTCTCCTGTTATTGCGGTAGATGATACCCCATCCTCAGCAAATTTTACCATACTAGTACCTGCTGATTCAGCACCTGCTGATAACGTAGCTATTTCCGCATTTACTACATATGTTACTGCTGATAGCGGGCATCCTGCCTTGTCTATCTCTAAGTATGTAGAAGATGCAGTACTAGAACAAGGTGTCGGTTCTAAAGTAACTTCAATGAGTTTAGATAATTTTCAAACGGGACAGATCGCATCTTTGAACTTTGGAATAGAAGGATTAGATTTTGATAGATCTTTTACTGCTCCTCCATTTGTGCCCGATTATCAAGACGCATTACCGCCTATTATTCTTAGCGCATGTCTATTTCAAGATGATATCCAATTGGATATAAATAACCTAACCGTTAGTCTTGAGAATGCACTAGGATTTGTCACTGCTACATGTAGTGTCAATGGTCGGATCAGTTCTAGAGTGACTGAAAGAACTGTTACTGGTTCAATTAATCCATATAAAGAAAGTGATGACTTAACTCAATTTATCCACTTTAATTGTAATAGCTCATTTAGTTTATTTGTGTTCGCACAGATACCAGCATTAGATGCTAATTGCGATCCTACTGGAGAATTTAGTCAAGTAATCGGGATCTATATGCCTAACTGTATTATTACAGAATTAGGTGAAGGAGATCAAGATGGATTACTATTGGATGAGGCTAGCTATCAGGCGTCTAGAGGCGCAGATGGCACCGAAGAAGAAATTTATATTACTTATATGTAATACATTGCCCCCTTCGGGGGGTTATTTTATTGGGAGGTAAAATGAGTGTAGTATATACTATTGATGATAAAATAGATTTAAAAATAGGATCAGTCGTGGTCACTATCAGTCCCTTAAATTATAAAGTTAAATCAGATATGCATGCGTTAGTCTTAGCGGGAAAGCATATGGACTGTGCTGTATTAGGAATGCGACATTCTATTAAGTCTATTTCGGGATTAACTAACTCAAATGGTTCTGACTATAAACTAAAGTTTGACGAGTCAGGTGCGCTAGCTGATGCTTGTATTGATGACTTACTTAATATATCAGAGAGTGAAAATCTGTCTACAATAGCACTACAACTTATGCGGGGTATGCCCCAAGGTGAGTTTACCGATCCATTAGACGGGAAGAAACTTAAAGGTGTATCCTTCGTAAAAGAGGAGAAGTCTACTTCTAGAAAAAAGTAGATAACCAGGCAATAATACTTAATAATGTTTGTCTATATATTTATTTCAATGTGTGTATAATTTCTGAATTAAATAATTACGATAGAGCTTGTCTGGTAGGCCATTATAATTCTACATATGTTAAAGAGAGTATAGATCCTAGAATATTTACTAAGGGCTATAGCGAGGCTCACATAAGAATGATTCGAGAGAAACTTGGTAGGACTTATAATACCAGTTGCGGATTAACCTTCACGGAGGATTATCATGATTACCATTATGGTCACTTCAACTTTGTTATTATGGCTTATCATGCCTATGATAAATCGGGTCAGATGCCGTTCAAAGATTCGTTATCAGAACAACCGGCGCAGATCTTAGAAATATTTGAAGTATTAAACGCACTCACCTTTGAGCGCGAAGAAGATAGTAGACGAAAACAACAGAAGGATATAAAGAAACGTGGCAAATGACGTTAATATTAAAATTAACATACAGGCAGCAAGAGCTAAAGCTCAAGTAGCCGAATTTGATGCTAGAGTACAACGTGCGGCCCTTAGTGTACAAAAATTATCTACTCAAAATAAAATTTTAGATAAAAGATTAGATAAAGTAGCAAGCCGAGCTAAAAGAGCTACTTCTACATTTACTAAACTTAGTGGTGCCGTATCTATTTTTGTTGGTAACCTAGCGGCTAATGCTGCATCTTCTGCATTTGGGTTTATTATTAAAGGGTTTAAGTCTACTGTAGATGCTATGTTAGATTTTGAGAAAGGTCTAATTGCAGTAGATAAAACTACGAATCTATCAAGACGGGGAATAAAAGAACTTGGGGATGCGATAAGAAAATTATCTACACAAATCCCCACATCATCTACAAACTTATTAAAATTAGCTACAGTTGCTGGTCAATTAGGATTTGACGGTAAAAAAGATATTTTAGCATTTGCTGAGACATTAGGTAAATTAGAAATAGCTACCGATATTGTGGGCGAACAAGGCGCACAGGCTGTTGCACGTATTCTTAATTTAACTAATGAATTAGGTGAAGGAGATGCCCCAGCAAATATTAATGCCTTCGGTAACGTTATTACTGAATTAGGTAATAACTTTGCAGTAACAGAAAGTCAGATATTAAGAGTTGCTAACGAAGTTGCTAAAGGCGGAGCTGCATTTAATTTAGCCTCCGAAGATGTGCTGGCACTAGCTACCGCATTCGCGGCTACAGGATCTAGAGCTGAGATCTCCGGTTCTACAATACAAAAAATATTTGTCGAGATAGGTAAAGCCGCCGATAAAGGTGGAGTCAAACTAGAGCAATTTGCATTAGCTGCCGGTAAAAGTACAGAAGAGTTCAGACAACTATTTCAAGATAATCCAACAGAAGGATTTAAACAATTAGTTAAGGGACTAAATCAGGCTAAACTCTCAGGCGGCCAATTAGCCAACGTGTTATCAACATTAGGACTTAATGATAAGCGTCTTATTAGATCCCTAACCCCATTAATTCAACGATTTGATTTACTTGAAGAGTCAATGGAAAGAGCCAAGAATGAGGCATCAAAAACCTCCGGGGCATTGGATGAAGAACTACGCAAAAAAACAGAGAGTTTAGGCGGCCAGTTAATTATCTTAAATAATAATGTAGTAGCATTACAAACAACTTTAGGACAAAATTTATCTCCTGTTCTTAGAGATGTAGTTGCGGATTTGAATGATTTTATTGCTGCCGGATTTAGTGCTGAGAATGTTTTTAAAGGTTTAGCTAATGCCGCTGTTGGGGCCGGTCCAAGTATAGCAAATTACGCTGCCGGTTTATTAAATGCTGAAAAAGAAACGGAAGATCTTTCAGGTAAATTATCTACATTAACAGATGATACTAAGAATTATGTAGAAATACAAGATGAAGCTACAGATTCATTATCTGGGTTTTCTTTAGTTATAGATCAAAGTACTACTTCATTACAAGAACATCAGAAGGAATTAATTTCTTTATCTGAGGCAAGAGAAGAAGCCGTGGTGGCTGCTGAAAACGGTAAAAAACTTGCAGAAGAAATTGTTAAAATAGAAGAAAGGGATATAGCACGTAAAAAAGCTGCCGCCGAAGCCGCTAGAGCCGAATTAGCTGCGCAACGAGATTTACGAAATGCTGAGGCTCAATTAGTATTAGAGAAAGAAGAAGAGAGAATCTTCCAGGCCGGTGAAGTACAGATCTTCCAAGAAGAGAGATTAATAGCTCTAGAACAATTCTTTGAGCGCGAACAACAAATAGAACTACAGGCCCGAATTAACTCGGCTACCAATGAGACAGAACGTCAACGATTAATAGTTGAAGCTGAGACTATTGGATTTAAAAATAGACAAGATCTTAGAAAAAAAGCATTTGATATAGAGACGAAAAATAGAGAGAAACGAGCTAAAGACGAGATAGCGTTTGCTAAAAAGAAAGATGAATTCTTACTAAGAGGAGCAGCAGGTACTTTAGGTGGATTAGCATCTATATCTAGACTTGGTGGTAAAAAGAATTTTGAACTAACTAAAGGATTTGCTTTAGCCGAGGCAACTATTAACGGGATCTTATCAGTAACCCAAGCAATTTCAACTCCTCCAGGTCCTCCTATAACAATCCCATTAGGCATTGCTGCTGGAGTACAATCGGCAGCAAGAATAGCATCAATAGCGGCGACTAGTGCCGGAGGATTTCAAGATGGTGGTGTAGTTCCAGGAACTTCATTTTCCGGAGATAATGTTTCTGCCCGAGTTAATAGCGGTGAGATGATTTTAAATCGTCAACAACAAAGAAATCTATTTGAAATAGCAAATCAGCGACCTGAAAATAATGATCAACCAATACAGGTTAATACAGAAGTTATACTAGATGGTGAAACAATCGCCCGTGCAGTTTCAGTACAAGTAGCTAATGGCTTTGAATTAGGAGAAGTAGTATAATGGCATGTGGTATTATATTCCTTAGTGAGAATTTTTTAGATAACGCAACAGTTAGCCTCTCGCTGGGTACTGAGAATGATCAATTCCCTTTATCAAATATACAGAATGATGCGACCGTTAATAAATTCAGGTCTCAAGAGAATGCCGTTGAGATAGTAATTGATATGCAACAAACTAGAGATGTAGATTCTGTGGCCATTGCCGCAGATCAAACAGGCACACTGGGGCTTACTCTCGCCTCATACAAAGTATCTCTCACTACAGACTTTAGCGGGTCTACTAGCTACAATATACCCCTCTCGGCAGAGTTTCTAATGGGTTATCTACTTAATACAGTAGTTGAAACTGGACGATTCGTAGAGATTACACTCTCTGGTACTGGGTTATTTGCTGAAATTGGTGCTCTTTTTGTAGGAGAGAGAATAGAACTAACCCAAAATAACCTATCATTGAATTCATTTCGATATGGGTTTAAAGATAATTCAACTACTAAGCAGAATAAATTCGGTACTAAATTCGTAGATAAACGTAATATAGCTAAATTCATTAGCGGGGCTATAGAATTCTGTACTACTTCTGAACAAGAGACCCTAGATGATATGTTCATCAGGCATCAACGTAATCTCCCGCTATGGATGATAGTGGATAAGGACGGGGCTTCCTTTGTTGATGCAGAGTTTAAACTATCTATATATGGCTATCTATTTCGTAGCCCGCGCTGGTCTGCCCCCGGAGGCCAGACATACTCAACTACTCTCAGACTGGACCAGGTAATATAATGATATTAGTTCTAGACGAACTATTCGATGGAGTAACCTTTACACAGAACTTTAGAATATCTAAGTCAATATCTCTAGCACATATCCGACCATGGATTTATAAAGAAGGGACCTTGCAAGATGGCGACTTCACACTAGAGGTTAAAAAAGGCGCAGAGATACTTAAGACTATAGTCATCCCCCATACCGATATTAACGATGCGATAACAGCTACCTTTGGACATGGTCAATTAAGATTCGATGTGGATGCCCTACAATTAAACCATGATAACTTAAATGAATTTACTGAATACACAATGTCTTACTACATGGATAATCATGTTACTGATACAAGTAACTTTATTGGTATAGTGAGACGATATGAACTTAAGTTCTACGATACATATGGAACGGGAGTCGTTAATAACGAGGCCCCCAATGATATGGTAGAGCCCGCTGGATTTGAAATATATAATTTTACGAGGTAATAATGGCAAGAATAGTAGACTTTTTTGATGGAGCGCAGTCGGAAACTACCCCGACTATAGGAAATATTGTCGCCTCCGATCTTATAACATACGCGAATGATGCAGCATACGAAGCTGCCGAAGCCGGATCTCCAGCAGAAGGTAATATATATTTTAATACTACTGATAAAGTTATACGCTTTTATAATGGCACTGACTGGATTTCAATTGATACATCAGATCAACTAAACCCCGTATTAATAGAAGGCGGAGAATGGTCTGTAGTTGGTGCATCAGTTACCGAAGTATTTAACAATGTCGATAATGATATTATTAGTGACTTGAGTACCCTACGCTGGAGAGGTAACAGTTGGGAGTCATCTCAAAATGGTGGTCTTGATAAAGTTGGATTCGCCATTTTTAAAACTCTAGCTCCTACAGGTAATTTAACCTGCCAATTTTATGCCGATGATGGTAGTGATCTTCCCGGAGCATTAATCGCTACATCTAATACTGTTGATATTACTACATTAGGTACAAGTCAAATTACAGAACCTACTGTATTTTTTACATTCCCGACTCAACCGACAGTAATAGCATCTACTAGATACCATACTGTAGTTAATACTTCGGGCATTACATATGGCGGGGGCTCCAGAATAAACTATACAGTAAACAATAGCCCTGGAGCTAACCATATTAGTCCGGGTAGATTAGTTGTAACTCTAGATGGAGGTTCAAGTTGGATTGGATCTACCACAGATCAAGATCATAATATGCAAGTAGATATTATTCCTGCATCTCCAACAAACGTTGAATTAACATTAGCTGCTGATGCCTTCATACAAATCCCCGGCTTTGAAAATGACCGTAATACCATCTCCGCTCAAACTTTACAACTAGGTGCAGATCAAGTAGCATTCATTGATATTAATAGAGCCGTAGATGCTACCACAGTTTTACCAGTTACATTAATTGACATTGATGCCTATGCTGAACAACTAGATAGAATGATAATTAGTAGAAGAGATGGTGGAACATTAATCACTGTTGGTAGTCGAATGAAATTAGCTCCAGGAGAGATTAATAAACTAGATAGACAAGATGCCGTATATACCGTATATGATAATGGCTCAAGTGGGTTAGCCTCCGAGAATACAAATGATGCCATCGATGAAGTAGAGGCTATCGCTACCCCTAAACTTGATTCAGTTAATGGAGATTCAGGTCCTGCGGTGACTCTAGATAGTGATGACATAGCTGAAGGCTCTACTAATTTATATGCAGGTGGATCGATAGATACACACAGTGATGTTGATACTACTACATCTCCTCCGGGAGTTGGTGAAGTTCTAGAATGGGATGGATCTGACTGGGTGCCAGCAGTTCCTGGCATAGCATCAACCTCTCTCCCTATTAAAAATTATCTTTATAATGGCGAATTCCGATTCGCACAAAGACAAGATCCATCAGCTACCACAGATTATTCAGATGGAGATTACCACGTAGATCGATGGTACGGATTAACTGCTGGTGGAGGAACGGATGTCAGAGTTCGTAGACTTCCTGCTGAAAGTACTGCAACTCTAGCCGGAGATAAAGTAGAGAATTGTTTAGATAGTATTCAACAAAACGGCAGTAGTACTCGGTTCGGGCAGGTTCAATTCCTACCATTAGCTGACTGTATATCCCTTAGAGGTAAAGAAGTTACATTCCAATTTGAAGCGGCTAATATTTTAAACGTATCTGATTTACGTGCTGGAATAGTTGAATGGACTGGAACTGCTGATGCATTTACTAAAGACATAGTATCTTCATGGGCAGCAACTCCAACGTTGATAGCTAATGCTGCGTTTATAAATACCCCAGCAGACTTAACGTTAGCTGCAAATTATACAGAATTTTCCATAACAGTTACTCTAGGAACTACATTTAATAATCTAGGAATATTTATCTGGACTCCTCTTGCTGAATCAGTAGGAAGTAGATTTCAAATTACTAGCTGTGGATTAATAGAGGCTGATACAGCCATCAACTGGTCTAGAATTGCTAAATCTAAGACGCAGGATTTACAAGATACTCAATCGTTTTATTGTAAAACATATGACACTGATATACCTCCAGCAAATACTTCTTCTGGAGGGGCTCAATTTGAAATGGCCTCTACTGTCGAGCCTCCACTGATGACATTTAATTATCCTACTTCCATGTTTAAAGTTCCATCTGTTACTTTGTATGCCCCAGGTTCTGGAACTATTGCGAATATGAGAGATACCGCCGGAGGTGGTGCCGATGTAGCTGCTATTATTGTTGGAACTGGGCAATACTCGTCTACTGCAAGAGCCAACGTTGCAGTTACCGCAGGTAATGCCCATGGAGTACACTTTACTTGCGATGCTGAGATAGGAGTATAGATGATAGCTATTATTAAAAAGTCTGATTATACAATAGAAACCGTTTATGAATCACCTGAAAGACAATCATCATATGGTGCACAATGGGGTAATGCTTCATTATATGAACACATCGAATATGATCCTGCTGATTTTGTTAGTCATATAAAGGCTCAAGACGATGGCGGTGGTGATACCGAAATAGTAGAAGATGACTCTGATACCAAATGGGAAATTAATACTTAATGTCTAGCTTTACAGACCGGACTGATTATATCACTGCACAGACTAGTGAGAAACTTACACTAGCCCATGTGCATGGCCGAGAGAGATTATTCATATGGAATGGTCCGACTGCTGATATATTTAATAGATCTGTAAACCATTTCGTATATGAATTACACCAAGACCTACAGAAATTAACTAGAGTTTCATTATTAGCCTCAGTCGTCGAGGGGACATTTTTTTATGATATTCCTAATGGCACCTTACATGCTAGATTTTTTAATGATGATGACCCCTCTACATTCGATGCTATTGTTACATATCGTTTTTTCTATTGTAATGGGGCGATAAGTACCACATGGAACCTAGAAAACATTGCAGATCAGGTAGCCTACGAGCCCCGCATTATGTCTGCCCCAGGATACAAACATAAGATAGGAATAGATCAGGCCCTAGCTAGTCTAGTAGGACAGGGCGACTTGAAACTACAGGGGGCAGATGGAGGTTTAGATGAAACGTTCGATACACTTATCTTCGAGAATCAACCCGTTGAAATCTATTCATGGAACCAAGATCTAGATCCATCTGAATCTCAAATAATATACAGAGGCCTTATCACTAATAAATCCTTTGATGAAGATACAGTTACATTCCGAATTAAAGATCTTATATTTAATCTCCTTGAGAATCCCCTATTAGACGCTTATACGAACGCAGATAATGTCAGCACATCCGTTGAAGGTCAATATAAAAGGCGCATATATGGACGTGTGGACGGGCTTAGAAGTCAATCTATAGATCAAATAGCTGATGGAGTTGAGCTAACTGGCACTGTATCTGCAACAGCTAACAACATTAATATAACAGGCATTGCAACATTGTTTCTCACTGAGGTATTCCAGGGCGATAATATAGCAATTGGTACTCAAGAATTTACTGTAGAGTCTATTACTAGTGATACCGTATTAGTGGTATCAGATGAAACTGAATTCGCCTTTAGTGGTCAAACTGCGATTCTATCCCCAGAGCGCGGGACTATACTAAAGAATAGAGACTTCTTATGTGCTGGCCATATATGCGCTAGAGTCACTAAAACTATCACTAGTGTAAAGCAATTGAACCGCGTAGTATTAAATGATACCGAAGGTCTATTCGCTGGAGATTTCCTAGAGTTTCCTGACACAGGAGAGAGGCTAGAAATCAAGACCGTTGCCCCAGGTAACATTATAGTCTTAGTACAGAACATGATTAATAAACCTACAGTATCTACCGATGCTATTAGGCGACCTATCCAAGAGGTATTCATTGAAGGAGTTAGAGTTGCTGCCGCAGACTTTACAATAACGAATGATACTGTGAATGGGTGTGGCCTTATATTTGAGGATGATGTAGAGTTTAACCTCGCCCGTGCTAGAAATACATCCGTTAGCTTTGATTTCACTAATGGATCTAGAACAGTTACCGTAGTCGGTACTCCCGATATTACCCTACAAGACATACTACGACCTCGGGACTTCATTAAACCGAATGATAATACATACAATACTTTTTTTAAAATATCTAGCGTATCTGAGACATCACTAGAACTAATAGAAACTTTCGTTGACATAACAATTCAAGATATCGCAGAGGTTAAATCTCCTAACTATATAGAAGATGATAGTATCATATCTGTCAACATCCTAGGTCGCACAGTAGATAATACAGCAGAAGGACAGTGGATACAGACCTCAGCACAGGCCGAGCGGGACCTAATAGATGACGCCGGAATAACCGCGATTGATGAACAGAGTTTCACCGATGGAGCAGTTGATGGAAGTCAACTAGTATCCATGGCTATACCCCAAGTCTTTACAAGTAAGAGTCTACCCAACATTAAATCCCTATGCGATGATTTTAATAAGTCCATCAATTCTAGCCTCACCTTGAACAATGAGTTGGAGCTAAAATTTAAGGTGCTCAATGTATTCACCGAAGCCGAGTTCAGAGTTATACGAGATCAAGATGTAATCAAGTGGAGCATTAAGACTACCAACGGGAAAACCTTCCGCCGGGCCATTGCTAGATACAGGTTCACCGATACAAATAGAACTACCTTAGAGGCGGGGAATAAGAGTATAGATTTCTCCAGTGACTTCATTGAAAAATATATAGGTACTAATAAGTCCACTGAATTGAATCTGTTTATATATGAGGACTTTGATGCAAACATATCAGCTCATAGAAATATTTATTATAATCGTCTTAGTGTGGCTACTATTAAACTCACATCTGATTTAAGATTAGAAGATTTAGAACTAGGTGAGATAGTATTACTAGATTTTGACCGTCTCTATATACGGTTTGGTGATACTGAGACCAGAAAGAAACTAGGTATAGTCATTGCTAAGTCAGTGACCGGAGAAGAGATTCAATATGAAATTTCGGACCTAGGGAATACATTTAACAGTTCATCATATATTACAGATAATGCTGCCCCTGATTTCTCTACTTCCGATGAGGATGATAAGATTCGTAATGGATATATTACCGATTCTCAGGGCATAGTAAATGATGAAGAAGATACTGCAAATACACATTTAATTAGTTAGAGGTTAAAATGAGTTATATACCATTAGTTGATGCCGATATTGAAGCGGGGAAACCGACTAAAGAAGAAATATTTTCACGCATCAAAGATAATCAAGACTGTTTTGATATAGATATAGAGGCATTGAAACAAACGGCAGTTATCGATATGTTCGATATTGCATATGTAGGCTTCACTGGAGATCAAAGTGATGAACAGTATGATGTTCGTAATCCCATCTTTAGGGCCCCAGTGAATGCGACTATAGTAGAATTCAGAGCTACACTTTTAACTGCATCGACCTCGGGCACATTAGCATTAGACATAGAAAAATCTACCGATAACGGAATTAACTGGTCTACTCTTTTATCCTCTACCGTGGACATAACCGGAATAACAGTAGGAAGTATAAGCGGCGCAGTAAATTTTATTGACGTTGCATCACAGTCTTACCTTCAAGGTGATATGCTACGCATAGTAGTAGTAGGCCGACAAGTAGATCAAGGTAATTTTCATGTATCAGTTTATGGGGAGTTAGCATAATGAGTGCGGGAGTTATATACTTTGCAAGAAATGGATTTAAAAGTCAATCGTTTACTAGTAACGCGGCCTTCATAATACCGGATGGAGTAGACAACTTATACTTCCTCTTAGTTGGAGGAGGCGGCGGTGGAGGCGGAGGCGCTTCCGGTGGTTCTAGTGATGGCGGTGGAGGCGGAGCTAGTGGTGAGATAGTTCAAGGTATGATAGATACTATTCCCGGAAATACTGCGACTATAGTTGTGGGAACAGGCGGAGCAGGTGCCGTAGGAGTTGCAGGATCTAATCCTGGATTGAATGGTGGAGTAGGTATAGCTTCATCTATTTTACTAACGGGAGTTGTGGGCGCAGTTACATACTCAGCATTCGGTGGAGATTTCGGAGATGGTGCTCCTAGACCGGCAGCAGGCGGAGGCGATGGTGGATTCGGCTTCGGTATATATAGTGCCAACGGAGGTCAAGGTGGAGATACTACGGCTTCAGGAGATGGTGCGGCAGGCCAACAGATAGCATTCAATTTTACAGGCTTCGGGTCTGGAGGCCCTCAGTTTACTGATGGATCTGGAGATTATGGTGGAGGTGGAGGCGGCGGCGCAGGTTATGGAGGCGCAGGTAATGGTGGATTTGCTGCGGTAGGCCTTGCCAATATCGATGGAAATGATGCGGCCAACGGAGGCGGAGGCGGCGGTGGAGGTGCTGGAGTACCTGATACTGGCACTACTAGCGGTGCCGGTGGAGATGGTGGAGAAGGACTAATCATTCTTTATTGGAAAGATTCATAGCATCTTCAATTTCCGGAAATGGATCAGAGTTTTCAATTAACTCCTTTAATTCTTTAGAGGCAGGTTTAGTTGCAACCATGGCGTCAATATCTTTTAATAACTCGTCACGCCTTTTTAATAAATCATGCCCCTCGTCGGATGCCTCCCCCGGCGCTGGGGCTTTAACTATCACATAGTTATTCTTAGTTAGCCATCTCCGTAAGCCTTCAACCGAGGCATTGATTGGATTGTAATCCTTCTCTAAAAGTTTGATGGCTAATTGTTTTATCTCTTCTATATTAAATTCCATGTAATCCTCCTTCATTAGTATGCGTTATTAAAGTCGTCAGCTTCAGACGCAATTCTTTTAGCTTCCTTTTTATCACGGCCATACCAACAATCTCTAGTATAAACGGCTCTATCAAAATTTTTAAGACATTGATCCAAATATTGTGCTAAAATAAAATCAGGAGTATCCGATCCATTTTCCTTTGAATGACAATTAATTAAGGTCTCTAATTCTTTTCTAAATTTATTTTCCGGCTCGGTTTCCATTATAAATCCTCCAATAATTCCTGATTACGTTTCAATGCATAGTTAGGGAATTGCTGCATATCTAACACAGGTTCCAATATCTTCACTGTCTTATATAACTTCTTCAATAACGTAGTCTTACAATACTCACCATCATAATTCTCTTTAAGACATAACTCAGTAGCAGTTCTAAAAAATACATGTATCTTATCGCCTTCTTGTACGGGCTTATCACCAATGGCATCTAATATTCTCTGTTCGTTAGTACGTTCTGGATTCAGTACCGACTTAGTAACCGTCTTTTTAGAGCACCAATATTCAATATCTATATCTTCTAACTCAATATTCTTAGCAATATGATTGTATAACTCATGTAAATCTATCCCATTATTTAGTATTAATTTCCATAGTCCTAGATTTAAAAAGGATTTAAGTTCTGCCTCTTTCATAGTAGCCTTGAGACCACTACCTTTAATTATATAATCTCCCGACTCACTAACCATAGCATAATTCTTAGCTTTAACTACTACCATGGCGGAGTAATAACCGTCATCCTCCCAGACAATTTCATCTGAATATAAACTATTTAAACTCTTTAATAAAGTTCCTGAGTCTAATATATTCCTATTACTAACTGATATAGAATCGGTGTCTGCATTGACTATAAATAATCCATTCTGTTCTGCCCATAACATGGCTTTACTTAAATGGGCTCTACCAACTTCGGTAATTCGTGCAGCACCTTGAGGATAATTAAAATTAAGTCGTGGAGCACCAAGAAATCCATAGGCGCTATTGATCATAATCTTCTGCCCAGCAGACATATCAGAATAGAATCTCTCTCCGGTATCTTTAGCTAACTGCTTATTTTTTAGCCTCTCCGCAGTGAAATATTCCACCATCTGTAAAAAGTTACCATCGGGATCTTTATGGGGATTACATATTTGTTTGTCTAATATAATCGAAGGGTAAAGAGAGGCTACATCAAACTTATACACATGTTTATATATGCCCGGATTACCAATGGATATGGCACCTTCATACTCTACCTTAGCATCCCCTTTGGGGATAGACTTACCGTCCTGCATGTAACTTCTAAGCATGAATGCATTTATCTGGCTACCTGTCGCGCTGTTAATAATTTGCTGGAATGATTTGGGTATGTACTGCGCATAGTAGAAGTACTGAGGTATCATCAAATCAAATAGTTTCAATGAATCATCTGCATCCTCTTCACAGTATGTCTTAAACAATTCCCATTGGGTAGGATCATTCCATGGGGCAGGATCTTTCTCGAAGTCCCAATAGATTCTATCTACCTTATCCATCTTCTCATGCTTAACAATGGCCTTCAATCCGTAAGAAGGATACTGTCTACCAATATCATACTTGAGAGACAGAAAGAACGTATCAATAACTTCTCTCCCATGAATGTTTACATTCTGATAATCATATGACTGTGATCCATCTTTACGAAACTGACTGACATATTTATTTATATGAACATTAGATTTATCACGGCCAAGACTAAGGTTAGCGCCGCACTTACGACTAACGTGCTCAAGTACAGCGAAGTCAAAGTTGATAATATTATGGCCGCATATAATATCAGGATCGATACTAGTGACCCAGTTACACCAATCTTCAATAAAACTTTTTGTATCAGGATAACTGTCGTAAGCGAACATGCGGCGATGAAGAACACCGGCAGCATCCCTAAAAGTATTAGAAATAAGTTTGACATCACACTTCTCCTTATCTAATCCAGTAGTTTCAATATCAAATGATAGTACGCTTAAGTCTGATAGCTTCATATCTTTATACATAGTGAAGCCGTACTTAATCATTGAAGCCTCTACGTCATTGTAGCAAGTCCAGAAGTCTCTACCCTTATGACGGCAGGCCTGGGTAAAGCTACGCTTCTGCGAGGAGTTCATAAACTTCTTAAAGTATTTATAATGATTATTCCCCTTCAATCTGCCGGGGGCTATACTATCATTGTACTCTGAGAGTAATACGTAATGCTCATTGGTACGATTAACTCTCTTAACTTCATCTCCATCTCTGATATATAGTATCAATTCATCTTGATCTACTTCGGCACCAACTATATTAGGAGTAGGGTCTTTACCATGGATTACTTTATTCATCAACGGCCTCTTGATATTTAGCTATAACATCTTTTCCAATATCCCTTAAATCGTAATATTCATTCTTAAGATAATCGGGAATGCCCCCGCTACAGTATCGATTCTTCAACATTTCCCTATTCTTAATCAATACTTCAACCAAGTCCTTCACCTCATTTTCTAATGTCCATTGGCGGGACCAGTCTGCGCCGTTTTCCCAAATAGTTGCTTGAAGTCCATCAAATATTTCATCTGATTCCGCATCCCGTGCTTTTTCAAAATTCGTCATGTGAAATCCTTTGGCCCCCAAGACTATATGTCTCAGTAGTCCTATCAAATAATAACTCATGGCCGTTAAAAGGTTTACCATCTCTCTGAGAGGAGGTTAAAAACCTGCGATCCCCTTCCACCTGAAATATCATCGCGTTATCTACTCCGCCATGTATGGCACTAGAACCCATTATAGAGTTAGTACCGAATGATCCTTTATTCTGATGGTGTACGCAGAAGATCTGTGTGTTAGTAGCCCGCGCTACGTTTCTAAGCTTACTCATACCAACTTTTACTTGAGTATAATCATTAACGGACTCGACTTGTAGTAAATCAAATAGAGTATCTACCATAACTATACTAGGGGATATATCAGTGATGGCTAGTTGTAAATCTTCAATCGGGCGCTCACTATAAATCTGCCCATAATGAATTAGTAAGTCATCATCTTTGTTCATACCTAATTTTTTAAACTGAGACTTCAATATTGCGCCCTGCTCCTCAAGTGCTAAGTATAATACACTTCCCTTCTTAGTTTTCCTACCAAGAAATGGAGTACCACGGCAGATTGATTTACATAACTGTCGCATGAGAGTTGACTTACCCGACTTAGGTCTACCGGCTATAAGACTAACTCCACCTTCTGTTAGTAAATCCTGTACTACCCAAGATACATCTTTAATCTCGGTGTCTAATTGAGCTAATGTCTTGAAGGAGAATGCTCCGACCTTAGTAGCTTCACCTGCGCGTTTCTCATATTTAGCCTCGGTGGTAAATGCACTATCAATCGTCTGTAAATCTTTAATATTAACAAATTTAGATCCCCAGTTTCCTGTATTAGAAATCATGCTGGATATTATACTGATAACTTCTAATTTAGTATAGCCCTGTTGCTGCATATCTTTAGCTGCCTTAAATAAAGCCCCATTACGTTGACCAGGAGATTCACCAAATTGTAAAAAATTTAATGTACTAATTGCTAATTGCCCTAGCTTATCGGTAAAAACTTTAGCTGATGTTGGGCCAACTGAGGGCTCAATATATTTAGATACTGGCCATAGTTCACCATCCTCTCTAATCGAATGTACATCGGGGCTAGGATAAAAAAATCTAGTAGCATCCTTACATTGAGCATCTGCTGGAGGAAAAAACATATTAATTTCCTGCCAAGTAGCTTTAAAATCTTTAGGATTACTTATGGGCGATTCAAGAAATAGTATGATTCGGAAACGGTCTACTTTTCGCCCGTTCTTTAATTTCCTATGCGATTTGGAGGGCATAATAATATGCTTATAATCTTTAAATAATTCAGTGGCACGCTCGATAGTCCAAAACTCGGCGTACTCTACGGTCTTTTCATCATTATCAACATCGATGCCAATTGAACTAGCCTCGATAAAGTTATCATAGTTTCGGTAATTATTCTTAAATACTCCTGTGGTGTAATTATACTTTAGAGCATAACTTAAAAACTCCTTAGCGGTCTCTACTACCACAGGCTTAAAGTGCGTATTATTTTTACCGATACCTATTTGCATTAGAAAGAATCTCCCGCAGCAATGGTAGTCTTGCTATTAATAGGTTTCTTCCATCCACCTGTGCCGCGTCCTACAGCAGTTTCACCATCGTCATCCTCAGCTTTAAGGGCTAGCAACGAGATTAGAGTATAGCGCCGAGCATAAGTAATAGCTCCGCCAATTTTCTGCATGTTACCTTCACACTCAGGAATATTTAAAGATGATTCCTTTTTAAATCCTGTCTTAGTATGCGTGATAACTGTGCTGACTACATTAGTAATTCCGCTGGCAACATTTACTGCCGAAGAGGACTGGTCTAGAATAAAATTGTTGGCCATTAATACAGGCTTTACGGCCTCAAGTAATGCATTCAATGTTACATACGAATTCTTAAAATGACTATTCTTTTTATCAGCAGTTACTCCACTAATAGCCGCTTGTACGGCAGTATAATCACTAAAAAAAGATTGCGTATCTTTCCTCAATTGATCTGCATCCTTTACATTAGGTACTGGTTTCATTTCTTCTCCTTTAATTTGCCCGTCCAACATAAGTCGATATAGGGGCATGGTTTACCATAAATATATTTACATGTATCTAAATTTCTAGGAAACGTACCTTGCTTAATACATTTCATTGTATCATCAATCGCATCCATTACAAGGTCTTTGTTTCGTTGTGGGATTTTATCTATAATTACTTGTATGTTAGCCTCGGGCTTTATAGTCTCTGTCCATTCTCCATCACAGCGCGCCCCATCTATCTTATTGTAGCACGTCTTATGTTTACCCCCGCTGCCGTCAAATTTACATTCATTACATATCTTAGTGCGATTCTTTTTAATCTGTTTATTTATTGCAATGAATCCTGCATGGTCAAAGTTATCCATTGTAGAATATAATGCTAACTGGGGAGAGGTTAAAACGCTGTCTCTATCAAAAAACATTTTAGTGGTCTTGTTATCAAATAATACTTTACGGCCATCTTTTAGCGTACAGGTGAAGTCAAGTATGCCATTGATTTGACCGGACTTACCTTGATAAACTAATTTTTTCTGTATATCATGTACTGTATCCATTAATGGAAGAACTTCACGTATATATGAATCAATTATAATAATGCCTTTCTCCATTAGGCTATTCCATATAGTGGTATTCAATACTAATCTTTGCTTCTTAGATATAGTCTCTTGGTTATCCATCAATATCTTAATCAGTTCATTGAAGTCACTACCTTTCCATCCCGTGGCCTCAGCAAATTGTGTTAATACTCTTGTATCAACTAAGTCCTTATCGTAATCCCCAGGATAAAATAAACACTCGTCATCAATGGCCTCTAGACAATTTAGTATAAGTAAGTCTCTAGCTTTAATCTCATTACCTCTCAGTAATTCATTCAAAGATTCATCAATAATAGAACCAAATATTAGCGCACTAGTTTTCTGTCCTAGCTTAATTTTCTGAATATCATAGTACTCATAAAACTTAGGGCAGGTATGATACCTTTTATATGCGCTAAATGATATTGGTTTCATTCCTTATACCTATCATCAGTTCCAAGTCCTGACTTCTCATGTGCGATTAACATGCATACACAGGCCCCTGCGTGAGCCATATGACTCAGGCCCGATTCGTCATCTATATTTTTACCGCCTGCCCATAGCGTTATATGGCGCAATGCAGCACTACTAAGACGAATCCACTGAAAGCCAGCGCGCCAATTGTGGTCACCGTATTTCTGTGCGCCGAAGCTAAAAGCTTTACCGATTTCCCAAATGGCCTCGTGCGGAATGAGTGCCAATGCTGGTTTACCTTCATCATGTTTTACTGCCTTCTTTTTCATGTTGCTGTAGCTCCTTAATAAGTTCAGTTTTCTGTCGAATAGTTTCATTCATGTATTCCTTAACCTTCTCCACATCCATATGTAGCACTCTAGTATAGCCCCCGGCGTCTTTATACCGAAGTCCCGTACGTAAGATCTTTCTCCATCGGGACTCTACTCCAAAGGCAGCGAGGCTCAACTTCTTTAGCTCTTCACGTTCCTCTCTTGTTACCACCATCCAACTATTCTCCCGAATATAGGCAATTGCATGTTAAATGCAATAAACTTTACTATGAATGATGTTTTGTTATCAATTAACATACCAGTAAATGACATTGTTAATAAGATACTAGCATATATAATCATGGCACTCTCACAGACACTTCTTTTTTATCAATACTAAAGTTAGTTCCACATACTTTACATTGTTTTCTCTGTTGAACCTTAGTCTTAGTAACTCTAGTTCCATTAGAAAAGAAATCTTCACTACCGCAACTAGGACATTGAATCTCTCCTGAGTCAGAGAATAAACTATAGTTAGGTATGTTAGTAGATAATGGTTTAAGTCTTTCAAATACTTCCTCGGTTAAATTAACATCCTGCTTGCAGTACTTAACCATTAACTTCATTGATGCCTTATCTCTCTTATGAACCTTAACCCATAGATCCCATCCGCCATTGGCTAACTTCTGCCCACATCCTAGAAAGTCTGCAACATTATTAAGACTGTTACTTACTAAAAATAATCTAGATTTAGCAATTCTACAAGTATCGATGTGTAATATTTTAGGGAGTGGAGAGAAACCATGGTATAAGAATCTACTATTGATAACTTTGTAATCAAACCTAGCGCCATTATGTGTAATTATGGCATCGGCTTTATGTAAAATACCCCACGCGGCTTTAACTACATCGTAGTCGTCATTAATATCTTTCTTCCATCTCTTAGGAAAGTCCCATGCGCTAATGCAATGTGCCTTCTTCTCTCCTAGTGTCTTGTAACCAAAGCATATGATTGAGTTAATGTTTGACTTAAGCGTACGTCCTGGGAAGTCACTAAGTCTCGGTATTACCTTCATTACTTCTGGGAGATTAGGTAGAGTCTCTAAGTCCCATACTATTATATTAGGTTTACTCATTGTTATCCTCGCTATAGACATAATCAGTTACTTCTCTAACAATATCTTTTAGTTTACTAACTTCTGTCATTAATGGGGGAATGAATATATAATCATGCTTATCTTCAATATTATCATAGTTTACATCTTCATATCCATTAATTATTATATTTTGTAAGTTATGTATTCTTTCATTAATAATATCTAATTTATCATTAAGTTTTGATGTTTGTTTATATAAATCGTTAAAATTACTTATTACTTCGTTATCTTTCATTTCCGCGTTTCCTTCTTAACCCATCTTAACCAAGTGCGTATCTTAAAAAATACTCGGATGAGGCTAATAACATTATGTTTATTCTCTTCAAGATCTAATTCTCTCAGAGTATCATTTATTAGGAAGTCAAATGCTTTATACTTCCCGTCATATTTATATATAGTACGCCAATCATTCTCTGACTCCGGTTCCTCAGACGTTCTATTGAAGTCACCATAATATTTTAAGTAACCTTGCTTCAATGCAACTGGGAATGTATCCCTATTAGTCCGGTTATTGTTACGCCGAGCCTCTTTACGGTCATCTTCATTGTTAAGAATTCTTTTATCCTCATCCATGTGGTAGCTACCATTACCATAATATTCATATAGAAACTGTTCCATCCATTCTTTATCTGCTGGAGGCAGCTTATCTAGGTAGTCCACGTCATTAATTTGTTCACGTACTCCTTTAGAATACTGATGTTTCTTTGGTACTTTACTCATAATCTTTCCAATTGAATATACAGTTCCAGATTATTGAAAAACGTGTAGGTCTAAAAATATGCGTTACATTATCTACACTTTCATTAATAGTTTCATTTAATAATTTAATGTATTCACTATATTTTCCATCAAATGTAACTATTTGGCCATGTAATCTACCTAAATATGGAAATTCATTTAAACCATAGCTATAAAATCCATCATTGCAATATGTTTCCCATAATAATTTTTTATCATTTAATCTAATCGTTTTCATATTATCTTATCCGCCAATCCATATTCAATGCACTCCTCCGGAGATAAATATAGATTCTTATACACTCCAGCATCCATCCAAAATGCGGCTGGGAAATTAGTATATTGTTCCATTGCTTTAGCCCAGTGTTTCTCAGTACGGACTTGGAATTGTACTTCATGTTGTACTTCATGGAATGCTCCTTCTATTGCATAAAAGCCTTGGTGGTGCATAATCCATGCTTTATTACTTATCCTGCGTTCATCGCCTGCCGCAAATATTAAACATGCGGCAGACATAATTGAACCATAACCTTCTGTGATAATCTTGGATACCTTTTTATTCTCCATTCTACCAATAATAGCTAATGCTTGCGATGGACTACCTCCAGGAGAATTAATACGAATGGTAACTGTCTTTTTACTAATGGCCTCTAATGTAGTTAATGATGCATCAACAAAATCGAACGTACCTTCGTCAATCTCGGAAGTAATCCTAATAATACGATTCTCTATATCTATTCCCCAATTAAGAGAATAGTCGAGGTTAAGTAATTTTTTATCTGTTTGCGTATTAACTTTTTTGTCCATTTAAATACCTTGTTTAAAATAACGGCCATGGTGGTAATAACCAAAATATTATATACATAATTATATTTAAAATTATTAAATCCATGATTTCCATAATTCTCCTAAAAAATTGACCGAGACCAGTCGCTACGCTGGCTATGTAGGTTCGGTGTCTAGCTCTTACCCCTACCTAGCTATTATCCGTTACGTGTCTCCAATAGTCGGGTTTTAGTACAAAGACCCATGCTATAGCTACCACGCCGCTCGATCAAACATTAATTTATGATACAATCTACACTATTCGAAGCAATCGTTATTTTCTATTTCTTTACGTTTACCAAGTTTAAGTACATGAGTGGTCTCTCGACCATTTTCTGCATCAGCACTAGCAATCTGTGCCATCTTAACTAATTTCTCTTCTGCTGTAATGTAATTAAACTCTACATCCTTATCAAGACTTTCAGCTAAAGGATTAACAAATACAATGTCACCTTTCTTTAAGCTAATATCCTGGGTTACATAAATACTTCTATATTTTACTGCACCTTGGTCATCAAGGTTTTTTTGTAGTCTACCAAATTTACTCATACTTTTCTCCTGTTAGTACTTAAACTTTCTATTATGTTTCTTGCGTTCACTTCTTTGTATTCTACGTTTCAATTCTTTTCTAGCATCTGTAACCATAATCAATTCATAAAAAGAAATAGGATCTGGTAATAATAAATACTTTTTCATATCTTCTTTACGCATAGTATCCTAGTGTAATATTTGATCCTTATCTTTACTTTCATCTAAATTAAATCTCTGGCCGAATGCAAATCCTAGAGAAAATCCATGTAACTCCCTAATATCAACCATAGGATTGAAATATAGGAGGTCAAAATAAGCAGACATATAATCCTGTCCTGAAATTCCATAGTCGTATCCTTGCATACATATTTTCTCTAACTTACTCTTGGCATTACCGCCATTTTTCATCATGCCGACTAACTCAGTAACCTGTTCCTCTAACTCGGTTTCGGTCATGGCTCTAAATATATCCTGTTACCCATCCATTCATCGCATGGTACGTCATCCATATACTTCAATGGTTTGCCCATTATGTCATCAACATATTTATTTAAATGTAATGCCTCAACTACAGCTTGGGCCCATAAACCGCCTCCGGCGCTCCAAACAATTACGTAATAACCTCTATCATGAAAATGCTCTACTAAATCAATATGTTTTATATGAGGAGTAACTGTAATAGATAATCCACTATAAGGATCTACAATCGAAACTGTTTTATCAAGAAGTTTAACATCCCGCATCACTAACGTATCATCTACATCTATACAGATTACTTTCTCGTCTTTGTCTGATTTATGTAAATTAGTTATATTATCCATTTGTTCACTATATCTTACAATTAGACCCTTGTCAAGGCCGTACTTATATGAGAATATATACATATGTAAGACTTTAGGGAATTAATCCTATTGAGAATGATTCTCATTTGTACCCAGCAAGGAAGCTGTCTTACAGAACGAATATAGTTGACTAGGACCGTGAAATAAAGCGTGATATGGCCCCCACAGGGCCACAGAGAGTCGACAGGGACCGGGGCATACCCAATACCAACGGTCACTTAGGAAACGAATGCCAGAAGACCTAAGCGGAAGGCCTACTCTTCTATATTGACATAGTTCCATGGGGAAACTCTTATAAACCATGGCGGGCTAAGCTTAACGGATGCTATTATACAGGTAGGATCTGTTACGGGCTTTGCGTAACTCATTACGTACATTGCGTAAGATATGTCTAGAATGAGATACATAAGATGACTTGAGTGCCTAACGGCACGATATCAAAGGTTTAGCCTCAAGTGTGCTATTATACCCCTCAGGGATAATAGTGTGTAAGTATATGATGTCTGTGGGGAAAATGGTTTTAGAAAATGTCTCTAATTCTATATATTTAATTCAAAATTCATTATTCAAATATGAAATAATTCCGTGAGTTTTCTGGAAGTTCCAGCAAGTTCGACGAGCTTTCTGAGGTTAAGTCTGTGGAATGACTAGATATTACATATATCATGTATTAGAATGATACGCGTCAAATTGAGATTATCTCATAATGAGACAGTATCAAAATGATATGCATATAAATCTCAGAATGATACAATGTACCAAACTGAGGCGGGCCCTACTAACTTGGGACCTATACTAGTTTTCAGCTTATCACGTTTTAAAATGACTTGTCAACCTTACATCTCAAAATGGTATATTATTTATTCTAATGAGACGATATGAACCTATTAGTATAAGTAATTCAAGTATTTTGGTGGTATGCCGATTAATATATTGTAAGACAAAGGAGAGTAAGATGGATTATCATATATTAGTTAAATCAATTGGAATGGTCTGTGTTTATTGTGGTAAATTATATTATGGTGAATATACTAGAGTTTGTTGTGGTGAAGTACACTATGAAGAGGGATATGAGACTGTAGAAGGTGAAATCATATTACACTCAGAATTAACGTCTCAACATGAGATTCAGGAATAATTGACTGAACGGCCTAAAGTATTTTGAAAACATACCGATAGGTATAGTATAAGACGGAGGTATAAGATGAAAATAGTACAATTTTTAAATGATACAGCAGATCAACTAATAGACGCCGGATTTGTTGTCGAAGAGGTTGATTCAAACCATGAACTATTAGATGTATGGAGTTCAGACCAATCGAAAGGATATATTGAAATTTATGCATACGGATTTCATTTAAATAGCGGATATTTTACTTGGAGTATTGGAGAAAAAGAATTTGATTGTTATGTAGATGAGGGCTCTTGTATTGATCTTATTAAATGTCTAAATGAAACATTTGATTTTGCAGTAAAAAAGAGCTAAATAGTGCTAAAGTTTTTGAAATAGTTGCCGATAAGTAGTTATAAGCTGAGGAGGCGAAGATGAGACAAATATATACCCAATTCGTAATATTGGCCCTTAATTTAGCGAATGATAAACAAGAGCGGGCTATACTAGAAGACAAATTCACCAATGTTAAGCAACTACTAGGATCTTATAAAGGTACTATGGAAAATAGCTACTTGATTGAGGTTAAGAATAAAGAGGATTTATTGAATGTATCTATTATAGCTAATAAGTATAATCAAGAGAGTGTCCTATTAAGAGACAATGAGAACCAAGCCCACTTATGGTATATGGCCACTGATGATATGACTCATCTTGGTACGTTTACAGAAGTGTCTCAACATAGAGCCCATCAAGAGGATGGCTATACCTTTGATTATGCTACTCAGAAGTATTATATCTGTGTGTAATATCTCTCCTTAATTATTCCAGCTATATGGCCCCACCAGGGGCCTTTTCTATATAGACCTATGTCCTGGTACCTATATATCATAGGTGTCCACTATGGGGCTGTGAGGGGGCTTATATGGGGTATCTAGGAAGGTGTTCTACACATGAGCCGATGTCCCATAATGATACAATGAATACCCAGTACATACGCTATGTTACCGATATTAGCTAAATAAGCTTGACAACCCCCCATATACGCATGTTATAATAGGCACATGTGACTCATTATGGCACGATTAGTGCATACTATAGCACATTTTTTAATTAAAGTCAAGTTTTATTATTTTGGGTACGCAGGGTTTGAAATAGGGTCTCGGTATGAGACTGGTGGCACCTGAACCCACACAGATTATAAAAAAATTGGGAAAAATAGAGAAATGGCGACTCTAAACAATACGTATACTTATGGGATTTACTTGACAAATAAGAGTAATTTTAGTATAGTAATAGATGACTGGAGCGGCGTGAAAGCTGTATGTAACCCTGGACCCAGGGCACTACTTATTACTGGAGACACGCAAAGGGTCGAATAGGTGATTAAACCCCCGGCGTGGTATTAATGGCCACATAGCCGGAGTAGCACCCGGTCCCAGTCTTGATCGGTAGGTGAGGTACGATGTGGACCCCAAAGGTAGAAATTGCTAAGGGATAAAGTGAGTGTTTAGCTCGTGCCACATAGACTCACCGCCGGTCGTTTTATAGGAGAATCATGGGATATTTAATTATATATGCAATAGTTGTGTTAATAATAGTAATACTTGTAGAGGTATTTTAAATAGGAGGATATATGCCAAAGCACCCAAGACCTAAACCAAAGCCCCGGCCTAACCCACGCCCTAAATAGAGACAGATCCCTTTCAGTGAGACGCTTCATATTAGCCCCTTCGGGGGCTTTTTTTACGTGTAAAACGCACCAAATGGCCCTATACGGGCCTTTATTTTAGCTAAACTGGTTAGTTGGCCGGTCCCCCTGGCGGGGCATGGGGCGTTCATTGTGAGATTATTTGACAGATGGTAGAGGTTAAGGTAAATTAGAGTAAGAATGGAGGTTAAAGATGTTTAAGGTAGGCGACAAGGTTAGATCTGTAGCAGATCATTTTGATGAATTAATTAAAAATGAGATATATACAATAATAGAGATTACTAGTGATGGATGGTATAGAGTTGTAAATGAACTAAGTACCATAAATGGATATACTAGTAGTCATTTTGAATTAGTAGCTAAGCCGGAGGATTACCTTAAAGCTTGTACGGCATATTATATTACAGAGCCTTGGGACTACTCAATGCCAACAACTGATGT
>SDBT01001496.1_pt1 | contig 41295 bp, 15 predicted proteins | sample 2277101 | NCBI WGS metagenome assembly SDBT01 (sample SAMN10404973, study PRJNA504765) | marine sediment metagenome | isolation source: marine sediment core GS10_PC15, 103 cmbsf | place: Arctic Ocean: Southern Knipovich Ridge | collected 2010 | reverse complement strand
ACACACATCTCCGTACCAATTGTCATCGCAGACGCATCCTTCGCCTGAATTCAAATGTGAGCAATTTCCATGCGCTCCACAATCTTTTGTGCAGTTCGTAGAAGTACAGTTGCACCCAGATGTGCAGTTGCATGGCGCGACTTCGTTCTGACACACATCTCCGTACCACGATTCATTGCAGACGCATACTTGCAATAGGTTCAATCTAGTGCAATTCCCATGCTCCCCGCATTCCTTTGTGCAATTAACACCAGGAGAAGATGGGGGCACTTCGTTCTGACACACATCTCCGTACCAATTGTCATCGCAGACGCATCCTTCGCCTGAATTCAAATGTGAGCAATTTCCATGCGCTCCACAATCTTTTGTGCAAGTCGTAGAAGTACAGTTGCACTCAGATGTACAGTTGAAACTAGTGGTACAGTTGCATGGCGCGACTTCGTTCTGACACGCGTCTCCGTGCCAATTCTCGTCGCAAATACAACCGACGTGCCCGAGGTTTGTGGTCGCACATGTCCCGTGGACTCCGCAGTCCCTGCTGCAATTCAGCGGAACACCACCGAGGCAGTCGCATTGCTCGCCGGAATAACCGCCACAACAAGTGCAATTGTCCTGTGACAAACAAATGCCATTCTCCGAGCAGCTGCTCGGGTCGTAGCAGTCCACGCCGCCACACGTGAACGGCGCCACCCCGCGCACAAACGTGGCGCCGAGACTGAAATTGCCGGCTACCTCGGCATCGGCGATAAATCTGTCGCCGTAAGATAGAGAGAAGAAAAACCAACTGGGGTCCGACGCGGTGAGTACCACATTCCCACCCGCGATGGTCCATACAGTGGTCGGTAAGGATCCAATGAAAACGCCGTCAACGAATACGATAGATCCCACAGAACCCAATATTCCGGTGATCGTGACGTAGACAACAGGCGGGGATAGAGGAGGGAGTAAAACTACATCCGCCCCCGAGGTTATGATGTTATTCGCAATGTCAACAACGATCGTGATGCCGCTGGAGACAAAGTTTACGGAGCCTGAGCCCGGGACCGCGAAGTTTGGACGGAGCCAGAACGAGATCGAAAACTCGGTGGCGGAAGGGAGGGAGATGACCTCGAGCCCAAAGACCAGACCGGAAGGTGAAACATGCTTCATTATCATTCCTGGGGGTCCACAGGCGCCACCAATACCAGCGGGACCAGGCGTGGGGAAGATGGCAGTGGAAAATACATCAGTGCAGAGAGATCCGCCCATTGTATGGAGTGGGTAAAATACGTACGTGCCCCCCCCTGCTGGGACGCACGTGAGCGACTGATCGCAGGGGAGCGGATCGGAACAGATCGGTCCTGTCCAATTTGAACTGCACTCGCACACATCCACGTCCACGCAAGAACCGTGCGATCCGCATTCTGGAAAACAGGTCGGCGTGTCGCAGGGAAGTAGATCGGTGCGCCACCCGTTCGCACAGCACGCGGATGTTTCGTTGAACATTATTCGCGGCATCTTGTAGGGTCCAATGGAATGGACCTTCAGGAGATCAAATTCACCCAGCTTTCTGTGCCACAAACTCAGAGACGCCACACGAAGGTCTAGGCTTTTGCACGGGGGAGAACACGGCTCATCCGTGGAACTGATGATAGAGATGTGTCTCATGGGAAGGTGTCCGGTGCCAAACAGTGTTCCGTTGTAGTAAACGTTCTTTTCGTCGCGAACGCCTGTCCCCACAACAGAAAAGCTAGTAAAAGCCTCGATGTCTTTATAATAGTAGAGACACTGAACCGTGCTCGCAATGATCGACCCGCCACCGTTGAGAACCTCCATGAGGAACGGGAAGCCCACGTTTGGGTTGCAATCAGGGTGATCGATGCCCGATGGGAAATTGAACCGCAGTGTCATGCGGACAGTGCTTGCGTTCTCCAAAAAGTTGAGATTCATGGGCCTCAGATTCTCGCTATTGCTGTTTTGTCTTCGCCACCAAAACATGAGCGCGTCCGTCTCGTTCGTTTCTGTGTAGGTGAGGTTTAGGAGGGACACATACCGATTGCTCGGTGTGTTAATGCGCGCGCCGTCGACGGTGCACTGGATAACGTCGGGCGAGGCGGGGACACCGTGATACCCGAGGCAATTAGGGTTCGATGGCGTTTGCTGAAGCGGGTAAAAGACATCCGGGATAATGAAACCCAAAACCCCGCGGGAGATCAGCATCATCATCAGCAGCAGAAGAATCAACATGGTGATGTGATGGTGGTTGGTGGTCGTTGTGTATCAAATATAGATTTGAATTTGTGTTTAGGTTCCCGGATTAAAATCCAGCCAGTCCACTGAGGTACCGCACAGAGCTGGCTAAAACGCTGCCTGCCATCGAAGTGGCTCTACTAAATCCTCCAGGACGCACGTAGGGGCGGCGACCATCCTCGCTTAGAAGAATAGATGACATCTCTCTCTTGAATTTCCCAGGATTGATCGTTTCCAAAACGCCTTCCGGGTCTCCAATGATATTGGTCATCATATCATCAACCGAGGCACTAAGAACACCGCTTCCCTCAGGACTATCATATAGGTACGTCTTTTGAAGGAATGCCCACCCGCCCTTAAGCAGTTTACACCCGTCCATGTACCCGCCCCCATTTGCTCCAATATCCTCGTCACTCCCAAATTCCAAATCTTCTCCCCAATTACCAAGCTCATCGCTATCATTGTCACTGACGGTGTCACTTCCACTATCACTTCCACTTTCACTTTCAGCAAGCGGTAGAGTACGCAGATGTTTAATTTTCCTACTCCTACTCCTCCCCCTCCCCCTCCTACTCCTACTCCTACTCCTACTCCTCGAAAGTTCACGGTTCACAGAAAACCTAATCCTTAGCGAGCTAAGTTTTTTTTCGATGGCTATGTTCTTTCGTTTCAGCTTACTGATCTTAAGGTTTTTTTTCTTAATTTGTTTGAGTTGACTCCTCATTTGTTTGAGTTGACTCCTCATTTTTCTGGATTTCTTGTTAATTTGAGCGGATTGATCCTCAATTTTGGCGTCTTTCTCGTTAAGTTTTCCGCCAAACTTTTCAAGTTCCTCTTCTTTTTCGTCAATTTTCCTTTGTTGCTCGTCAATTTTCCTTTGTTGCTCGTCAATTTTCCTTTTGTGGACTATGTCATCAGACCGAACAGATTTACTTTTGAATTCCCGCAACTCTTGTTTTCTAGCCCGCAACTCTTGTTGGCTATCATTCAATTCTTGTTGGCTAGACTGCAACTCTTCTCTGCTAGACTGCAACTCTTCTCTGCTTTTCCGCAACTCTTCTCTGCTTTTCCGCAACTCTTCTCTGATTTCCTTCTCCCGTAAGTTACTTGCATTTATCTTATCCTGGAATATCTTATCGTCCTCTTTGATTTTATTATCCATCATAGAGACCCTTGATATATTTCTTTCGTGTTCGCGTTGAATTCTGGTGTTAGCCTCACGTTTTATCTTTTCAAGTTCACTTTCAAGCGCATCCGTCTTATTCTTGTTAGCCATAAATACCTTAATTGTTTCTAGGTTAGTTCTCTGAACCTTTGTCGCCCCCAATATCAAATCATTGAGAACAGCCACGACGTATAGAGCAGACTGAATTAGCCCACTGTTTTCACTAATAAGATATAAGAAATCCCCGTCATTGACGAGCAAAGCGGCCATGTCTTCGAATACACCAAAGAAGATCTTCGAAAACAAATACAAGACGTTCCCGAATCTGTACGTCGTCAAAAGCCTCGATGTTCTAAGCGCAAACGGGATAATGTTCAACATGTGCCAGATTAAAATTACATGTGTTGGGATAAACCCCCATCCCACCACATTGTAGAGTTTCAAGAAAATTGGAATTCCGGAACCCAACATCCATGACATGGGCCCCATCATTCCCGCAAGATTTTGGATTTTATTATCTCCCCACGATAAGAAGCGCCGGATGAAGTTCTCATTTTCGAGTTTCATCCCCCGCGAACGCGCCTGTTCGATCGTCCGACGTGCTTTATCCCACCGATACGTTGCTGGTGACCAAAGAGTGGCTCGATGAATAAACGCCATCACGTTTCCAGTCAACAACAACGTATTACCGTCCAACTTGAACAGACTGGTTCTAATTTTTTGAAGGACGCCCCCGACGTGTCCTTTTAGAAAGTCAAGAGTATCGCCCACCCTTCCACCGACGTATCCTCTAAAGAAGGCGGTAGCTCTCGCCCTTTCCTTGAGGGATTCTTTTACAACGTCAGAAGCGCTCGTCGCCTTTTTCCTGGAGTATTTTTTCAGGAAGGCAAAAGTATCGCCCACTTTGCCTTCAATGGGGGGGTACAGATACATAGAGAGATCATCTCCCACGTTAACCTCCGTGGTGGTGGCTCCAGCAGTAAACATAAACAAGTATTGATCACGGAGACTATCCCAAAACGGACTTACGTTGATATCGACATCGATCTGTTTCAGTCCCCAGAAGAAAATGTAGTCCGTGATGACTGTGTCAAACGAATCGATTTTTGTCGTGTCGATGCCGATTAATCCCCTCATGTAATCGTTGAACCTGATTTCCCACATTGACAGAGACGTAGTTTCATCAAGTGAGGCGCGAAGACCTTTATTCGTCGCAGGATATCGCAACATTCTCGAGTATCGATACAGCTTCCATAGATGTTCCAGAAACCCCAGTCCGAACGACGGGTTATCCATGAATTTCGCCAACACATCGCGCGGTTCCATCAGCTCGATGATTTTCCGCATGACATCATCGAGAATGAGGCGCATGTTGTCAGGATGAGTTTTATTCGCCTTCACGACGAATTGGATTACAGCGATGAGATGAACGATTATGGATGCGCCCCCGTTGTCCTCAAACACAGTAGAAATAGAATCAGCCTCTTCGTCAAGAAAATTTGCAAACGCGGGAAGGTGCGTTAGAAAAACAACATCGAACAAGTTCTCCACTACCACCCCTTCCCCTTCCCTCTCTTCTTCCTCCTCTTCCTCTTCCCCCATCTCAACCTGAAGACCCATCATAACAACGGAGGAAACGAACGCCGAGTAGATGGGTTCCATTCCATCACGCATCTTTCCGTCAATCATTCCGAGATCCTTAAAGCTTTTCGCCATGGCCGAGATCAACACGATTGCCTCGTCTTCCACTGCTTTCCTCTTAGTGATGTCATCTCCTATTTTCTCCCCCGCTGGCACGGTCGGCTGTACCGAATAGTCGAAACTCGACACATCATACAAATCTTGTAGATCAACCTCGACTGGAACCTTTGTCACTACCGGTGGTGGTGATGGTGGTGAAGCGCTGCGTAACATCATTTTTTGCATGAGTGTGTTGAAATCTACGATGTACGACTGAAACAGGGTGTCCAAAGATTCATCTCTTTGCACAAGACGTTCAATCGACGGGACCTCTGCCCCTCCTAGAATAGCTGTAATGCAAATCACAGCTTTGTCATGAAACTTTAGAGAGTCCATCACTTCCTTCTACGTCTATTGTATATTTCTTTTGGCCATTTACTTTTAGATTTTAATTTACGCGGGCGGAAGAGTTGTTACCCAGCGCGTGGAGATTTCGTTGGCGTTTGCGTCGCCATCATGTCTCGGAATTTCATAAAACGATTCGCGGTGGCCTGCGCCGTGAGCCGATCGAATGGGCGATACACCAACATCTCGCGCAGCACCCCTCTGGCAAACTCGTACATCCTCTCCCTCCTCCCTCTGTGTGGAGTCAAACACTTTTTCATCAAATCCTTCATCCATAGATCATATCCCAGTAACAGGCTGCACGCGCGGTCACTACAAAATGTGTAGAGATCCGTTGTCCACCCGCGCTTATGGCAAACCGTTCCTCCGTTAAGCAGATGGATAAAGACGCACGCAGCAGACCATACATCTGTCGGTGTTCCGATCATCACGCGGCTATTCATATCCATGCAGAGTATCGATTCCGGACTTCTGTAGTACCGTGTAACACCAAAGAAGTACCCCCCTTTCTTGTCCCTCTGAATAATTCGCGAGAGACCAAAGTCCACGATCACCGGCGTGCGTGTGTGTTTCTCAACAACAATGTTCTCTGGCTTGATGTCCATATGAACGATTCTATTTTTGTGGATCACCGCGAGTCCTCTCATAATCCCGATCATCACATGGATGATATAAAGATCGGCCTCGCGGTGATCTCCCCGTATCTTGGAAAATGACGTGAACAGGTTGCATCCGTCCACGCGGTCCGTCATGATGTTCATCTTTCCCGCGATCATAACCGAGTCAACGTATCGAGCAACGTTCTCGTGCCACGAAATTGTCTTGAGAATCATGACTTCGTGCAAAGCGCTCTTCATGTAGAGAATAGAATCCTCTACATCGGGTCTTAGTACTTTAACGGCCACAAAGGAGTACGTTTCCAGATCGAGAGCCACAACCACGGAGCCGTACGCTCCTTTTCCTAAATCTCTCAACTGATCATTCACCAGAAATCGTTTTTTAAGTATGGTGTAATGAGACTGCACACGTCGTTTCTTCCTATTGTACGATCGATGGGTCTTTACAATCGACTCAAGCATACTCTTCAACACAATGCTTATGTAGGGGAAATAATGACGATGAGAGCGTGAGAGAGTACGAGCAAGAAGGGTTGCTTGCGCCACAGTTTTCGGCAAAACATTCGTGTTATACACCCACGTATGAATCCAGTCACAGATAGTCAACTTCATCTCACTCCTCTCTTCTTCACTGAACGATGATACAATCTCCTTAAAACGGCGTTTTTCATCAGCGGTGGCGTGAAACATCAGAGTCATATTCATATGCGCATATATTTTTTGTGGGATGGGGTTGGGTTGGGATCCTAAAGAAAAAAAGATGGAATCCTCACCAAAAATTATTATGTATCAGACCGTTCTTGTGTCCGTCACGTCGATGAGAGACATCTCAGTTTGGCGTGGGGATTGTGAAAAAAACGATGCACTCTTTGTAAATTCCAGGAATATTCACAAAAACCCTCATCGTATTGATTGCGTGTCGCGCTTTAGAAGCGACGAACTAGCGATGGCGTCTGGTGACATGGTGGCGATCTATAACATCAACAGTGGAGCTCGGACGTCCCTCATGCGTCGCTACATGGAAGGAATTAGAGGGATTGATGACATAACCAAGACAGTTGTATTATCACATCCGATGGATGTGAAAGTGCAAAACATGAGCTGTGGAGGGAACAAATACGATACTTACGGCGCGCCATTGGTTGCAGCGTATGACGACAGTGTTGTCGTCATATGGAATCCCGATAAGGGGGTCGCATGTTATAGGAGTTCGTATGATAAAGGGCCCAGAGGAATACAGGTGCTCTCTATATGGTCGAACGTATACATGACTCTGGGGAGGGATTTGTCTATTACAGATCATAATAAGGTAAGAACCAATACATTGGCATTAGGCCTAGGTGCGTTAAATTGGTGGCACTTAAGAAAATGCGGGGACAACTTGATTAGTATGTGCAAGGGTTCCAAATCATGCGCTTTCGATTTACGAGAGAAGATCGATCCGGACCACCCTATCTATACACATATTCTGGAATCCCCGATCCTGGTCGTATCTCAATCTTCTGGACCAGACTGGATGTCCGGCAGCAATGGATATGTCAATCAGGCCTTCGCAACGTCAGATAAAATGTATTATCTGAGTGGAGGTAACACTATTAAAGAAATAGCGTGGATCCGAATGGGTGGAATCTTGTCCGTCAACATCATTCCCGGAGGTAAAAGGGTGACCGGGTTTATTGGTTGCAAAAGCGGGTTGTATATGCATGTGTGCTCCCGGCCGCCCAAGAGAATCAAGATTAGCCAAATGGAACCGGTCTCTCATGTATGTGTGATGATGAATCGGGGGGGTTATGGCTACAGGGAAGTGTGCCTGAAAACTCTACCACAGAATGAGGACATGGAATTTCTCGACAGCCTGCGGGAACACAGAAAAAAGAGTGAATTTGTCAAACTCATTGGATCGGATGGTGTATCCATTGATGTTGATAGATGCTTATTAGTGAATCATTCAAAATCCGCCGGTACTCTAGTGAAAGGGAAACTACCGAGTGTCCTCCGTATTGCGATGCCTCTCAGTGACTCGGTCGTGGAATTGGTTCTCAGGTTTGTCTTATGCGGGACCTACGGGACGTATAAGAACGGTTTGCCGACTCCATCTATTTTTAAGCTTGTGTGTTCCATCCTAAATACACTTGGGATGAATAAATTGGAGTCGTGCATGTACCTTGGGTTTTCCTTCACGTCATTGAGTAGTATGGAGAAGATCTTATGTTCGGTGCAAGAGATCAAATTATTGTTTGGAATGGATGATTCCAACGCGTTGACGCCAGAAATCATTCGATTCAGAGCGAAGAAACTATCAAATTTTGCGCGCGCGGCGATTGCAAACATCAGGTGGAATATGAATATCTCCTCAACAAAGGACAGAAAACAAATAGAGGCCAGATGCATCTCGCATAAAGTGGCTGGCGTGTTGACCTCCCTGTTCAAACCTATTCATGATGATTTCAGAAGAGAGTTTCCGTATTCGAAGTCTGATATTGAGTTTGGTATCACACGTCATTATTGGAAAACTCTTGAAGTGCTTTACAAGACAAGAAGACACGCAAACATTACGCTGGAAACAGAGGACGGGGGATTGGAAGAGGTACACATCTCTGTGTTGATTTCTCACGGAGGAATGTTTCCTCTCAGCCTCAGGTTTGATGGACAGGAGAGGAAACGGTGGATAAAGGAAAAGAAATACCGTGTTGAGGACATAACATCATCTACACTGGCTTGCCTTATCTCCTGCTACTATATGAGGACTATCCATGAAGAGTATGAAAGAGGGTTGACTACTATGTTCCAGCTCCTCAACCACGGTATCATGTACAAAGACCGTGTGATTATCTATCTCGCAAGAAGGGCTATTATCCAGTTCATAACAACCTCAAATGGAATCGAGGTGAAGTTGGCTTACTTCGAGTGCATCAGCTCGGGGATTCTCAAGAATATTGGTAGACATTGGTCGCATTGGTTTTGGAATCTGTGTGTGACAAAATTCAATGCGATTTAGATTTATTTTCGCTCACTCACTCACTTTGCACAGGGGGACTTTGCAAAACTTTAGCCCTCTAATTTCACGGATCATCCTCTCTGGCACGCGGCTAGGATCAAACTCACATGATTTCACTAGACGGGAGGCCCCACAATCACAATAACTTAATCTGTCCTTCTCCGGTATAACGGTGTGATCCTTATGACACGCATTCTTGCAACTCTCGCAGATGGTGCTGTTACTACCCATCTGAATACACGTGAGACAGCGGTAAGCTTTTTGCTTCACGTAACGAAAATTGCTCACGTCGAACGTGCACTTCCCTCTATTTAGACACATCCGGATGTCCTTCTCCAGCCTAGTCTCAATGGGCGTCATGGGCTTGAGATCCACCAAGGCAATGCTGGATGTCACTTTGCACCCCCACCAACCACTACTACAATGAGGGCACCCACTACCAATATGACCGTGAAGACACATATTGATGCTACCGCGACCATACTCATATCCGTTGTGATCACTCATTTGCGGGGGAATCTTGTTCATCTTGATATTGGTTAGTTCCCAAAAGTCTTTTGGGTCAATCAAGTGAATCCATACTTTGATGTTTTTGCTCTGGTCCCATGCGTTGATACCTTCCGGATCCGGGACAATAGTTTGGTTCATCTTTCCGCCAGCACCCAGGCACATCTCGCTCATGATAGAAGATGTGTCATCGTAATCCACAACCATCGACGATGAATCGGTGTTACTGCTGCCCCCCTGCTGACCCTCTTCTCCTGACCCTCTCCATTCTCCTCTTCCCCATGGGTCTCCCCCCTGCTGACCCCTCCAACGACCTACTCCACCGTGCCGATGGTACGGATTTCCGAATGGCGGAATCGCGATATCCTCCCTACTCTGGACCACCATCAGCTGCAGTCCCCCGTGGTCCTCCTTCCCCGTCAGCTCCCCCTCGACGCTATGCATATCCACCCGCTTCGTGGCCATAAACTGGCGGATGTAGAGATCCCCGCACTTGTGACCATCCAAATAGGGCTGGCTCTTTTTCCCGTGCGGGAGAACAATCACGTAATCCTGCTCAGCCTGAAGGCGGTCGTTCCACGGCTTCCCCGAAATCACGTTGATCTTTCCGGCGGCGCACTTGATCGCGTGGCCACGATTCCCGGCGTTCCTGAACTTGATGTAAAACGCCTCGTCCTCGAACATGGGGATAAACACGCCACCTCTTGCGCGCCAGGAAGAGGGCAACCTCTTGCCGGACTTTTTCCATGCGAGAGGGAGCTGTTGGTCCAAGTAATCTTCAACATTGTGAATCGGAAGAGTCCCCCGCGAAGGAGGAAGCGCATAGGGGCCACCACTCATCGACAGCACATTGGTACGATGAATCTCTAATTCCACGAAAGATCGTTCCCTTCCCATGTTCAACTTTCCTCGCTCAGAAATCCATTTTCTCATCGTCTGCATGCCGGTGGACAAAAATGTTGAACGAATTGTTGAGTTTTTGCCTTTTTTCAATAAGGGATTGCCCAATTCCGTGGAATTCAAAAAAACGGAACACCACGCAACTTTCTTTCTTGTGATTCTTCAAATTTTAAAAAACTACGCCAACTAAATATGACCACTCTTGTTGCTGTTACATCAGAGAGTGACATCCTCGTGTGGTCTGGTGATCCCGCAGCTGATAGTGTCAAGTTTTCGGATACGCTGAAAAAGTACCCCACTCATCATCGGATTGACTGCGTGGAGCGCGTCCGAAGCAACGAGGTGGCGGCATCATCTGGAGGAACGGTGCGTATCTACAACACGAATACTGGCGCGCAGACATCCTTAATGCGTCGTTATGTGAACGGCATGCGAGGAATTGATGATCTGAGCATCATCGAGTTCACAAAGCCTTTGGATGTGAAAGTGCAGCAGATGTCTCTCGTGGATAACCTTCATTCTCTTTACGGCGGGCATCTGGTTACTGCATACGACGACGATGTTGTTGTCGGGTGGCGCCCCGACACGGGAGTGGCGATGTGGAAAAAAACTTTTGAGAAGGGCAGGAAGGGTGTGCAGGTGTGCTATGAATCGGGTACTTCTTACTTTACGCTCGGGAAATTCCTAACTGAGACGGATTTGACAAAGAACACGACACTTACGATGTGCGCGGATCCACAAATTGCGTCTCTATGGCATCTACGGAGGTTTGGTGTGAATTTAGTCGGCGCTTGTCTCGGCAGGCAAGTGCTTATTTTCGATGTGCGGAATAAGATCGAGTTTGACCACCCCGCCAGCTGTATTACTGTGGCCCGTCCTATCATAACCATGTCTCGATTGTGCAAATATGGATCTCCTATATTTGGAATCGTGACCAGTCGGTATATACACTATGGTGCAATCGAGAAACTCGTATCAGTACCAAGATGTGGTGCCGACTATGTGGTTTCCGTGGCTATACAATTAAATCCGAAGATGAGTTTTATCGGTTCTACAAAGAAAGCATCGGTCTATATGAGTGATATGAAATCCCTCAGCGGCAGAAGGTCTTTGTACACTGACGGTGCGTGCTCTCATGTGTGTATTGTCAATCAGAATCTTTGGACGTACACGAGGTTGTGCTTATTTCCTCACGCGCATAAAGAAGATCTGGAATTTCTGGAAAGCTTGAGGGAGTACCGAAATGATGACGAATTTGTCGTATTGAACGGATCAGGAGACAGTTCCATCGAACTCGAGAAATGCTTGCTCTTGGTTCACGGGGGCAAGGAAAATGACGGGGACGGGAAGATCCACATCAAGACCACAGCGTGTGTCACTCATGTGAGTGACGCATTGGTTAAATCTCTGTTTGGGACCAATGTTCTGACTCCTCATCATAGTGGATCTATGTGCCACGATCTGACAGCCATCTATAACCGTCTTGGTCTATCAGATTTAGAGAAATACATGAGCTACCTAATTTTCTGGTGCAAAGACCCGGTGTCTGTCGTTGAAGATTTCGCAGGGATTGGGGAGATCAAGTCGGTGTTCGATGGGGAGGAGCTATTGACGCCGGATGTGATACGTTACAGGCTGAACAATTTGTCGATGCTTGCTTACGCGGCAGCCGGCTGCATCATACGCCATCTCGAGGGATCAGACAAAGAGAAATTAGACGCTTTGTGTATCTCGTACGGCATTTTCGGCATCAAATCGTCTATATGCAAATACGTTAAGAAAAAGTGCAATGAGAAGTTCAATCCTAATTCCGTAGAGAAGTGTACCGACCATTACCTGAGGACATTGAAGAAACTTTACGAGACGCGAAGATACGCGAACATCACGCTCGAAACGGAAGATGGCGGGAGCGAAGAAGTTCATCTTGCTGTGTTGATTGCGCACGGGGGTTTGTTCACGATGAGTTTGAGGTTTGAAGGACCAGAGAGAAAGCGGTGGATAGAGAAGAAAAAGTATCTCGTCGAGGAAATGTCCTCCGGGGCGTTGAGTAGCCTGATGTGCTTATACTACCTGAGAACTGTCCCTGACGAATATTCCGGTTGTTTGAGTGTCCTTTTCGAGCTCCTCAGCCACGCAAGCAAGTACAGGGATCATGTGATCCTCTTCGTTGTGAGGAATCTGATCATCAGCATGATTTCAAAGTGCAGTGTGGAGGAGGCCAAAGTGACTTACTTTGAGTACCACAACTCTGTAATCCTTAAGATGATTGGGAAGGATTGGACAAACTGGTTTTGGAACCTGTGTCTGACGAGATTCAATTGATGAAATAATTCTCTGTCTCTGTCTCCGTCTCCTCCATACACTTGCACTCTGGGACGTTGCAATACATCAGCCCGCCCACTTCGCGAATCCGGTCCTCCGGTACGTCAGACAGATCGATCAATCCATTCTTCACCGCGTGCGCAGCGCCGCAGTCGCAATAACTGACGACGACCTGGGTCGGGACAACTCTGTGATCGCGATGGCATCGATCTTTGCAACTCACGCAAATGGTGCCCGAGTTCCCAAATGACGCACACGTTATGCACTTGAAGACCTTCTGATTCACGTATTCGGTTCCGAACACGGAGAACGTACACTTTCCCTCTTCCGCGCAAATCCTGAGATTCTTCGTCAAATCGGATTCTCGCATCGGGGGAAGACTTCTCAACGCCGTGCTGGTCGGCACTCTGCTGGCCTTTTCGCCCCAGCCACCATGGATATCATTCGTTCGACCAGCACCGCCCCAACCGCCCCATCCACCAACACCGCAATCACCGCAACCATCTCCCCATCTACCGCAACCGCCCCATTCACGGTGTTGTCTCTCAAATACCCGTTGCTGTCTCAATTTGATCTCTTTAAGAGACTCAACCGGCCTTCCGGTGATCTCGCTATACTTCTTCGGATCCATGATGTGGATCCACACATTGGCCCTGTCGCTTTGATCCCAGCATTCGATCCCGTTCGAATCCTCGACGATCGTCTGCCTAATCTTCCCACCGGCACCAACGCACATCCTGTCTCCTCCATCAACCACCATCTCCTCACCCCCATCCTCCTCATCCTCATCCCCACCACCACCACCCTGCTGCTGACCACCACCACTCTGGTTGACACACATAAAGAACGGCATTGGGTCATAAAAATCCCGTTTACTTTGGTGCACCGATAGCTGAAGGCCGCCGTACTTCTCGCTTCCCGTCACATGCGATTCCACGCTCCTCTCGCCTCCGTTATTACCCTATGTGTAATTATGAGAGGAGATTCTTTGGTGAGTGTAAAAAGTATGGGGACTTGTCAGACAACGGATATTATCTGACACTAGGCACAGCGAAGTCTATTGTGTCCCGTGTGGTGTCGGGGATGAATAGGGATTACCCAAAAACATTTGACGGTGGTAAATTCTTCCTGGACGTTATTGTTGTGACTGGCGGCAGGGGAGAAGAAGAAGAACACCATCTAATTGTTCGTTTCTGTGTGAAACGTAGTGAATGAAGACTCGCTTGTTCCGAACTGAAGTTGACTGATTTAGTGAAATACAGTCCAGTGGAATAGAAAGATTACCAGTATATAGAAAAACGAAACTTCAAATATACATCATTAAAATAATGCATCCTCTATGAAACAAGAAAAAAAAACGAATGCTCTTCCTCTTCCTCGCTTTCTCTCTCTCTCTCATTCTCGTCCTCACACATTGTCTGGTGGATGAGACGCTGGGGTTGTGGACAATGCATCAGGGTAGTCTGCAGGGGTTGGAGTACAGACAGCGTCCCGCAACAACACAAACCACATCAAACAAGGTCTATCTCTACGGAGGATTCCAGAATGGTGTGATCACGGACGAGATTGTTGAATGCGATTTCATCTCAGAAACGTGCCGCGTGCTAATCCCTGCCACTCTATCAATCAACAAGAGCCCTACGCCAATGCCCACTCTACAGGTGGGGTGCAGGATTGGCGCATCGATCGCCATAGGCGAAATAACAGAGTCGCTGTACCTCTTCGGGGGCGCCTACTCGTGCCACGGCCCCACTTATCAGGACTGCGACTTCCTGACGAACTTGTGGACTGCGTACGATGCCGTACTCAACACCTGGACGTGGATCGCGGGTGGCTTTGCGCCAAACGACCATAGCGTGATCACGGTAGAAACATGGCCGTCAGCTCGCGCAGGGTCCTCTCTATTTTTCAGTGACCCCACCACACTCGTTCTCTTTGGCGGCTACGGATTCGGCATCTCGTCGAACACACCGTCCCCGCTGAACGAGATGTGGTCCTTGGACACAGAGTCTCGCAAGTTTGTTCGACGGGAGGTAGTAAATCCCTCCACATGGCCCTCCGCGCGTGTTGACGCCACTACCTATACGAAAGGAGAGGCTACGTATCTCTACGGTGGCCAGGGATTGTCTGACCTGTGGAAGTACCAAGATGATTCGTGGACGCGGCTGTCTACCAAAGTTGCGCTGAGCGGAACAACGCCCACAATCACGTCAACAACCAATTTTTTCATCCTCTCCGCCGGAGACGCCCCTGTTGTCATGGCAGATTCGCAGTGGCAATTTTTTAGCGTCCCTTCCAGCCTATTGCACGAGTCCCTAGTCGCAACAACTGTCAACGACGTGTACACAGTGATGGTGTACGGAGGTGGCGTGCACCAACTCTGGACGACTAATCTGCCTCCCTATTTCTGCGATGGAGTGATGCCGATATCATTAGCATGCGGATCTCATGGAGAATGCACAGGACAAGACAAGTGCGCGTGTGAATATGGGTGGGGCGGCGCGGCGTGTGATGAAACCTGGACTTGTTTTGGTATTCCACAGGACGATTCCCTAGTCTGTGGAGGAAACGGAAGATGTTTGACTCAGGATGCGTGTGACTGCGATGTGGGTTACGGTGGTGTGGGATGCTACTCGTTCTGCAATGGCATTCGAAGCGACGATCCATCGGTCTGCGGATACAACGGAAGATGTGTGGATCACGACGTATGCGAGTGCCTGAGGGAATATGAGGGACAGTACTGTGATTGCTGGCTCTGCAGTCAGAGAAATACGATCTACCCAGAGGCGGGCCAATTCCGCTGGCTCTACGGGACAAACGTCTCGAACTCCGGCGGTCTGCGCGCGAGTGCGGGATTTAGCGTGGGAAACGAGCCGGGCGCGCGATTCGGTGTGGCCAGTGCGTTCGACCCAGAGAGCGATCGATCGTATTACTACGGGGGCGTTGGATTGCCGATCACTAGCGCGACCATCGGCACTCTCAGCGACCTGTGGACGTTCGACTATTCGCAAGAGGAAATGCAGCTCGAGAACGAGGCGTTCCCCTCGGCATTCCTCCCAAACTTCCTGGGAGAGTGGGCAACGCCACCACTGCACCCAAATGCCCTCCGCCACGCCGCGATGACGTTTAGAAACGAAACGCAATCCCTCTATTTGTTTGGAGGCAATGCGCCGCTCAGTCCCGGGGATGCCATTCTGTGCCAGCTGCGCTCGTCGACGTGGCCGATCAAACTCGCCGATTGCCCCTGGGTATGGAATGCGTTGTGGGAGTGGAATTTGACGTCCAAAGCGTGGCGCTGGGTGGCTGGAACGCAGGCGCCCAATCAGATTGCTGGTGCTTACCCGAGCTCCCGCATGGGCATGATACTCGGGACGTCGAATCTTCCGGGAGACGCTAATTTGATCATGTTTGGCGGTTTGGCAGTGCATTCTACTTTTCCCGGAACGGTCAACGATGTATGGAGTATCGATGCAATCACCGGCAATGCCACTCAAATACGGGGAAGCTCCGTTCCGGGCAACATGCCGGCGTGGCTAGCCAACGTTCTTCTCGTCCCAGCTGACACGTATCACCCAGGGAACGAACCAGGTCATAGATACCTCCATACCATGATATATTTCGAGAGGGATGACACCTACCTGATGTACGGGGGCGCTGATGGGTTTATGGGGTTCATCTACAACGACGTATGGGAGTTTTCCTCAACTACAGGAGAGTGGCGTTTCCGCGGGGGTGATGCCACCTGGAATTATCTATCCGACAGTCCTGTGATCGGCTCTCCCGGCGTGTACAACCCGTCGTTTTTGCCAAAGGGAAGATTTGCGCATGCGCTGGTTATCATGCAGGACTCTCTCCTCATCTACGGCGGCGTGTGGTTCAACGATCCGGCCACAAATCACCAGTGCAGCGATCTGTGGGAGTTTGCCCTCACAGGACCCCATCGAAACGAGTTCCGCTTGAGAACGGGCGACCCTTTCTGTGGCTCTGCCACCGAGACTCCAGTTTTCGGGACAAAGGGCGTCTTCGATCCGACCGTCACACCGGGAGCCTTATTTACTGTTGTCTCGTCCTCTCCGATTCACTACTCTCTTCTCTTTTCGTTTGGGAATGTGGGAAGCGCTCTCACCACATACAACGGGGTATTTGAGTATCGATTCACGGCATTTTGCGATGGGTTCATCAACAACGGAAGTGCGTGCTCGGGTCACGGGGACTGCATGTCTGAGGACGTGTGTATATGCGACCCCGGATACAACCAGACCTTCTGCGATCTGTTTTTCTGTTTTGGTGTAAATTACTTGTTGCCCTCTGCATGCGGCGGCGACGGTGGAATCTGCACAGGACCAGACACATGCGATTGCGACCCCGGGTACAGCGGACTGGCGTGCGAAGAGTGGACCTGCGACGGGGTCCTATTCAATTCATCAGAGTCGTGCAACGGAAGCGGCGTCTGCCTAGCGCCTGACACGTGCGATTGCGACAACGGATACTACGACGATTTTTGCGAGCTGTGGGATTGTGCCGAGAAGCAAACCATCGACCCGGGTGTGTGTGACGGGCACGGCGCGTGCGTAGCGCCGGAAGTGTGCGTATGCGAGCCGGGATACATCGACTTTGACTGCGAGGATTGGCTATGCGACGGCATTTCTCATCTATCGAACCAGGCGTGCGGAGGCCATGGAGATTGCGTGTCGCCTGGCGTGTGCGAGTGCGACCCCGGCTATGCCGTGGAAGACTTTTGCACAACATGGACGTGCCATGGATTTCCGTGCCACTCTGCGGGAAACTGCACGAATGTTCCTGCGGTAGATCCGGGGTCCTGCTTCGGGAACGGAGAGTGTGTGGCGCCCAATCAATGCTCGTGTGGTTATTTGAATGGACAGGTGGCTGGGGCTCAGGAGCTCCCCTTCTGGAAAGAGCAGACACATTGCAGCGTCTGCATGGAAAAGTCCCCCATTTTGCTCTGGGACAATTTGAATGCGGACCCGAATGACCGATGGGTTGGAAGGAGCACATGGTGGCAACTGACTCCCCCCGACGACGACTTGTTCGAGCAGACGCCCCTTGCGTGGGACGGAGCGTTCCACCGCCTCAACTTTGGGGACGCCGCTTTCCACAAAATCGTGAGCAGTTCTGCCGGGCTCCTTGTCTACAACTCGAACCCGAACATGTTCACTTACTCGGCCGGCGCGAAGTTTAGGCTTCGGTTCGGGTTTGAGTCTATCCCGGATTCGATGTTTCTGCTCCGGGCCCACTTCACCATTGGCTATAAGACCATGGTCCTCGTGACCACCATTACTCATTTTGCAGACGGGGGGATTTCAAACGTGAGGCTGTCGTACTCTTTCTCCCATTTGATATCGGGCTTGACGTGCACATCCCCGTCGGGAGAAATTGACATGGGCTTTACGCAGATCGTGGTTCCCGTGGGAGGGGCATCTGTGGAAGTAGAGTCCCCTCTCATGTGGTTTTTCTGGAGGAAAATTGACCCCTGGACGGAGGAGCTGTACATTAACGGAGAGCTCGAGGATACGTGCATCGCAACCACGCCGCGTCTTCTATACGTCTCTCCAGAACACAATACTGCCGTCGATGCGTTTGACGCTACCACGAAAACGAGGCATTATGTGGAGCTCGTCTACTTCCACGTCAACAATCGAACCGTGGAAATCGAGGAAGTGATCAACACCGAGAGCGCGGGGACAATGCGCACAGATTTTGCGCCGTACACGTGCTTTGGCAAGCTGTGCAGCGATGAGGACTGTGTGTGCAGCGGCAACGGATACTGCCTCTGGCAAGACCACTGCGAGTGTTTCGACAACTACATCGGCGCGGAGTGCGATACGCTCAACATCAACGGATGCCAGGGCATTCCTGCCACAGATCCGGATGTGTGCAGCGGTCACGGGGACTGCGTGGGCAACGATGAGTGCCTATGCGAGATTGGGTGGGACGGACCTTTTTGCGACCAGTACATTTCGTGCGGGAGAGAGTGCGGAGACAACGGACACTGTATTGAGGACGAATTCTTCTGGAACGACGGATTCGAACGGTGTGTTTGCGAGACGGGGTGGTCGGGTCCGTGGTGCACTCTCTACATTGACTGCAACACTACGCACGTCGACAACTGCTTCCACTGGATCCCGGACGTCTATTACCCGCTCCGCGAAGACGGTGCAGAATCCGTGGGCAATGTCTACTGGCGCAACCTTCCGTTCACTCCCCCGTCACCGGATCTCGACAATCTGGGATTTGGTGAGTCTGGTGTGTTTATCAACGCGCCTCCGAGCGGGGGTGGTGTGTTTGACCTCGTGACAGTAACAACAACACCGGGCAGTTTGTTCGGCATCAGTTTTTGGGTGCGGGGCGTGGCGCCCAATCTCCCGTTTGCGCATTTCACGTTTGGTGGTTCGATTGGCGTCGGCACAGACGTAAAGTACACGAACGACGAGACTACCGGGGTTTCCGTTTCTGTGGGCGACGGAACGTACAACACGCCGTGGGTTTCTGCAAACACGACAGAATGGGTGCACATTTTTGTGCATGGGGTGATTGGGTCTCCGCAGTCTGCTGTGTACGTCAATGGCCTTCCGGCGACGTCAGTGGTCGCCGCAACGGTAGACATTCTCGTCGGGGGAGGAATTATGACCGTGACCGACATTCAAGCGGCGTACAATATTACGAGTCTTTCCTATTGGACCGTACCCATTTCCCCCGCCGTTGCTCTGGCCACGTACAACGAAGGTCCTTATTCATTCATCTTTGACAGTCTATACCTCGTCGGCACCACACCCATGTGCTTTGATCGATTGTGCGACGCCGTGGATATCTGCTCCGGTCGCGGCGTATGCGAATTGGATGACGTTTGCTCGTGCTGTCAGGGATTTGAGGGGGAGGATTGCGATCTGTTTGCGGAGAGCTGTCCTGTATGCCTGAATTGCAGCAGAGATTGCGGGGATCACGGAGATTGCACGACAGATCCTGTTGGAGACGAGAGGTGCGTGTGCGATGAAGATTGGAGCGGGGACAATTGCAGTGTGATCATCGATAATTGCGTGAACGGGACAATTTTCAACGAGACGCTGTGGTCTTGCGTGATGCCGGTGTGTTTTGGCGTGATGGCGAATCAAACGGGCGTGTGCGGGCACAGAATTATCGGGCCCCACGGGCTGTGCATAAGCGGTCAATCCAACGGACGTTGCATCGGAACCGACCTCTGCGATTGTTTTTGCGGGTACAAGGAAGAGAAGTGTATTTGCGACATGACGTATGAAGAGATGGAAGAATGTTTGCCGTATTCATAAATCATGTTTTTTCGATAACTCTCGGCGTCAATGCGATTGTATTCCACGGATACTCAAGAATCTTTTGAGCCAAACACCCTTCGCTGAACGACTTTTTCGGTAACGTTACACTATCTTCAATGTCGCAATCGTAGTACCCATCGCTGCATACCTTGAGCAGTTTCGATTTCTGGTCACCCACAGAGTACAGAGATGACGAAGAGTTTTCCATGGAAGAATTCCTATCGATGACAAGTTTATCCAGATCGTTGATGAATAAGATTGAGGAGTGCGCTCGCGGTCTGCATAATGGTCTCGCAGTATCCTTCACAACCACCATCGGCGTCTCCGGCCTCACCCCTTCCAAGTCCCATTTATCAAATGAATCATGACGACTATGCCGGCTTATTTGGTCGTTAATCGCTGATTCCCATTTATCCAAAGAAAACGTCTCGTGCGGTATCAGCGCGGAGGACGTTCGATTGTGAACCTCATCGATCGGTGTGACTTTGGATAAACCGCAACCCATGGTAATTTTAGTTTGTGCAGATCTATGGTAACAGAATGTAGTTGCGAATTGTTATTTACGTTGCTACGGGGGGAAACAACAAATGCTCGTCGCGAAACTCGAAAATAGCTACCGTCATTTTCTTTCGCGTTTCTGAATTTCTTTTTGCCGGAGAAGAAAAAAATAATGTTTCTCACCCAGTACAAGACTGACGATGAGTACACTTGGCGTAAGACAACGAAGATCACCTCCGGTTCTTGTGCCATATTTTGTGTAGACGCTGCTGTTCAGTGCTATTCGAATCGGTCTCCCGTTCGCTCCATGTTGATGACGATCAGAGATCGCGTTGTAAAGTACGAAAAAGCAATTGTGTTGGCGATGAGATCTAGTGGTGGCACGTCCATTGTCAGGCGAGACCCTCTCCCTCATTTCCGGAGCACGTTTCGTAAGAGGGTTAAATGTGTTGAATCCTCTATTAGTGATATTTTCACATGCCTTAATCACATGAGCGTTGTGATTGAGTCCATTCGCAAGATTCCCAATGGATCATTTGTGAGTGATATGTTATTTCAACTGGTGTCCGTTGCAAAAAATCGTGGATGGAAACTTTGTGATGTTGACGGTTACCTTAATTACACTACATGCATTCTCGACCAAGATGTGAATACCAACCGTTCCCTGCGCACGCTTAAAAGACTGATGAGAAGGTATCATTGGGAAGTGTTTGAACTAGAATTAAATTTGACATAGTTAAGCTTCTGCGTCGCGGCGACTTTTAAGATCTTCCCAAATTTTACAACAAATCCACAAAAGATAGTATCCAATAATAAAGGGACAAAATACAATCAAGGTAAGAACCATAAAAACAATTACAAACACCCTAAAATCCGTTATATGATCTTGAAAGTCTCCACCAAATAGTAACGAAAAACCCAAAAGACCAAAAAAACCCAAATTTACCACAACCAAAACCAATGTCACCACGGAAGTAGAATACATCACTTGCCGAAAATTCGGACGTAGGTCTAAAATATCCTTCAGTTTGGCAGAAATGGGGAAATCGTTGATAATCTCCGTCTCTGGCTCTCTCAAATGAGATTCGTCAGAGTTGGGTGTGTCCATTGACCAGTCTTTTGGGTGAGTGTGTGATTATATATATATATATATATCAAAGAATTACAAATTTCAGTTTTTCCCACAAATTACTTTGTCTTCACCGAATTAGATAATCGGGTCATTTTCCCATAGATCCAAATTCCAAAGAAAAAACTCAAGACAAAGTTTAAGAAGGTCACACCAACAACGACAAAGAAATACATAATCCTAGACGACCACCAGTACGGATTCGCAATCAACAACGGGAACCAAATCACAAACGTGACAACGGAAGAAACTAGTAAAATAATGAATGTCGAACGACGCATTGAAACGTGAGCAATCTCATCGTGAGCAATCTCATCGTGAGCAATCTCATCGTGAGCAATCTCATCGTGAGCAATCTCATCGTGTTGCGTTCTCATCGTCTCGACGATCGGGTCTTCCTCAGGTCGCAGCTCCCTCCTGACTTCTCCTGGCGTGGACATCGTCGAGAGTTTGGGTGTGGACCGCACTGCGAATGCTATTTATAAACGCGGAATGATGGTCAGGGCAGGCCCAGTTCTGCGGAATACAAAAAAAACGAGGATCTGCGCGAAGTTTGTCTCTTGTGAGGTTTGAGTATTTCAAAAAAAGATGGTTAAGTTTTCGACTCCTTCCTCGGTGGTTCCTCGCGTGGTCAAAGGCGGAAAGAAGGGTTTGTCACGGAAACATGGGGACTTTCGCTTGAGTGTCAAAACACGCGGCGAAGTCGAGCGCACCATTGTCGTCGACCGTTCGTTGTTTACCGAATGTTATATTGAGCATGGCGACTGTGCAAGGCGTGACGGTGATTCGAGGTATTGCTTTGTCTGCAAACATAAGGAGACTCCCGACAAGCCTGTCGTTTGTTGTAAACGCAGGGATTGCTTTGGTCTTTGGGGTGGGGCGTCTCATCATGACACACCCGAGTGTCGAGGTCGAGTGACTCCGTGTATGCGCCACACGTGTTCTTTGTGTGATTTGCCATCTACGTGGCTGTGTAGTTACTGTCCTACCGCGTATTGTGAGTGTCATTCGGTTGGTGTCCGGGATGAATTTTATAAAATTCCTGTGTGTGATCGCTCTTGCGTAGGTTTATTTACGTGTGGGGAATGCGTCAGGCTTCTCGGTGACAAGGAATGAATAAATATGGTTCCTTCCCCGCATACATTGAGGTGTCAACTTTGGAAAAGAGAGATTTTGGCGTCCCCACACAATTTTATCAACAGATGCCTCGTTGTATTTTTGACTTATTTTATACTGTCCCTGACCACCCCCATCCACCTCAACCCAACGGACGGACATGATTTTCGGAAAACTGGTGGTCAACCCCTACGTTTGGGCTGAGAGTGAAATGTCTTCCTAGCGAAGAAAATCTCAGCTTCCATCATCTCGTCACCACAGGTAGTTCCCTCGTGGGGGCCTCACCCTCGTGGTGGGCCATCCCTCTCCGATTCTCTCAGGTCCAGACGCTCTATAAACTTGTTTGTTTGTTTGTTTTCCGCTCTCTGCAAGAAAATTCTTCAATTCAACTCTACTACGATGAAACGCCGCGAAATTATCAGCGTTGCTCCTATCGCCTCTTTCTTCGACGATCCGTACATTCTCAAGGAGTCATACCGGTGCATTGAGGAGTTATGTCGCTGCATGTTTTACACAAAGATAACGTTCGATGAACGGGCCAAGGAGAGACAGTTTCGCCAGACCCAACGCGACATCAAGGAAAATCGTGATCTTATGTCAGATGACGAGACCCGGCAGCTCTATTCTCGTGATCTTATGTCAGATGACGAGGCCCGGCAGCTCTATCTCCATCACGAGCCCGCATCACACGCCATCCAGCGTCTTATACATTCTCGAGATTCTCCCATTCCCTACCACATCGTCTTGGTCATCTTGTCTTTTCTCGAACTTGATGTTTTCTATAGTCAGCGGAATTGTGTAATACGTTTGTATGGATATGACTATAAAGACCGTATTTATGGAATATTCTCGCGCGATCGTACGCGCAAGATATTTCGCATTTATGAAAATATCGTGATGGTTCCGCCACCATGCGATCATTGGTACGCGCCTTCTTTTTTCAGGAGGAGCCTACTAGTTCCCAAAGAGACCAAAAGGATGACTTGGATGTTTATTCGTGGGGAAAGTCTTACTGATTGTATTCTATGCACTTCTGCTCATCAGTTTCTTCATCTACGTGTTTGGATGATTCCAGCAAACATGAATTATACCATTGATGACATTGACGCCCTGTGCGAATTTATTTCGCGTCATGCGGCGGGAAGGTGCGAGATCGGCATTCTGTATGGTTCCTACTCGTTACTCCCGTTGGATCAGAAGTATCTGAAGGAAATTGAGTCCATGGAGACTTCCGGGATGCATCAGTTGTTGTCTCTCCCGAATAGTAGTAGGCTGTGGGAGGTCGCCACGGTCACATTCGTATAACCTTTCTAATTAAATTCAATCATCTACATCTATATATCAAACCAACACCGTAGTATCTCCTCGAAGAAAAGAAGCGACACAGGATCTAATGAGATTGTCACTTCTGTTGTTGCTGTATTTTTGTTCAACGCTACTATCTCATGCGAACGCGCAAACGTGCTTTGGGTTGACGGATCCATTGGCGTGCGGCGGCCCTAACGGTACATGCGTGAGCACGGACAATTGTAACTGTGCCCCCACACACGAGGGGTCCGAGTGCGCGGTCGAGAAGTTTTGCGATGGCGTCCCAGCCACCGATCCAACGGTGTGCAACGGAAGTGGTACATGTTTAGCATTTGACATCTGCATTTGTGACACCGGCTACTCGGGAGACTTTTGCGAGATATGGTCCTGCGGAGGAATAGCATACACTAGTCCTTCTGTATGCCAAACGCACGGAGTCTGTGTTGATTTTGACATCTGTTATTGCACAAGTAATTATAGCGGTCTTAATTGCCAGAGAGAACCTTGTTTTAACATCTCTGCGGAAGATCCTGGAGTGTGCAGTGGACATGGAACCTGTCAAAGTGACAACAATGACAATTTCTGTGGGTGTTTCGAGGGCTACACAGGCCCCGAGTGCGAGATACCTGGATGTTTTGACCTGGCTGTGGACGATCCAGCTGTATGTAATTTCCAAGGGAATTGTACTGGTCTGGACACCTGTGCGTGTTTCAACAACTTTACTGGAGTTGCATGCGACGTGGCACCGTGCTTTGGGTTCTCTGTCGATGACCCTCTGGTGTGTAATAGTCATGGACTTTGCATAGCACCGGATGTCTGCGTATGCTCCAATGAATATAGTGGACCCGACTGCAACGTGGCACCGTGCTTTGGTTTATCTGTAGATGATCCTCTAGTGTGTAGTAGTCATGGAACGTGCATCGGATCCGACACATGCGATTGCGACTATGATTGGGTCGGAGTTGCCAACTGTTCCGTCTCTGAGGGATGCAACGCTGTACTCTCACCAGAGTGCGCATCGTCGCTCCCAATAATAATTGAAAGTTTGACCAAGGTCTTTACGATCGACCCTTTCTTTGAGAGCGCAACGCCTGGATGGGACCTGGGAACGAGCGTCATTTCTGGAACGTACACACCGACATTCGATGGGTACTTGACGTCGTCGTCGTGGAATATTACGGATCATATTGGCTCGATAACCGAGGCCGATTTGATTACGGGGATCAGCAGTTACCATATCGTGTCGAATTGCACAGGCACAGGAACGTGCGTTTTTGAAGAGCGCGGTCTTGGGTTCATATTTGTCATGAACGCTGGCGGTACGTGCGGTATGTGGCATTATGATGGCATCACGAACCCGTTGATACTTAGTGGAATCCCCTCCGCCGGATGTAATGACATTACGGTGTCACATGACTCAGTTACTCCTGGGTTTGTGTATATCACGGACGGGTTGTCGACTACGACGCCAGTTATTTTTTCACCACCAGTTCCATCATTCAATCACGTTGGTGCGTCTGATGTGATGATCGTGAGTGCATCTGGGGGTTCAAATTATACCATAGTGAGCGCAATTATTAGGAATAGCGTGTTCGACGTCCAAACGTGTGGCGGACTCCTGTGCGACGACCCGAGTGTGTGTTCATCTCATGGACAGTGCACTACCCAGGACGTCTGTTCGTCCTGTGACGGATACACTGGAGCAAATTCGGAGATCCCCATTTGCTTTGACATTCCGGCGAGCAACGCATCAAGTTGCGGTGAGTTCGGCGTGTGTCTCGCCCCGAGTGAATGCGCGTGCGATCCTCTGTACTACGGAGATGAATGCGATCTGTTTGACTGCTTTCAAAACGAGCACAATCTCCCCGAATCATGTGGAGAAGGAAATTGCACTGCCCCAGATACATGCGAGTGCGACTCTGTATTTGAAATTAGCCTGTGCGGAGTTCCTCCCTGCTTTGGTGTTGATGCAAACGATACGGGAGTTTGCAATGGCAATGGAGAGTGTGTGGCATTTGATACGTGCGATTGCGCCTTTGGTTTCGCTGGGTTAGATTGCGACACCGCATTGGAATGCAACACGACGGAACTCTCTCCTGAGTGCACAGAGTCTCTGACCCCGCTCGAGGAATTCGTGTTCCAGTCCTTTCAGTTTGGAAGTTTATTCGAGACCCTGTCTTCCGGGTGGGATGCTGGGACAAAGGTGTTGGCTGGGACGTATACGACACCTTCGGAGGGATTCCGGACGACGGGTACGTGGAATCTTACGGACCAATATGGACCCACAGTTGAAGCCGATTTGCTTGAGGGAGTGAGTAAGCTCACTATCAAATCCACTTGCACAGGAACAGGTGTGTGTAGCCTCGTGTCACAGAACGTGGGGATCATTTTGGAGTGGACCATGGCTGCGTCGTGCGCTGTGAGACATTACGACAACCTTACGAATCCCATCATCTTTAGTGGAATTCCACTCGCGACGTGTCATGACGTCAAAATATCGCGCCATTCAGGTATTCCTGTGACTGTAAATGTAGAGGATTCTGTGGGAACGGTGAACACAGTTCTCTTCAATCCCGCCGTTCCGACGTTCTCCCACAGCGCGTCGGTGGACGTAATGGTCGCAACTGCGTCTGGTGGGGCTACATTTACGCTGCAAGATGTGAGGCTGGACAACACTATCGTTACACTGACGTGTGGTGGGATTGATTGTAATAACGAATCTGTGTGCTCGGGACACGGCCAGTGCGCGGACCAAGATGTTTGCGAAAGCTGTTACGGTTACAGTGGAAACAACTCTGAGATTCACGAGTGCTTTGGTATTCAAAACACGAATGTTTCCGTTTGCTCTGAGTTTGGAACGTGCGTTGATGTCGACACCTGCGTTTGTGACGCCGGATACACAGGAAGCGAATGTGGAATCTGGTATTGTTCTGGAAATCTGAATAATCTGCCAGGTACATGCGGAAATGGTACGTGTGTGTCTAATGACGTGTGTGTGTGCGATTCTGGCTACTACGGAGCCGAGTGCGAGAATTGGGACTGCAATGGCGTGCTCAACGATCTTCCGACAGCCTGCTACGGAAACGGACCGTGCGTCGCGCCGGAGGTCTGCCAATGCGCCGGAGAGTACGTGGGACAATACTGCGGAGATCTGGAATGCAACACATCAGTGATCTCCCCAGAATGTCTTGATTCCCTAGATCCAATTCTCTTGAGTGTGGCCCAAATCTTTACGACGACCGGAGCTCCAATAGAAGTCCTGAGTCCTGGATGGGACGCTGGGTCAAAAGTGATCACGGGGTCGGTTACGCCGACAACCGCTGGATACGTTACGACGTCGTCGTGGACCATGACAAATCAGTTTGGGTCCCTCGTCGAGGCAGATTTGAGTGCTGGGGTGAGTAGGTATACCATCCGCCAAGATTGTACGAGCGGTGGCGGTGGTGTGTGTGTTTACGAGGGGCGTGGGGTTGGGATTTCGTTGATTGTCGATTTGAGCAGTACATGCTCGCTGGGACATTTCGACGGCCTTTCAAATCCGACAATCTTCGCAGGTATCCCCCTGGCAGCGTGCTTGGATAAAGATATCGTCATCTCCCACGACGCTCTCACCCCTGGATTTGTGACGATCACCGATGGACTGGCGACGACTACTGTGGTTCCCTTCGTTCCTCCAGTTCCGAATTTCAATCACACGGGCGCTTCTGATATAATGATTGTGACCGCAATTCCGCCTGCTACGTCTACGATGAAGACCATTGTTCTGACGAACGTCGCCACCTTCGCACAGACGTGCAATGGGGTTGTTTGCGACAACTCATCGGTGTGCTCTTCTCACGGACAATGCGTGACCCAGGACGTTTGCGTGCCTTGTGACGGTTACAGCGGGAACAACTCTGAGATCGACACATGTTATGGAATACCCGCAAACAACGTCTCCACGTGCAGTGGGAACGGAGACTGCGTAGTGCCAGACACGTGTTTCTGCGATCCTGGTTACTACGGAGACGCATGCGAGCTGTTTGACTGCTTCGGAAATGATCATGTGCTTCCCGTATCCTGTGGAAACGGCACGTGCGTGTCGCCCGACTCATGCACTTGTGATCCTCCCTATTACGGTCAAGAATGCGAAAATTGGCCGTGCGGAGGTGTTCAGAACGATCTTCCGGCTGTATGTACTTCCCATGGGTTGTGCGTGGCGCCAGATATCTGTGATTGTGATGCCGAATATGGGGGCGATGATTGTGAAACCACCGTCTGCTTTGGTCTGATCGATCCCATTGCTTGCGGTGGGCCAAGTGGTCTTTGTGTGAGCCCGGACACTTGCGATTGTTTTGCGGGATGGGGTGGTGTTGTCTGCGAAGACAGTGTCCCCTACAATATCTCCAACATCACGTGCCCTCCACAATACGTCGTTCCTAGTGAGCTCCACATGGACTATAGGAATACCAGTGGTTCGATCCCTAATCAATATACCACTGCCGAATGGACCTATGGAACAATTGCTCCAACAGTGGTATCTGGATATGTTACCGGGGGTCCGGAAGGATGGTTTCGTGTCCTGGGTGCGGCCGACGTCCGTCCATTATTGTCTCCAATTGCTAAACTGGAATGGAATGATGACCATCAGAGAAGATATTCACTCATAATGACCAGCCAGGGTGATGATGTAACATGGTCGATACAATATTTCCACATGCAGTTCTCTGTGACTATTTGGGGATCATGTCGCTTGAGTCGGGCCGGTGATTATATCCTGTATTGGCCTTGTGATCATCTGGCATTGATCAGGTACAATTTAACGGTCGTTTGCCCGGTATCAGAACCATGCCAAGCCTATTTGAACGGGTTACCACCTACAGGAGTGGCTGTTCCCATAACCACAAACATATTGATCGGTGGATCCATTGATAGATTAACAGCGTACCAGCAATCAGGTACTGTGATATTACACGATCAGCATTTCGGCCTGGATATCGTTAAGGATGTTACGTGCTATGGTTTGGTCTGTGATGGGTTTGGGAACGTGTGCTCGGGCCACGGCACGTGCGCCGGAATTGATAATTGCGTCTGCGTTCCCGGGTACACTGGTGATGATTGCGGTCTATTAAATTGCTTTGGTATTGTGTCTGGTAACGCATCTGTCTGCAGCGGATTTGGAAGTTGCGTTGGACCAAACAACTGTACGTGTGATCCCGGATACTTCGGTGATGAATGCGAGTTGTTCAACTGTTTTGGACTCGATCACAATCTTCTCGAGTCGTGTGGGAACGGAACTTGCACAGCACCGGATGTATGCGGATGCTTCCTTCCATATGTCGGAGTTGACTGCGAGAATTGGCTGTGCAATAATATTCAGGACAACAGTTCGTCTGCCTGTTCTGGAAATGGACTATGCGTGGCCCCAGAGACGTGCCATTGTGCCACCGGATACACAGGGGGTGATTGTGAACTCTGGAACTGTGGAGGAATTCTCAACACAAATGTGTCCGTTTGCTCAGCACATGGAACGTGCGATGACATCGACACCTGCATCTGCAATCCTGGCTACTCTGGAAGTGTATGTGAGATCTGGGATTGTTTCGGTCTCGACAGCGACCTTCCGTCATCTTGTGGAAACGGCACATGCGTTGCACCGGATGATTGCGATTGTGATCCTAACTATTCCGGGGGTGAATGTGAAAACTGGCTGTGTAATGCGATCCCTCATTTGAATCCATCTGTGTGCTCTCAACATGGTAGTTGTGTGGCTCCTGAGGTTTGCCAATGCGAGAATGGATACACGGGAATTGATTGCAGCTTGTGGGAATGTTTTGGGATTGATAATACGAATGTGTCAGTTTGCAGTGGAAATGGAGATTGTGATTCACCCGAAACCTGTGTATGCGATCCTGGATACACGGGAACTAAATGTGAGATCTTTGATTGTTTCAGTATAGATCAGGCTCTTACCGAATCATGTGGAAATGGAACGTGCGTGACACCAGACGTGTGCGTGTGTGACTCCGGCTATTACGGGCAGGAATGCAAAAATTGGCTCTGCTCTGGAGTGCAAAACAATCTTTCCGTGGTGTGCTCTGGTAATGGTGAGTGCGTCGAGCCGGAGATATGTCAATGCTACTCCGGATACACAGGATTATTCTGTGAAACACCCATTTGCTACGGCATTCTATCAACCAATGCGCTGGTCTGCAGTGAACGTGGGTTGTGCGTGGCACCTAACACATGTGAATGTTTCGTTGGGTGGGTTGGCACCGAATGCACAGTGCACGGGGTGTGCAATACGTCTGTTCCGAATGTACCATTGCAGAACGTACCTGGGTCAGTTTTTATTGACTTTAGATCTTCCGAAGAGAATCCCATCTTTGAACCCATTCCCAATCAATACACGACCGGACATTGGATATACGAGTTTGGGAATGTTACGATTGTTGATGCGTTTGATGGATTTGGTAATCCTTTGGGCTTCAGCATAATCTCGTTTGTAAACACATCTGGTAGCATAGCAAAAATCGAGTCACCATTATCCAATGCGGCGGAAGTGCAATACGAATTGGCGAGTGTGCAAGAGTTTGTCTTGACGTTCTATTGTGGTGGATTCGTATGCCGATCACATCTTCCGTATTTCAATTCGAGTATAATAATCGAAGTAATCAACGTGACGGATGCGGGAGGGTTATGTTCTATCAGCGCATCTGGAATATCCCCGATTACGACTCAATGTGGGGTATTCCATCAAGGAACATCTCTGATACGGATTGTGCTCATTGTTGAGTGCCGCAAAAATGATTTATGTTCAATAACTGTAGATGGAATCGTGTATCCTACTAACAGTTCATCTCTATTGGATATCGCCGGAGGACAACTAATATTTTCAACTGACAGTATCAACACATTGATGTTGGTTGAGAGTATGAGATTTGGTCTTGATACGTATACGAACGAGAGCGTGACATGTTTCAATGTGTTGTCGGACAATACATCCGCTGTGTGCAATGGCCACGGGCTCTGTGTTGGGTCGGATAAATGTCAGTGCTGCCCCGGATTCACCGGACCAAATTGCGACGAAATTCTTACGTGCTTTGGCGAGAGTGCTCTGGACTTTTCCAATGTCTGTAGTGGTCACGGAGATTGTATTTTTGAAGATCAATGTTTCTGCGACATAGTCAACGGGGAATTTTGGACTGGTGACAATTGTCACATTGATCCCATCGTTCGATGTCACACGATCGCATTTGACCACTCCGATGTGTGCAATGGTCACGGTGACTGTATTGCGCGAGAGATATGCGACTGTGATTCAGGATGGGTCGGTGCCAATTGCACGATCCCAGATTTAGCTTCACCGTGTTTCGTGCCGTCAAACTGCAGCGGTCACGGACTCTGTCTCAATGTTGACGATGAGGACATCTGCTGCTGCGATACGTTCTTCACAAATACGGAGTGCCAGGACGAGATTTTCATCTGTGATACCTTCCCCTCATACGACCCGGACGCTTGCTCTGGACATGGAGACTGTGTGGCGAGCGAGACCTGCATCTGCGTGGAAGATTACACCGGAACGTACTGTGATGTTAAGCATCAGTGCAACGGATTTGATTTTGATAGTTCCTCGGTGTGCAACGGACGAGGAATCTGCCACGCGCCCGATAACTGCGATTGCGACGTTCCGTATTACGGAGAAGACTGCGAATTCGTGAATTGTGATCCTGAATGCGGTCTTCATGAATTGTGCACCGCCGGTGTCTGCGAATGCAGGTCTGGCTATGTAAACATAAGCAATGTCTGCGACCCTTTCTGCGGGGTAAATGATAACGCCTGTAATGGTCATGGAACGTGCGTGGCACCTGGTGAGTGCAAATGCGATACGTTTTGGTCTGCAGACTTTTTTGGGAATCAATGCAACACTCCATCATACTCGTGCGATTTGTGGGATAACGATCCTTGTGAAAATGGAGAGTGTGTCTGGTCCTCTGTTGATAGGTTGACGGAGCAAGAACTCCTTGACAACAGTCTCAACGCAATAGTTGGCACTTCCGGGGGGTCAAACCCTCCGGAGGACGGCCCAGGCGGAAATGGATGTGACATTCCCATCAGCGGACTAGCTGCAGAGATCAATGATACGGTTTATGCGCAGTGCATATGTTTCTCTGGATGGGGTGGCAACTATTGCAACGTGTCGAATAAGATCTGCTTTGACGGTCATGCACAATTGGACCCTCTCGTCTGTGGAGGACATGGAACGTGTGATATTGAGTTTATTCCTTTTGACACATACATTCATACGTGCATCTGTGACGAAGGGTGGCTCATTGTGGACGAAATCTGCAACCGGACCTTGTGCGACGGGACTCTCAACAATGACACAGATGTTTGCAACGGGCATGGAAACTGCGTGGGACCTGAAGAATGTGAGTGTGAACCTGAGTTCTTTGGACCGTATTGCGACGTCGTGGCGACAGTCTGTGTCAACGTGACGTGCTTTGGCCTAGAGTCAACCAATCCGGATGTCTGCAATGGAAACGGGGTCTGCACCGGCGCGGATACCTGTGTGTGCGAAGAGCATTGGTCTGGAACGCAGTGCGAGTCTGAGATTATTCCTGTCTGCGATCTTTGCGTGAATGGGGATTGTGTGGCAACCAACTCGTGCACCTGTTCCCTCGGTTGGACGGACCCTGGATGCGACAAGCCTGTCTGCGACAACTGCTGCAACGGAGTGTGCACATCTCCTGACGTCTGCACATGCGATCCCGGCTGGAATGGAACTTCCTGCGATAGTCCCCTGTGCTCCCCTGACTGTGGGGCCAACGGAGATTGTGTGGGACCCAACGAGTGTTGCTGCGAGAATGGATACACCGGAGGGCTCTGTGATGTGCCGCCAGTTACGTGTAACAGCCTTGCGCCCACGAATCCGCTCGTCTGCTCTTCTCACGGCACTTGCACGAGTCAAGATTCTTGTGTGTGCGATGGAGGGTACAGCGGAGCGTTCTGTGCCGTTGCGCCAGAGATTGAGTGCTATGGAATTCTCCAGTCTTCCCCTACGGTCTGTGGTGGGAATGGAAACTGCACGGCCGAGGATTTCTGTACTTGTAACGACGAGTGGGTTGGACTGGATTGCACGATCCCCCAGATTCTCTGCACTCCACCTGGCCTCGAATGCGCGAACGGATACTGCGTGACCTACGAGGGCGTCGATCGGTGTGTCTGCGAAGCCTTTTACAATCATGGAAACTGCAGTCAGGAGATCTTCCTCTGCAACGGCCACACCGCATACTCCCCTGCATCGTGTAGCGGTCACGGAGACTGCGTGGGAGCGGAGACGTGTGCCTGCGAGAATGGATTCACGGGAACGGATTGTGAAATCGCTCCTATTTGCTCTCCCGCATGCGCTAATGGAGCCTGCATCGGGACAAACAACTGCGATTGCGACAACCACTGGACGGGTGATGCGTGCGACGTCGCTGTGTGTGTCGAGTCGTGCGGTGCGCATGGAACGTGCAGTGCTCCGGGAAATCCTGGAACCTGCTCCTGCGATCCTGGATGGGGAGCGCCGCAATGTAGCGTACCTACATGCTCTCCTTCGTGTGTGAATGGAACGTGTGTAGCGCCGAATACGTGCTGTTGCGAGAATGGATTCACCGGATTGATTTGCGACGTGCCTCCAGTTGCGTGCTTTGGCCTGGATTCTACTGACCCTTCTGTGTGCAACGGAAATGGTGTATGCACTGGCGTGGACACCTGTGTCTGCGAAGAGCATTGGTCTGGAACGCAGTGCGAGACAGAGATTCTTCCCATCTGCTCTCCTTCCTGCGAGAACGGAGGACTGTGCGCCGCTGACGATGAGTGCTCGTGCGTGGGAGACTTTGGCGGCGATCACTGCGAATTCTCGTTCTGTCGACCGCTCTGCGCCAACCACTCGACGTGCGTCAACGATCTCTGCCTGTGCGATGAGGGATTCCACCCAAGTGGCGGGAACTGTATTATCGACACGCCTGTCTGCGCGACTTGCGTGAACGGAGACTGTGTTGCTGACGACAAGTGCGCCTGCGACTTTGGATGGACGGACCCTGGATGTGACAAGCCTGTCTGCGACAACTGCTGCAACGGGTTGTGCACGTCTCCTGGCGTCTGCACCTGTGATCCTAGCTGGAACGGGACCTCTTGCGACGTCCCCGTGTGTTCTCCGACTTGTGGGGTGCATGGGGACTGTGTTGGGCCCGATGAATGTTGTTGTGAGGACGGATATTCAGGATCGCTCTGTACGATTCTTCCCGTTACATGCAACAGCCTGGAGCCAACAGACCCGAACGTGTGTAGTGGATTTGGTATCTGCACGGCCGTGGATGTTTGTGCTTGCCACAGTGGTTACACAAACACCTTCTGTGACATTCCTCCCGAGATTGAATGCTATGGCGTTCTCCAGTCTTCTCCCGCAGTTTGCGGAGGAAACGGAAACTGCACCGCCGAGGACTTCTGCACGTGTGAAGACGAATGGGTTGGATTGGATTGCACGATCCCTCAGATCCTCTGCACACCCCCTGGCCTCGAATGCGCGAACGGATACTGCGTGACCTATGAGGGCGTCGACAGATGTGTTTGCGAAGCATTCTACAACCATGGAAACTGTAGTCAGGAGATCTTCCTCTGCAACGGACACACTGCTTATGCTCCTGCCTCTTGTAGCGGTCATGGAGACTGCGTTGGAGCGGAAACGTGCTCTTGTGATAACGGATGGACGGGCACCTACTGTGATGTCCCGCCTACGTGTTCCCCTTCTTGCGGAACTCACGGAACGTGCATTGATACGGACAACTGCGACTGCGACAACAGCTGGACCGGAGATGCGTGCGACATTCCTGTGTGCACCAACTGCGGAGACAACGGAAATTGCACAGATGTTGAGACTTGCACGTGCAACGCCGGTTGGGTTGGATCGTCCTGCGCTGTTCCTGTGTGCACCTCATCGTGTGGGGCAAATGGGAATTGCGTGGCGCCAGATACGTGTACTTGCATCAATGGATACACCGGACCTCTCTGTACGATTCCTCCGATTACCTGTGGTGGACTGGATCCTACAGATCCGAATGTGTGCAGCGGAAATGGTATCTGCACTGCGCAGGACACCTGTGTGTGCGAGGAACATTGGAGCGGATCGTCCTGCGATACTCCTGTGATTCCTGGATCCCCGGTTTGTACTCTCTGTGTGAACGGAATTTGCACGGCAAACGACTCGTGCACGTGCAATCAGGGGTGGACGGACCCTGGATGTGACAAGCCTGTCTGCGACAACTGCTGCAACGGGTTGTGCACGTCTCCGGATGTCTGCACCTGTGATCCTAGCTGGAACGGAACATCCTGCGACGCCCCCGTGTGTTCTCCGACTTGTGGGGTGCATGGGGATTGCATTGGGCCAGACGAATGCTGCTGTGAGGACGGGTACAGCGGATCTCTTTGTACGATTCTTCCCGTTACTTGTGATGGACTTGAACCCACGAATCCATCGGTCTGTTCCTCTCATGGAACATGCACTGCTGTGGATACTTGTGACTGTCATAGCGGCTACACGGGAAGCGCGTGCTTGATTCCTCCAGAGATTGAATGCTATGGCGTTCTCCAGTCTTCTCCTTCAGTTTGCGGGGGAAACGGAAACTGCACCGCCGAGGACTTCTGCACGTGTGAGGACGAATGGGTTGGACTGGACTGTACGATCCCCCAGATTCTCTGCACGCCACCTGGCCTCGAATGCGCGAACGGATACTGCGTGACCTACGAGGGCGTCGACCGGTGTGTCTGCGAGGCTTTCTACAATCACGGAAACTGCAGTCAGGAGATCTTCCTCTGCAATGGACACACTGCTTACGCTCCCGCCGCGTGCAACGCTCATGGTGACTGTGTTGGAGCGGAGACGTGTGACTGCGAGAGTGATTGGACGGGAACGTATTGTACGATTCCACCTCAGTGCTCTCCTGTTTGCGGCGCTCATGGTACGTGCATCGGAACGAACAACTGTGATTGCGACAACAGCTGGACCGGAGATGCGTGCGACGTTCCTGTATGCACCAACTGCGGTGACAACGGGAATTGCACAGATGTTGAGACGTGCACATGCAACGCTGGATGGATTGGATCTTCCTGCGCCGTTCCCGTATGCACCTCATCGTGTGGGGCAAACGGGAATTGCGTGGCGCCAGATACGTGCACTTGTACGAATGGGTACACCGGCCTTCTCTGTACGATCCCACCAGTGACTTGTGGCGGACTTGCCCCGACGAATCCCGGTGTGTGCGGCGGAAATGGGATCTGCACCGCACAGGACACCTGCGTGTGCGAGGAACATTGGAGCGGATCGTCCTGCGATACTCCTGTTCCCCCCGCCCCGCCTGTCTGCGATCTTTGTGTGAATGGAGTTTGTGTGGCAAATAATTCGTGCGGGTGCGACCTCGGATGGACGGACCCCGGATGCGACAAGCCCGTCTGCGACAACTGCTGCAATGGGTTGTGCACTTCCCCTGACGTCTGCACCTGCGATTCCGGCTGGAACGGAACTTCCTGCGACAATCCCCTGTGCTCCTCCTCGTGTGGAGTTCATGGAGATTGCATTGGACCCGACGAATGCTGCTGCAAGGACGAATACAGCGGGCCTCTCTGTTCGACCCCACCAGTGGCCTGCGGTGGACTTTCACCAACGAATCCTCTTGTCTGCTCCTCTCACGGAACATGCACTGATGTGGATACATGTGATTGCCACAGCGGTTATACAGGGGCTACGTGCTTGATTCCACCAGAGATTGAATGCTACGGAATAGTGCAGTCGTCTCCCGCAGTATGTGGCGGAAATGGAAACTGCACGGCGGAGGACTTTTGCGCGTGCGATGATGAATTTGTGGGCATCGACTGTTCGATTCCTCAGATTCTTTGCGATCCCGTGACCCTGGTATGCACGAACGGATACTGTGTGACTTACGAAGGTGTCGACCGTTGTGTTTGCGAAGCATTCTACAACCATGGAAACTGCAGTCAGAAGATCTTCCTCTGCAATGGCCATACAGCCTACGCTCCCGCTGCTTGCAATTCTCATGGAGACTGCGTTGCATCGGAGACGTGTGATTGCGACAACGACTGGACGGGGACGTATTGTACGATTCCACCTCAGTGCTCTCCTTCTTGCGGAACTCATGGAACCTGCATCGGAACGAACAACTGCGATTGCGACAACAGCTGGACCGGAGATGCGTGCGACATTCCTGTGTGCACCACCTGCGGTGACAACGGGAATTGCACAGATGTTGAGACGTGCACGTGCAACGCCGGTTGGATTGGATTTTCGTGCGCTGTTCCTGTGTGTAACTCATCGTGTGGGGCAAACGGGGATTGCGTGGCGCCAGATACGTGCACTTGTACGAACGGGTACACTGGCCTCCTTTGCACTATTCCTCCGATTACCTGTGGTGGACTGGACCCTACAGATCCTAATGTATGCAGTGGCAACGGAATTTGCACTGATCAGGACGTCTGTATCTGTGAGGAACATTGGACTGGATTGAATTGCGACGCACCGGTGCCCCCCGCTCCTCCGGTATGCACTCTTTGTGTGAACGGAATTTGTGTGGCCAACGAATCGTGCACGTGTAACCCTGGATGGCAGGGAGATGCCTGCGACGATCCGATTTGCGAAGTTTGTGGAGAACATGGAACTTGCTCGGGAGTGGACGCATGCACGTGTGACCCAAATTGGAGCGGGCCTTCTTGCGAGGTCCCAGAATGCTCGCCTGGATGCGGGGAGAACGGGACTTGCGTGGACGTGAATACGTGCTGTTGCGAAAACGGTTACACGGGACTGATCTGCGATACTCCTCCGATTACATGCGATGGCCTATTGCCCACGAACTCTCTCGTCTGCTCTTCTCACGGTACTTGCACGAGTCAGGATGCTTGTGTGTGCGATGGAGGGTACAGCGGTGTGTTTTGTGCCATTGCTCCGGAAGTGGAATGCTACGGCGTTCTCCAGTCTTCCCCCGTCGTCTGTGGTGGAAACGGAAACTGCACAGCGGAAGACTTTTGCACATGTGAGGACGAGTTTGTGGGATTGGACTGTACGATCCCTCAGATCCTATGTGATCCTGTGTCTCTGACCTGCACGAACGGATACTGCGTGACCTACGAGGGTGAGGACCGATGTGTCTGTGAAACCTTCTTCAATCATGGAAACTGCAGTCAGAAGATCTTCATCTGTAATGGACACGCCGCATACTCTCCCGCTTCCTGTAGTGGACACGGAGACTGTGTAGGTGATGAGACGTGCGTCTGCGAAGGTGGATTTACGGGATCCGACTGCGAAGTGGCTCCGGTCTGCTCTCCGGGATGTGCGAATGGGAACTGCATCGGAACGAACAACTGCGATTGCGACAACTACTGGACGGGAGACGCATGCGACGAGCCAGTCTGCTCGAGTTGCTGTGGAGAACACGGAACGTGTGTGTCTCCGGGAAATCCAGGAACCTGCTCTTGCGCACCAGGATGGTCTGGACCGCAGTGCAACGTCCCTTCGTGCTCTCTCAACTGCAGCGGTCATGGCGTGTGCTACGGGGTAAATGAATGCGCGTGTGAACCGGGTTATGCGGGAGAGTTTTGCATCGGATTTGCATGCACCCCGCCCTGTGGCGATCAAGAAAAGTGTGTGAGCCCGAATCAGTGTGGCTGCGACTTCAATTGGGGGCCTGCCTATCCGGACTGCTCTGAACTAAACTGTACCTGCGTGAACGGGCACTGCGCCATGGGAGAAAATGGAGTAGTGACGTGCGAATGCGACGACCACTTCAGTGGACTGACGTGCTCTGTCATTGAACAGTGCAACGGATTGGACTACAACAACCCGGCAGTATGCAGCGGAAACGGAACGTGCTGCGACGAGGTGTGTCGCTGCAATAGCGGGATAAGTGGAGCGAACTGCGAGACCCCACATCCTGAGATTTGCGATAAGAATTGCGGATCTAATGGAGAATGCCGCGAGCTTGTGCCTGGTGTGGAGACCTGTGTCTGTCTCCCTGGTTGGGACGGAGACCTATGCGACGAAGAGATTGCATGCACCCCCTCGTGCGTCAATGGACATTGTGTGTCTCCAGTGAACAATTTTTTCGATACCTACTGCGATTGCGACGATCACTTTAGTGGTGTGGATTGCGCTGTCATCGATCAATGCAACGGCCTGGACTACAACAACCCGGCAGTCTGCAGCGGAAGCGGAACGTGTTGTGAGGAGGTGTGCCGCTGCACAAACAGAACCAGCGGGACGAATTGCGAGATCCCGCACCCGCCGTCCGATCTCTGCGGAAAAATCTGCGGTACGAACGGAGTCTGCGAGGAGTTGTCTCCGGGAGTGGAGACCTGTGTGTGCCACCATGGTTGGCAAGGGGAGTTTTGCACCATTTACCAATGCCCGAGTGGATGCAGCGGCAACGGATTTTGCACTGGACCAAACGTGTGCACGTGCAACCCTGGATGGACCCCGACTTCGTATTGCACGCAATACGAGTGCACCTCTCCGTGCCAGAACGGCGGAATCTGCTCTGGACCGAATACGTGCGGTTGCCAGTGCGGGTGGGAGGGAGTACTCTGCGAGACGTCGCAATGCACGAGCTGCGTGAACGGGCAATGTCTCGGGGAAGACCTGTGTGTGTGTGACGCTGGGTGGGATGGACCATACTGTAATCAGCAAGAGTGCTCGCCAGAATGTGCACACGATCACGGAACATGCGTCTCTGGCGCGTGCCAATGCTTTACCGGCTGGACTGGACCGGAATGTCACGACCCAGTCTGCGCCGAGCCGTGTCTGAACGGCGGAGAATGCGCCGCGCCTGATGTGTGCGATTGCAATGAACCGTGGGTGGGGAACACGTGCCAGGACGCAAACCCGAAATGCTTCGGCATCTCCGCGCTGAACCACGTGTACGTGTGCAGCGGTCACGGAGACTGCGTATTCAACGCGTCAAACCCGGAGATCGGGTACTGCGACTGCGACGATTTCTGGTCGGGCGAGGAATGCGCGACTGAAACGCTTCCGACGTGCTATGGTATTCACAGCACGAACGCCAGCGTGTGCAGTGGACACGGAGATTGTGTCAACTTTGACGAATGCGAATGCGAACCACACTGGACTGGACCGCAGTGTGATATCCCGACGCTGGAGATGTGCTTTGGGAAGGATGAGGAAGACCCAGAGGTGTGCAACGGAAACGGCGCTTGCATTGGAGAAGACTGGTGCCGCTGTTTCAACGGATGGACCGACCTGGAATGCGGAACGCAAACAAACGATACGACCGTGGAATGCTGCGTTCCCCCGCAAGTCAGGTTTGAGGGAGTCTGCGCAGATCCAGTTTGCTTCGGGAAGCACTACCTCGACAAATCTGTGTGCGGGAAAAAGTATGGGCGAGGGAATTTCAACGGAGTATCTCACGGGGTTTGCGTTGACATGGATGTGTGCCAATGCAAGTGCGGGTACTTTGGGATCACGTGCAACAAGTTTACAAACTGGTTCTACACGAAACACTGCAATTCGCCGGCACACAAGTGGAAGTGGATGAGAGATCATGATGATGAGGATGTGGGTGTGTGGAAAAAATGAGGAATTTTATAGGATTTTGGTTTTATTCAATCGTCCACTTTTTTTATAAACACTTCCGCGAAACCAAAAAAGAGAGAGGGACCCTCGTGTATTTCGAAAACTTTTTGGGTTGACGATGAACAAGACTAACCGTGCCATCAAGCGGGTGCCGAGTTCTCGCCAAATGACCAGCAATGCCATCAGGATGTACGTCGACACTTCTGATCACCCAGTGACCAAGACGATGATTAAGAGACATTTGGCGATTAAGAACGACTATGGAGCGAATTTTAATGTACAATCAGTGAGCAAGCATTTGGTGGATTTACTTTGTACCGGATTGTATTCGTCGATTAATGGTCATTACTACCCCACGTATAAAGAATCCGTCGTGGGGTATATTGTGCGATACCCACCCAAGTTGGATAATGTGACGATCGCTCCTCCCAAAGCCCCCGCAGCTAAATTGGTGACGATCGCTCCTCCCAAAGCCCCCGCAGCTAAATTGGTGACG
>SDBT01001495.1_pt1 | contig 41321 bp, 29 predicted proteins | sample 2277101 | NCBI WGS metagenome assembly SDBT01 (sample SAMN10404973, study PRJNA504765) | marine sediment metagenome | isolation source: marine sediment core GS10_PC15, 103 cmbsf | place: Arctic Ocean: Southern Knipovich Ridge | collected 2010 | reverse complement strand
ATTTCTTGATCAATCCGCAAGCCAGGTCCGGGCGAACGGACACCTCGCCGAGCGTGCAGATATCGCTGAAGAGCTTCACGCCCATTGGAAGGCAGTTCAGCAGCAGGCTCTTGTAGGAACTGATCTGCAATACCGCGTCAAGGGCGACGTCGATGCGCTCTCGATAGGCATTGGCTGCCTGCGAGTCATAGACACCGTAGGAAAATACACCCGATGCTCCTGAACTTGTCAGCACCACACTGGTCTCGCCAAGTTCGCCGTCCAGGTGAAGCTCGTGGATATCGAAGCGATCGAAGGTCATGTACTTGTCGATTATGGGCAGCCGCTGGAAATCGTCGAGCGTCTTGATATCGTCGGCAGAGATTCCGCTCTCTTCCAGGATCGTCTTGTATGCCGGCACGCGCGATGCCGCTCGATGAAAGGTATCCAGAAGAGTATCAACCATCGGGGACGACGTACTAGGCATATTCTCACCTCTCCATAATTCGAGACAACCGCACCGTGATTCACGATAAGAACCGCCAATCCGGTGCAGGAAACAATTCCGATCTATCCCGATCTAACATAAAGGCCAGGATGCTCGGCTCAATTACACTGTTATTAATATCTCGGCCAGATGTGGGAGATTGCTGGAGCGATTTAAGGTTGAGATTCCGCATTCAGGCGTCAGTGAGGACACGCGGGGGAGAGGCGAAGCTGGAAACCGCCTTGGTTTGCGATGTAGCCCGGTTCTCTGTTACAGGGTACTAAACAATCATGATGATGTGTTTGCGAATGGCAAACTTGATGAGTTCGGTCTGGCTGTGAAGATCGAGCTTGTACATCAGTTGGGTACGATCAAAATGAACCGTACCGCTGGAAATATCGAGCGCCTCTCCGATTTGCCTGTTGCTCTTGCCTTCGGCGAACAACTGAAGAACCGTACGTTCCCGGTCCGTCAGGATATCGTAGGGATCCAGATCGCCACAATTGACCTTTGCCAGCACTGACCGTGGAAGGCTGTCGCTAAGGTATATCTCGCCGCGAGCCACTGCGTGGACCGCTTCGCAAAACTCTTGTGAAACCGATTCCTTGATGAGATAGCCCGTAGCGCCGTTCTGGAAAGCGTCGACAATGCATTGCTCATTCGAGTGCATTGTCAGCATCATGATCGACGTCTGGGGGAGCTTGGCTTTGATCATGCGGCAGAGATCCAGACCGTTGATGCCAGGCAGTGAAATATCCAGAATAAGCACGTCAGGCTGGGCAGCCTGGACCTTCTCCAGCACTTCCATACCGTCGTTGCAATGCCCGACAACCTGGATGCACGCATCTCCCGCCACCAGGGCCATTATGCCCTCGATTACGATCTGGTGATCGTCGGTCAGAAACAGGGTTATTCTTTCGTCATTCATCGTGCTCTTCAGCTAAATTCGACAAATTCGGACCCCTTCTTTTCTACAAAGTGTGGAACTCTGCACAACTGAGTGAGAATTGATGATAGTTATTTCGCCACCTTCTTTATTAACAATAGATTACAGTTATAGGACGTGCGACTAAAAATGCTCTAAGTTCCCCAAAAGATGGCCATCAGGCTCTTTCGTCCGCGCAACTGCCACACTTAAGTCCATAAGCAGATTCCAGCCCAGAACCGAAACCTTCGTCTTGTTCAAAGCCTCGCACGTCAGCAGGGTGCGGAGTTCCCCAAACCGTCCGAGACCCATTGGCATTGTGGGACGGCGGCGGTGTTGGTAAACTCCAAGCCGATCAGATCACAGTTCTTCATCACGTAGAAACTCGACCCACAACTATCGACAAGTGGAGCCAATGATTCCAATGCTTGCGACGTACCTAGATCCAGGAACCGGCAGCCTGATGCTGCAGATCCTTATCGGTAGCGCCATGGCGGGCCTGTTTGCTATCAAGATGTTCTGGCGCCAGTTGACAGGCTTCGTCGCGGGTTTGTTCAGCAAGTCCGCCAAGAAGGCTTTCAATCCGCCCAAGAAGGCTTTCAATCCGCCCAAGCAGGCTTCCGATTCGCCGGTTGGGGAAGATGCATCCGAAAAAGAGCCTCGGGAGTAGCGCTGAAATGTCCTGCCAGGAAGTCTCCAGCTCGTTTCGCGACCCCAGCGGACAACTTTTCCGCAGGGACGGTTGCCTCTATCGCCAGATCAACCCAAGCTACGCCGCGAACTACGACAAACTCATGGCCTCCGGTCTGTACGACAAGCTCGTCGAAGCCGGCCTGCTTATCCCGCATACCGAAGCCGACGCTCAACTGGCGATCGATGCCGAAGCCCATAAGGTAATTCAGCCGGAACTGATTCAGTTCATCTCATATCCCTATGAGTGGAGCTTCAGCCAACTGAAGGACGCGGCGCTGCTGACGCTGGACATTCAGCATCGCGCGCTCGAGTGCGGGATGACGCTCAAGGACTGCAGCTCATACAACGTGCAGTTTCGCGGGTCGAGGCCGGTGTTCATCGACACTCTTTCGTTCGAAAGTTACTCCCAAGGCGAGCCATGGGCGGCGTATGGTCAGTTCTGCAGACATTTTCTGGCGCCGTTGGCGCTGATGGCCCGCAAAGACGTGCGCCTGAATCAACTGCTGCGAATCCACATTGACGGTATGCCCCTGGACCTGGCCGATAAGTTGCTCGGCTGGCAGACCAGACTGTCACTGGGGTTGTATCTGCACATTCATCTGCACGCCAAGACCCAGCGGCGATACGAAAACAAACCCATCGACGGCCAGAAGTGCAAGGTGAGCAAGCTGGCAATGCTCGGCCTGCTGGACAGCCTCAAAAGCATGGTGCGTAAACTCAAATGGAAACCTGCTGGTACCGAGTGGGGCGAATACTACAGCTTCACCAATTACACCGACGAAACATTCCAGCGTAAGAAGGCAATCGTCTCACAGATGCTCGATCGCGTCGGCCCTGAAGAAGTCTGGGATATGGGCGCGAACACGGGCCTGTTCAGCAGGCTCGCAAGCGATCGCGGCATACCGACCGTAGCGTTTGACGTAGACCCGGCTGCCATCGAAAAAAGTTATCTCGAAACTCGGAACGAACCCGAGAGTTGCCTGCTACCGCTCGTAATGGACTTAACCAATCCGAGCGGCCACCTCGGATGGGCCAACCAAGAGCGATTGTCTCTGATCGGCCGCGGACCGACCGACACAGTAATGGCGCTCGCCCTTGTGCATCACCTGGCTATTTCCAACAACGTCCCGCTCGAGAGAATCGCCCGCTTCTTCGGGCGTCTCTGCCGCAACCTGATAATCGAATTCGTACCGAAGGAAGACTCGCAGGTAACCAAGCTGCTCGCCTCGCGAGAAGATGTGTTTCCGGACTACAATATCGACGGCTTCGAACGGGCGTTCGGTAAGCATTTTTCAATCACGGACCGTCAGGACATCGACAAGACCGCACGCACCCTCTACCTGATGCAAACCCACACCGGCTAGGACCCAACGTATATGACCCGGGAATCACAGCAAGCCAGCGAACCGGAGAGCTTACTCTCGCGATGGCCAATCTACGTTCCACTGGTCCCGCTGTTTTTCGTCCTGTCATTGTTCACCAACAACATCCAGCAGTTCGAGTTCAGCATCGTGCTAAGACCTTCGGTGGTCGTTGTCACCGGAACAATGATTCTCTGGGGCCTGGTGTTTCTGGCCCTGCGAAATGTCCATAAGAGCGCTTTGATTAGCGCCCTGGCGGCAGGGTCGTTTATGAGCCTCGGGCATATCCTGCGAATCGTCCCCAACTTCGGTTTTAAGCTGGGCCGGTTGAATATTGGTCCTCCATTGCTTCTGACCGTCGTCGCGGTAGTTGCGTTGCTAGCCTTGACAGCCATGATCGTCAGATCGAAACGGAACTGGAGAACCCTGACGACGCTGATGAATCTGCTGATGATCTGCCTGGTTCTGGTTGCGGGCTATCAGACCATCGCGCACCAGTTTGGCGATACCGCTTCGGGCATGCTCGCCGACCAGCAAAGTCCCGATAAGGACAGCCTGGATGCGGCAAGTTCCACTCTGCCTAATATCTATCACATTGTTCTCGACGGTTACGCTCGCAACGATGTCTTGAAGCAATGGTACGGATACGACAATCAGCCGTTCCTCGATCAACTGAAAGCCAGGGGCTTCTTCATAGCCGACAAGGCCAACGCCAATTACTGCCAGACCGGACTTTCGCTACCGGCGACACTGAATCTCGACTACCACAAAAACCTGCCCAAAACAGGCCAGGATCGAACGGATATAATCCGCGCTTTTTACAAGAACGCCGTCTCTCGTAAGCTCACCCAACGCGGTTACGAAATCATCTCCTATTCGTCGGGCTATCACATGACGGCCCAAATCGAAGGCGCCACATACATCAACGGTGAATTACTCAACGAGTTTGAACGCGGCCTTCTGGAAACCACGGCGATGGCTTTGGACGAGCTTTCATTCAGATCGCATATACAACGCGTGAGATACACCCTGGATCATCTTTCCGACGTCGCCGATTCCAAAAATACGATCTTCGTTTTCGCACATCTGCTTAACCCGCATCCGCCTTTCGTATTCGACCAGGTCGGAAACACCCGAGTCGTCGATACGCCGTATGACATGGCCGATGGCAGCGACTGGTACGAATTGAACAAGCTTCCCAGCCAGAAATACCGGGAGCAGTACCTGGGGCAACTCAAGTTCCTGAACTCCAAACTCATCGGCGCGATAGACGACATCCTCGCAAAGGCGACTCGCCCGACAATCATCATTCTCCAGGCCGATCACGGACCAGGATCAATGCTCGACTGGGGCAGCATCGAGCGAACCAATGTTGTCGAGCGAATGGGCATACTGAATGCGTTTTACTTTCCCAATCAAGACTACCGCCTGCTGCATGACAGGATATCTCCGGTCAATACGTTCAGGGTCCTGTTCACACAGTATTTCGCAGAGGACTTACCGCTCCTGGACGATCGCAATTACTTTTCCATATGGGACGAACCCTACAAACTGCACGACGTGACCGAACGAATCAACAAGTGGGCCGACCAGGCCGACAAGCCCGCAGAATAGCCGACGGCCGAATTCCTGGTCGTAAATACAAATAGGTGGGAACAATTCACTGTCCCGTGCGTCAAAGATATTAACACACGCTCGCAAGCTGGATCGACGATTGGGTTTGGCTGCCAGTAGACGAAGACGAATTCTTCACCGGAGCTTGGCAAATGACGGATTGAATATAACGGGGGCAAGTCTATCTCCGAACCGTCCGATTCGTCGCTCATCGAAGTGGATACTATAAAGACAATCTTTTCTCATGCGAATTTGCGAAAACGGGATTCTGCTTGCCTCTCAACGGGTGCGAGAATACCCTGACACAGCACTTCGCAGAACTTCTCCGCCCCGGCGGACGAGGGGCAAACTAACTGCTCTTAACAGGGAGTTGAACTATGGAATGGTGGTCGGACATCAGCGGACTTAACCGGGCGTTTTACTTCGCCGCTGCGTTCTTCAGCGGTCTGTTCCTGTGGCAATTCATCGCCTCGATGATCGGCTTGGCCGGTGGCGATCTGGACATCGAAGCCCACGATATTGATGCCGGTGATATGGATTTTGATGTCGATATCGACGTGGATTTTGACGGCCACCTCGAAGACGTTGACGCCATTGACTCGACGACGGCCTTCAAGATGCTCTCGCTGCGAGCGATACTCGCCTTCTGCACGATGTTCACCTGGGCGACGGCGATGTACATAGACTCCGAAGGCATCAGCGCCGCATTGCTTTACGGAATCGGATGGGGTCTGGCGGCGTGGCTTATCATCTCGCTGCTGGTCAACTGGATGCGCAAACTCGCCGAAACCGGCAACGCTCGCCTGGTAACCTGCGTCGGGACCAAGGGAACCGTCTACCTGGACATCCCAAAAGGCAGGACCGGTGAAGTTCGCGTGATGGTTTCCGGAAGAATAACACTCGTAAAGGCCCGCACCGCAGGTGACGGGGAATTGAAATCAGGCACGCCGATCCGCGTGACCCACAAGATAGACAACACTACCGTCGAGGTCGAATCCACGGCCTCGCAAACATAAGCTACTCTTAACAGAGTACTAGAGGGAGATGAATAATGAACGTATCAGGACTGATGACTATGGGGTTGCTCGCAGCAGGTGTAGGACCTGTCGCCACATTGATGCTGATTCTACTGGCGCTTGTACTGGGCGCGATGCTGTTCTTCGCCAGCAGGTACAAACGCTGCCCGTCCAACAAGGTACTCGTCATCTACGGCAAGACCGGCAAGGGCGCGGCAAAGTGCGTCCACGGCGGGGCGGCGTTCGTTTGGCCGCTCATTCAGGATTACGCTTACATCGATCTCGAACCGTTCGTGGTTCCGATCGACCTGTCAAACGCCCTTTCGTATGAGAACATCCGCGTATCGGTGCCTACCACCGTCACGGCGGCAATCTGCAATCAGCCCGGCCTGATGCAGAACGCAGCCATCCGCCTGCTCGGCCTGACGCGAAAGCAGATTCAGGACCAGGCGCAGGACATCATCCTCGGCCAGATGCGTGCGGTTATCGCCACGATGAAAATCGAGGAGATCAACCAGGACCGCCAGGCGTTCATGATTAAGGTGAACGAAGCCGTCTCGGTCGAGCTCGAGAAGATCGGCCTGATGCTGATCAACGTCAATATTCGCGACATCGACGACGAGTCCGGATACATCAAGGCGCTCGGTAGAAAGGCAGCCGCCGAGGCCATCAACCAGGCCAATGTCGACGTCGCCGAGCAAGAAAAGATCGGGCAGACTGGCGTCGCAGAGCGTCAGCGCGACACGCGAGTAGCCGTCGCCAACGCCAACGCCAAAGCCGAAATAGGCGAATCGACCGCCGACCGCGACAAGCGACAGGTCAAGGCATCGCTCGAAGCCGAAGCAGTCTCCGCCGAAACCGAAGCCGACGCCAAGAAGGCGGCTTATCGCGCAAACCAGAACGTCGCCGAGCAAGAAGCTCGTAACAAATCCGAATCGGCCTCTCGCCAGGCAGACGGTGCAATCCGCGTCGCGCAGGAAGTCGCACAGAAGCAAGCAGAAGAGGCCAAGGCCCAGCGCGAAGAGGCAAGGCTGAACGCCGAAATGATCGTACCGGCAAACGCACAGAAGGAAAAAGTCATCATCGCCGCAGAGGCCAACAAGCAGGAAGCCATCCGCGTCGCTCAAGGCCAGGCAGAAGCAACGCTGGCAAAGATGACCGCCGAGGGCAAGGGCGTCCAAGCCATCCTCGACGGAAAGGCCGAAGGCTACAGCCGGCTGGTCGATGCCTGCTCGAACGCACAGCAGGTAGCCTCATTGTTGCTGATCGAGAAACTCACCGAAGTCGCCGGAGTGCAGGCCCAAGCAATCCAGGACCTGCCGATCGAGAAGATCATCGTCTGGGACGGTGGCGGCAAGGGCGGCAAGGGCGGACTTTCGGGCCTGGGCGGCAGGCTCCTGGGCGCATTACCTCCGATGCACGACCTTGCAAAGCAGGTCGGACTGGACTTGCCGGAGTTCCTCGGCAAGATCGCCGGTTCAACCAGCGATGCCAAGACAGACGCCGCAGCGGACCAGGCAGCAACAGCAGGCCAAGCCCCAGCGGCATCGGCCCGCAGCACCCCGAGACCCATCGACCCACCACCAAAGGCGTAAGACGCACAATCACACTTAACTCAAAGGGCCCGATGCTAACCACGCGTCGGGCCTTTTTGTGCGCTGGACAATCCGGGGTTTCAAAATCGCGACCGAAGCGTATAATCTCCGGTTCGGCTGTTGGTGAAGACAGCCAAGCGAGAGGCATGACCCACAGAAAGGCTTGTAAGACATGGCGACATCGGAAGCATTGCACGACCGTTACCAGCGCAACACCGCGTGGCTGGTAGAACTCAAGATCACCGACGATTCGACCGGCGAGGCCGCGATTATCGATAAGGTCCACGACGCTGGCGCTCGCATCGGCGAACTGGTTATCTCCCAGATGCTGCCCGACGCGATACTGCGAGAGATGATGCTTCTGACAACCGGCGACGAGCAGATGGAAGCGGTCAAAGACGCACTGAACTCCATCGACGGCGTGGAAGTGACGGACGTGATCGACATGGCGATGGAGTCACACCGCGGCGGGTCCTGCGAGATGCGCGCCCGTAGCGACATCGAGTCGAACACCGACCTGCGGATCGTCTACACCCCCGGCGTCGCACGCGTTTGCAAGGCCATCGAAGCTGCCCCCGAACTGGCTCGCGATTACACCAACATCGCCAACAAAGTCGCCATCGTCACCAACGGAACTGCCATCCTTGGGCTTGGCGACATCGGCCCGCTTGCCGGCCTGCCCGTGATGGAAGGCAAGGCTGCGATCTTCTGGAACTTCGCCGGCGTCTCGGCTGAGCCTATCCTGATCGATTCGAACGACGTCGATGAGATCATCAACATCTGCGAGAAGATCGCCTGCGGATTCGGCGCGATCCAGATCGAGGACATCAAGGCCCCCGAATGTTTCCGCATCACGCGAGAGCTTGACGCCAAGCTGCCCATCCCGGTTTTCCACGACGATCAGCACGGCACGGCTACCATCGTACTGGCTGGCCTGTACGGCGCACTTCGCAAGACCGGGCAGGACATCACCAAGCTGCGTTGCGCCATCAGCGGCGCGGGCGCAGCCGGTACTGCAATTACCGAACTTCTCACCGAAGCCGGCGTTCCGGACGTGATTCTCTGCGACCGCGCGGGTGCAATCTATCGCGGGCGAACCGAGAACATGAACCCCGAGAAAGAAGCGCTCGCCGAGCGGACCAACGCCGACAACCTCCAAGGTACGCTCACAGACGCAATGGCTGGGCGCGAACTGTTCATCGGCGTAAGCCAGCCGAACATCGTCACCACGGAAATGGTCGCAGGCATGGCCGATGACCCTATCATCTTCGCGCTGGCGAACCCCGTCTCCGAGATTTCGCAGGCCGATTCGTACGCCGCTGGCGCAACCATCTACGCCGATGGGCGAATGATGAACAACGCACTGGCCTATCCGGGCATCTTCCGCGGCGCGCTTGACTCCGGTGCGAGCACCATCACGCTGAAGATGATGATGGCCGCGGCCGAGGCGCTGGCGGCGATCGTCCCCGACGGCGAACTCATGCCAGAAATGATGGACCCGGCCACCCACCAAGCCGTCGCCGACGCAGTAGCAGAGGCTGCAGGGAAATAAGCGACTCAACATAAATCAACTTTCAAGATCACGGACAAAGGTGTAGCGTACATCACCTGACTTCGTGATCTTTTTTTGAGGACATCGATATGAAGCGTTTCAAGAAGGCATCGGATATCAAGGTTGGCATCGTCGGTTACGGCCAAGCGTTCGACATGGGCAAGGGGCATCTTTCCGAGATGCAAGAAGCTGGCATGACGCCCGTCGCCGTCGCGGACCTGGACAAGACCTGCCTCGCCATAGCCGCCAAGGACTTCCCAGGTATCGAAACGTATTCATCGCTCAGCCAGATGCTGAAAAAGTCCGACGTGAACCTGATAACGCTTATCACTCCGCACAACACGCATGCCAAACTTGCTGTCCAGGCGCTCAAGGCCGGACGACACGTCGTATGCGAAAAGCCCATGGCAATCACCACCGACCAGTGCGATGCGATGATCGCCGCGGCGAAGGCTAGCAAAGTCATGCTCTCTGCGTATCACAACCGCCACTGGGACGGCTGCGTTATGCAGGCTCTCAAAGAGATCAACGCCGGAAAGATCGGCGAAGTTTATCGCATCGAAGCGCACATGGGCGCATGGGGCAAGCCTCTTAACTGGTGGCGTTCGAGCAAGAGCATTTCAGGCGGAATCCTATACGACTGGGGCGTTCATCTGCTCGAGTACGGCCTGCAGATTATCGATTCGCCGATCAGCGAAGTTACCGGTTTTGCTCAAAAGGGATTCTGGGCCAGCAAGACAAAGTGGAAGGCCGATACCATCGAAGATGAAGGCTTCGCCGTTGTGCGGTTTAAGAACGGCAAGTGGATGACGCTTTGCATAACCCAGAGCGATTCAAACCCCAAGTACGGCCAGATGGAAATCACGGGAACCAAGGGAACGTTTGCGTTCGATTATAACAATTGGAAGCTTATCCAATCGAAAACTGGCAGAACGGTCGAAACCAAAGGCGCGAACCCGCCGCACAAATGGGCAGAGTATTACAAGAACGTCGCGGCGCATCTGACCAAGGGCGAGAAGTTGGTCATAACAGGCGAGTGGTCCAGGCGGCCTATACATATACTAGACCTTGCCGATAAGTCCGCCAAGACCGGCCGGGCGATCAAGGCCAAGTACAAGTAACGGAGCAGCACATGAAAAATGCATTGGTAGTCTGTGGCGGCTGGGACGGCCACGAACCGGACAAAGTCGGCGCGATCTTCTCCCGCATGCTCGAAGCTGAGGGCTTCGAAGTCGAGCTATCCGATACGCTGGAAGCATTCTCCGATGCCGACAAACTCGCCGGGCTGAACCTGCTTGTACCGCACTGGACGATGGGCGAACTTCCCGAAGAAGCCTGGCGGGCGATTAACGCAGCCGTGCGCGGCGGCGTGGGCATCGCGGGCATACACGGTGGCATGGGCGACGCATTCCGCAAACACACCGAATGGCAGTTCATGGTCGGCGGACAGTGGGTAGCCCACCCGGACGGCATCATCGATTATCGCGTGAACATCCTCGACACCGGCGACCCGGTAACCGCCGGGCTGAGCGATTTCGACATGCACTCCGAGCAGTATTACATGCACGTCGATCCGTCGAATGAAGTGCTGGCGACCACGACGTTTGCATTCAACGGCTGCGTAATGCCTGTCGTGTGGAAGCGAACCTGGGGCAAGGGCCGAGTGTTCTTTTCATCGTGCGGCCATGTAGCTGCGGACCTGGAAGTGCCCGAAGTCGCCGCAATAACACAACGCGGATTCGCCTGGGCGGCGAGCCATGTGAGCTAGAGCGATATGTGGATTGGATGGCCTTCTATCGGTATTCCAGGCCCGGGCATATAAGCGTCGGGACGAGAGAACATATAGGCGACCATCACCCATATCGCCACGTGCAATAGCAAGATCACCAAGGCCACCAACATATTCAGCCGGTAGCGAGTGCGATTGCGCGGTGGTGCGATATATTTCGCCACGCTGGCTTTGAATGCACAGTAGATGGAGTAGAAAAGAATCGGCGTGAACAGCAAGCCGATACAAGCCGCGTTCTTCGCGCGCCTTGCATACTGATCGGCTGTGGGCTCGTCGGGTTCTGGCGCGTCGTCGTCGATATTTTCTGCATCGCCCTCGATTCGATCATCGAGCCCGAGAACCTCGCCAGCCGCTTGAGCGTCGCGGGCCATCACCTGCACCTTGACACCCCATGTGTTGATGGCTGTGAACAGGTGAGGCATGACCGCACTGGCGTTGGCATTGGGTACGAACGCGCGGATTCCGTTATCTTCGAGTACCGCCGCGGCGATCTCGGCTTCCCCGAGCGTCGTGACTATCTTGATCGTTACCAGATCATCGTTAATCGGTTCGTTCGCCATTCGCTATTTCCCGGTTTGTTTGCGAGCGTCGAGCAGTGCGTCGAGTTTATCTACAGGTAGAATTTGCTCTTCAATGCAAACTTCGCGGATGGTCTTGCCCGATTCATGTGCCTGCTTGGCGATTCTTCCCGCCGCGTCGTAGCCGATCTCCGGTGCGAGAACCGTAACCATCGCCAGCGATTGCTCGATGAGCTGCTTGCAGCGCTCGGCGTTCACTTCCAGCCCGGAGATACACTTGCTTGCGAAGATCTTGGCCGATTCGGTCAGCAGCTTGATCTGCGTCAGCAGGTTCGATGCGATCATCGGCATGGCGACGTTGAGTTGCAATATGCTGCCCACCCCGCCGGTGGCGCCTGCCGCTATCGCGGCGTCGCAGCCGACTACCTGGCAGGCGACTTGCACTACAGATTCGCAAATGACCGGGTTGACCTTGCCGGGCATGATCGAGCTTCCCGGCTGAACCGCAGGCAGCAGCAGTTCGCCCAATCCGCATCGCGGGCCCGAGCCCATCAGACGGATGTCCGAGGCGATCTTGCCCATGGCAATCGCTGCACTTCGCATGACAGCCGAGGCAAGCAGCGCCGCGTCACGCGCGCCTTGTGACGCGAAGTGGTTGGGCGCTTCCTTGAACGGAAGGGAAGTTTTTGCGGCGATGATCTTACACGCCTCGGCGGCGAAGCCTTCCGGCGCATTCAGGCCGGTACCGACGGCTGTCCCGCCCAGTGGCAGTTCGCACATGCCGGCCGCTGCCCGCCCCAGCAGTCCCAGCGCGTCGTCGATCTGACAGACGTAACCCGTGAACTCCTGGCCCAGGCGTATCGGCACGGCGTCCATCAGGTGCGTGCGGCCGATCTTCACCACGTCGTCGAACTGCTCGGCTTTTTCATCCAGCGCGTCGCGAAGTTCCTGCAGCGCTGGGGCAAGCTCGTTATCAATGGCGATCGCAGCCGACATATGCAGTGCGGTGGGAATCACGTCATTGGAAGACTGGCCCATGTTCACGTGATCGTTGGGATGGACCATCGATTTATCGCCCGGCTTGCCGCCAAGAAGCTGGATCGCGCGATTGGCAATCACCTCGTTGGCGTTCATGTTCGTCGAGGTTCCGCTCCCGGTCTGGAAGACGTCCACGATGAAATGCTCGTCCAGCTTACCGTCGATGACTTCCTGCGCGGCGGAGATGATAGCGCCTGCTATCTTGTCGTCCAACCGGCCTGCCTTGCGGTGGACGGCGGCGGCTGACTGCTTGATGAGCCCCATCGCGGCGATGAACTTATCCGGCATAGGCCAGCCCGATATGGGGAAGTTCTCAACCGCCCTGGCGGTCTGCGCTCCGTAGAGTGCATCTGCTGGGACTTCCATCGATCCAAGTGAGTCTGTTTCCGTTCGCGTGTCGCTCATAATCGGTTCCTTAATGTGTAACCAATAATTCTAAACCTGATGGCTGGCTGTTGGTACAGTTTTCCGCAGCACTTGCGGCGACCGGGCGGCTGCGAATACACTTAACCGCTATGGGCGGCATTGGCGAATACTTCAGAGAGCACCGTTGGCAGAGGCGCACGATCACCGCCGGCATGGCGATGATCGTTGGCCTGTCGGTCGCCCTGATCGCCTGGCCGCGCGTAATCGACAAGCTCATCATCTACCGCCTGGGCTCAAGCGATATGAGGACACGAGTCAAGGCAATCGGCAAAGCCGAGGCACGGGCGAAAGTCGAACCCCGGTTCCTCAAGACACTCCGGCGAGAATTGTACAGCGATAATGATCTGCTCTTCGAGTCTGTCTATGTGGCGATGAGCCTGATGGGGGAATCGGCTGATATCCGGCGCGATCCAAGTATCATCGACCGCATGAATGCAATATCCCTCGAGTCAATCGAGCGAGTTGAACATAGTTTTTCAATGCTTAGTTTCGTGTCTCGATATCATTCGTTGCTGCTGAACGCCAGAGACAATAAACATGTTCGCAGAGGACTTTCAAACGCCATGATTCATCCTGACCCGGAAGCTCGCGCCGTCGCGGCGATGCTGGCTGGGCGATTGAAAGATGATGACGCACTGGCCGGGCTTCTTGGCGACGGCAATCCGGAGGTCGTAGCGACGGCCGCGTTGGCGGCTGGGCTTGCCGGGCGGAGCGAGTTGACCGACGAACTCGCGGCGCTGCTGAAGGCCAATGGCGATATCGAAACCGTTTCGGCTGCAGCGTATGCGCTAGCACTGATAGCCCCACGCGAATACTCCGCAACGATCTGCAAGATCATGCTGGAAACCGACGACGAGCAATTGCGCGATCGGTTGTTGCACATAGCTGTGCTGCTCGGCGATGACGATACGCGCAAGGCGGTGGCCACGATTCTCGCTCGCAGTGACATGCCATCGGCTGCGGCGCTGACGGCTGCGGGGAAGCTATTGCTTATCGAGCAGGGTTCGACTATCCGCGCAGTGACGGCTGCGGCTACCGGCGAGCATCCGCCAACTGACAGGCAGATAATCGCAGCGTTCAACGCCGCCGGCGAGATCGGCCTGAATGTCACTGACGAAGTCCGAACGTTTTGCACCGCCAAATGGGGTCCGCCCCACTCGCTGGCGCTGATAGCCGCGATCGCAGACATCCCGTCCATCGAAGGGCAAGCGCGCACACTGCACGACCGCGAGAAGATCACCCGCATGCTTGCCAAAGCGGCTGGATGGTCTGCGATGCCCACAACAGCGCCTGCGACATTGCCCAGTGAGCCAATCCGCACACCCGTTCCGTCTGCGGCGGCAGCGGTTGCACTTTGGAAACTGAAAGCTCCAGGCGCCGATAATTTTCTCCGCGCCGCAGCCAGCCAGGATGAGACGCTTCCAGGCGATTACATTGCCTGGCATCTGTCACAGGCCGATCCCCAGCGGGCGTTCGAGCTTGGTTTGCAAATGCTGCCCAAACCCAGGACCGCCACTTCGCCCGCAGAGTCAGCAACGCACCGCGTATACAACATCAACGAGCGTTCTACAGGCGCTATGATGCTCGCACTGTCCGCCAGCACACCGGAGCAGAAAACCATCGCATTGGAACGAATCCAAGAGCGGCTGGAGATAGAGCAGGATTTCCACGCCCGTGGCGCGCTTCAATGCGCCAAACTGATACTGGCAGCGAAAAATGCTGAAACCGTCCGGCAATTTCTAGTCACGCTGGAATTCCCACAACGCCGGGCGCTGACCGCCCTGCTGGCTGCCGGCGATGAACACGCAATGGAATGGCTGCTGTTCTCGCTTCACTCGGACGTCGAGTACATATCCTTCATCCTGATCAACAAAGCCGTCGGGGAGGTGCTCGCCGTGTACCGGCCTGATCTGCCGAGGGTAGACGCTTCAGCGGACGACGATCTACGAAACTGGCAGATAAGAATACTCCGCTGTGCCTATGCGGTGGGCAGATGAAGCAGGTCGCCAGAACCATTCTGACGGCCGGGCGAGTGAGCCTGACAGCAGTGGGCGATCTGCTGCTGCCGGCAAGTTGCGGCGCGTGCGGCTGCGGGCAGGTATCCGCCGGTGGGCTGTGCGACGAATGCGGAAAGAAACTGCTCGAAGCCGTCGCGCTGCGCTATTGCCCGCGTTGCGGTGCAACGGTAGGCCCGAATATCCCCGTGCGTGAGGACGGCTGTTCGGCATGCCCGAGCCCCCTTCCGCGTTTCGACGAGGTAATACGCATCGGACCCTACGACCAGCCGCTTCGCAAAATAGTTCAGCAACTCAAGTACCATCGCAGCGAGACCATGCTCGCACGGCTTGGCGAATTGCTCAGCCATGCGATTGAAGCCAGGACTTCCGAGGCGAGACATGAACTGGTCATGCCCGTCGCGATGCACTGGCGCAGAAGATTCATGCGCGGATACGACCACGCACGCTCGCTCGCAAATGTACTGGCCAGGCGTCTGGATCTTCCGCTGGGTGATGAACTCATCCGCACGCGACACACGCCGCTGCAAGTGCGTCTCTCGCGGACCAAGCGGATCGCAAATATGCGCGGTGCATTTAGCCTGCGCGATTCAAAGGCCATCGAAGGGACAAGAGTGCTGCTGGTAGATGACGTGACGACGACCGGCGCGACGGCAAACGAAGCTGCGCGGGCGTTGCTCAAAGGCGGGGCCCAGCGGGTGACGCTGGCCGTTATCGCCAAGGTGGAACCGCCCACGGCATACAGTTCGCAGATTACCTAGCGTTTTGAGGCGGCTAGAAATGCTTCGAGCAACTTTTCCTGGCGAGCGTACATGCGTGTGGCTGCGTCGGTGGTCGTATCGTCATAGCCAAGCACGTGCAGCAGTCCGTGTGTGACGTAGAGGAGCAGTTCTGCCTGCGGGCCGCCAGATCGCTTGGCCGCTTCAGCTACCGCAACGTCTCCGCAGACGATGATCTGCGCCGAGACGGATTTTTCACCCTCACCGGTCAGATTGAAGCTCAACACATCGGTGCGCCCTGCGTGTCGCAGGTATTTGCGGTTCATCGCCGCTATCTCTCGCCCGCCGACAACCGCAATGTCAATATCGGCAAGCTTCGTCTTTTCGCGGCGGGCGACGAATTCGATCAGCTCAACGATTCTCTTGCGCGGTACGCGCATGGCGTTCTGCGTCGACGATATTACGATCCGTTTTTTGCGACTGCTGGACATGCCTGATAAGGTTATTCCGTTTGGCGGCTAAAAACAATCATTCACATTTCAGGTATTAAGCGTGTAGATTGTTGTCACCTTGAATAACGAAACCAACAATCCGAACAAGTCAGCCAAACCCAAATGGTCGCTGCCCTATCGAACCGACCTGCCGGACGCACCGTCGCGGCAGCGGTCGATGCGTATCACGCGGACGTGCATCTACGTTGCGATCATCGCAGCCATGCTCGCCCCGGTTGCGCAGTTTCAGCGCAAGACGCTCAGGAATCATAGCAAGGCGACGCAGTTCGATGCGAAGAATCCTGACTGGACGTTCGCCGTCGTCGAAGCAGGCGGGCCCCGCCGCCCCAAACAACACGCCGGTGCGATAGGTCGCTGGCGCAAAGCCGTCAGGCAATTCTGGGCAGGCAAGAATATCTATGCCGCCAAGCCCCCCGGTGGCAGGGATCTCAGCCTGCATCCCAGGGAAAAGCTCGTCCGGCTGCATCCGAACATGCCGTTCGTGTTGATACTGATGAGCCCGCTTGCTTACCTGCCCATCGGAGCGATGGCGCTGAGCTGGAACATTCTGAAGCTGGCAATGCTCGTCGCTACGGTTTTGATGGCGGCTGAGCTTGTCGCCCACAAGAACAAACGCCCCGCTGATTGGATCATCGCGCTGGGGTTGGCGTGGGCTTTGCTTCCGATCATCGGAGATATACAGCACGGAAACACGAACGTCTTTGTGCTGGGAGCGGTGGTAGCGCATCTGTGGTTGTTCAGGCGCGGACGCGACCTGGCTGCCGGTGCGGTTCTTGCCCTGGCGATCTGTCTGAAAATGACGCCGGCCATCTTCGTGCTTTACTGGCTGTATCAGCGCAACTGGAAATTGCTGGCAGCCGCGGTTGCAGGGCTGGTGATATTTGCCGTCGTTATACCGGCCGCGGCCGTCGGACCTGCGCACTATGCAACTCTGACACAGAGTTGGCTGGATAACCTGATCGTCCCGGGCCTGATCAAGGGTGCCTGGTATCCCATCCACGTCAATCAGTCGCTCTCGGGCGTGATGAGCCGCTACTTCCTCGAAGGGCCCAGCGGAAATGTCTTCTGGAACCCGGACGACAATCTGTACGAGGTACAGGACCAGTTCGGATGGATATCGCTGGCGGCAGTTTCGCCGACAACTCTCAAGATGATCATTCGCATCGTGCAGGCTGGGTTGGTTTGCCTGTGCGGATGGGCGATAGGCTGGCGCAAACTCGACCGCGACGACGGCAGGCGAGCACTGCATTACGGAATGGTTGTCTGCCTCTGGCTGATATGCAACCAGCGAACATGGGACCACCACGCGACGGTTTTGCTGATAGCCTCCCTTGCTGCGTGGCAGGCAATCGGATTCGCAAAAGTCTCCAGAACCGTCCGTCTGGGCGGGCTGGTTGCAATAAGCACCGCGGGAATAGTGCTCGCTATCAGCCGGTCCGACGTCGTCAAGAGCTTCCTGCGATTACTCGGACAGTCCAAGGCTCAGGCCAATCTGGGGTCCGATTATTTCCAGGCATACGGGCCTATGTTCCTGCACTTCGTCCTCATGTTCGGATGTTGTGCGTTGCTGGCCGTTGCGCTGCGTAATTCTACAGCGCCATATGCAGACCAAAGGCAGCGGCTGGGCAGGAAATGATCACCGGCAGCACGGACGAGGCGTACATTACTCGTCGGTGGCAGCTTCGGATGGGCTATCGGGTCTCTGGGCGGCAGCGGTTGCTTCGGCGGCGGCTTTGGCGGCGGTTGCTTTGGCGGCTTTGTTGGCGGCGGCTTCAAGCTCGGCAGCCGAGGGTTTCTGCCCCGGAGGGGTGGGATACGCGATCCGCGAGTGGTAGATGCTGCAAAGGCTCTTGGTGAGCGATGCCTCGACCTGATGGACTTCCCTGAGCGTCATTTCGCATTCGTCCAACTGCCCGTCCATAAGACGTCGATTGACCATCGTGTGGACCTGGTTTTCTATGCGTCCTGGCGTTGGTTCGGTCATCGCACGGACGGACGACTCGGATGCGTCGGCGAGCATGAGTATGCCCGCTTCTCTCGATTGCGGTTTTGGACCCGGATAGCGGAACTCGACTTCGTCGGGGGCACGCTCGGTATCGTTTTTCCGCTGGGCGGTGGCTGCATGATAGAAATACTGCACCAGCGTGGTTCCGTGATGGGTTTCGATAAACTCGTGCAGGACGACGGGCAGAGCATATTCATGCGCCATTTCCAGGCCGTCTTTTACGTGCCCGACAATAATAAGCAGGCTCATGGCAGGCGAAAGCTTGTCGTGCTTGGACGCCTTGCCTGACTGGTTTTCCACGAAGTAATCGGGTTTGTTGATCTTTCCAATGTCGTGATAGTAGGCGCCGACTCGCGCCAGCAGGCCTTTTGCACCGATTGCATCAGCGGCAGATTCGCACATCGACCCGAGTTGCAGGCAGTGGTTGTACGTACCGGGCGCTTCGGTCGCCAATCGCTTGAGCAGAGGTTTGGAAGCGTCGCACCATTCCAACAGCGTCATGCTGGTCGCCACGCGGAATACGCGTTCGATAAGCGGTAGTATTACCTCAACCAGCAGCCCAACCAGCAGCGCGGCGGCTGCGGCCCAGAATCCATTTCTGAATATGACTCTCAAGGGCATGGCGGCCGCCAGGCTGGTTGCGCAGGTCATTGCAAAAGCAAGCAGAGCTACCATGCCCGAAACCTTTATTACCCGGCTCCTGGAACGGATTTCCGCCAGGAGGAATACACCCGCTGCCGCGCCTGTCAACAGGACCAGCAGCTCGGCGAAACCCGCCCGCACCTGCAGCACCACCAGTACGCTCAGGACGCCGCCCAAAGCCAATGCAAAACGACGATCATAGGCGATAGCCAGAACAAGCGTCACCGATAGCACCGCGAACATGGCTGAATATGTATTGAGGGCAAACACGAACACCAGTGCCTTGGAAAGGCCAAGACCAATCAGCATCAGCAGCACCAACGCCATGCCCTGCCAGTGATTCCTGATGATTTTCGGTTCGTAGGTCGCAGTGTAGAGGCAGCATAGCACGATCAGCAGCGTAACGATAATGGCCCTTCCGGCAAGCCTGCCCCACATGCGTAAGGGATGCGAAGTTATTTCCGCTGCAAGGAAATATTCGTGCTCGCGGGTGAGCAACTCGAGTTCATCACCGGTCAGATCGAGTTTTTCCTTGCCGATCGCCTCTCTCGAGCGGCTGGAGGCCACAAGTATCTGCCCGGCTACATACGGCACGTACGCACCGGACGGAGGGTTGTCGTGGAGTTCCTGGACGGCTTGGGCAATGTTCTCCTGGGTGACGGCCGCATCGTAAACATAGACCGCCTTATCCTGGTCAAGAGCGTTGGTCAGATAAGCCAGTATCGACGTCCTGAGCCTGGGATCGAACACAGTCACAGCCCGGTCAAGCTGTTCGGCCACTCTGCCTTCCTCTGTCAGATCAACGCAGTCGGCCTTGGCTTTTCGCACCCAATACTTTCCACGGACGAGAGTGGCGCTATTGGAGGCTCGCCAGACTTCGTATCCCTTGGCGTCTGGCTGAACGATGAACATATCGATGAAGTTCTCAGACAGTTGCGTAAGGCTGGACTCGAAGTTCTGTGCATCTTCACTTCCGAACAGCGCCTCGCGGACCTGCATGACGTTTTGAGCGGTTAGACTGAATTGCTTCTGCAATTGCTCGTCGAGGTCGGCTGGCTGGGTTGTCGCCTTGAGTTGCTTGGGCAGATTCCGCAAAGCCCCGATAATCTGTTCGACCAGCGATTCGTTGAGCCTGAAGACAGGCTCCCTTGTTTGCAGCAGATCCCTTTCGAGTCCGGCTTTGGCGCTCTCGGAGAGGATCCTGAACTCCACGCGCGAGTGAATATCCTCCGGGACATACTGATTGACGCGATACGTCAGCGGATCGGGCGGAGAGATATCCATCGCCACCGCACCGGCAAGCAGCGCCAGCGCAAGGCCAAGCGATACTATTCCACCGGCCTGGCGGAATTGCCGCCACCGCTCAGCCGAAGCCGAAGGGATGTTCTTGCGAACCTCCAGACGTCGCTGCCTGACTTTTCTCGTAAATGGCCACATGTTTTCTATCTAAGTCGCTGCAAGTCTATGACTAATAGTCAATGATAGGATATATCCGTCGATTAAGCCACTCCGTCTGCCTTGATCGATTGTCAATCGCCGGAAGGCGGTTTCTTGCTATCGTTGCGGGCATAAGCCTCGACGATATTCTGCACCAGCCTGTGGCGAACAATGTCAGCCTTGTCCAGCCGGACTATGTCCAGCCCCTTGATGCCGGAAAGTCGCTTCATGGCATCCAGCAGACCGCTGGGCACATCCTCGGGCAGGTCGATCTGACTGTCGTCACCGGTGATGATCATTTTCGAGCCGTGTCCCATGCGGGTCAAGAACATCATCATCTGAGAGACGGTGGTATTCTGCGCTTCGTCGAGAATAATTAACGAATCATTAAGCGTGCGGCCCCGCATGAACGCCAGCGGAATCACTTCAATAAGATCGTTGACCAGGAAGCGGCGAATCTGCTCGTAATCCATCATATCGTGCAGCGCATCGAACAACGGACGCAGGTACGGGTTCACCTTGGCCTGCATATCGCCCGGAAGGAAGCCGAGCTTTTCCCCAGCCTCGACGGCAGGACGAACCAGCACGAGCCTCTTGGCTTGCTGGTGCTTCAGCATGTGGACGGCCACCGCGACGGCAAGGTAGGTCTTACCGGTACCGGCTGGGCCTGTGCAGAACACCATGTCCCTGGTGCGCATGGACTTGATGTAACGCCTCTGCCCGGATGTCTTGGGCTTGATCAATTGCCCCGACGCATAAACGTCTAGCACGCCCGCGCCGTCGGGGGAGTCTTTGCGCGCTGCCGAGCTTAGCGCCTCGGCGACACTGTCGACAGTGATCTCGCGGCCCCGGCGCAGCGATCGCTGCAATTCCTGTAGCACTACCGCAGCCTTCGAAACGTTGACGGACGCTCCGGTAAGCTTGATCTGCGAACCACGGGCGAACAATTGCACGCCCAGCGTTTCCCGGATCATCTTCAGGTTGCAATCGGCCGGGCCAAACAGCGCCTGCAACTTCTGAGGATCTTCCAATGTGACAGTAAGTTCCACTTTCTCAAACCTCAATAATTCCGGCACAAAACTATGGCAACAGAACGGGGACTAGGGACTAGTAACAGCAAAAGAAACAGCAACGACAACAGCAACGGACTTACCGCAAAGGGCACAAAGAACACAAAGAGCTAAAAGCTAAAAACGACAACAGCAACAAATTCAACACAGAGATCGCAGAGGCAAAAGCTAAAAGTCTTACTTGCGGTTTAGCTAGCCGCTCAACAGGTGACCATTATATCCATCGGCAGATATCACCAGACACACAAAAAGCACTTTGTATTACGATCAGTTTCGGCGCAAACAAACGGGGCGAGCCTTCAGGCCCGCCCCGGATAAAGCGTGGATTGCTGCAATTGTTCGTTACCAGCAAGTCATCTAGACGTATTAATTTTCATTCGGTCCAATCAGGTATGAATCACGATAGCTGAGGTGGTCAGCCGCCTTGAACGAACCCTCGTCCTGCATCGTATCCTCGTCAGGATCATCGCTGGTGGTGTAGATGTTGTCCTGGTCGATACCGACATCGCCTCGCGTATGACGCTCGACGTGCGAGTCGAGGTGCTGGATGTTGATCGCTTCGCCGTTATGGTTCTGGCTGATGGCGTCCTGAACCTCCTCGTTGGGCAGGTTAGTGCTCCATAGAACACTGGCATCAGGGTCGCCAGGTGTAACGTCAGCCATGGATACCACGCTGCCGCCGGCGCGATCGTTGAGACCGGAACGATAAGCTGAACCGGTAAAAATAGGCGCCTGATAGCTGTAGCTGATGCGTAAGTGTGCTTCACTTGGGTCGCGGACACCATTGGCGTCTATTGTTCCACCGAAATCCCAGTTGTACTCCATGACATCCGGATCAGCGTTATTGTTCATGATATTCTCTTCGCCTATTCCGCTTGAATCGGAGGGGCAGATAAAGAGATCCGGAGTCTGACCGCCGCTGCCTCGGACAAGCATGAACGGAAGGGCTGTTATGCTCAAGTCGTCACCACCTAGGGCCGGATTATCTGTCTCGAAATTCAGACCGGTCTGATTGTTGCCCATTCCCACGGCCTTATGCCACGGATAGTTGTCTCTGTTGCCTGTCATGTACATGACCTGGGCCGTACCGAGGTTCTTGAGGTTGGAACCGCAGACCGACCTCTTGGCCAGTTCACGAGCCCTGTTCAGGCTCGGCAGCAGGATCGAGACCAGCAATGCGATGATTGCGATCACGACCAACAACTCGATGAGTGTAAAACCTTTTGTCCGTCTCATGGGGAAACTCCTTTTCGCCCTCCCAACTAACTGCGCCAGGTTTTCCGGCTTTGCATGCTAGTTAAGAGATATTCAATTAGTGCGTCGAAAAACGCATCAAAGCCTTTTGGCCTGGCAGGGTCAACTTTTCGACCTTGCCAACCTGATGGTTTCGCCCAAACGCCGTTCGTTCGAGCTTCTAAAACCATTGAATACGAACACGCGCCTCACAACGGTAGGAGGGCCGTTCCGCTGAAAAGCCGCGACTCTTCGCGACGTATACGTCAGCAGTGCTCGCAGGTTGGTGGGGTGCGGCAGGAATACAACCTGAAATATAACAATTATAATAGCGTCCTGGGTGCCTCACTACCCACCAGCACATGTTTATGATACCGTCTGGGGCGATGTTTTGTCAAGTCCGGCGGTGAATTTATTTACCTGCACAGGCGTACCTTACTTCCAGGCGGCGATGGGAAATTGGCCTCGCATAAGTGCTTGCTCCCAAAGCAGCACTCGCCGATCTGGGCATTGACAGACGCACATCATACCCCTAGGCTTATCTGCACTTGGCGAAGAAACGCGTGAGACAGTAACCGGAGATCACAGTGGACAGCACAGAGACCATTGCCCAGAGACTCGCTGAGAATAACCAATCGCATCTGCTTGGTTTCAGCGACGAACTCGATGACGATCGCCGCAAAGCACTTCTCGAACAACTCGCCACACTCGATTTTGAGCAGATCAACGAGCTGGTGGACAAGTACGTCCGCAACAGTTCGCAGGTGGTACCGACCGGCGAAATAACCCCGCCGGAGGTCTTTCCGGCACGGCCGACCGAACCGGCGGACATCGCCCTGAGCGGACAGGCGATACGGCGCGGGCAGGAATTGCTCGCCGCAGGCAAAGTCGCAGCCTTCGTCGTAGCCGGCGGACAGGGCACGCGCCTTGGATACGAAGGACCGAAAGGCTGCCTCGAAGCCACCCCGGTTACCCGCAAACCGCTGTTCCAACTGTTCGCCGAACAGATACTCGCTGCCGCCAAACGAGCGGAAATAACAATACCCTTCTATATAATGACCTCACCGGCCAACGATGTAGCGACCCGCGCGTTCTTTCGCAGGAACGACTACTTCGGACTGGATGAGAACGATGTGTTCTTCCTGGTGCAGGGAACTATGCCCGCTATCGATTTCGATGGCAAGCTGCTGCTAGCCAAAAAGCACGCCCTGGCGACCAACCCGGACGGACACGGCGGAAGCCTCGTCGCGCTACAGGCAAGCGGCGCTCTGGCAGATATGGCCGATCGCGGAATCGAATTGATCAGCTACTTCCAGGTCGACAATCCGCTGGTGAAATGCATCGATCCGCTGTTCATCGGCCTGCATGCCCTGCGAAATGCCGAAATGAGCGCAAAAGTGCTTCCAAAACGCGACCCGATGGAAAGACTGGGCAATCTCTGCGTAGCTGACGGCAAACCGATCGTCATCGAGTATTCCGACATGCCGGATGAGCTCGCTCGGGCTACCACCGACGACGGCAGGCTGAAGTTCAGCGCAGGCAGTATAGCCATTCACATTCTCTCGCGCACGTTCGTCGAACGCATCACAGCCGGCGGCGATTGCAAATTACCGCTCCACCGCGCCGAGAAGAAAGTCCCTTATATCGATGCGGAGGGCAATCGCGTTGAACCGTCCGAGCCAAACGCCGTCAAGCTCGAGCGATTTATCTTCGATGCCCTCCCGCTTGCGTCGGTGAGCGTTGTTCTCGAGACCGTTCGCAGCGAAGAATTCAGCCCTATCAAGAACGCCGAAGGCTCCGACAGCCCCGCATCGAGCCTGCACGACCAGGTCCGCCGCGCCGCGAAATGGCTGGAAGCTGCCGATGTAGCCGTACCGCACGACGCCGACGGCGAAATCGCAGCCGCCATCGAAATCTCGCCGCTCTACGCAGACAGCCCCGAAGCGCTCGCTACGAAGATAACCGATGAAATTAAGATATCGGCAGGACAGAGCTTCTATCTCGGTTCGCGCGGGCAAACCGGCGGACTAAGATAGATAAACGCAGGCAACACGACCTGAAATGAGACACAGCCTCAGCTAGCCGCGACCGAAAGGGAGCGGGAACTTGTCCCCTGGAGATGTCGTTTGCGGCCGAACAGCAGCGGCAGGCTTTTCTAACAGTCATGCGGAGACAGCGCCATGTCAAAGATCCTCATATTGGGCAACATGACCAAGCCGGGCGTGGGCGAGCAGATAGATTCGCTCAGAGACTGGTTCGCATCGAAGGGCGAAATCATTGCTATCGCCCCAGCCGATGAGCCTTTGGACGACGTCGCCAGGTCGGCCGATCTGGCTATCGTCTTCGGTGGCGACGGTACGCTGCTATCGGCTGCCCGAATGCTCGCCGGGGCTACAGTTCCGCTGCTGGGCGTGAACATGGGCAAGCTCGGATTCCTCGCCGAGTTCGACGTCGAACACTTGCAGAGGCACCTCGACGAGATCCTCGCCGGCGAGATCAAACCCGTTGAACGCATGATGATGGAGATCACCGCGTGCGGCTGCGAAGGCGAGCAGTTCTCATCGCCTGTAGCCAACGACGTGGCTATCTCGTCCGGACCGCCCTTCAGGATGATCGATCTGACCGTGCGCCAGGGTGAGGAAATGATCGCCCGCTATCTCGGCGACGGGTTGGTTGTATCGACGCCCAGCGGATCGACTGGTTACAACATGTCAGCCGGCGGACCGATCCTGGAACCGACGCTCGACGCGGTGACGATAACCCCCATCGCACCTCACACGCTTTCACTGCGGCCGATCGTGGTGCGAAGCGACAAACCGATCCGCATCGAAGCCATTAACGTGAACGAGGGGACGACGGTTATCGTCGACGGCCAGGTTAGCTGCTCGCTCGCCAGGGGCGCCGCCGTTGAGATACGCAAGGCAGCCCGCGGAGCGTTGATAATCCCCCACCCCGGACGAGGCTTCTTCCAGACACTCGCCGAAAAACTCAACTGGGGCCAATCGCCCCATCACTCGTGAGCGTAGGGCGGGTCTTGACCCGGCTGCCTGTTTTTTGATAACTTCGCCGGGTCGAAGACCCGGCCTACGAACCAGATCAGGGGAAGGCAAAATGAAGTATCGCCATAGAATACTGCCTGTCATCGCAATCGCAGCCGCAGCTATCTTTCTTGCAACCTATAACGCTGCGCAACGATATATGACGTTGCCTTCATCAGAAGCGAAAACACCGAGTGTAGAAAACGCACCTGTACACCCTGAGGTGGTTGAGCCTAACATAGTTCCCGATCACATGGAGACTTACGTGGTTAAGCCCGTACGCATGAAGGTCATTACTCAGGCTGAAGCAGATTCTCTTACAATGCGTCAGGAAGATATTGATTCAACAAAAAAATTGCTAACGGAAAGTACAGTGCCTTCAACGGAAGTAAAAAAACCGACTTACGTGGTTAAGCCCGTACGCATGCTGGTCATTCATGAGGATGAAACAGATCCTGAAATGAGAGAGAAAGTAATGGCGGAAGTAAGGCAATTGCGCGCGAGAAAAACAGTGCCTCCAAAAACTCCGACTGTCGAGGAGTGTATCCGGGATCTCAATTCGGACAATGCGAGGATCCGCCGTGATGCGGCTGACAAGTTAGGGGAATTGGGGCACGCGGCTGCCAAAGCAGTGCCGAACCTTGCCCTCTTGGTAAGCGATGAGGATGCTGAAGTACGAATGGCCGCCGCTTACGCCATGGCAAGTGTGAGCCCCAGTGGTGAACAGGTCGTGCCACTGCTGATCACATTGCTTGGTGACCAAGACCCTGACGTTCGCATCGTAGCCGCTCTGAGTTGCGGAAAGTTAAAGGGCGAGGCTAGTCAGGCTGTTCCGGCATTGGCGAAGCTACTAACGGATGAAAACGCAGAAGTTGCTTGCTTTAGCGCCGAGGCATTAGGGCAGATTGGCGAAGCCGCAGCTGCCGTGGAAGATGATCTCCTGAAAGCTCTCAATGATCCTCGATCTGATGTGCGTATATCTGCCGCCTTAGCTTTTGGAGGAATAGGGCGCCGGACCCCTGAGATTATCGATGCGCTTGAGGACCGTTTGCAGAACGATTCCAGCGGTTTCGTGAAGCGAGGTGCGGGAATCTCGTTGGTCACCCTTGGGCACGTTGACGAAACTATTCAGTATCTGATCGCTAACCTTGAATTTGAGCAATGGCGGCGTGACCTCAAGCATGCGTTGCGCGACATCGGAAAACCAGCGGTTCCTGCCCTGATTGATGCTCTGCAGAACGCGGAGAAGACCGTAATCCGCAGAAACGCAGCCATTATTCTTGGGCGAATGAATGCTAATTCACCGGACGTTCTGGCTGCATTGAAGCAGGCAGCCAAAGAAGACCCGGATCCGAATGTCCGCCTAAAGGCCAATTGGTCCCTGGAGAGAATCGCACGGAAGACAGCGGAATAGAGCATAAATAAGCAAAAATGCTCTGTTTTTGCAATATCATGACCATTTCGAGCCTTTTCAGGCCAATTCGCCTATTTTCTGCTCATAAATGATTCATTCCTGCCGGAATCGCTCGCAGTGACGCGCGGTCTCGTTGCCCCGGCTGAGGCACTGCCTGCATCAGATCGAAAAATTTCAAAATGGGCAGAATCGATCTATTTTGGACTAATTTAGCTCATTTCTGTACAGTCTGAGGCAATTCTCAGCGTTTTCTTGCTATTTTTGATACTTTTGCCTGGAATCAGCTTACCGCGTGGTTGTTCCCTTCCGGGGCCAAGCCACGCCTGCCCCCTTGGGGGCACCCAGAGCTAACCGGCATTTGCCTGAAAATGGCCAGAATAGGTCAGTTTTGGCTAATTTTCAGCACTTTCCCGCCATTCTTGGACGTTTTTGCCTGAAATAGCCTTGTTTTGATTCAAAACCGTTCAGTTTTGTCTAAATCAGTTTTCCAGGCCGGGTCGGGCAGATCAGGTCCGAAGGATGCCCTCGGCGAGACCCGCCGCGCTTAGATTCCAAGCAAACCATGCCATTCGCCGCCCAGAATCATTCATGTATCAGATGGGTGCCATCCCGGCGCGCCGGGACTTGCAGCCGTGCTGGTAAGCCAATAACACCAAGGCATTCGCGAGTCAGCCCGCCCATCCAGCGAAAAATGTCAATTATACCTTGTATAGATGGTCGATAAATCTAAAATGAATGGCGTTCATTTTATGATTTGAAGTCATTTTAGTTTCGGGAGAGTCATGGGAACTACTGAGCGACGACAGCGAGAGGCTGCACAGCGCCGTAAGGATATCATCGACGCTGCGCGGAACGTGTTCTGGGAGTTCGGATACGACGGGGCAACCATGCCGCAGATCGCTGCCCAAGCCGAGCTGGCGCCGGGCACGTTGTACCTCTACTTCCCGTCCAAGGACTGTCTCTACGTGGAGTTGCTCACCGAAGGCTACGCCCTGCTCAGCGAACGGCTGACGGATTGCCTCGATGGCACTGAGAACCCGGCCCATCGCGCCAGCCAGCTGATTGACGCGTTCTTCGAGTTCGCAGCCGAGAGTCCGGAATACTTCGACATCATGTTCTTCGTCCTGCAGCGTGGTGGCTCGCGCAAGTGGACGCGATTCGCGCCCGAGCAGGCAAGGCGTCTGGAAAAGTTGGAAAAGCGATGCCGCAACGTCGTCGCAGAAGCTGCCGGCCAGGCCGGCATCGGAAACTCCAACGGCTACGCCCCGCCGGTAAACGCCATATGGTCCATGCTCGCCGGAGTGGTGTTCTACTTCCGCAAGAAGAAGTACTTCGGCCAAGTGGCCGCCGAGGCCAAGATGCTCCTGCTGACGGCGGTGTTTGGTCAAGCGGCCGCAGACGAGGGGGAAAACGATGAAAGTTGATCCGCGATTTCTGACTACCGAAGGTGCGGAGATATTCAACGGTAACGAGCTGCTGCTCAAGGGCGCTCTTGAAGCCGAGGGCGGCGTGCATCTGCTTGGCGGGTATCCTGGCTCGCCGACGAGCGGATTCTTCGATGCGATGCGACGCATAGGCAAGCTTCTGCGCGAAAAAGGCATCTACGCGCTTATCAACAGTAACGAAGCGCTGGCCGCAGCGATGATCAACGGTGCACAGACAATCGGATGCAGCGCGATCATAAACATGAAATCCGTAGGCGTGCACGTAGCGGCTGACGGACTGGCCGTTGGCAACCTCGCAGGTGCCCACCGCGACGGCGGAGCGGTAATCTGCTACGGCGACGATCCCTGGTCGGACTCCACGCAGGTACCAGCGGACAGCAGGTATCTTTCCAAGCACATGTTCATCCCGGTCGTCGAGCCGGCAAACTCGCAGGAAGTCAAAGACTTCGTAGACCTGGCGCTCAAGCTTTCTCGCAAGAGCGAACTGTTCATCGGGTTCCTTCTACCGACGAACCTCGCCGACGGTGGAGGGTCTGTACAGTGCAAGCCCAACCACTACCCGGCCGTGAACACCCGGCAGAAGACCATCCTGGAAACCAAAGAGCTTGACCTCGACAAGCGAATCATGCTGCCCCCCAGAACGTGGTGGCAGGAAGAGAGTTTTGCCGACCGACTTGGTCGCGCCAAAACGGCAGCTCGCGAGCTTGGGCTTAACCGCATTGATTACGCATCGGAGACTAAAAAGCCAATCGGCTTTGTCTCCAGCGGAATGTCGCACGGTTACCTTGTCCACGCCCTGTGGGACATGGGCCTGCTCGGTGAGTTTCCTATCCTCAAACTGGGAATGAGCTACCCGATGGACGAATCGCTTGTCCGCGAGCTTGCGAGTCAGTGCGATCGGATCGTCGTCGTCGAAGAGCGTCGCGGGTTTATGGAAGAGCAGATCGCCGAGGCGCTCATCGCACAGAAACAGGCCGGCCACATCGCCCTGGATGTTGAATTATGGGGCAAGCGGTTCCCGGCTGACTTACCGGGCATTCCGTCCACGCGCGGTTTGCATCCGTCGATACTCGTCGAGCGATTGGCGCCGCTGATGAAGGAACTGTCCGAGACCTGCCAGGTAGCGGGCATCGATCTTGACCAAGCCGAAGCAGAGAACCGCAATCTCGCGGTCACCAGCAACGTCGAGGTCGGGCGAATCGCACCCCGCACGCCAACTTTCTGTCCGGGCTGCCCGCATCGCGACTCGTCTGGGCTGTGCCTGGAAATAAAACGAGATCTCGCCGATCCGGATTACATGCGCCACAAGCACAAATCCAAGGCCGTCGATCTGTTGTTCCACGGCGATTGCGGCTGTTACACCATGCTACTGTTCCCTCCGACCGATCCGCTGATGCACGATTTTGCGGGCATGGGCCTGGGCGGCGGAACCGGAGTCGCAACCGACAAGCTCATCGAGAACAAAGAGGTCGTCTTCATGGGCGACAGCACGTTTTTCCATTCCGGTCAACTCGCCATCAGCCAGGCGGTGAACCTCGATCAGGACATAACGTTTATCATTCTCGACAATGCCACAACCGCCATGACCGGTCATCAGCCAACCCCAGGCGTCGAATACGACATCATCGGAAATTCCACCCCGCTGCAGGATATCGAAGAGGTCGTGACCGGCCTTGCTGGAAGCAGCTCTCTGACGGTCGTTCGCGTCGATCCTGAGCGACGCAAACCGTACCGAAAACTGCTCGAGGAGACCTTCCTCGCAGACGGTGTAAAGGTGATCATCGCCGACAAGGAATGCGCCATCACCAAGATGCGCCGCCAGAGGCGACTGGACAAACAGCTCACCAAGACACACGGATACTTACCGAGCTACCAGCACATGAACATCAACACCGAGGCCTGCGTTTTCTGCATGGCCTGCGCCGAGGACGCGGCGTGTCCGGGGCTCAAGCACGTTGAGACGAACTACGGGATGAAGATGGATACTGACATCACGTGGTGCGTCGCAGACGGGGCCTGCTCGCGAATCGGAGCGTGCAGTTCGTTCGAACGCGTCACCATAAAGCGCAGGAATCGCTCGCGATCGAAGGTACCCGAACTTAGCCTCGACAAAATACCCGAACCCCAGAGGCGCGATGCAGGCGACCTTTGGCGATGCTGCCTCACAGGCGTAGGCGGAATGGGACTTGGCGTGGGGACGAGCATTCTCGTCCGCGCCGGGCACATGGAAGGATACGACGTGACCTTCCTGGACAAGAAGGGACTCGCCATCCGCAACGGTGGAACGGTTTCCCAGGTGGCATATCGCATCGCAGGCCAGCCAGTCACCGCGTTAATCCCCTATGGCAAGGCCGACCTGCTGCTTGGTATCGACATACTCGAAGCTGCCCGCGCACTTGACCCAAAGGGCAGAACGCGAATCGCAGCCAAGGACCGCACCGCGGCTGTCATCAATACCGGCAAGACCGATACTATCTGCGGATTGATCGGTCGCGACGAATTCGATGTCGATGAGCTTGAAAAAGTAATCCGCGCCCAGACGCGAGAAGACGATTGCAGCGCACGCAATATTTCGCGAATCTGCGAGAAGTACCTTGGCTCGAAACTCTACGCCAACATCATGATGATCGGCTTCGCATTCCAGAAGGGCCTGATCCCCGTATCGATGCACTCGATCGCATGGGCGATCAAAGATACGATCTCGACTGACTTCCGCAAGAATCTCTATGCGTTCAACATGGGCCGCAAGCTTGTGGTTCAGCCGGATCTTTTCCAGGGCCCGCCGCAACGGACCGACTGGCAGGATGAACTCGAAGAATGCTGCCGAAATACGATCCGCCGCCATCCCGCCCACCAGCAATTGGCCAACCAGCTTCGCGAACTGACTACCGGAACCGTTGCCTCGCTGGATGAACTGGACGCGAATCTCAAACGGGACATTGTGGTCCGCCTGTACGACTGCATGCGTTGGGGCGGAATCGAATACGCCAAGCGATACGCAGCCGGTATTCTGGACATCTATATAAAAGACTCCTCCACGCGCCTATGGGCTGCGACGCGGGCGGTTGTTTCCAATCTCGCCGACGCCATGCTGATCAAAGACGGTGTCTACCTTGCCGAACTGGCGACCAGTCCCGAAAAGTACGCGCGGGACCGCGAGAAATACAACGTGAACCGGGCAAACGGAGATCGCATAGTTTATTCCCATCTCTGGAATTTCAAGGTGCGACTCTGGCCGCTACCGATTCGATTCAAATGCTCGCTCGCCCTGGGCAACAAACTGCTCCGCCGCCTCCGCAACCATCGCTGGCTGAGAAAGGCGCTGCCAGGATGGCACGGGAAGCGATATGAGTATCTGAAACTGTACGAGCAGCACATGGCCGATTTCGCCGACGGCTCGACGGAGCAGTACAACCAGCATCTGCGCGCATTGTCCAGCGGAGAGTGCCTCGAGTGCTTTAACCCGATGTGCTCCCAGCGAGGATGCCCGCTCGAAACCGACGTGCCACAGTGGATCAATCTCGCTGCACAAGGCCGCTTGCAGGATGCAGCCGAGAAGCTACTGGCCAAGAATAATTTCCCGGAATTCACCTCGCGTCTTTGCCCGGCGATGTGTCAGGGCTCGTGCAAGCAGCGATTCGGCGGGTATCCCGTCCAGATCCGCCAAACCGAGAGCCAGATCATCGATCACGCTTTCGCCCAGGGCTGGATCACGCCCGAAGTGCCTGCGGCCAAAACGTCCCGCCGCGTTGCCGTCATCGGAAGCGGACCTGCGGGCCTGGCCTGCGCACAGCAACTCGTCCGAGCCGGTCACGACGTGGAAGTGTTCGAAGCCGACGACAAACCGGGCGGCCTGCTGCGATACGGAATACCGGATCATCGCCTGGAAAAAAACCTGATCGATCGCAGGCTCGATCAGCTTCGTCTCGAAGGCGTAACGTTCAGAACAAACACGCGCGTGGGCGAAGATATATCCGCAACCGAATTGCGCGAGAAGTTCGACGCCATCTGCCTGTCGCTTGGCGCGCGACGGCCGCGCGATCCGAATATTCCGGGTAAGCACACCGACGGGGTCAACTTCGCGATGGACTTCCTCGCCCAGCAAAACCGCCGCCACGACGGGCAGCAAATCCCATCCGATCAGTTGCTATCGGCCAAGGATAAAACCGTCGTGATCATCGGCGCAGGCGAAACCGGAAACGACTGCGTTGAGGTTGCCCATCTGCAAGGCGCACTGGAGATACACCAACTGGAGATTCTGCCCAAGCCATCGCTTACCGATGATGATCCGTTCGAACCCGAACTGCACGCACAGAGGCAATGGCAGGTAAAGACCGTCTCTCTTGCCAGCGACAACGGAAGTGTTTCACGCGTCAATGCCGTGCAGATTAAGTGGGGCAACACACCGGGCGGGCCGGTACTGCAGGAAGTGCCCGACAGCGAATTCGCCATCGAGGCGGATATGGTGATCGTCGCAGCCGGGTTCGACAGGGCGCTCGATGCGACGCTGATCGAACAACTCGGACTGACCGCCGACGCCCAAGGCCGAATCGAAGTACACGATCATGCGACGTCCGCCGACGGAGTGTTCTCTGCCGGCGATCTTATAACCGGACCGTCCTACATCGTGACCGCGATCGATTCCGGACGCAAAGCCGCCCGCAAAATCGACGCCTACCTCGAAAGACTGCCCGCTGCGCAGGCCGCGCCAGTTGTGTAAGACCGCGAGCAGGAAACACTCAATGCCAAGAGAATCAAAGGCCAAGAAGATAGAGCGCGTGGCGGAGATCGTCGCACGGCTTAGGAAAAAATTCCCAAACGTCAAGTGCGCGTTGAACTATACGACCCCGCTCGAGCTGCTTGTGGCTACTATCCTATCGGCACAGTGTACCGACGTTCGAGTCAACATCGTCACCAAAGACTTGTTCAAGAAATATAAGACCGCCTCCGATTTCGCAGCCGTTTCGCAAGAGGCGCTGCAGGAAGATATCCGCTCGACCGGTTTCTTCCGCAACAAAGCCAAGAGCATCATCGGCGCGGCGACGAAAATCGAAACCGAGTTCGGCGGCAAGGTTCCCGACGACATGGCCGAGCTGATCACCCTGCCCGGTGTGGCGCGGAAAACCGCCAACGTCGTACTCGGCGACGCGTTCAACAGGAACGATGGAATAGCAGTCGATACCCACGTCACGCGTCTGTCAAATCGGCTGAAGCTCACATCACACAACACCAACGCCGGTGACAAGATCGAGAATGATCTGCTCCCGCTCACCCCGCAGAAGAACTGGTCGCTGCTGTCGCACTTATTGATACATCACGGCCGGACTACATGCAAAGCCCGCAAACCCGACTGCGCCGCCTGCGTCATCAACGATCTCTGCCCGTCGGCGTTCAAGGTCTGATACGCTCCACCTTGGGCACACTAATCTCGTCTAGACGACGTCACGGTTTTCGTCTTCGTGATCGGCATGCTCGGCTTGCGAGCGTCCTTCATCCTGGCGGCGATGGTTGATACCGAGTTTTTTCTCATACAGACGGTAGACGTCCTGCGGTTTCATGCCAAGCAGCTGGCAGATGCTCACCCAGAAGAACAGCATGTCCGTCGCTTCTACGCGAGCGTTCTGGGCGTCCTGGAGTTGATACTGCCTGCCCTCCTTGGCCTCTTTGTACCAGTGCTTCCAAGAGAGGCATTCCTGGAGTTCGTGGCACTCAGCGGCCATGGCGTCAATGTAGTTCTTCAACGCCCTGCCGACTTCAAGCGCAGTGGCGTCGTCGATCTGTCCGGACTGCTCGGCGTTTCGAAGCTTATCACCAAGCCCCGCGGTATCGAAACCGGCCCGGCTGTTAAGTTCCGCTTGCAGCGGCCATATGTCTTGCAACGATTCTATTGACTTGTCGTCCATGTTTGCCTCCCAGGCATTTTTAGCTCGCAGTGATTCTAGCTTCCCGAAGGCTTCCCGGCAAAGATGCGTAAAATCTTTTTTGCGCCAACCGATCTTGCGATTCGGCCGTAGCAAATGTAAGCTTCATCTGACGCATTGCCCGTTTCGCGCATTGAGCGGGCATCGGAAACCCAATACTCCCGAAATAACGGAGACTATAGTGCTAGCTGGTATAAGAGACTTCCTGCACCTTTGGCAAATCCCCCTCCTCGTTTTCATGCTTCTGGCCTGGTTCTGGCTTGGCAGTTCGCTGCTGCTTAAGTCACTCACCAAGCGTCAATACCCCAAACGCATACGCTTTGGAGATTGTGTCTTAATCATGTTACTGGTCGCCCTGGCCGCCGGTCTGCTCGGTCTTGGTGCGATATTCTTCATACGCAACCTCTGTGCGGCTCTAGATTTGCCCAATATGACCTTTGCGATCATTGCGGCCCCGATTCTGACCGTGACCACCTTTATTGCAGCGTGGCTGGTCTTTTATGCCATGCTGGAGCTATCACTTGGCGCAACGCTCAAGGCCGCCCTTAAGCCACTTCTAGTCTTGTTCTTGATCGAAGGCGCGTTAGTTACAGGCGGTGGCCTTTTTGCACTGGCCATACATCGCACCCAACTGGCCAGAAATAATTGCATGCGGAACATCGGTCAGCTCAATATCGCCTTCCACCAGTACTTCAGCAATTTCTCCGTACCCGCCCCAGATACTCAGGTACTTGTCGATCGTAATTTCGCTAAAGTCAACAGGCTTGCATGTCCCGCCGCGTCTGACCGCGATGGCGATTATTTCTACCATCCCGCAGATGTAACCCCTCCGGAGACACTCACGAAGAAGCTCCTGCTGTGTGACTTTGCCAGAAATCATCCAAACGGTAGAAATGTCCTGCGAATTAACGGCGACATGGAATGGGTCAATGAGAAAACCTTCCAGCAGATACTGCAACTACCTGAAAATGCGGAGTTTGCAAAGGCGCTTGCCGAAGCCGAGGCTAAATAAATACACCGGGCAAGCAGGCGTTGCCTTGGTCACCATGTCGTATGAACCGTCGTAGCATGCCTGATCTACCTGCCAGTGCGCTCAAAAAGAGGCTATAACATATCCCATGTGCGGATTCGCCGGAGAGTTCCTGTTCGAAGCACCTGGCGCGAACGTAGAGACAGTTCGCAACATGGCTGAATCCCTCGTCCACCGCGGACCGGACGAAGCGGGTAGCTTTCTATCTCCAGACGGCCGCTGCGCGATAGGCTTTCGCCGCCTGGCAATCATCGACCCAGCCGGTTCGCAACAACCCATGACCACGCCTGACGGCGCCCGCACCGTCGCTTTTAACGGAGAGATATACAACTTTCCGCAATTGCGAGCCGAACTTACAGGCCGCGGCGTCGCTTTCAGCACCAAAGGCGATACCGAAGTGCTTCTGCATCTGCCCAGCGACGATCCTGCCACGATGCTCAACCAGCTTGACGGTATGTTCGCAATTGCCCTCTATGATGCCGCCGAGTCAACGCTCCTGCTCGCCCGCGACCGTTTCGGCCAAAAGCCGCTCTGGTACAGCTACCTGCCCGACCGGATCGTCTTCGCATCCGAGCCTCGCGGAGTTCTGGCACACCCCCTAATAAATGGTCATATTAACATACGTTCAATCCAGAACTATCTCTCCATGGGATATGTTCCGGGGCATTGTTCAGCTTGGCGAGATATTCATAAATTACGTCCTGGTAATTATTTACGCGTTGCCAGCACCCCAGCACAACCCGTCAGTTACTGGCAACTTACTCCGCAGGACGTCCAGGCAGATGAGCGAGATCTCGTCGCCAACGTCCGCAGCCTGGTCAGCTCTGCCGTCGAAGCGCGGATGGTCTCCGATGTCCCGCTCGGGGCGATGCTCTCTGGCGGGCTGGACTCGGCGATCATCACTGCCGTAATGTCCCAGTCAGCCGGGCGGACCGGAGGCATCAGAACTTTCACCGCAGGCTTCGCCGACCAGGCGTATGATGAGCGCTGCGGCGCGGCAGCCGTCGCCAAGCATTGCAACACCGACCACACCGAACTCCTGATCCAGCCCGATCCGCTCGCCGCTCTCGACATGATCGTTGACATGTACGATGAACCGTTCGGCGATTCGTCCGCCCTTCCGACGCACCTGATCTGTCGGGCCGCTCGCCAGCACGTTACCGTCGCCCTCACCGGCGACGGCGGCGACGAGGTCTTCGGCGGCTATGATCGCTACCGGGCAATGCAGATCGCCGAGAACCTAAGCCCTTTGAAATACACAGGCTTGCGCTTTGCAGCAGCTCTGGCAAGGCCCTTTGCCCCCCACCGCGAACGCAATCGGCTGCGACGCCTGATTCGCTTTGCCGACGCCCTGCATCTGCCGCCGGCCGTGCAATATTTCCAGTATCGCAACCTATTTGGCTCAGGCGACATCGAGCGGCTATTAACCGACAACACGCTGTCAGAATTGGACTTAGATGCTCCATTGAGCTGGTTTTGCGACCTGTTTGACGCCGAAGACCTGCCCGACGAGGCCAGCCGGGCACAGTATCACGATCTCCATACCTACTTACCAGACGACCTGCTGGTGAAGTCCGACATCGCCTCGATGGCCTGCTCTCTTGAGCTGCGTGCCCCACTGCTTGACCACCGCGTTGTCCAGTTAGGCCTCTCCCTCCCCATGTCCCTGAAGATTGGCCGACGGCAGGGAAAACTCATACTTCGCAAGGCATTCGCCGATATGCTGCCGTCCGAGGCTCTTTCTGCGCCGAAACGGGGATTCGGCATTCCCCTGGCAAGCTGGCTGCGAAATGAGCTACGAACCACACTTATCGAGACTCTCGGCGATCCGGGGTTCCTGGGTCGCGGTATATTCCGGCCGGAAGCTATACTTGGCCTGGTCGACGAGCACCTGCACCGCCGTGCGGATCACTCTCACAGGCTCTGGGCATTGCTAGTACTCGCACGCTGGCTCGATAAGTGGGCCTAGTATCCTGTAACAGCAATCTGCAAGCCGGCATTTCTCCTTGAACCGATTCGCCAGCGCGCTATCCTTCCTTTAGATCACTAATGACAAAAAGTTCCACGTGGAACGTCGGAGACGAATTTCTCCGATCTTCAGCATTTCTCCTTGAAGCGTTTTCTCCGCGTGGTATTCTTACATAGCCGTTTATGATAAAAAGTTCCACGTGGAACGGATTCTACAGAAATACGTTACTACGCCCACCAGAGTTTATCTCGCGGGCGAAAGGGAAAGGAGGCCCGAGATGGCCACCAAGGAAAAGACTACTCCAAAGCGACTCGGAAGGGGCCTGTCCAGCCTCATCGTCAACTCCACCATACCCATGGGCGACAAGACATATGTTTCGGCCGACTCGACGCATCCCCAAAAGCCGCACGCCGCAACTGAAGCTGCACACGAACTTTACATCTCCACAGAACATATATCCCCTAATCCATATCAACCGAGAAGGCAGTTCAACGAAGCTGAATTGACGAAGCTTGCAGAGAGCATCGCCCAGCAGGGGGTGCTTCAGCCGTTGATCGTATGCTCGGCCTCTGAAGCGAACCTCGATGGCGACAAGCCGTATGTCCTGATCGCCGGCGAGCGACGCCTGCGAGCGTCCGCCCAGGCCGGGCTGGAAAAGGTTCCATGCATCGTCCGGACAGCGACTCCGCAGCAGATGCTCGAATGGGCGTTGATAGAGAACATTCAGCGGGCGGACCTCAACCCGATCGAGAAGGCCCAAGCCTATCGCAATTATATGGATCGCTTCTCGCTGACCCAGGTGGAACTCGCCGAGCGCCTCGCACAGCCGCGCGCGACTGTTGCTAATTACCTGCGAATGCTAGACTTGTGCGATGAATTGCAGCAGATGCTATTGGAAGACGCCATCAGTTTCGGCCATGCCAAGGCGCTGGCCGGACTTGCGGCGAACACTGCAGCCCAGCTTAGCCTCGCCCGCAAGGCCGTCGCCAACGGGCTATCCGTCCGCCAGGTGGAAGCGCTCGTGCAGAAAGTGCGTAACGGTGGGGCGGGCACCGGCGAGCAGCCGGCCGTCAAAAATCAGGGCCGCACCAAGCCTCCTTATATGGTCGATCTTGAAGAGCAGCTCACCAATCAGGTCGGCACGCGCGTCCGCATCATGCCCGGGCGGGCGAAGCACTCCGGCAAAATCGTCATCGAGTTCTATAACCTCGACGACTTCGACCGCATCACCAACAACCTCGGCGCCAAACTCGAAGGGTGATCGAGACCGAGGCAACGCCATATCGCTGTGCGTGCATGTGATAACTTGGAACAGGTGGGGCGGGCGCCCCAGCCTACGAACTCGAAGGGTAGATCAATCCCAATATGTACATGTTTATAGTTACAACCTTCGCATTGCAGCGGCGGCGGAATTCCGCATGCGATTAGCGGTGCGCCATAAAGGGGAGGGCTAACGACGGCTATGATTCTCACCGCTTCCTTATCGAACTGGTAGATTACATCCGCGAGATGGACATAATCGCCATCAGAATCAAAGCAGGGCTTGGGAAGTAGGCATCACCTTTTGGATGTGAAAGGGCGAAAGATGGAATTCAAACATGCGGATTCGGTTTTTGCGAAACTAGAACTCCAAGGCAAGTGGTGGGTACCCGAAAGCCCTGACCACAAAGTGGACGGCATACTTAAAGGTAGCCAGGCCGAGGGATTCCGCCTTGAGTTGATGGGAAGCTTAAACCCAGAAGAGACGATTGGCACCCCCCTCGTTGGCCAAAAAACTAGTCACGCTATCATTCACGGTAATACAACAGCAGGCGAGTTCTCCCTGCTTGACTTGTTTCTCATCGGGAGAAATGCAACATTCAGTAGAGTTTTCAACTGCCGCTTCCACATCACTTCCTTGCTGAAGGGGACTCATCTCGCAGACTCAAGCCATATCCGATTTCACACACTCCGCAGTAGGTTCAGTGTTCTCTGTGCATGGATCAATGCCCAAGTGTTCGAGCAGGATGGACATAGCTTCGAGAGTTACGATATTAAATTTCGGTTCCCCAAGAAGCAGTTGCTGCACGAGGATGGCAAGTTTTCCGTCTTCCTTGAATTTCGATGCACGCAGCCGGGTTCACGAGTTGGGCAGAATGATCTGGTGGTGGACTGGGAACCTGAGTTCGTCATTAAGGCCAAGGATACAGAGTTGCCATGGGATGATGGCGACGGTGGTGACCTTTCAAGTATCGTGCACTCGCTCAATCAGTTCCTGTGTGTAGCAACATTTGGACCGAGCTATCCATTTGATATAACCGGCGCTTCTGAGCAATTCCAAGCGACTACGGTAAGCGGTGAAATAACTTACTGCGAACCAATTGAGCTCTGGCGGGAACGAGACTGTCCAGCCGCCAGATATGATTTTCTCAAGGCACTGTTCTCTTGGAAGGACTTCGCAGACGATCCTAAACCCTATTTCGGTAACTGGCTTAAATTGGAACGCGAGCTACGTGCCCCAGTCAATCTTCTGGTGGATTCTTTCAAGAGGCGAGGTAGCTATACGGCGGACCGCTTCTTAAACATGATGATAGCACTGGAGGGGCTGCACCGATTCAAGTATCCGCAGCCGACTACGGAGATTGCTGATCACAAGAGTAAAGTAGAGGCCATTCTCAAGTCATGCCCACAAGAGTACCACGAGTGGCTTTGCGACAAAGTACAACATAGTTATCAGCCCACCTTAAGAAGACGCCTGAAAGACCTGGCCAAACCTTTCGAGGGTGTTTTTGACTGGCTAATCGGTGGTGATGGCGGAGGCAAGAAGCAGAAGCACTGGCGTAATAAGGTCATCGGGGCAATCCTCGAATCGAGAGATTCCCTAGCCCACGGATTGAAGGAAGCGGGCAAAAATCCAGGATTGCGTTATGTTCACTTCACCCATCTGGCGGAACTGCTCATGGCAATGTGGTTGATGAAGGAAATCGGGATAGAAGTAGAAGATATCCGTGAACGGATCGAGAAGAACTACTCTACGTCACAGACACGCGATCGAATAGTTGAGTTCCTCAAGGACGAATTAGGCTCTTCTGGGTCTAACTAGAGCTGTGGGGTTGGCAGCTTTGCTGCCGACCAAGTTTTCCAATCGTGAGCCAGCACTACCCTAAAGGGTAGTGGCACCCATTTTCACAGAAATCTCGCTGCGTCAGTTCACGTTGAATTTTCGCAGGCTAGCACGGCTACAAGTCCCGAAGGGATGCCTTCGGTGCAGCCGTGGCACCCATCTTGAAGCATCGTGAATATTACATAAGAAACGCCCGGGGCGGTGTGCGCCGGGCGTTGGTGTCTCTACAAACAGGGGGTATCTAAAACCGCTCGCTCACGCTCGCGGCTAGTCAAAAACTAGACGTCGAGGTTTTTGACTTCGAGTGCGTGTTCTTCGATGAAGTTTCGCCGGCGTTCGACGTTATCGCCCATCAGCAGCGTAAACATGCGATCTGCTTCGTCGATTTCGTCGACTTTGACGCGGAGCAGCACGCGGCGTTCGGGGTCCATTGTGGTTTCCCACAGCTGGTCGGCGTTCATTTCGCCGAGGCCCTTGAATCGCTTGATCTCGAGGCCCTTCGATCCGACCTGGCGAATGCCCGGTGCGATCTCGGCGGCGTTGGACAGTTCCAATTCATCATCGTCGCTGACCAGCACGAACTTGGCAGCCGTCTTGTCGCCGGTAACGAGTTCCTCGCGCGTCAGGAAATAATCGTCGAACTCTATTCCACGCGCCTCAAGTTTGGCGAACAGCTTCTCGATGTCTTTGACCTCATGCAGTTCGGCGCGTTTCTGGATTCGCTTAACGGTCCGGCCATTGCCATTAACGTTAGCTTTAGCTTTAGCTTTAGCAT
>SDBT01001494.1_pt1 | contig 41324 bp, 32 predicted proteins | sample 2277101 | NCBI WGS metagenome assembly SDBT01 (sample SAMN10404973, study PRJNA504765) | marine sediment metagenome | isolation source: marine sediment core GS10_PC15, 103 cmbsf | place: Arctic Ocean: Southern Knipovich Ridge | collected 2010 | reverse complement strand
CCCGCAAATGCTGCAGGAAATATCCAGTTCAGCAGAAGGTTCGGTAAAAGGGAAAAAGGAAGGCCGGAGCCGGATCTGAGTTTCCTTCCCAAACATTTCACGTGAAAAATAGAATAGAACCTGGCGCAGATCAGCAAAGGAGACATTTTCATCAATATATAAACCTTCAACCTGATGGAAAATACAATGGGCCCGGGCAGAGATGGCTTCATTGCGGAACACCCTTCCGGGGGATATTGTCCTGATGGGAGGTTGTTGTTTTTCCATGACCCTGACCTGCACTGAAGAAGTATGTGTTCTAAGCAAGATGTCAGGGTTCGTCCTGATGAAGAAAGTATCCTGCATGTCTCTGGCAGGATGATCGTGAGGAAAATTCAGGGCGCTGAAAACATGCCAGTCATCCTCGATCTCGGGCCCTTCTGATATCACGAAGCCCACCCTGGAAAAAATATCAATGATTTCCTTCCTGACAATGGAAACCGGATGCCTTGATCCAGGCAGACGAGGTTCTCCCGGCCTGGTAAGGTCCATCTCATATTTGTCGGAGGATGGAATATCTGTTGATGAAAGGAAGGAATCAATCTTTTCCTGGGCTATTTTTTTTAATTCATTGATTCTTTGTCCCAGGAACTTTTTCTGATCAGGTGGCACGGTCCTAAAATCTGTGAACAGATCGGCAATGATCCCTTTTTTGCTGAGGTAACGCAATCTGAAAGATTCCGCGTCATCACTGGATTTTATGGAAAGGGACTGGATATCTTTGATGATCTTGTCTATTTTTCCCCGCATGGCTAAATGATAAAATGCAAAATTAAGGAATTTACTTCAATACGGATATTTTAATGATTTTGACATCTTCAAGGGGCCTGTCAATTTCATTTGTAGGTTCTGCTGCTATGGCATCAATAACCTCGATCCCATCTATCACCTCACCAAAAACAGTATATTCATAGTCCAGATGCGGGGTGCCGCCAAGGGCCTTGTAAAACATCCGTTGTTCAGCTGTGAATTTGATGTGGGAACCGGTACTTTCCATTTGATCCATTTGATCGTCGGAAAAAACCGTTCCATGGACAATATAAAACTGTGAACCGTTAGATTCACGGTTTGGATTAGTCTGGTACCCCTGACGCGCTGCTGCAAGAGCTCCTTTTTTGTGATACAGGTCCGGGTGGAATTCGGCGGGCACCCTGTATACTGGTCCCCCGCTTCCTACCACAGCCCTCTTTGCTGCATTTTTTGAATCAGGATCTCCGGTTTGGATCATGAAATCTTTTATCACTCGGTGAAAGAGTACCCCATTATATGTTCCGTCGTTGACAAGTTTGATGAAATTATCGGCATGCATAGGAGTTTGTTCATAAAGGATACATTTCATCGTTCCCTTGCTGGTTTCGATAAGAAGTGTGTGGGCTGCCGTTTGAGACAAGGCATTGTGCATAGATGTCATTGACAGAATGCTTATGAATATGAGGGCAGTAAAAATTTTCGGTTTCATCGTATTATGGTTTACATATAACTGAATTAGTGTAAATGAAGGCACAAAACTAATAAACATCCGGGTGAAAATGAAAACTGTCGCAATGGCTGGTGATTTGCATTTTATTATCATTATGTTGATAAAGCTCTGGAGGATATTGTTTGGGGGTATTATATCTTTGATCAAATTATTATATATCCTTTATTGAATCCTCTGAAGAAATTATTTGGGCAAACGGCCATATATGGGTTTGGCACTGTTGTACCCAGGTTATTGAATTACCTCCTGCTTACGCCTTTCTTTACCAGGGTATTTGAGCTCAAAGAATATGGAATCATCACGGAGCTTTATGCCTATGTGGTTTTTCTAATGATCATACTGACTTATGGTATGGAAACCGGATTTTTCAGGTTCTCGCAAAGCCAAAAAGATGATAAAAGTGTTTTCAGCACGAGCCTGATATTCATATTTGTCAGCTCTTTATTATTCATTGTTTTGAACAGTATTATATCCCTGCCGGTTTCTCGTATTTTGGGATATGAGGAGCATCCGGAGTATATAATGTGGATAGGGATAATTGTTGGGGTGGATGCCTTTACTGCCATTCCTTTTGCACGACTGAGGTGGGAAAACCGGGCTGCAAAATTTGCCGGTATAAAAATTGCCAGTGTAGTATTAAATATTGGACTTAACTTCCTTTTTCTATTATTGCTCCCATCGTTGGAGGCAAGTGGTTCAAAAACATGGATGATGAAAATTTACAATCCGGAGATTGGTGTCGGCTATGTTTTTATATCAAATGTTGCATCAAGCATTTTCTCACTGATACTGTTGTCTGGAACAATTATCAGTATCAAACCAGCATTTGACAGCAAGCTTTGGAAAAAAATGATAGGATATTCCTTTCCCTTGCTGATATCTGGATTAGCAGGAACAGTGAATGAAGCGTTGGACAGAAAATTGCTGTACTGATGACATTGTTTATTCAAATGTTCCGGTATGCAAGTGAGCCTTTTTATTTCGGAAATGCAGATAAGGCTAATGCAAGGATTATTTTTGCTCAGGTAATGAAGTATTTTATTATCGCCTCACTGCTAATTTTTATTGTCGTAAACCTGTTTATTGATCTGTTCAAACATTTTATTGGCAGCGCTTTCCATGAGGGTCTCCATATAGTACCGGTGATACTGTTTGCCAACCTGTTACTGGGGATATTTTTTAATTTGTCCATTTGGTATAAACTAAATAACCTGACAAAATATGGTGCACTGATTACTATTATGGGAGCTTTGATAACATTTCTTGTGAACTGGTTATTTATACCTGTATATGGATATAATGCATCGGCCTGGGCTCATGTGGCATGTTATGGTAGCATGGTTATCTTTTCATTTTGGCTGGGCAGGAAATATTATCTCATAACATATCCAATTAAAAGCATTGGTTCGTACATGGCCCTGGCAGGCATCATTTATTTTGTAGCTAAGCTGGCAAACGAATTAAATATGGTCTTTGAAATATTGATTAATACGGGATTGTTGGCGGGATTTATTATAATTGTCATTTTCTTTGAGAAAAATAAAATATCCCGTCTCAGATTTAAGGAGTAACTGAAAATAATAAACATGAAAGTCAGGATAGTAAATAAGTCAAAACATGATTTACCTTTATATAGTACGGTATTTTCTGCAGGCATGGACCTAAGGGCGGACCTGGATAAACCCAGGATATTAAAACCTGGCGCGAGAGATCTCGTGCCAACCGGTTTATTTATTGAATTGCCCAGGGGCTATGAAGCTCAGATACGTCCCCGAAGCGGCCTGGCTATAAAGAAAGGAGTTACTGTCCTGAATACACCTGGGACCATTGATTCAGATTACCGTGGTGAAATAGGTATTATTCTGATAAACTTGTCTGATGAAGAATTCATTATTAATAATGGAGAAAAAATATGCCAGATGATTATTTCAAGGCATGAAACTATTGAGTGGGAGGAAACAGATTTGCTAAACGATACGGCACGGGGGAAAGGTGGTTTTGGACACACAGGGCAATAAGATCTTGTCACGGCACGTAGTTTGTTTGAAGAATATGGAATGTAATTAAAACAACGAAAAAGTGGGAATGAAATATGGACATTTAGTAATCATAACTGCCATGATGTTGAATGTAGCATGTGGCTCATCGAAGAAAATGGCTGAAAAAAGTGTTAGCCAACACATGGGTGAAAATGAAATAAGGGAATATAATTATGCCTTGACCGAAGCTACGAAACAAAAACTGTTCGGAAATTTCAAACAGGCTGCTGTATTGTATCAGAAATGCCTCGAAGTAAATCCCAACAGTGATGCAGCCGCTTTTCAACTTGCCGGAATATATATGATGGCCCAGGATTTTGAAAATGCCAAAAAACTCACACGCAGGGCTGTCACAATTGATCCTGATAATTACTGGTATAAAGTACAGCTGACCCAGTTACACATGATAAAAAATGAACCTGATAGTGCCATTGCTGTATATGAAGGAATATTGGATAAATGGCCAGGCAAAGTAGAGGTGAAGTTTGAACTTAGTCGACTTTATTCAGAAACAGGCAGGGAAAACAAAGCAATAAAAATCCTTAATGAAATCGAGCGGGAAAACGGTATATCTGAACCTGTTTCACTGTTAAAGGAACAGATATATTTAAGACAGGGTAAACCGGATCTTGCGGTTGAAGAACTACTTGCCCTGATAGAACTGGCACCGGAAGAGGTCAGATATCTTGGTGTTCTGGCTGAACTATATACAACTCTTGAACGGAAGGAGGAAGCAAAAAGAACCTATAAGCAAATATTCGAAATAGAGCCAAGCAATGGAGTTGCACAGCTATCAATGGCAGAGTTCTACCGGCTGGAAAATAATACAGATAAACAATTTGAATACCTGGCTATTGCTTTCAGAAATCCGTACCTGCAGATAGACCGGAAAATGGGTGTCATGATTGATTTACTGACGAACCAGGATAGGTTTAAGGAAAATAGGACAAGGATTGATTCCCTTCTCACAATACTTGAAGAAGAATATCCAGGTGATTACAGGGTGCAGACTGCTAAAGCTGATTATTTATCAAAGCTCGAAAAATATGAAGAAGCCTTGTTGGTATATGATGAGGTACTTGAAGAACAAAAAGGCAATTATTTTATATGGGAACAGGCCATCTTTATAGAGAACATGCTGGAAAATAATGAGGGTGTGTATAAAAGGTCTACCGAAGCTCTTAAATATTTCAATGACAAACCTTTGTTGTTTTTATTTAAGGGCAGTGCTGCCATGCAGTTGGAGAAAAATGAGGAGGCAGTACAATCTTTGGAGGAGGGGCTGAGGTTTGCTGATAAAAACCTGCCACTAACAGTGCAGTTTTATTCCATGTTGGCTGAAGCTTGGCAAAATATGGGAAGGCATGAAAAATCTGATGAGTATTTTGAGAAAGCCTTAGAAATTGAACCTGAGAATATTATGATACTGAATAATTATGGGTATTACCTTTCACTGAGAGAAGTAGAACTTGAGAAAGCTGAAAAAATGAGCCGTATTACCATAATTGCTGAGCCTGATAATCCCACTTACCTGGATACTTATGCCTGGATACTACATAAAGCAGGAAAGCAAGAACAGGCCCTGGAATATATTGAAAAAGCTGTTCGTTCCGGGGGAGAGGGAGATAGTGATATTCTTGAACATTACGGTGATATTTTATATGCACTGGAAAGGAAAGAAGAAGCTGCAAAATACTGGAAAAAAGCTGTGGAAGCAGGAAGTGAATCTGAAGAATTAGAAGAAAAAATTGGAAACTTAAGATAGTGTGAAACGATTGTCAAAATATGTATTTGGCATATGTATGATCCTCATGTTACTTTCCTGCCGATCTCAAAAATCTGTAACTGAGGTAGCCGGCCCGGCAAAGGTGATTAAAGAAAGTTCCGTCCCGGAAGCTATTTTTACCAATGGACATCCTTTCAAAACGATGAAAGTTAAAAGGATGAATGTTGATTTCGTATTTAATGGAATCAAGGATAATTTCAATGGGAATATGGCGGTTTACCGTGACAGCCTGATAGCCATTTCCATAATTCCGTTATTTGGCTATGAGGCGATCAGAATACTATGCACAAAAGACAGTATAATTGTGATAAACCGTACTGATAGAACATATCACTCATCTTCACTTGATTATTATCTGAAAAAATTTAATATTCCTGCAGAATTTTATGATTTACAGGCTGTATTGGCAAATGAAGTTTTTTTTTACAAGGCGGGCTATAAGGGTATAAGCTATGAGAAAAAGGTTAAAATGGAAGGAGGGAGGATTATTTTTATCATAGAATCATTACTAGGGAGTATAAAGCTGGCAAACCAGGAGTTCGCAGCAGATAGTGCCTGTAAAAAAATACGGGATGTTTTAGTAGTTGATTATCAGAGAGATGCGGAAATCAAAGTCAGGTATAATGATTTTAGCGGTTGTGAGATAGAGTCTTTTCCCAAAAGAATCATGATTAATATTCAAGACAAAAGCAATGCGGTAAACCTGGAGATCGAATATGGCCAGGTTATATTTGATGATAAGATCAATGTTAAATTTGAAATACCGAAAGGTTATTCAAGAATATATATGTGAATTATATGATAAACTGGTCAAATATAAGATCAGGCCTGATAGTTACAATTATAATATTCTTATCAGGATACATGAATATTACCTATGCTCAGACGAAAGAAGAACTGGAAAAGAGGAAGGGTAAAACTCAAGAGGAAATCACATACACAAACCGGTTACTGGAAGAAACTCAGCAAAAAAAGAAAATCAGCCTGAACAGGGTTAGAATAATTAATAAGAGGATCCAGTTGAGAAATCAGCTGCTGAGATCAATTAACCAGGAGATATCACTTTACACTGAAGACATAGAAAATAAGCGGAGCCTGATAGCTGAATTGGAAACTGATATGGAATTGGTAAAAAGGCAATATGAGATGCTGGTTCAGTTTGCTTTCTGGAACAAGAACAAAAATGACTGGCTCATGTTTGTTATGTCGGCAGATAATTTCAATATGGCATACAAGCGAATGAAGTATATTCAGCAATATACCCGGCACAGGAAGGAGCAGGCGTTGCTGATCCGATCTATGCAAACTGAATTAAAGATTGAAATAAAGGAATTGGAAGAGATAATTTTGCAAAAAGAAGAACTTGCCAGACAGAAAGCCGGTGAAAACAGGAACCTTGAAAGGGAAAAACGGAACAAGGACCAGATGGTTATGGAGTTAAGTGGACAAGAAAAGAAACTTAAAAAAAATATTGCGGAAAATAAAAAAATTGCACGAAGGCTGGAAAAAGAAATTGCTGCAATTATTACGGCAGAAGCAAGCAAGGGACGATCCCGGAATATGTACGATCAGCTCACACCTGAAGAAAAAATGATATCAGATAATTTTATGGGAAATAAAGGTAAATTGCCGTGGCCAACTGAAAGAGGTGTTGTAACAAGCCGATTTGGAAAGCATCAGCATGCTGTACTAAAACAGGTAACTGTACAAAATGATGGGATAGATATAAGTACGGTACAGGGTGCTGAGGCCAGAGCATTGTTTGATGGGGTAGTAAGCAAAGTAATAGCTATATTGGGTGCAAATTATACTGTGATTATTAGACATGGGAATTTTCTGACCGTATATCAAAATCTTGTAAATATAAGAGTGAAAACTGGAGATGCGGTAATGGTTAAACAGGTTCTGGGGACTGTATTTACGGAAGAAGAAACAAACTCAACATTGCTTCATATTGAGATATGGAAAGAATTAAACAAACAGAACCCTGAAGATTGGCTGAGTCGTAAATAAAAGTTTGGAAAAAATATTATATTTTAGCAAAGGAAAAAGGTAACCCTAGCCTACTTTCTGCAGTATAAATAGCATGATAATGAATTATCCTGGTATGGAGAGAGTGCTAAATATTACATCCAGAATTGAGAGCCTGAGAGAAGTTGAAAAGATGGTCGATGAAATTTCAACTGCCTGCAGCATGAGTTCTGAGGTGTATGGAAATGTACTGATCGCAACATTAGAGGCGGCCAACAATGCTATTTTGCATGGCAACAAACTGGATGAGAATAAAGATGTAAATCTGGAATTTACGTGGGATGAAAACCGGCTGGAGCTGGTTGTAACTGACCAGGGAAAAGGATTCAACTATAAGGATATCCCGGATCCGACTGCACCGGGAAATGTTGAGAAGGTTAACGGAAGAGGGGTTTTCCTTATGGAAAAACTTTCCGACGATATAATTTTCATGGAAAATGGAAGTAAAGTCACTTTGAAATTTAATCTGTAAAATTTGGCTATTAATTTTCATGAAAAGGAAGTATCGGCTGGAATAAAAAATAAAAATCTCCTAAAAAAATGGCTTAAGGATCTGATATTGCAGGAGCATGCCAGCCCTGGACAGCTCAACATTGTTTTTACGTCCGATAGCAATGTATTGGAGCTTAATAAAAAATACCTTTCCCGAGATTATCTTACTGATATAATTACTTTCGATTACACTGAAAGTCAGGCGATTGCGGGTGATTTGTTCATAAGTATTACGCGTGTACAGGAAAATTCAGAGAAATTTAATGTGACTTTTAATATGGAGCTTAAAAGGGTTATTGTACACGGTATTCTGCACCTTTTAGGATATGGTGATAGAAATGAAAAGGAGAAATCATTGATGAGACAAATGGAAGACCGCTACCTTGTTAACTCCCCTGAGATATAGAAAAAAGGACCAACATGTCTTTAGAAAATTCATTTGTGTAAATTTGTAGAAATTTTATGTTTACATGATCGAGAAGTATGATGTGATAGTCGTTGGTGCGGGGCATGCTGGGAGTGAAGCGGCGGCAGCCGCTGCAAATATGGGATCGCGTGTTTTGCTGATTACGATGGATATGACAAAGATTGCACAAATGTCTTGTAATCCTGCCATGGGCGGCATTGCTAAAGGACAAATTATACGTGAAATAGATGCACTTGGGGGGTATAGTGGTATAGTAACTGATGGTGCAATGATTCAATTCAGGATGTTGAACAGATCAAAGGGACCGGCAATGTGGAGTCCCAGGGCTCAGTGTGACAGAATAAAGTTTACACTGATGTGGAGAGAGACCCTGGAAAGAATAACAGGTATTGATTTTTGGCAAGATATGGTAACAGAGCTGATTATTGAGGGAGGAAGGGTGTCTGGTGTTAAAACAAAGATGGATATAAAGTTTAAAAGCGATACAGTAATACTCACAAACGGGACATTCATAAATGGTTTGATGCACATTGGACGCAACAGGCAAAAGGGAGGAAGAGCAGGAGAACCTCCATCTTCTGGTATAAGTGAACAGTTAAAAGAATTTGGATTTGAGGTAGGAAGAATGAAGACAGGAACACCTGCCAGACTTGATGGGAGGACGATTGACTTTTCTTTGATGACAGAACAGAAAGGAGATAATGAAGGGAGAAAATTCTCTTTTCTGCCCTATAAAGTGGATTATAGTTTTCACAAAAGCTGTTATATCGCCTATACAAATGCGGAGGCACATAAAACACTGGAAAGAGGGTTTGTGGATTCTCCACTGTACAATGGAACGATTGAAAGTATAGGGCCAAGATATTGCCCAAGCATAGAGGATAAAATTGTAACTTTTGCAGATAAGGACAAGCATATATTGTTTCTTGAACCTGAAGGTCTGAAAACAAATGAATTTTACATCAATGGATTCGCGAGTTCTTTACCATGGGACATACAACTTGAGGCGCTAAGAAAGATAAAAGGTCTGGAAAATGTGAAAATCTTCAGGCCTGGTTATGCCATAGAATATGATTACTATCCGCCAACTCAGTTATTTCACAGCCTGGAAACTAAAAAGATTAAAGGGTTGTTTTTTGCCGGGCAAATAAATGGTACCACGGGATATGAAGAAGCGGCAGCCCAGGGTATCATGGCTGGAATAAATGCTCACAAGAAAGTAAGAGGAGAAGATGAATTTTTGCTTGAGAGAGATAATGCTTATATAGGTGTGTTAATAGATGACCTGGTTACAAAGGGAGTTGATGAGCCTTATCGAATGTTTACTTCCAGGGCTGAATTCAGGATATTGCTGCGTCAGGATGATGCAGATGAGAGGTTGACAAGAATTTCAAATGAAGCAGGGCTGGCTGAAATAGAAAGGGTGGATATACTGGAAGAAAAAACTAATAAAAGAGACAGGGTCGTTTATTTCTTGAGAGACACAAGTATAGCTCCGGGAGATGTGAACGAGAGGCTGAAGGACTTGGGAACAACCGGGTTGAAACAGAAAATAAAAAGTATTAATTTGATAGAGCGACCACAAATAAGTATTAAAGACATATGGGGAAATATACCGGGGTTTGGCGAATTTATGAGACAAAATTTGCAAATTAATGAGGATGATGAGATTGTGGAATCGGCTGAAATCTGTATTAAGTATGCAGGATATATTGAACGTGAACGGAAATTGGCTGAAAAGATTAATAGATTGGAAAAGATAAAGATAGATGATGGTATTGATTATAATAGTTTAAAGTCAATCTCCACCGAAGCAAGGCAAAAGTTAATTAGAGTAAAACCAAAAACAATTGGACAGGCTAGACGAATTAGTGGAGTGTCGCCATCGGACATAAGTGTTTTGTTGGTATATATGGGCAGATAAATTGTTCCACGTGGAACAATTTTAAAAATTGGTATAAATGAAGAATGGCAAGGTTGGTGTAATAAGAAATTCGATCCGGACTGTGCCGGATTATCCAAAGAAGGGGATCCTTTTTCGCGATATTACAACATTATTGAAAGATGAGATAGCTTTTCGAACGGCCAGTGAATGTCTTGTGTCGTATTCTCGTGGGTTTCCGGCGTTTGATTTTGTGGCAGGAATAGAATCCAGGGGGTTTATTTTTGGATCCATATTGGCAAATCTGTTGGGAAAGGGTTTTATACCGATTAGAAAACCGGGAAAGTTGCCCGCAAAAGTTAGTTCTGTGGATTATGAGCTGGAATATGGAAAAGATACGGTTGAGGTGCATACAGATGCCATTGTGGAGGGAACAGGTTATCTTGTGTTGGATGATTTATTAGCCACAGGTGGTACCGCGAATGCATCTTGCCAGTTAATAGAAAAATGTGGTGGTGTGGTGTCGGGCTGTTTGTTTGTTGTTGAACTCACGGACCTGGAAGGAAGAAAAATGTTAAAGGATAGAATCATCTCTTCAATTGTACAGTTTGAAGGAGAGTAAGTTATTGTTTTACGCAATGCCAGGAGAAAAAGCCTGTATGTAATAAATGATATTATGAGTAAGTCGCTGGAAAATGAGCGATATGATTATCTAAAATCGTTAATTGAAGTACTTCCTGACAAACCCGGTGTTTATCAGTATTTTGATAAGTATGGAAATTATCTATACATAGGAAAGGCCAGGGATCTGAAGAAAAGAGTATCCTCCTATTTTACTAAATCAAATAAGAATAATTTTAAAATACGGATGTTGGTGAAGAAAATTGCCAGCATCAAGCATATTGTTGTATCAAACGAGTCTGATGCATTGTTGCTGGAGAATAACCTGGTAAAAAAGCATCAGCCCAGGTACAATGTCATGTTAAAGGATGACAAAACATTTCCGTGGATTTGTGTTAAGAATGAGCCGTTTCCAAGGATTTTTTATACTCGTAGTTTAATACAGGATGGCTCTGTATATTACGGCCCATATACTTCTGTAGTAATGGTTAAAACTCTCCTTGAAATGATAAGGCAATTGTTCCCATTAAGGACATGTAAGTTAAACCTGGACAGGGAGCATATAAAAAGGAAAAAATATAAAGTTTGTTTGGAATATCATATGGGAAATTGTAAGGCTCCATGCATAGATCTGGAGAAGCAGGTGGATTATAACGAATATGTAAAACAGATCCACCAGATCTTAAGGGGGAACATAAAACAGGTGTCAACACAGCTAAAGAGTTTAATGAAAAATTATTCGGAAGATTACAAGTTTGAAGAGGCGCAATTGATAAAATCAAAAATTGAAATACTGGATAAGTACAGGAGCAAATCTACAATCGTAAATCAAAAGATAAATAATATTGATGTTTTCTCGATAGTAGAAGAAGAAGGTTTTGCTTTTGTAAACTATCTGAAAGTTGTCAGCGGAGCTATTGTTCAGGCACATACCGTAGAGTTAAAAAAGAAACTCGATGAATCTACACTGGATCTTTTGTCCCTGGCAATTATTGATATACGGCAGAAGATTAAGAGTGATGCCAGGGAGATTATTGTACCATTAAGGTTAGAACTCCCGCTGGGGAAAATAAAGTTTGTCGTGCCAGTGAAAGGTGACAAGAAACATCTCCTGGAGCTCAGTGAAAGGAATGCTAAGTATTATAAATTGGAACGTAACAAAAAAGTAGTACAATCAAAGGCAGAAAACAGGACTACCAGGATCCTTGAAACCATGAAAGAAGACCTGAGGTTGAAGGTACAACCAAAACATATTGAATGCTTTGATAATTCAAATTTGCAGGGAACAGATCCGGTAGCTGCATGTGTTGTATTTCGAAATGCTAAGCCAAGCAAGAAAGAGTACAGGCATTACCATGTAAAAACCGTACATGGTCCAGATGATTTTGCATCGATGGAGGAAATTATTTTCAGGCGTTACAAAAGACTGCTAGACGAAAACCAGGCCCTTCCTCAGTTAATTATCATAGATGGCGGGAAAGGGCAGTTGAACGCTGCCATTAAAAGTCTTGATAAACTAAACCTTCGCGGGAAAATGGCGATCATAGGTGTAGCCAAAAAACTGGAAGAATTATATTTCCCTGGAGATAAGGTCCCATTATACATAGATAAAAATGCTGAAACACTAAAGATCATACAGCAGCTCAGGAACGAAGCTCACAGGTTTGGCATTGCATTTCACAGGGATGTTCGCCGCCGCTCAATGACACATTCTGAGCTGGATACAATAAAGGGGATCGGGGAGCAGACAAAGCAGCGGCTTTTAGTTCAATTTAATTCTGTGGATGGGATAAGGGATGCAGGGTTTAAATCGCTGAAAAAAGTAATTGGTGCAGGAAAAGCCACCATTTTGGTAAATTATTTCAAAGAAAATAGCGAGTGATTTTGAACTGGATGCACCGCCCTATTTCTTCCGGACGACCACATAATTTACCAGATCCTGAAGAGCCTTTCTGTGTTGATTATCAGGCATTTCGGCTAAGATTTCCATGGCGTCATCACGATAATCCAGCATTAGCTTTTCACTATATTCCAGCCCCTCGTACGAGCGGGCAAAGGCTATTACCTCCTGTACTTTACTGGCATTATTATTATGCCTGCGTATTATCCTGATAATATGTTTTCGTTCTTTATCAGGACACACTTCGAGGGCATGAATCAGGGGAAGCGTAAATTTTTTTTCTTTGATATCATTCCCGGTAGGTTTTCCGATAAATCCTTTCTGCTGATAATCGAATAAGTCATCCTTTATTTGAAATGCCATCCCGACTTTTTCGCCAAAAACCCTGAATTTTTCGGTAAGCTCATTGTCTTGAGAAGCAGACCAGGCCCCACAGGCAGTGCAGGCCGCTATGAGGGCTGCTGTTTTCTTCCTAATGATTTCGAAATAGTCCTCTTTTGTAATATTCAGTTTTCTTGATTTTTGCATTTGCATCAGCTCTCCTTCGCTCATTTCCCTGACTGCATCCGAAACAAGTCTTAGTAATTCATGTTCTTTTTCTTTTACGGATAGCAATAAACCCTTGGCCAGGAGATAATCTCCCAGCAACACTGAGACTTTTGATTTCCATAAGGCATTGATGGAGAAAAACCCTCTGCGTTCATAAGATTCATCAACCACATCGTCATGAATTAATGAGGCAGAATGAAGTAATTCTATAAGGCTGGCAGCGTTATAAGAAGAGGGAGTGATATCCCCGCAAAGTCCGGCTGTCAGAAAAACGAACATGGGTCTCATCTGTTTTCCTTTTCGCCTCAGCAGGTAGTTCGTGATTATGTTTAGAAGCGGAATATTACTTTTCATGGAATCACGAAAATGCTTTTCGAATTGCTGCATTTCGGGGTGAATCGGTTTTCGGATTTCATTGAGGAGCGACATCCGCAAGGGGCTGATTGGTAAAGAGGTAAAAATAGGAATAAAATGGTTTAAAAGGCTGAGTATTTGGCTAGAAAGATTCTAAATCTCTGATTTAAATATAGATGGGGTTGAAAATTTGAATTTTATCATACATTTGAGATTAGATATTTATATATTTGCATCTGTAAATAATACTTAATACGGTTGATATGAAATTCGATAAGCTGAGTCCCGAAGAACTGGAAAAAGCCGCAAATATGCTTAAGGCTATTGCTCACCCAATGAGAATCGCCATTCTGAATTATCTTGACAACGGTAAAAAATTGACTGTTACGGAAATACATGAGTTATTAAAAATCGAACAATCAACCACTTCCCACCATCTTGGAATTCTGAAGGACAAAGGTGTTCTGTCTTCGAAGAGAGAAGGGAAGAATACCTATTATTTCCTAAAGCACAGTAATCTCAGCAGCATTGTAGATTGTGTAAGCAAGTGTGCTTGTATCTAGGTTAGATGGCAAATATCAGGGTTACAAAGAGTTTTACTTTTGAAATGGCCCATGCTCTGTGGAATTATGATGGACCATGCAGGAATATTCACGGCCATTCCTATCAATTACATGTAACTGTTTACGGTCAGCCGAGCAAGGATATAAACAACACAAAACTCGGAATGGTGATTGATTTTTCTGAATTGAAAAAGATTGTTAATCAATGCGTTGTGAGTTTATTTGATCATTCTGTGGTCATAAGTTCAAGGGCCAGCCAGCCTGATATAGAACGAGTGGAACAAATGTTTGAAAAGTTTTATATCGTTGATTTCCAGCCAACCTGTGAAAACCTGGTTATTGATATGGCAGAAAGAATCCAGATCAGGCTGCCGGCACATGTCTCTCTTTTCAGTCTCCGCCTGGTGGAAACAGCCACATCATATGCAGAATGGTTTGCGGCTGATAATCAATAGATACCATCTGTGTTTGTAACGCAGGATTTTCTTATCTTTCCATATGGAAAAGAAGAAGCTCTTTCTTTTAGATGCTTATGCACTGATATTCAGGGCATATTATGCTTTTATCCGGGCACAGATAATCAATAGCAAGGGATTGAATACATCTGCCATATACGGATTCACAGCTACCCTGGAAGAGATATTAAGAACAGAATCTCCTTCACATATCGCTGTGGTTTTTGATCCCCCGGGACCAACATTCAGGCACACAAAATATCCAGCATATAAAGCAAACAGGGAAGCCACCCCGGAAGAGATAAAAAAATCTGTACCATGGATAAAAAAAATAATTGAAGCATTCAATATTCCTGTGATTGAAATTCAGGGATATGAGGCTGATGATGTAATAGGAACCATGGCCTGGAAAGCCAGGGATAACGGATTTGATGTTTATATGATGACCCCGGATAAAGATTTTGCCCAGCTGGTTAAGGACAAGGTATTCATGTACAAACCAAGAAGGTCCGGAAAAGAACCCGAAGTCATTGGAACGCAGGAAGTAAAAGAAACATTTCAGGTTCAAGATCCCCGGCAGGTCATTGATGTACTCGCATTATGGGGAGACAGTTCTGACAATATCCCAGGTGCTCCCGGGATAGGGGAAAAGACTGCCAAAAAATTGATCTCTTTATACCAAACCATTGAAAACCTTTTCGAACATACTGATGATTTGAAGGGACGGGTGCAGGAGAGTATTCTGCAGAATAAGGAACAGATAGAATTGTCAAAAGATCTTGCCACTATAAGGCTTGATGTTCCTGTTGAATTTGATGAAAATATATTATTATTTGAAGGAGCTAAAAAGGATGAACTTATCAATTTGTTTCAGGAGTTAGAGTTTAAAACACTGACTACAAGAGTATTATCTACCATTACTGACAAAAAGGAACCTTCAGGCATTGAACAGGGATCGCTATTCCAGGAGCAGGAATCAGAAACTGGCACAATTTCCAATTTTAAAACACTGAAAGATATTGAACATACCTATCGTTGTGCTGATAATCCGGCACTTATCGCAAACTTAATTGATAAGTTAATAAAACAACCAGCCTTCTGTTTTGATACAGAAACAACGAGCATCAATGCTATTAATGCTGAACTGGTTGGAATGGCATTTTCCTGGAATAAGAGCCAGGGATGGTATGTGCCTGTCCCGGGAAAAAGAGAAAATGCAGTGGAAGTAGTAGAAAAATTCCGCAATGCTCTGGAGAATGAAAATTCTTTGATAATAGGCCAGAACCTTAAGTATGATATGCAGGTAATGCGAAATTATGGCATTAAGCTTAATGGTCCTGTGTTCGATACGATGATCGCACATTACCTGCTACAGCCTGAGCAAAGGCATAACCTTAACTATCTCGCAGAAGTTTACCTGGATTACAGGACTATACATACCGAAGAACTGATTGGTAAAAAAGGCAGCCAGCAGGGAAATATGAAAGATGTACCCGTTGAAAGACTGGTAGATTATGCCTGTGAAGACACGGATGTTACCTGGCAATTATACCATATATTGAAAGATGAACTGAAACAGAACGGTTTTAACAGTTTGGCAGAAGAAATAGAATTTCCTTTGATCAGTGTTCTCTGTGCCATGGAAGAAAATGGTGTAAAGCTCGATAAGGAGGCTTTGAAACAATTTGCAGTGGAACTCGAAACCGCACTTCTGGAACTAAGAGATTCCATATACGAATTATCGGGTGAGGAATTTAATATTTCTTCGCCCAAGCAATTGGGAGTGATCCTTTTTGATAAATTAAAAATCAGTTCCGATGCCAAGAAAACCAAAACAAAACAATACTCTACAGGTGAAGAAGTGCTGGTACGGCTGACAGATAAGCATCCTGTTGTTGGGAAAGTGCTTGAATTCAGATCCTTGAAGAAGCTACTCTCCACCTATGTTGAAGCTTTGCCAAAAATGATTAATCCCCGCACAGGATTTATACATACCTCCTATAATCAGGCTGTTGCAGCAACAGGCAGGCTCAGCTCAAATAATCCTAATCTGCAAAATATTCCGATTAGGGAAGAAAAGGGGAGGGAGATCAGGAAATCATTTATTCCCAGGAGTAATGAGAATGTTTTACTCTCAGCAGATTATAGCCAGATTGAACTCCGACTTATGGCTCATATGAGTCAGGATCCGCTTATGATTGATGCGTTTCAAAATGGGGAGGACATACATACTGCCACTGCCTCGAAGATATTTGAAGTACCTCCTGAACAAGTCACAAAAGAACAACGGGGAAAGGCTAAAACGGCAAACTTCGGCATTATTTATGGAATTTCGGCATTTGGACTGGCACAGCGGATGAATATCCCCCGAACTGATGCAAAGCAGCTGATTGACAGCTACTTCAATACCTATGCAAGGGTAAGGGAATACATGGATGAAATGATACAGACCGCCAGGGAAAAGGGTTATGTTGAAACCATGCTGGGACGAAGAAGATACTTACGTGATATTTTATCACGGAATGCTGTCGTAAGGGGATTTGCAGAACGAAATGCCATCAATGCTCCCATTCAAGGTTCTGCCGCTGACATCATAAAAATTGCCATGATCAGGATACAGGAGATCCTGCATAAAAATAATTACAGTACAAAGATGATTTTACAGGTCCATGATGAATTGGTTTTTGATGTTTTTAATAAAGAATTGGATGAGGTAAAACAAATGGTTATCCGGGAGATGGAAAATGCCTATTCCTTATCCGTTCCTTTACTTGTTGATTTTGGTACCGGAGACAACTGGCTGGAGGCTCACTAGCAATAATCTTATCTTTTAATATATGGAAGTAACTATACTGTATTCGGGAATTCTTGCCGATAAGGCCGGGAAGATCAAAGAACCTTTTTCAGGTGTAAAATCTTTATATGAGATCAGGGAAATGCTGGCTGTAAGGTATGATGGATTCAGGGAACTGAGTTATGTGATTTCACTGAATGGAGTGATTGTACATGAAGATGCGGGAATAAAAGAAGGGGACCAGATTGCCCTGATACCCCCTGTTCCTGGTGGCTGAGGTAATTATTCCGGAAGATGGAGTGCGGGACTCCTGGCTTCAATACCGGTGGATTTTTCACCCAGGGCCGTTAAATAAAGATTGGATTGACCTAATACCACGACTGCCTTATCTATCCCTGTATCTTTTTCAAGTATCGCCTGCATACGGCCCCTCTGATAATAGTATCTGACAACAATTTCTTCTTTTAATAATTGTTTAATTTCTTCACTGAAATTATTGAGATCCTTTTCATTATCATGAGCCAGCTTTTGTTCTAGAGATGAGAATTCCTCATCAGCCATATCATAATATTTTTCTCGCCTGGCTATTTCTATGAGTTTTTTCAGTGATTCTTCGCTTCTTGTATTGTAGGTAAAATCATGTGAGGCTATATATGCGCGGAAATTATCATATATGTAGTCAGTGATCTCAAATTCTTCAATAATTGCAATACTATCGTAACGGGTGGCAAAAATAGTTGCATAATCAAAAATCAGGGATTGAGTCAGCAGCGCTATGGTTACCTGACTGAGTGTCTGGGCTTCGATGGTGAAATCAGGTTGAATCCCTCCGCCATCGTATACTTTCCTGCCGTTATCTGTTTGATATTCAGTAATTAGTGAATCAGGAATGGTTCCGACACTCCCATCTTCATTACGATGTGAATAATCCAGGGCCTGTATACAACGCCCGGAAGGAATATAGTATTTAGCAGTAGTAACTTTCAGCCGTGTATTATAACTCAATTCACGGGTTGTTTGTACCAGGCCTTTTCCAAAGGTGCGCTGTCCGATGATGACGGCCCTGTCAAGATCCTGCAGGGAGCCAGCTACAATTTCTGAGGCTGATGCCGAACCACGGCTGACAAGCACTGCAACATGTATAGACGTATCAACCGGCATGAAACGTGTGCGGTATACCTGGTCCCATTGTTTTACCCTACCCCTGGTGCTGACGATTTCCTGTCCCTGACGGACAAACAGGTTGGCTACATCCACGGCTTCGATCAGGAGACCACCAGGATTGTCCCTGAGATCAAGCACCACAGCTTCAAATCCCGGATTCTTTCTAAGTTCCAGCAGGGCTGATTTTGTTTCCAGGCCAGCCCCTGTGGTGAAATTGGCAAGACGAATATAACCTACATGATCATCTAACATACAATAATAGGGTACATTACTGATGGTTATTTTCTCCCGGACAAGAATTTTTTTGATGGGTGCAGGATGGCTGTACCTGCGTATGACCATTTCCAGTGAGGTATTGGGTTTCCCTTTTAAGTGATCACTGATTTTACTGATTTCAAGGTTAATCATTGGCTTACCATCGATGGAGATGATGGTGTCGCCTGCTTTTAATCCGACCTTACTGGCAGGAAATCCTTCATAAGGTTCAGCTATGATAGCATACTCTCCACTTCTGCGAATAAGGGATCCTATACCGCCATATTGTCCGGTCGTCATAAAATTAAAATTTTCACGATCAGATTCCGGAATATAAGTTGTGTAGGGATCCAGCTCCTTCAGCATCCCCTTGATACTGTTTTCAACCAGTTTTTCCGGGTTTGTTTCATCCACATAAAACAGGTTTAATTCCCGGAAAAGGGAATAATAAATTTCCAGGCTTTTGACAAGCTTGAAATCATCGTTGGAGGAAGAAATAAAAAACAGTGAACTGACTGTAATTAATGCTATTCCTGCGATAACCATTACTTTCCTGTTCATTCTCTTTCTGCTCATATTCCAGGGATTCATTAAATGAGGGACAAATATACTAGATATTAACGGATAAAAGGATCAAAAGGTTTAAATCACAGGCTTTTTAACTTTTTTTTACATTTTCTGAAAGTCATGATAAATCACTTGAATTTTACAGGTCAATAATTTCAAACCGATGAACCAGGGTGTATCCGTTTTCGTCAACAAGTGTTAGCAGATAATTGCCTTTTTTGGGCGTAATCCCCAGTTTATGAATATACCTGGTGGTCCCTATGAATGTTTCGTTAAGATGCCAGTAGATCAGCGATGAGGGATGACGATGAGCAGCCTCAAGAATAATCTCGCCCATTGATCCATCCATTTCACGTGGTACATATATCCTGGCTGAATGCCGGGGATAGATCATCTCCATGAATTCGATGTCATCCATGGGTTTACAGTCGGGATGTATTTGTGGGAGGATGCGGTAATCGGGGTTTTTAGCCCGGTAATACCACTCTTGTGCCGGAGGCAAGACAAACCAGGATTCATGACTCATGCCTGAAATAGCTCGACAATCACTATTTACACGGTACATTCCATCTGGGGAAAGATGAATTATCCTGTGATAAGGACATGGCGCAGAAGCCCTTCCCCTGGCAGGCACGTATATGGTATCTATGGAGGGACAAAAAGGTCCGGGAAGATGTCCGCTTTTGTTGCAGATGGCAACCGGATAAAGCTCATTCACAGGGGACTGGAACCAGTTGCTTTGAGGAAGGGTATTAAAAATATCAAACAGAATTGGGGCAGCAACAGCTATTCCGGTCAAACCGGGCCGGCCTTCACCATCGGCATTCCCAACCCAGACCCCAATGGTAAAGGCAGGCGAAGTTCCAATGGCCCATCCATCACGAAAACCAAAACTGGTACCGGTCTTCCAGGCGATTTTACTGCTAGAAGAAAAGCTTTTCCAGCCAGCCTGTGAGTAAGGGCGGTTGACATCGAGCAGGGACTGGAAAGTCAACCATAAAGAAGCAGCACTGAATGAATGAATATTATTTGCTGAACCCTCATTTACCTGCTTAATTGGCTTATCATGATACGCGTAAACAGGTGGATGAATGTCATCGGAAAGATACTGCCCTGACTGGTTGTAACGATCAAGCACCCTGCCCATGGACGCATACACCCCGGTAATCTCCCATAAACTGCCTTCGGCACCCCCGAGGATCAATGATAGCCCATAATGGGATGCCGGGTATCTCAGGGTATGAATGCCCAGTTCCTCCAACTGGTAATAAAATCTTTCGAATCCATGGGTTTGAAGCATCCTGACGGCTGGAATATTAAGGGACCTGGCCAGTGCCCGGCGGGCAGGAACTGCGCCATCATAGGTCAATGTAAAGTTTTTAGGCGAGTAACCTGTATACTGTGTCGGGATGTCCGGGATCAGTGTGCCTGGCAGGATCTCTCCTTCTTCCAGCATCATGCAGTACAAAACAGGTTTAAGAATACTACCTGTACTGCGTGGAGCATTGATGATATCGACATCACCACCAAATTCCGGCCGGTACGGATTGTGGGTATTACCGACATAGGCCATAACTTCGCCGGTACGGGTATCAAGGACCAGGCAGCAGGCATTATGTATGTTGTTGTGTTTGAGCTGTTTGTGATGTTCTTCTATGATCAGGCTTACTCGCTGTTGCAGTGAAGCATCGAGACTTGAATGTACCCTTGAGCCACGGTATTGAGTATATACCCTGTCCATTAAATGAGGTGTATAGGAAGGAAGTGGGAATGGTTTGTCAGGCAATGCTTCAAGCTTTGCCAGTTCACAATCAAGTGAGTCAAGCAATCCTTTTCTCTCCAGTTTTTCCAGTAGCAAGTTTCGTTTTTGGATCAGCAATGAACGGTTTTTTCCGGGATGGATCAGTGAAGGGGCATTCGGTAATACGGCAAGTGTGGCAGTTTCAGCCCAGGAAAGCTGTTCGGGAGGGCGACCATAGTATCGCCATGAAGCAGCATCAATACCTACTACATTTCCACCGAAAGGTGCATGTGAGGCATAAAGACAGAGAATTTCCTCTTTTGAACCGGTCAATTCCAGCCGGGTAGCCATAACTATTTCTATGATCTTTTCAGGTATGGTGCGGGCCTTCCCCTTCCTGGCAAGGCGGATTACCTGCATGGTTAGTGTGCTGCCACCACTGACAATTTCACCCTTTTTAAGGTTATGCAGCAGGGCCCTGAGCAGGGAGAGAGGGTTGACACCGGGGTGATAATAAAAGAAACGGTCTTCATACAGGATGGCTGCTTTTTTATATTTCTCCGGAAGGGAATCCACAGGAGGAAACCTCCATTGTCCATCATCTGCAATTCGTGCCCCGAGCAGTTCCCCATATCTGTCGAGTAAAACAGTACTGTAAGGATCATCAAAGAGGGGGCGGGGAAGGCAAAGCCAGAATAATCCTGAAAGGATCAGGAAAAGAGACAGGGCCAGGGGCCAGTTGGATAATCTTAATTGTTCTCTCATATACGGGACCAGAAAGTATCATATATTCATTCATTCACCTCGGGTCACGTGGACCCACCTGCCTGCTGTGCTGGCATTAACACCTTTATCATACATGGCCTCACAATACACTGCTGGAAGATAATACTTCCCAAGATAGGCGGCATTCAACTGTATAACATAGGTATTGGTACCATTTCGTTTGAGATCAAAGTAAGTATATACGCGGTCATCACGGATGTCCTGGTAGGATGGCTGGTCCGCAGCATGGACAGACGTAAAGTCATCCATACGGGTATTGTGGATCTCCCATCCTGAGGGAAAGATCTGAGAGAGGGCCATGTCTTTATAAATATGAACTCCAAAGGGATTGGAAATGGTGACATGAGCCAGAAAATCAGTTCCCTGAATGAGTCGTGTAATATCGACTGGATTCCCTGCCATGTCAGTGTATATCACAGAAAGGTTAAGGTTGTGATGCACAGCGGTTTCTTTTCCTGCTTTTGGTATTCCTTCCATGGTAAGCCTGACAAATATCACACCCTCGCCCTTGTTATCTACTGTGATCTTCCCGCCAGAACTGGTTCCTGTGTCGAGATCCACCTGCACAACGGACAGTTTTGTATTTGCAGTTGTTTTCTTGCCGTCATCAAACTGGCAGGTAAATTTTAGTTCCCTTGAGCTGGCATCACTGCCGGCAAATTTTGACATGGCAAGGAGGCAATATGCCGTTGTCTGTGTGCTCATCCAGCGTCTGCTCCGCAATTCATCAGATATTTTCCGGGCAAGGAATATGCCCTCAGAACGTTTATCAAGCAGCGCAAATGTTTCCAGTATCATGGCCCAATCCCTTTCCCGTGAGCCATAGCTGTAGTTAAATCCTGAGTATTCTGGGATTTCAGGCATTCCCTGTGCAATCAGCATGTTGGCGGATGCTGACTGACCTGCCAGGGCATATGCTGCTGCCAGTCGCCACCGGGCCTGGATGGAAATGGTTTCCATTTCGCGAAGCCTGTTCATGGACCCAAGCTCAGGCTCTCCCGCAAGTGCCAGTGTATATAAACGATATGACTGCACCAGGTCATCCATCCTGTATTTGTCCCCTGACATTTTCCATCGTCTGGCCTCTTTGCGCTGGTATCTCACCCATGGTTTTTTGAAGTTTACAGGCAATCCATAGCCTTTGGATTCAGCTTCCAGGAGAAAATGTCCGGCGTAGGATGTTGACCAGGAATTTTCATCCCCTGAATTCGGCCAGTATGCGAAACCACCGGAAGGAAGCAGGAAGGACTGAATTCGCTTGATGGCGGCCTTTATATTGACTTCTGTTTTTGATCTGGCTGCATTGTTTAGTTCCGTTATATCCCCTAGGAAAAGTTGAGGAAATGCAGCAGAGGTTGTTTGTTCAATGCATCCGTGAGGATAAGCTAACAGGTATTTAAGCCTCCGTCCAAAATCAATGGGAGGAATGGAAGATACCTCCAGTGCGGCTGTATTGGTTCCCGGCATTCCGGGAAGGGTATAAGCCCGGTTGAGTGTTTGGCCGGGTTCAATTACCTCATCAATGAATTCCGTGATTGGAGGATTGGGGTTCCTTATATCCAGTTCTATATCATAAGAAGCAGTTTCAGAGCCACTTATTGCAATTACTTTTACTTTCCCTATACCCAATACATCTTTGACAATTAAACCAAATGTACATTGTTGATCACCCTTCTGGCTGAATGTGAGTTGTTGCTCATGATTATCCTGAAGGTTGAAAAACTCATTCGCCTCAAGCCTGACAGTAACCTCTTTGATATTTTCCTCCAGGGCAAAAACCGTAACCGGAAGCTTGACTTCCTCACCTGGACCAAGTACCCTGGGCAGGGTGGCGAGTACCATCAGGGGTTTTTTGACAGGAACAGTCTTCTCTGCAGCACCATATGCAAACTGGTTGCCGGCAATTACCATGGTTCTTACAGAACCTGTATAATTTGGGATACCTATCACATGTGATTGTTTTTCACCCTGCTTTAGTGAAAAAGGGCCGATGAATTTAACCATAGGTTTGAAACGGTTGGCGCGACTTTGTGACTCCTGTCCCGCATCTTCCTCAAAACCGCCCCCTATGGCAAACATCTGCTCTATTTTACCTCCATAGGCTCCTAGCACAGCATTATATATATCCCAGGTTTTTACACCCAGGGCCTCCCTGGCATAGAAATGATCCCATGGATGGGGCGTGGAAAATCGGGTCAGGTCCAGCAAGCCTTCATCAACAATGGCAAGGGTATAGCTACATGCTATTCCATTACTCTCACTGACTTGTATAATGACTTCTTCTTCAGGCCTTAAAACGTCTGACATCTCAATCACAGGATGCAGTCTGGTTGACGGATCTTCAACCAACATCGGGATCACCCCATACAAGCGAATGGGCAGGTCATTTTTTATTTGTGAATGTGGTTGTACAAGTGTTAAGTTTACATATATATTAGGAGCCATTTCAGGCGTTACTTTAAAGTTAAACATGGTTTCGGGTTCACTAACTTCCACCCAGTATGCATCAAGTACCCTTGTACCGTTTTCAATACTGACGAGTGCCCTGCCATGTCCGGATGAGGGGAAGGTAATACTGGCAAATTCACCCGCCTGGTAGGAGGTTTTGTCTGCACTGAAACTCAGCATAGCGGCTCCGCCCGGATGCTCTCTTTGCCCCCTGCCTGCCCAACCAGGCCAATCGATGTAAACGATCTTACCGCAAGCATGTCCACTCAAAGGATCTACCACCCTTAACAGATATCTTCCCCATTCAGGATAATCTATACGGAACTGAAAACTTCCTTCCCCGTTATGGGTATTGACACTGGTGTTATAAATAGGCTGATGTTCAGTATTACCAATATAGGAGGCAAGATTATCATGCCCTGCATCCCACCACCAACGCCAGTTAATCTTGTAAATACTTACATCAAGGTTCCTGCGTGAAACAGTATTGCCATCCGGATCAAGGGCGACCAGGTTTACTGTGTGTGAAGTATCGGTCAAAAGCATTCCCCGGGCTTTGTATCCAGGGGGTGTTTTAATACCTACGTAACTTTCATAAGGTGAATAGGGGATGGAAAAACGGTCAATACTGAAATCACCGCTCTCTTCGAACACCCTTGAAACAAACCCGGCCCGTAACATGCCCGGGGATGCATCTCCGGTTTGGAGGGATGTCATGAAAACGGCCTTGCCATTCTCATCTGTTTTTCCGTCAAACAAAATTTGTTCTTCAGCATAGAAGGTTTTCACAGGATCATCAAAATCAAAATCCTGGAAACGCTGGAATCTGGTTTTCATCTCTGTCAGAACTACCGAAACACGTGTTTTCAGGTTACGTGCAACAGCACCGTGCAGCCAGTTTGCCTCAAGCCTGCCCCTGATCTCAGGATCTGTTACAGATATGCGGTCTTTCCCAAAACTAAGATTGATTTTAAGCCGGTTGGGTTTTACGGTTTCAATCCTGAGCCATTTTGTAAAAACCAGGCCGCCGATCCTGATCCGGGCCATCCAGTTACCCGTGGGTGCATCCGGGTGTGTTGCCGTAGTGAAGGAATAGAATCCATGACTGATACTGTTCCGTATCATCCTGCTGACAACCTGTCCATGGGGATTTAACAGCTCAAGGGTTGCTGGATGATTATCAGGCAGCAAGTCCTGCCTGTCCTCAAGCATAAGGTTCAGGTAAAGGGTATCTCCCGGCCGCCAAACACCCCTTTCACCATAAATAAATACTTTAACACCCTTTTGAACAATGTTCCCTGAGACATCAAAACGACTGAGCGACAAGGAGGAACCATCGTCAAGCCGGAGGTAACCCCGTTGCTCGTTTTGCCGGGCAATCAGCAGAAAAGGTTTGTTTTCGAGATTGATTCTGGCCATGCCTTCATCGTCGGTCCTGGTACTTCCGATGACCTGCTGCTGGAAGCTTAATATATCTACCTCGACTCCGGAAAGAGGCAACGATGAGACAAGATCGGTTACAGCAACGGTCAGAGAATGGTCAGTGCCAGCCTTTGCAATGATCCCAAGATCAGAGGCAAGGATGTTACGGGCAACTGATCGGTGTTTCCCAAAATAGCTATCCGAGCAGGGATCTTCCCTTTCCTCCCAGTTATAATAGTAGTAGTCTCCTTCGTAATAATAATCTTCGTAAGAATCCCAGTAGCTTAGTTCTTTTTCCCACTGTTCATCATACTCATCTTCAAGCTCAAACAGATCAGATAATTCCGTGGATTGATCATCACAGGGATACAGTGAGTGTTGTTTCCTGAATCCTAGCTCAATCCGGTAAATGGCTCCTGGTTCAGCCTGGATTAGAGTTGAAAGATCCAGTGAAAACACATTCCAATTTCCAAAGTCCACTGTAGAACCAGTATTTAGATGAATGGTTTTCCTTAAGATCAACCTGCCAACACGCTTTAACTGGTAATCTCCATCAAGCTGATTGACCTGCAGGAACTGGCTGAGATTTTTTTCGTAAATACGGATAACACGTATTTCAATAGCTTTCAGGTTCACTGCCTCAAAAGGCATGATCAATCCGTCGGAAGATGGAAGAATCACACCCCTGCCCAGCAACCGCAGGGCTGGTTTGACCTCATCAAAGCTTACCTGGTATTCGTTACCGGCTGACAATTTATAATCCAGGATATTCCTGATCCCGGAAGAAACCATGACTTTTAAATTACCGATCTGCCGGACTGCCGGATATGCACGTATATCATTGTTCTCAACAATGAATGAAAGATCTGTTCCATTATCAAGGGTAATCAATCCATTCAGGTATTGTTTTTCCTGAAGGGGATCAGAGAATCTTAGAAGTATATATTGCTCAGGTTGCTGAACAACAGAAACTTCCATTAATGTAAATTCGCCAAGGGCAGGTAAGACGACCTCCATATCTCCTTTACGCTGAACGCCAATTGATTTTCCATTCCATGCTATGAGGACCTTCCCTGCCTTTTCCTTTCTTTGAACACTGTCAATCCTGAAACGGTGTTCCCTGCCATCCGGATCCGGATCCCACGATATGTTCAATGATTTTCCATCCTGTGATGCTGTCAGCAATTCCTTCAGACCGGTCTCCTCCAGGAAATCTGCCGTCTTTAGGGTTCCGGTATATTGTAGCCATTGAAGATTTCCGGGTTCATAGGTTTGCTGGGACTCAAGACTCACATCAAAATTTTGCACAATGGTCTGAAATTCAAATGAAAATGTTTTCAGATTACCCGGCACATCCATGATTTTTTCAAGCGCAAAATCCACCTTGTATGTAGTTCCGGATTTCATATCTTCATCCGGCCTGAATTCTATTGTTTGCTCATCAATCCAGTAAGCGGATCCTTTAAGGGAAGGAGATATTTCAAACAATCTACCATCAATGGGTTCGGACATGTCAACCTGGTCAGGGAATGCTTCAGTCAGCCGGATCCTGATCCCGTCCTGCCGGCTTAAATGACCAGCAGTAAATGCTGCTATGTATGAAGTAAATCCTGGATCAATGGTTGGAGGTTGAGGCGTTTGTTGCTGGCAGGAAAAAAGGCTGAACAGGATGGCAACAATTACCGTTCTGTAAAAAACAGTCATTAAAATGGATTTCATTCGGTTAAAATTTTATTAATCCCTTCAAGTAACCGGAAGTAATTAACGGAGACGGAATTCAATCGGAACGGTTACATGCACCGGACTGGGAATTCCGTCTACTTCCCCCGGTATCCATTTTGGAAAGAGATTTACCACCCTGAGCGCTTCTTCATTAAAATATTCCCTGTCGCCATTTACAATCTGAGGATCTTTCACATTGCCTTCTTCATCCACGGTAAATACTATGATCACGTATCCTTGATCTCCGCTTTTTTTGGCTTCAGGTGGATATTTTAATTCTAACTCTATGAATTTTCGAAGTCCTGTCCGCCCATCCCGAAATCGTGGCATCACTATATAGGGAAAATACTCTGTTGGATCACCATCCGGAGTGAAGCAAAATCCCTCTACCAGTTTATCGTCCTCATAGAGATCATTGCGTGTAAGCTGCCCGTTTTCATAATAGGTTCTGAAATTTCCACTTTTTTCACCCTTCACATAACGGGCTTCCTGTTTCAGGCTGCCATCCTCACGCCAGGTTTTGTAAGGACCATCCAGCAATCCATTTTTGTATTCCTGCACGTTCTTTAGTTTTCCGGACCTGTACCACTCCCTGAAAGACCCGTTAAGGGTATTCTCCCTGTAAAAACAATCCCTCTGTTGCTGGCCATTATCATGGTAGTAAATGAAATGACCGTCTTTGTTGTCTGGGCGGATGGAATTATAGGTACCTGTCATCTGGACCTGTCCGGAGAGATAATAATCCTTCACAAAAAAACGAAAACTTCCTGAGGAGGTATCGGTAGAGACAATACGGTAATAATTTGCATCCTGCTCTGAGCTTTGCTCCCAGTTTTGATTGAAATACATGGTATCAAGGATGATCTGTCCTTTACCGGCGGAGGGCAATGCAATCAATATTATAATGATCAGTCTGAGATACATAGCAGTATGATAACGGAATTTAGGATAGTTTGTTTACCAATTGCCGGAAAATCTCACGCATCCCCTTTTCCAGCTGGTCGTAAGGTATGAATTCGTCAGAAAGTAACAAAATGATCAGCTGGATTTTCTGTTGACGCTGATCCAGCGTTTCATAAAGCATATTCTTGTTCAGACGGTAAACCTCCCTGAGTCGCCTTTTCATCAGGTTCCTGTCCACCGCCCTCCTGAATTTACGCTTGGGAACACTAATGGCAGCCCTGACCGGATATTTCTGATGGGGATCTGGAGTAAAATCCCAATAAATTTTCAGGGGGAACCTGGATACCGCCTTGCCATGCTTCAGCAATTCCTGAATGGACAGGTTGCTTTTCAAACGCTCTTCCTTACCCAATGTAAATTCTCCGGACATAGTTACAGAGTGATCATATCAAAAATACCCTGAAAATCTGATAAGTTATAAAGGTTTATTTTTTGGCGTTCCGGTTGTATAATTTGATGAACTGTTCAAGTGCCATGGTCATGGAAGGGGCCTCCGGCAAAGGGGCTTTTACATCAAGTCTGAAACCGGCTTTTTCAACAGCACTGGCTGTAGTTGTACCGAAAGAAGCGATCTTGATACTGTCTTGCTGAAAATCAGGAAAGTTTTGTTTCAGTGATTTAATGCCTGAAGGACTGAAAAATACCAACATATCATAATTGATCAGGGAAAGATCAGAGAGATCACTGCATACTGTACGGTACAGTATGGCCTTTGAGTATTTGATCTTTTGTTCTTTAAGTGTTTTCGGTATCTCTTCCTTGTGGATATCCGAAAGGGGGACGAGGTAAGTTTCATCCCGATGCTTATTGATAAGGTCCATCAGATCGGAGAATCTACCGTTTCCAAAAAAGATCTTTCTTTTACGGTAAACTATATATTTCTGTAAATAATAAGCAGTTGACTCGGATATACAGAAATATTTCATGCTGTCAGGAACCGTCACACGCATTTCTTCGCAAATGCGAAAGAAATGATCGGCGGAAGTTTTACTGGTAAAAATCACAGCAGTATGTTCCAGTATATCAATTCGGTGTTGCCGGAATTCCTTAGCAGGAATCCCTTCAATATGAATAAAGGGCCTGAAATCAATAAGCAAATTATTTTTATCAGCTAATTCGAAATAGGGGGATTTGCCGTTTTCCGGTGCAGGCTGCGAAACAAGAATTTTCTTAATCTTCATGAAACTCACACTTTTTAACCTATCCTCTCAATACCGATAAAGAAAAAAACCTGTATAAGATCAGAAAGGGTAAAATTTCAAGGGTACAAAGATATAAAATCAAATAAAATAATAAAACATCTTTATTCATTAATATTCTCACGCCTTTAAATAACCTTAGAAAATAGGCAGAAAATACCAGTATAACTCCCAGGTAGACAAAGTATATCCTTAGATCTTCACGAATATAAGCCAGTCCAATGACAAGAATTATTAAATAGATCCCCAGGTTCTTGTATATCAGGAAAATCTGGTGCAGGTACTCCCTGAAGACATGATGGTTATCAAAAATATGGCCGGTGATATGCAGTACCACATGCCGGACGATCAACAGCAACATCAGGCATCCCGAATAACACAAATAGGATAATATGTCATTCAGCATAAAAGGTCGTAGGTTGTAGTATCCGATAATGAGATATACAAAGGCACCACCAATAAAAACGAAATTAATGTTCAGGGCAATGGCCACCCTTTTTGAAAAAATATTCTGATCTCGCAGAAGCTTTACAGAAAGCTGATAGTTGGAAACAGATTGCATCATCTGGTTCAGGAATTTATGATAGAACAGTTTCAGCCAGGCGAGTAATATGAGACTGCCAATAATGATTCCCAACAGCCAGTCCGGACGAAGATCATGTGACCGGGCCGGAGGCAAATCGGATGGAGACCTAAACTCCATAAGGGTTTCCTTTTTGGCTGGGAGGCTATCTGCCAGGTCCACCAATACTGGCTTCGAAGTATCTCTGGGACAAAAATAGCGGGTGCTGAAATGACTGATAGGGTGATCCTGAAAAGGAATAGAATCATCTGTCAGATAATAAGGTACCGCAGCTGTATCGAAACCCTCAGGTTCCGGGGGTTTAAGGGATTGGAGATACTTCATCCGGGCCTCTGCCCTGGCAATGGAATCCAGCATTTGCTCGCGTCTTTCGAGCATTTTAAAAATACTGTCAACTTCCGCCTCGTTAAATTTCCTGAACCGCGGGGTTGGATCCTGGACTATGATGGTGGCTTTAACAGTATCCTGGCTGGAGTAAAGCATGTGTAAAGATAACGAAGACTGAGAATATCAGAAATAAGAAACTTCCTGCAGTTTTCCTGTTTCCATGGAAAATATTTCAGAAAGGAGGTTATTGGCCAGCCTGCTGGCACCTATGCGGAATAATCCCGGATCCAGCCACTCATCTCCCAGCACTCCTTTTACAATGGATGCATATTCAAGGGCATGCTCTGTAGTACTTATCCCTCCTGCTGGTTTGATCCCGACCTTTCTGCCGGTTTGCTCCATAAAGGATTTGATGGCATGGCACATTACCAGGACTGCTTCAGGGGTGGCTGCAGGCTGGATCTTCCCGGTAGAGGTCTTGATGAAATCTGCCCCGGATTCCATACTGACCATAGATGCACGGTAAATGGCTGATGGATCAGGAAGTAACCCTGTTTCAAGGATTACTTTAAGTTTGGCATCGCCAACGGCCTTCTTAATTTGCCGGATCTCGGCCGAAACATAATCGAGCTCATTATTAAGGAATTTCCCGGCCGATATTACAATATCTATTTCATTGGCACCTGCTTCAACCGCCATCCTGCTTTCTATTTCCTTAACTTCAAGAAAGGTTTGGGAAGAAGGAAAACCTGCTGCCACAGAAGCAATGTTCACTTGTTTCACAACAAGGTTCTCATGTACAACCGGAACCAGTAAGGGGTATACACATATGGCTCCCACCAGGGGGTAACCAGGAAATTGACCAGGGAAATCATTCATTTTTTCACACATAATCTTTACCTTTGATGCGGTATCATCTGTATTCAGGGTGGTCAGGTCGACAAGGCTGAAAATAAGTTTAAGGGATACTGGATCTTTTTCAATCAGGGTCTGCGACCTGATATCATCAAGAGAGGGTTCATTTTGTGGCAGGTATTCGTAAGAACTCATAATGTTTGGTTTATATTTGTCTTGCCGAAAGCAAATGTAAGCTTTTTAAAAAACACAAGATTGTCCTCAGCCTTATGCTCAGTAAATTTCAGATGGTTTCATCCTTTCGTTTGCTTGTTCCACTCATTTTATTATTTGGCATAAAAGTATCAGGCCAGAAAAATATGCAGATATCTTATGCTGCCACCCCTCCACAGATTGATGGCCTTTTTTCTCCGGGTGAATGGGATGCACTTCAGCCTGCTTCCGGATTTATACAGATGGAACCTGACAAGGGACAGGATGCTACCGAAATCACACAGGTATATGCCAGTTTTGACAGCAGTAACATTTACGTGGCATTCTCATGTACCCAGGGAAGCAGCAATCCTATCATGGCTAATATACAGACAAGGGACCGGGTAACAGGCGGAGATGATGCTGTAATACTTATACTAGACACTTATGGTGACAAAAGAGTGCCTATGGATTTACAGTAAATCCCCTGGGCACACAGACCGATTATAAGATCACAGATGACGGGAGGAATATCAATCACGAATGGGATACAGAGTGGGAGGCTGTAGCAGGCCGGTCGGACGCCGGATGGGTTTGCGAGATGGCAATTCCCTTTGGGAGTATCAAGTACCGGGCTTCTGATGAAGTTTGGGGGATAAACTTCGGAAGGATACTGATCAGCAATCTGGAAACTTCCTGGTGGTCAGGGGAAGTGGTTGATAATTTCAGGATATCCCAGGGTGGTTCCCTGAGTGGTATGCAGGTTCCAGCCAAACCTAAGAGGCTGATGCTATTTCCCTATGTTTCGCTGAGGTATGAAAACAGCGATATCACCGGACAATACAATAAATTAAAACCTGATGCGGGAGGGGACATACTGGTGAACCTTTCCTCCAATTTCAGCCTGAATGCAACGATTAATCCGGACTTTGCTTCAGTGGAGGGAGACCTGGTAAAAATCGACCTGAGCGGCTGGGAAGTTAACTTCCCGGATAAAAGAATGTTTTTCCAGGAAGGGAACGAGATGTTTGCCATGCGGTACCGGCCATTTTATTCACGGAGGATTGGAGACATCAATTATGGCTTAAAGTTTACAGGTAAAGCGGGTGGATATGCCATGAATATCCTGAATGTTATGAGTACGGAAAATACGGAAAGGGGACTTCCTGCAGCCTTCTATACAGTTGCACGGGTCAAGAAAGATATTTTTAAGTCTTCTACCATTGGAGCGATCCTGGTGGACAAGTCTGATTTCGATACCACATATACTCGTTCATTCGGATTGGACTGGATCCTGAATCCGGGGGAGCGATGGAAGATCTCCGGGCAGTTACTGGGAAGCTATCCCGGAGACTTACTCAAGCATAGCGGGGGATTCCTCCGGGTAGCCCATGAATCTAATAAACATCATGTTCACCTGCGTTATACCCTGTTGGGGGAAAATCTTGCAGATAATATTAACCAGACCGGGTTCCTGAGGGATGATGACCGGCATGAGCTGGATGCCGACCTGAGTTATACCTTCTGGTTTAATGAATCTTTTATGCGATATATACGGATTTTCTTCGGGAACAAGGTTTTCTGGGGTATTGACGGCAAACTGAGGGGATATAATTTCAGGGATAACATCCGCTTTTACCTGGTCAATAATTTCAGTTACAGGTTCTACTTTGATTATAGTTACCAGATTCGAAGAAGCAGTGATGCCTCCGGCCAACCGACGGATCTTCATTTCTACAATTATTTTTTGGAAAATGAGCTGGGATATAATACTGATGCATCTTCCAATGCCTCACTTTCCTTTACAACGGGGAGGAACTTCAACAGAAATATGAAGATCCTGCGGGGGGGAGTGGCACTGCAAGCCCTGGACGGGCTGACGGTAAAATACAATATTTCATGGTTGGATTTTAAACCCGACACGCTCTCAATTCCGGGCATCCGGCTGGAGCACAGCACCCTGCTGAATATTTTAACCCTGGATTATTATTTCACAAATGATCTCTGGATAAGGGTCTTTGGCCAGCATAATTCATATGACAAACGGGTTTACCTTTACGGGCAATTCGGATGGCGGTTCAAGCCACCGTTTGGCGCCCTGTACCTGATATATGCCGGGGATAATTATTTTAATCATTTTGAGAAACGGTATTATGATCACCGGACAATTTTCCTGAAATTAACCTATCCCATAGGATTTTAGATATGAAACACTGCTGCCAGGGGAAAATATGTTACCATCTGGAAAAGGCAACCCGACGGATCATGGAAGTATGTACTCGATGGGGGGAATGAAGGTTTGTAAGATCATTATTCCCGGTTTTTGGTGTCAATGATAATTGTAACGGGACCATCATTCAGCATATCAACCTGCATATACGCGCCAAACTCTCCCGACTTTACTTCACAGCCGGTATCATGTGACAATTGGTTTATGAATTGTTCATACAATGGTATGGCAGTTTCAGGCCTGGCTGCACGCACATAGGATGGCCTGTTTCCTTTCCTGGTACTTGCATGCAGGGTGAACTGGCTGATCACCAGGGCTTCGCCCTCAACCTCGGTGAGGGACAGATTCATGATCCCTTTCTGGTCCCGGAAAATCCTCAGCCTGGAAATCTTTCCACTGAGCCACTCCAGGTCTTCTTTGCTGTCTGCTTCCTCAATGCCAAGAAGGATGAGCAAACCATTTTCTATACGGGCGTTCTCCTGTCTGTCAATACTGACAGAAGCATAGCTGACCCGTTGAATGACAGCCCTCATACAGCTTTATTTGAAAACCGAGTCATCAATTCCGGCGTTGAGCTTAACACTCTCAACTGTTCCGGAGATTTGCTGGGGACCGATAATCAGGTCTAATTTATGGGGAAATAAAATACCATCCACCTCCTTGTAATCAGATAAATTTGTTGTCTGGATCATGCTGCCGTCAGGAGTTTCCTTTACTTTATCCTCTCTTAATTTCAGCCAGGATTCAGTATCGTAATAATCATAACCTGTTCCGCTGCCCGGATGAAAAACCTCAATCATATAGGTATCTTTTCCGTCAACTATCTCAATGCTTTTTAAATGGAGTGTATAACCAAGTTCATCGTATTTCAACTCGGGCATAAATTGGGATTGTGCCTGAAGATTTTCCAGTTGTTTTCCTTCCAGTACCTGCTCGCCCTGCATGCCGCTGTTCTTGCCAACTGTTCCGTCAAACCTGGTGTCTGACAGGACATTGCCCCCCATGCCCATGCTCATGCTCATTCTGAATTTGTCAGGTGCTTTCTGGTACATTATTGCATCAATGGACATCCCCTGCATATTCATTTTCATATTGATCTCCACATCTTCAAGGGCTTCGAGTTTCTCTCTGCCACCGATGGCATCAAGGTAATTTTCAACAATCGTTTCAACGGTTAATCCAGGGGGCAATGCTTTTTTCAGACTGGCAGGATCTAGATAATTTCCTTCTACGTCATAATAATTGACGGTTTGATCGGGACTGAGTGCTAGCAGGTTTTCTGCAATATCATCGGCCTTACCGACAACGAAAACATGGCAGTTTTCAGGCTTGATATATTTACGGGCCATCTCACTGATATCCTCAGGTGTGACTGCGGCAAGGGATTTGAGATAATTGCCATAATAATCTGCCGGGAGCCCATACCTGGCAATATTCAGGGCAAACCTTGCAACCGTGGATGGTTGTTCGAGTGCCAGGGCAAAAGTTCCTGTCAGATAATTTTTAACCTTTTCAAGTTCTTCAATGGGCACGGATTCAGTTCGGATCCGTTCCATTTCGTAGAGGATCTGGGTTACGGCACTATCCGTTACTTCATTCCTGACATCTGCCCCAGCATTAAAACTGCCGATGTATTTATCCTGGCCAAGTGAAGAATAAGCTCCATAAGTATAGCCATGATCTTCCCGCAGATTCTGAAATAACCTGTTATTGCTTCCCCCGAGCAGGACATTCATGACACGGGCCTTGATATAATCATCCGTTCCCAGGGTGTATTTTACAGGATATCCAACAGCGATAACAGATTGCACGGCGACCGGCCTATCCACGATGGAAACCTGCCGGGATGCTGGTGCTTCTGGTGTGGGATACTGTTTTGAAGAAACTTCTCCCGGCGCCCATCCGGCGAAATATTTTTTAGTCAGTTTTTTTGCTTCCTTTAGATTCAAATCACCAACTATTGCCAGGTAGGCAATATTGGGTTTGAAATATGTACCATAATAATCCTCACACATTTTCACGGTGACCGAATTTACTGTGGCTTCCGTAGTGACTTCTCCATAGGGATGATCCTTCCCGTAAAAAAGTGCATCTGATACTGTCTCCGAGATGGCAGAAGGATCATTTTTATTGTAGGCAAGTGCGGAGATGGTTTGTTTTTTCACCTTATCAAGTTCGTACTGGTTAAAAACAGGATTTAAAAGGATGTCAGACATGATCTCCAGAAGCTTTGCATTATGTTTTTTCAATGCTGAGCCAGAAAGTGAGCTGGAGGAAGTGTTCACACTTGCGCCTATAAAATCAATTTCTTCATCAATCTGATCCTTGGAACGGGTAGTTGTTGCTGTTCCAAGTAATTGTCCGGCAATGCTCGTGTATCCCAGGCTGTCCCCTTCGGAGAAAGGTTTGATATCAAGGAGCAGGGAATAAGAGACTCGGGGGATCTTATGGTTCTCAACCAGGAATACCTTCAGGCCGTTTTTCAACTCGAAAGTTTTATAATCACTTATGCGTATCTCGGGGGCCGGACCGGGTTCCGGAGCCCGGGTACGGTTGATCTGGGACTTCAGAACATTTGGGAATAGCAGGAGAACGAGGACTGTGTATGCTAGATATTTCATGATAAATTTATGCTTATGGTTTATTGTTCTTTCGGTAAATAATAAAGGACCACCCTGTTTTCTGGCACCAGGTACTTTCTGGCTACATCAATAATATTTTCAGGGGTGACAGCCAGGTATTTTTCAATCTCCGTATTGATCAGGTTGGCATCCCCGAAAAAGGTATAATAATTGGCCAGGCTTTCAGAAATACCTGCCATGGTAGTGTTGCGGCTGATGAAATCATTCTCAGTCTGGTTCTGCAGTTTCTGGAATTCCCGCTCCGTCAGGCCTGATTCAATTATCTTGGTAATCTCCTCTTCAACTGCAGCCTCCAGGTCTTCCAGTTTCACTTCAGTATTGGCTATTCCATAGATTATAAAAACGCCTGCATCTTCAAGTGCCAGTGGTATGGCACCTGATTCAAGTGCCAGTTGTTTATTATCCACCAGGGCCTTGTATAAACGTGAGCTTTGACCACCGGACAATAAGGTCTGAAGCATTTCAAGTGCATATGAATCGGGATCTCCCATGGCTGGCATCCTGTATGCTGTAAACAGCGCCGGCAGCTGGATGTTATCATATATGGTTTTTCTTGTTTCTTCTGTATGAGGTGGTTCTATAATATCCGGCCGGTAGATTTTATGACTTCCCTTTGGAATGTCACCAAAATAATCCTCGACAAGCTTTCTTGTGTCATCATACTCTATATCACCTGAGATTACCAGCACCCCGTTTTCGGGGACATAAAAATGATTGTGGAATTCAATAAACTCGTGCAGTTTTGCCTGGTCTATGTACTGGATATCGCCTATTGGAACCCAACGATAGGGATGCACCTTAAATGCATTAGTAAATACTTCTTCAAGCAGTGATCCGTATGGCTGGTTATCGAAACGTTGCCGACGTTCTTCTTTGATCACATTCCGTTGGGTTTCTACTCCCACACTATCTATTCTAAGTTGCAGCAACCTGTCAGATTCAAGCCAGAGTCCCAATTCAAGCTGGTTTGATGGAAGGATCTCATAATAAAGGGTCTGATCGAAAGAAGTTCCGGCATTATGGACCCCGCCCGCATTGGTTACATATTCTACAAAATCACCTCTTTCCACATGTTTGGACCCCTCGAACATGAGGTGTTCGAAAAAGTGGGCAAACCCGGTCCGGTCCGATTGCTCATTTTTTGAACCTACATGATAGGTGATGTTTATGGCAGCAATGGGGGTCGAATGATCCTGGTGTAAAATAACATGCAAACCGTTATCCAGGGTGAACTCCTGAAATTCGATCCGGTTAAGCTGAGCATCCGCAATGGTAAAACAGGTAATCAGGGCAAAAAAGCCCAGAAGAATTCTTTTATTTTTCATAAGAGTATGTTTCTGATTGAATATCAAAAATAACTGAAAATAATTATCAGTGGTTCACCATGCGGGAGAAAACATAGCAGATCCATGAAAATATTCAGGGAATACGGATATAGTAAGATTATTTTGGGCTTATGAACTTTAAAATACTCTGAAACAACAATTCCTTGTTCAGGGGTTTACTGAGAAAATCATTACAACCCGCTTCGAGGCATTTTTTTCTGTCCTCCTGCATGGCATATGCAGTCTGTGCAATGATTGGGATTTTTTTTGAGGACTTTCGAATTTCCCTTGTTGCATCGTATCCATTCATGCCGGGAATCCTGATGTCCATTAAAATGACATCAACATCCTTGTTGTCATGATAAAGTTTCACAGCATCATCCCCTGTTCCTGCATGGAGGATACGGATGCCGGAAGGCCTGAGGAATTCTTTAAGCATAAATAAGTTAAGGGGCTCATCCTCAACTATCAGAATGGTATTCTTTTTCCAGCTGCCTGTGGGTATTTTGATAATTTGTTTTGTTTTCGGTATTATGTCCGGCTTAACCGGGATTGTTATATATGGGAGGGAAAGGTAAAAGCTGGTCCCAACCTTCTCATTCGATTCAAGCCAGAGTTCCCCGCCCATTAAATGTGCCAGGTTCCTGGAGATGGCAAGTCCCAGGCCTGTCCCACCGTACAACCTGTTATAAGTTTCGTTGATCTGCCGAAACCTTTCAAAAACAGATAAATGTTTTTCTACGGGGATCCCTATGCCAGAGTCTTTCACATAAAAAGTCAGATATTTGTCTTCATTTATTTCAAAACCAAACCGGATAAATCCTTTTTCTGTAAATTTTATGGCATTATCAAGCAGGTTTGAAAGTATCTGTCTTAATCGGTTGGGGTCAGTTACCAGGTCAACCTGTTCATCAGGCACAAAATACTGAAATTCCAGGTGCTCCTTTTCCTTGATCTGCAATATTTCAAGGAATTGCTGGTACAACTCTGCCATGATGGAATTGGCACGACAAGGAACAGTTTCTATGGTCATATGCCCTGATTCGATCTTGGCAAGATCGATGATGTCATCAATCAGGTTCAGCAGTGTCTTCCCGTTATTGGCAATTATGTTTATAAATTCATTACGTTTTTCCGGAGTCAGGGATTTTTCCTTTAAAAGTTGGGAGAATCCTATGATCCCGTTCATGGGTGTACGGATCTCATGTGACATATTCGCCAGGAATGCAGATTTTAACCTGTCTGATTCTTCTGCTTTTTCCTTGGCTTTGATCAATTCAAGTTCAGCTTTTTTGCGAATAGTAATATCCCTGAACTGGCCTTCAAAGGAGCTGGATTTCGTCCGGCTGTCTGTTATAATTCCACCGACAGCATGCATATACATCTTTTTTCCATTCGCATTGATTATCCTCATTTCCACATCGAATGGCACCCCCTTCTCCATGGTTAGATTGAGGGCTGACAAAAACTCGTCTTTATCTTCAGGGTGGATCAGCGACAAAAAAGTGGATTCGGCAAGGACCAGTTCACCCGGATCATAGCCAAAAAGGCGGTATGCCTGGTCAGACCATTCCAGTTCTTTGGTCTTCTGGTTATATGACCAGCTACCTGAAAGTGAAATCTCCTGTGCCTTGTTTAATTTTTTCTGGGATTGTATTAAATCCGTTGTAGCCTCCTTTAATTCCAGTATGTGTTTCTTCAACACCAGGTTTTTTTCCTGGATTTCTTCTGATTGTTTCTGTATCTTTTGTTCGGCATTCTTACGTTCAGTGATATCTTCATAGGTCCCCAGGATACCGATCACTTCTCCCTCTGTATTCAGCATGGGTAATTTGTTCGTTTCAACCCACATAACCTTACCACCAGGAACTGTTATTGTTTCCCGGTATCTGAGTTTGGGTTTTTTTGATTTCAAAACCTGTTTATCATCCTTTATGTAAAGTTTTGCTGATTCCTTCCATGAAAGTTCGAAATCGGTCTTACCAACGATTTCTGAAGGATCCTTAATACCGGAATCCCGGGCAAACAACTGGTTGCACCCCAGGTATTTAAATTCAATATCCTTCCAGAAGATGCGTTGGGGGATATGATCCAGGATCATCTGGAACATTTTCCCGGGGATCATGGTATTATGCTTGAAAGCATCTATCAGGTAACCCAGGTTATCAAGTGAACCAGTATACTTTAACAAACTGATCTGTTCTTCCAGTTTCTGTATCTTTTCAAGAAGTTCCTTTTTTGATGGATTAAGACTCATTACCTGGTTTATAAATGATTCCTCTTATTTGGTACGGCAATTTTCATGAAATTCAAACTCGACTGCTTTCGGATTCTCAATGGTTTTAAAAAACTGATCAATGTATTTCAGGGTTTTTTTCAATTCCTTTTCGGTCATAAAAGGCACACTGTTGCAGGTCTGGTAAATCTCATCCCTGCGTTGTCTAAATTCATCCAGTGCCGGCTGTAGTTCTGCATCCGGTTTGCAAAAACCTCGGTACAACCTGGTACTTACTGATTCGATAGGCAGGAATTCAGCCGGTACCGCATAGGGCGCGTTGATAATTCCGGACCAGTCAAAGTCATACGGAACTACTATAGGCAGGGGCATTGGATCTTCCTTTAATAGTACTACATTGTGCAATGCCCATACCGACCAGTCAGTGTTCCCGATCATATATTGAAAAACAGTCATCACCGTGGTATTCTGCCTGTTGGTCTGTTCCTGCTGGACACGTTCAGCTTTTAAAATCTCACAACCATTCCTACGTGCCATATGCTGATTTGGTTCTATCAGAAATGCCATTTTTTCAAGTGTATCAATCTTTCCCCTGGTATCGGCATAGGTAAGGTGTACCAGTCTGACACGGAAACTTTGTTCTGTAAAAAGATTGTACAATTTATAGGATAAATATTCTTTAAGTAGATTTTGCTCGTATAGATCTTTTCTTGTCCGGCAATGTGTTACAAGCTTGATTTTATCCTGCCCGGCGAAAATGGTGTTTATTACAGTAGTGCTGGAAAAATTCAAGCGCAGGGGAGGAAAATCACAATTGACCGGATCTTTCCTGAAATGTCCACGCACCCTGACCTTTATTGGCAGAGTAATTTCATTCCCTTCATGATCGGTATAACTGATTTCTGCAGGATGGCTCTCTTCTTCTTCCCTGTCGCGACAAACTGTCTTAATGTCCATACTGAGGGTAAGGAACAGTGTTTCATCTGACTGGAATAAAGGCATTGGCGGTTCACCCGTATAGGATGAGACATCCTGAGCATGAAGCCGGGAGAAGGAATTGATCGGGCATATCAAAACCAGGAGTAATAGAAATGCCACGTAATTTTTATTGATTGATCTCATCATTTATAATTTTTATGAGTATCCGCTTGCATACCTAAAATTCATTTTTATAGCTTGCACAAGCAATTAGTAACCTATCGAACAGTTTATCACCGAAATATCGCCTATTATATTTATAGCAAAACTCATTGAG
>SDBT01001493.1_pt1 | contig 41340 bp, 99 predicted proteins | sample 2277101 | NCBI WGS metagenome assembly SDBT01 (sample SAMN10404973, study PRJNA504765) | marine sediment metagenome | isolation source: marine sediment core GS10_PC15, 103 cmbsf | place: Arctic Ocean: Southern Knipovich Ridge | collected 2010 | reverse complement strand
GGGGGTTTCCTGACACCATGCCAAGTAAATCAGGAATTAGAAAAAATAAATCCGGCATGGGTATACATGACACGGAGAAAAACACGTTTGGGAAAGGTGATGTTTTCGGCGGGTTTGATGATTCAGGGTCAGCCTCAAGATTTTTTTACTGTGCCAAGGCTAGTAAGAAGGAAAGAAATGCGGGACTGGAGGGTGTAAGTAAAAAAGAATCTGGATTTAAGAATTCATCTGGAAGAGGTTTATCAAGAAGTAACCAGTATAAAAAATTACTTAATGAAAATACACATCCAACAGTTAAGCCTTTAGCTCTTATGGAATATCTTTGTAAAATTACCCGTCCGCCGCATAATGGAATTGTATTAGATCCTTTTATGGGAAGTGGAACAACTGGAATAGCATGTAAAAAAATTGGCCGACAGTTTATCGGAATAGAAAAAGATAAGGAATACTTTAGAATTGCAAGACAACGTATAAAAAAATTCAGGAGGAAAAATGTCACACGATAAAGATAAATCAGATGATGAATTAGCCGAAGAATATTTAGGTATAGATGGTCAGGTAAAAACTCTGGATGTACAGAAGAAAGGATTGAAAGCCGAGTTATTTAATAGACTTGACGATCATGGAAACCCACATGGAAAAGATCAGAAACATTTAAAAATTGATACTGAAAATTATCGGATAATAAAACAGGCACGATCAACTAAAACAGTTCACCAAGATGTAGCATTGGAATTATTTGATGAAAAAGGAATAGATGATTTTGAGGTTGATTCTATAATAACAGTCAAGTCAGGAGTTGATGTAACAAAAATTCCTTCAAAACTTATAAAGGAAATAAATAAATTTTTCAGTATTGAAAATCGCAGGACAGTTAGTAAGCAATCACTGGAACATCAATTCAATAAGGGTAAAATTGACCATAAAGAATATAAAGCATGTATAAGTGAAGCGATTTCTCATTCCCTTAAAATTGATAAGGTTTAATTCTTTTAACTGATGAAGGGAGGAGATATTTCAAATGTGCCAGCCCCGTTAATTTATTTTGACGGGGCAACATTTATCCGCAAAAGAAAGATTTTAGGATATAAATCTGATTCTACTTATTGTAGTTTGATGGAAGATTTTTATAAAAATCATACTGTGTATATCTGGTTTGATCCTGAATGGATAAAAGGAATAATAGATAGAAGATCCCCGGTATTAGGTGCGTTTATGTATAACGATGTTTTATATGAACCTATTAGTCGATTAATGTGGCGATTACAGAAAAAGAAAGGAAGATTAATTACAGGTAGAAGTAAAATTTTGAAAGCGTATCCGAATACAACAGTTTCTATTTCTTTACCTTTTGACCAAGTAATAAGAATAGCATAGCGGAGCGGAGAGAAAAATGGCGTACGAGATGGAGTTGATTTCAAAACTAGTGGGAGAAGATGATCCAAAAGTTTTGGATAAACATTTTAGAAAAATAGTTGAGTCTGGTATTACTCAGAAATCTCTTATGGTAAAGAAGAAAGAATACAGAACACTTGTGGAATTCTACAGGGCACATAAGAAAACACCGGGAATAAAAACTTGGAAAAAAATGTTTCCAGAAGCCACTCTTATAAAATCACCTGAGCCAATAGGTTTTTATTTGAATGAAATTGTAAATGGGTATGCTTATAATTCTATAGTTAAAGTCAATGATGAATTTCGTAAAATGATGGAGGAAGGAAAACCGTTTGAGGCTGGAAGTTTTATGGTTTCTGAAATACGAAAGATTTTGACTACTAGTAATATTTCATCAGATATTGATCTTACTAAATCAATAAAACGAAGATTAAGTATTTATGATAGAAGAAGAAAATATGGGATAGTAAATGGAATTCCTTCTGGTTGGCCTCAATTGGATAATGAAACTACAGGTTGGCAGAGGGGAGAGTTTAATATTCTAGTTGGAAGAATGGGAAGTTTTAAAACGTGGATAATGATTGCATGGTGTTATAATGCTTGGAAAGAAGGGGCCTCACCTATTTTCTTTTCAAAAGAAATGGACTGGCAACAGATAGCTCGAAGATTTGATACTTATGCAACTAGGGTAGCTTTTCGAGAAATAAAAGCCGGATCACTTAGTAATAAAGATTTCAAAAGATTCAAAAAGAAAGTAAAGAATATTTTCAAAGGAAAACACCCTCTTACTATTATTGGAACGTCTGGGGTAAAAAGGTATGATCCAGAATTCGTTAGATCAAAAATAGATGAGTATAAACCGGATGTTGCTTTTGTAGATGGATTATATTTAATGAATCCACAAAGGGATAGAAAATACAATGCGGATTATGAGAGACATATTGAAATTTCTAGGGGTATGAAAATGGTTGCAATAGATTCTTCTGTGCCGGTTATAGGAAGCACTCAAGCGGGTAGAGATGCGGCTAGTCGTAAGAAGCAGGAAGTAGGACTTCATCAAATTGCATATTCTGACACGTACGGACAAGATGCGGATAATGTTATCGCTATTAATAGGAAATTTGACTCAGTAAAAGACAGGTGGTCGAATAAAATTATTGTAGAATTATTGAAAATTCGGGAAGGTGAAAATATAAAAATTCCTATAAATGTGGATTTATCTTCTATGGAATTTACTGAATCTCAAATATCTCTGGGAAAAAAACCAGACAATATGGCTTTACTCGATGAAGAAGATGATGAAGAAGAAATTATGGTTTAATGTATAATCCTGATTTATTAATTAAATTGTTTGATCTTAAAAACACGAAAAAAGTTCCTGATGAAATAAGATCTAGTTGTCCGTTTGCAAAACAATTACATGACAGCGGAAAAGATAGCCACCCTTCTTTTGGAATAAATTTAGATACTGGTAAATGGCATTGTTTTGTATGTGCAGATAGAGGAACGAAAGGTTTCAATATAATAATGTTGGCAGAGCGTTTGAAAGTCAAATTACCGGATGAATTAATATTAGCAACTAAGCCCACATTAAATAGAATTAGAAAAAATGGTAGTCCGAAAATACCACAGCATCTTATTTCTTTATTAACTGCGAATCCTATTTTCGCATGGAAATATTTGAAAAAACGTGGAATAAGCAAAGAGGCTGTAAAAAATTCTAGGGTAGGAAGACACAAGGCTTTAGGAACTTTGTATTTTCCTGATATAGATTATAAAGGAATTCTTCGAGGTTGGGTGGAAAGAAATGAAAAATGGAATTATCGTTATAAAGTAGGGGAAGGATGTAATAGAAGATATCTTTTATTTGGTTTAAGAAAACCGATGAAAACATGTTATTTAGTTGAAGGGCCAACAGATAAATTAAAGTTAGATACTTTTGGATATTCTTCTGTAGCTACTTGCGGTAATATGATTTTTCCTGAACAGGCTGAAAGAATTCTTTCATTAGTTAAACAACTTATAATAATTCCGGATAGAGATACGGGAGCTCAAAGATGGATTAAAGATGCAATTAAATTATTCAAAGGAAAAATAAAAATGTGGGGAATTGAAATAAGTAAAGGAAAGGATGTTGGGGATTCAAAATACAAAAAGAAACATTGGTTAAAGGACCTAAAACAGCATGAATTTATATATTAATTTACTTGACAAAAACAGATCATGTTATAAACTTAGCTTAAATTTAATGGAGGAAATATGTCAGGTCAATTACGTCTTGTAATTAAAGATAAACAATTCTTTTTACGTGATAAAAGGTTTAGATTATTTGTTAAGAATCTTAAAGAAATTAGAGTTCGAAGTGGTGTAACATTAGATAAAATTAATATTAATTTGAAATTAAGTTTTCTTAGAGTAAGTAGTTTATTATCAGGTTATCTTCAAAAGTCTTCAACTAATCTTCTAACACCTGCTAATTTATATGCGGCAAATAGAATAGCAAATAAATTAAATAGTCCAGTTTTTATGTTTTCCAAAGAAACAATGTGGGAGTTTAGAATACCTAGAATGAAAAGAATTGTAAATAATAATGGGTTCTTTAAATCTTCACAAGAAGTAATAATACAACGACAGAAAATAAATGAAGAATATAAGACTATGATTAAAAAATTACGTATTTATATGATAAGCAATAATTATACACAAACAACAATAGGAGAAAAATTTGGGGTAACTAGACAAAGAATAGAACAACAAATGAATATGGGTTTTAAAGAAGGACGTTATAGAGCTAAGTTAAATTTTATATCTAGTTTAAAGTCTATAAATGTACATAAAATAAAGGTGTCTATTGAATAAATTATCTGATTTCAAAAAAGCAGGGATAGTTTCAATAGACTTTGAAACAATAGAAGAGGGTGGAGAATTTAGAAAGAAAATAGATTTGATTGGGTTAGCATGTAGAAAAGGAAAAAAAATAATATCAGAATCATTCGAAGCAAATAAATTACCTCAGATTGTTAAATTATTAAAAAATAAAAAGATTATTTCTTACAATGCCAAATTTGAATTGGAAGTTCTTAAAAATAATGGGATAGAAATTAATGATTTTAATTTTGAAGATTCGATGATACAAGCCCATCTTCTTGATGAAAATTCACCGAAGGATTTGAAAACTCGAAGGGTCACGGTATTGGGAAAAGAAGAAAGGGCAAAATGGAAAGACGTAGATAAGGCCAATAGGAAAGAATATAAAAAGTATAATTGTGAAGATGCCGAAGATGCCTTTGAATTATTTGAAGTTCAAAAAAGTTTAATCGAGAAAGAAGGATTACAAGTTGCATATGAATTAGAAAAGGCAGTAGTACTTCCGATAGTTGAAATGGAAACTACTGGTTGTTTGATTGATAAAAAAATGATGAAGAAACAGGAAAAAATGCTTGATATATTTATTAAAAAAATCCAGATAAAAATTGATAAAGTAGCAGGTAAACCTGTTAATTTGAATTCTTCAAAACAATTGCAGGAATTATTTTATGATATTTTGAAAATACTTCCAAGAGAAGAGTGGAGAACAAAGACTGGATTTTCTACCGGGGCAAAAGTAATAGAATCTCTGCTACTTTACTATAATAATAGACCTAATAAGAAACATATTCTTAGGGTAGTAGAATATATTCAATCCTCCCGAAAATTTAATAAAATACGTTCTTCGTTTGTAGGTGAGGCAATGTTAAAACGATTGCAGGGTGGAAGGCTTTTTGGAAATTTTAATGCTATGGGCACGGCTACTGGAAGATTTTCATGTAGTAATCCTAATTTGCAACAAATTCCAGCTAAAGAATTTGTTGACGGAGATTTAGATACTCATATTAGAAGTCTTTTTATTGCACCAAAAGGTCAAGTAATGATAACGGCAGATTATTCTCAGATTGAATTGTTATTAATGGCAGAATTTTCAAGAGATCCTAAAATGATGCAGGCATTTCAGGAAGGGTTGGATCTACATCAACAGACTGCGGATTTAATTGGATGTTCTCGTATAGAAGGGAAAACTTTGAATTTTTCTGTCGGATACGGCATAGGCCCAAAAGGATTTTCAGGTAGAACAGGAATTAGTATGGAAAAAGCCAAACAACATATAGATAATTTTTTTACAACTTATTCAGGGCTTAATTATAAAATTAAAGAGATAACACAAAGATTGCATCAGCAAGGATTTATTAGAACAATGTCAGGTAGAAAAAGAAGGTTTTATTCTATGCTGACTTCAGGAGAATTTGGTCAAATTAAAATGGCGGAACGTGCAGCATTTAATTTTTTTATCCAAGGATCCGCAGCAGATTTAATGAAATTAGCTTTAGTGAAAATATACCGGCAGTTGGATCATAAACAAGCTAATATTATAATGACAGTTCATGATGAACTTAGTTTATATGCTGATAAAGATTATATGGAAGAAGCCTACCATATTGTCAAATATGAAATGGAAACAACTATTCGTACAATTCTTCCATTAAAAGCCAGTGTTATGATTGGAAAAAAATGGAGTGAAAATAAATAATGGCAAGACCTATAAGAAGTAATACAGCAGACAGATTAAAAGGAACTGATTTTAAGGGTAAAACTATTCGGACAGTTCACAAAGGTCCTACTGCGGGAAAAAGAATTATTGTTGCTACGGATGGGACACGGACAACAGTTAATAAAAGAACAGCTCAAGCACTTTTTGAAGTGCAACTTGATAACGAATATAAAAAAATTGCAAATGATAAACTTGTAATACATAAAAATGGAACAGCCTCTACAAGATTAGGCGGTCCTTTGGAAGGTGAAACAAAAACTTATTCGTCTAAATCAAATGCTAAAAGAGCTATTAATAATTATTATCATGAAGATTTAGAAAAGTATAAAAAGGGAATAAAAGCCCGTAGTTGTAGACGAAGAGAAAAACCAAAAGATGAGTAGGAATTATATTAGATTCAACCCACCGTGTTTTGTGGGCAAAAAATTAAAAGTAAGGAGGGGTTTATGCCCCGAAAGAATAAATCAAAAAAGAAAAAAGCTGTAAAAAAATCTTCAAATAAATTTGTAGCAAAAGAGAGTAAAAAAATTAAAAATAAAAAAGAAAAGAAACTTAAAAAATCTGCTAAAAAAGACAAGTTTGAAAAAGGATCTAAGAAGAAAAAGAAAGGTTCTATTTTCAATCAATTTTCGGTTGATGAAAGAATGAAAGATACTGGAGGAAATTATTTAGGGTATTTGAGTATTGCTGATGGAGAATCGGCAGTAGTTAGATTCATTGATAATGAACCTATTACTTTCTTTCAGCACAGAGTTTTAGATAAAATGCTTAAAGATGGCGCAGGAGGTTATAGAAACCTAACTTGTGTCCGGGAAGGTTGTCCTATCTGTAAGCTTGGAAATAAAGATTCTAAACCCCATTGGGTAGGCGCATTAAGGCTAATTCATATAGATGATGAAAGTGGCCCTACGTTAAAAATATTCTTAAAGGGGAAAAAAGCTTTAGCTGTTTTGGATTCCAGACGAAAAAAACTAGAAAAGAAAGGACTAGAAATTACTGATTGTGATTGTGAAATCGAAAGGACAGGGAAAGCTTTTGATACTCTTTACAGTTTCGATTTTGAAAAACCTAGTAAACCTCCAAAAGAGTATTCTCAGCCAGAGAACGGGTCTACTGATCTGGAAGAAATCTTTGAAGAGGACTTAGAGACTTTACAAAGAATTGCAGGTGGTCCAACTTCTGATGAAGAAAATGATTCAGATGAAGATGATTCTGACGAAGACGATGATTCGGACGATGATGATTCAGATGATGAAGACGATGATGAAGATGATGAAGATGATGAAGATGATGAAGATGATGAAGACGAAAAGCCGAAAAAGAAAAAGAAGCCTGCTTTCGTTTAATCGTTAGAAGTAAAAAAGGAGAACCTGAATGGGACTGAAAGAATTAGAGTCGATAATTAATAAGGAATATGGAAAGGGCATCATGTATGTTGCTGACCAAAAAAAGATTCTACCCATTAAAAGATTTTCCAGTGGTTCCCTCTCCCTAGATATAGATTTAGGGGGAGGGTGGCCCGAAGGAAAAATAATTGAAATATATGGCCCGGAAAGTTCAGGAAAAAGTTTTGCTTTATATCATGCCATGAAAACAATAACTAATAGAAAGAAAAATAATCAAGTTGCTATTATTGATGAAGAAGGAACGTTTGAAAATGAATGGGCCAGTGATCTAGGAATAAATCTATCAAAAGTGCGTGTTGTAAGAAGTCAAAATGCGGAGCAGGCATTAGATATTTTGGAAGCTTTAATTGAAAGTGGAGAACTTGCTTTAGTTGGTGTAGACTCTGTAGCCGCATTAATTCCTGCAAAAGAAAAAGAAGAATCACATGAAAATCAAAATATGGCTTTACTGGCACGATTGATGGCTAAGACATGCAGAAAACTTTTCAGTGCATTGAATGAGGCAGATCGAAACGGTACTAGGACTACTGTTATTTTTATTAATCAAATCAGAATGATGATTGGAAATGTTTGGGGAAATCCTGAAACTACTACCGGGGGGAAGTCTCTGAAATTTGCGTCAGCTATTCGAATGGATTTAAGAAGAAAGAAAAAAGAAGAGGAATTGGAAGATGAAAATGTAGTCAGTGTTGTTTCTAAATATGATATTGTTAAGAATAAAACAGCCCCCCCATTTAGGACGGGATTTATTAAATTTTATGTTGATGAAACAAAAGATGGAAAAGTGAAAGCTTCTATTGATAATGATCGGGCTTTATTTGATATCGGATTAGAAAACGGAAAAATTGTTAAGTCAGGAAGTTTTTATTCAGGATCATGGCTTGCAAAAGGTAAAAAAATTCGGGGTAGTAAAAGATGCGCTCAATTTCTATCCAAGTTAAGTTCTGAAAAGAAGAATCAAAGAATAGAGGATTTGGAGAAAACTCTTATGACAGGAAAAAAAATAGCATTCAGGTTCTAATGAAAGTCAATTACGAAAAATTTAGAAACAGAAAATCTGTTCGAGATAATACTCCAAAAGGAAAGTCTAAGTCTCAAGAAAAAAGATTAGCAATACGGACAGGGGGTAGAACTACTTTGGCTTCTGGGGCTTTTCGTTTTGATAAGAGTGATGTTGTAGTAGATAATTTGAAATTAAGAATTGAGTGTAAAAGAACTGATAAGGATCAAATTATTATAAAACGTAGTTATTTGGTAAAAGTTACAAAAGAAAGTAGAAATGAAATTCCTGTAATTGAATTAGAGATTGGAGATCAACGTTGGTATATTGTCAGACCGGAAGAGTTTGCATATATATTGAATAGAATAAAGCAAGATGAAGATGCCAAAAAGAAATAACTTTATCTTAAAGGAGGTAGTCAATGGCTAACTCGAAAAAGTGGACTACTGAAAAAGCTCATGATTATTATATTAAAAATAGAGATGAGATTAGAATTGAAAAAAGGCGAAAGTATCTTGCTAGTAAAGCAGGTACAGAAGTTGATAAGAAAAAAGAGAGTAAATCCGAACAGGAAAAATGAAACAGTACACAATACAAGGACAGCCTTTTTGGTTTTTAAGTGCATATGAATTGGCGAAGACAATTAAAAAAACGACTAGGACGATACGTAATTGGGAATCAAAAGGAATTCTTCCAAAACCTTCTGTTACAAAACCTATTAAAACAGGTCTTGGAAATTATAATAGAAGATTGTACACAGAAGACCAAGCTAAACTTATTATTAAATGGATAGACCGATATAATTTATATGGTCGCAGAATAATGAATCCGGAATGTATAAACTGGTTACATGAAGAATGGGCCAGAATAGAAGTAATATTCAAAGCACAACTTAAAGGAGAAAAAGATGGTAGTAAAAAAGACGACAATAGAGAAAGGGAAATCAAAAAAGAAAATTGATTACGATGGCAAGATGACAGTTGTATCTGTTACTGCTTCTTGCGGAATGACAATTAACAGAGGGAATTTTGAATCAATGAGATTTGATGCCTCTGTCACAATAAATTCTTCTGAAAAAGGTCAATTAACTGAATTACAAAAAGATAAACTTACTGACATTATGTTTGATAAGGCATGGGATTTATCAGGAATTCAGGTTTATAATCAGCTTAAAGCCTCCGGGTATAATAAGAAAAAAAAGAAAAAATGATAGAATCGGATAATATAAAAGCAGTTAAAAAATTAGGCAGATATTTCAGGTATCGTTTTGAGCGAATTGAAAACCTGTCTGAAAATGATTTGAATTTTGTGCATCGAATTTTGTCCGCACTTCTTGTTAAGGATATGGCCATTCGGGAATCTGTAGATCCGAAACTTTTTATTCCGGCAGTTCAAAGGGTGGAGAAAAAACTTAAAATTAAAGGGTTTGAAATTGTCTCCTAAAAAACAAATAAAAAATTTATTGGCTGAAATGAATAAAATATGTGGTAAGGCAAAAAAGAGTAATGTATTTTTATTAAATAAATTCAATCCGGTTATGGTGCAATATGTGAAAGCATATCGGGATTATTGCACAGAGGCAGGAGAAAAATTAAGTATTAATGATTTTCTGGCATTGTTTCCGTCAAAAAAGAATACCCGGCAGAAACTGATGTATAAGTTTCTAACAGATGTGAAAAAATTAATGAAAGAATACAAGAAGGAAAAAACGTATTCAGTAAAAATACGTTTAAGAAATTTTGGATTTTTAGGGAGAAAGAAAAAATGATTGATCCAAGTAGAAAAGAGGAAAGTAAAGAGGAATCTTTAGAAGATGAACTTAAAAAAATAAGTGATGAAAAAGAAGTTGAGGAATGGTTAATTTCTAAAGAGTGGAGAATTGTAAATTGTAGAGATCCAAAAGGTGTTCCATTCAAAATGTGGACAAAAGATAATAAGAAATATTTTACAAGAATAAGAGCATTAAGAAAAGAAGTTAAGGCAATTCAAGGGAGGAAAAGTAAAAATAATGGCCAAGTCTCAAGTAAATAAAAAGAATAAATCAGGAATGGATATGTTGTTGTCTACTTCTAATTCAAAAGAAGAAAGAAAAGTTAAGAAGAATTTAATAGGGGATCTTGAGAAACATTTTAATGATTTTTTCTGGGGTTTAAATGATGATATTGACTACAAAGAATCTGGATATGGTGGAAAAGTTGAACATGGGTTTCATCCTTCGTCTCTTTTTAGAATAAAGTGTGAAAGAAAATTAGTTTTAAGTTATTTGAAGGCAGATTATATTGAAGAAGATGTTTGGATTGAACCGAAACTCAGAAGAATTTTTGATATGGGAAGTTATGTTCATAATAGATGGCAGATGTATCTGACTTTGATGAGCAAGGCTTATGATAATTTTGAACTTATAGGGGATTGGAAATGCAAGGGATGTGGATATTGTCTCTCACCGAAAAAAGAAATATCTCAACCGAAAGAAAATACAAAATGTCCAAAGTGTAAATCTGTCAGATGGAAATACAATGAATTTCGTTTAGGTGGAAAGTTAAGACTGGTAGGCAAGAGAGATGGAAAGATAATATGGAATGGAGAAACATATCTTTTGGAAATAAAAAGTATTGGTATGTTTCCGTTTACAAAACTTTACCAGCCTCCAGAGGATCATATAAAACAATTTGCTTTTTATATGTATTTAGATCCGGAAAAAGTGAGGAAAGGGTTTTTCATTTATGAAAATAAAAACGATCAGGATGTGAAAATTTTTTTATATAAATATAACCGATTGGATATAGCTTCAGATATTGACAGGCTTAAAGTAGCGAATGATTTTGTCGATAGAAAAAAATTCCCCCCTCGATTAGATGGATTTCCAAATATACCACTTTGTAAAAAGTGTGAATTCAGGGATACTTGCAAGCAGGCAGATAAAACCCTGAAACCTCTATACAAAGCACTTGACAAAAAATAAAGGATCTACCATAATTAAGGGTAATAAAATTCAAGAATCTTGGAGGTTTATATGAGTAAAATAAAAAATACAACTACCGAGGAAGTGGAGAAAAAAAAGTCGTTAGGATGGACAGCAACAGGACCGCTTGGAAAATTTTCACAATATATGGATCAGTTTTTAATATTTGCGGAGAGAGAACAAGAAGTAAAAATGATGGCTTACGCTTTATTAATGAGAGAACATGTTTTATTAGAAGGAATTCCGGGATCTGCCAAGTCACTTTTAGCTTCAAGTGTTTTGGGAAACATTACTGGGGGTAAATTTTTCAAACAACAATTTACTGCTTTCATGGATGAACAGTATATTTTTGGGCCTCAATTATTTGATGAATTAAAAAAGGGGAAAGTAATTCATAATATTAAAAATTCTATAGTTGATTGTGATTTCGCTTTTCTTGATGAATTTATGAATGCAAATGAACAGGTGTTGAATTCTACAAATGAGGTTCTTAATGAAAGAACTTTTACCCGGAATCATCAGAGGGTAAACTGTCCTTTAATTACGGCTGTAATGACTACTAACAAAAATCGTCATGGGGAAAAAGATTTAGCAGCAGTTTATGATCGGATAATGTTTATTTCAGAAGTTAGGCAAGTTGATGGAGAAGATGCTAGAAGAGAAATGTATATAAATTCTATGGCCGGAAAGTTCAAAAAATTTGAAACATTTTCACTTGAAGATTTGAAAAAATGTCATGAAATTATTGATAAATCAAAAGTTAAATATTCTATGGGAGTTCTTGATTGTTTTACAAATTTAACAAAAAAGTTTGAAGAGGAAACTAAAAGAACAATTTCTGATAGAACAGCTATTAAGTCTTTATTGTTTTTGAAAATTGTAGCTTTACTTGAGCAATCAGATAGGGTGATGATAGATCATTGTAAATACTTAAAAATGATATTCTGCAAAACTAATGATACAAATGATGAAGCTAATTTTGATGCAATTTTTGTCAGGATTTCAGGAGATTATAAAAAACTTGAATCTGAAATCAGACTTGTTAATGAAATAGAGAAAACAATGAAACAAGTCAAAGAGAATTCCAAAAAGGCAACAGGATATTCTGATTATAAATCACTTCATAATATTGCTTCTGGGTTAATGAAAAAGATAAAACTTGAAACGCAGGACTTACAGAAAGAAGCTAAAAATAGTATTGATAGGGTGCAGGAAGAACTTGACGATATAATAGAAGTAATTAAAAGTAAGGTAATAGAATTTCGGAGTCGTAAAGGTGATACAGGAGCAGAAAATGATACAGATTGGATTGGTAATTTGGGAAAGTCTCAAGAAGAAGGGAAAGACGAAAATTGAGAATAATTAATTTCAAACTGTCCTCTGAAGATAAACAAATGATTACTAAGTACACAGATTTTGGGGATCATTTTTGGATGGTGAGTCAGGATGTATATGAAGATATTGTAGCCCTTCTTTATACGGGATATAAAAGTATTTCTAGGCATATAATTTCTTTTGATGACCTTTACGAAGAAGCGAAAAATAGATATGTGAGTGGATATGAAGTTAGTTACAAACGCGGTCTGGAAAAATTATTTGAAATGAGAAGAGACATTGTATTTTTTGCTAATGGGGATTTGTTTAGAGATGTTTATGATGATAATAAACTGACTCTTGAACAAAAAGCAGAAATACTTCTTAAAGGTATGGAAGCTATTCTGGATCATTTAATGAATCATACTCCGGATAAAGGACTTGGAAATCAGGGAAGTCAATCATCAGGACAAGGATCGGGTCAGGGAATTTCAGGAGGCACAACTCCATATGAAATGTATGGAAATATTTTGAATGCTATATTGCCTCCCAGTACAAACAAGGGACAGGGGAATGGTGTTGGAGCTACTCGTGGAAAAGATGAACTTGAAAAGAATAATAAATTAAATGAAGAATTGAGAAAGAAAATAGGGTCATTAGTCAGAAAAGTTTTTCAGCAGGGTCGATACAATCTTTTTAATTTAGCGTCTAATTTTTTATCGGCTTTTGATCGGGATGAAAAAGGTGAGTGGACAGATGTTGAAATAGGAAATTCATTAAGATTTAGACCAATGAGAGGATTATCAGAGTTAAGCAAAATTCCTTCGTATAATTTCTTTCTTCCGGATGAAGTTCTTGAAGCTAAAATAATAAATAGGCAGTTTATGGTTCCTCAATACAGAGAACGGAAAAAGAGAAAACAATTAATTTATGTTTTGGGTGATGTTTCTTCGAGTATGGGTGGGGAACGTAGAGAAATGTTTATGAAAGCTGTCATGATTTCATTGGGTAGAAAAGCGATAGAAGATACGGGCCGGATGTTTTATAGATTTTTTGAAAGTAGTCCACATGCTTTGAAAGGTTTGACTGCCCGGTATCAGTGGCCGAGTTTTTCAGAAGAAATTATTGATAAACAAATGTCTGGAGGAACAAGTATTCATAATGCAGTAGCTCAAGCTTCTGAAGATATTGAAAAAATAAAAGAAGTAGATGATGAAACTGAATTAGTTTTGATTACTGATGGTACTGAATTATTAGATGCTGATGAAATTAATAAGAGAGTGACCTGTAAAAAGTATTGTATTCTTTTGGAATCAGTGGGAAGTAGTATGTTAGATAGTTATAAAAAATGTTTCGATACTGTTCTTGTAGCAAATGTTAGTTCAGTAGATGATGCCATGAAACACGGTCTGGAGTTTTCAAAATGTCGCTAATACCAATTAAAAAACTAAACCATATATTTGATAAAGAAATGAATCGACTTAGGATTCAAGCTGAAGCCCTTGCCGAAATAAATAAGTTAGAACTTCCGGAAGTAAAAAAAGTTAAAGCCAAAGATATAAAACAGATGCCAGATGATGTTAGTGATATTCCATCTGAAGATTTGGGGAATTATTATTCAATGTATGAATCTACATGTGCTTGGATTGATAAATGCCTTACAATAAGAAAAATTGATATTTCTATTGCCGAAGAAATGATTGAATATGTATTTAATAAAAAAATGGTTAAAGCTAAAGGCAAAACAGCGGTTACCAGAAAATCAAATGTATTTAGTGATCCGTTATACTTGGAATGTAAATTGGAATTGAAATCTATTGAGACAGAAATTGAAATCCTGTCTAGCAAATATCGTGCATATCAAGCTTATGCGAGATCAATATCAAGAGAAATAACTATTCGGCATGACAGCCCTTTTCTCGGAAATAAAATACCGGGAGGAAAACCTAAAGGAATTTCATCCCCTAGTTTTGGAAAAAGTCTTTATGATCGAAAGAAAAAATCTGTATCGGAAAGAATGAGAAAAAAGAAGAGTGAGAAAAATCAAAACTAAATCTATAGAAGAACAGGATTCCTTGGTAATAGAATCTATAGTTGCAGTTGATCCCGGACTGGAATATACAGGGATAGCTCGCTTTGATGGGAAGTTTGCTTATTGTAAAACTGTTCATCCTCTAAAGGAAACATATGGATTTGAAAAAATATTATCAATGTCTAGGCGAATTTGTTCCTGTATTGAAGATGGAGATATGGTTGTATTTGAGGATTACGGTTTTGGGGGTAAATTTTTTAATGCACTTATTCCGGAACTTATGGCATTAATTAAAAATGAATTGTTTTACAGGAAAGAAAATATAATGATGATGGTAGCTCCTAACACCATAAAAAAAGTAGTGGTGGGAAATGGTAGGGCCACAAAATCACAAGTAAGAAAGGCAGTCAAAAAAATAGCTGACCGGGATGATGTAATTTTTACAACAAATCATGAATCTGATGCTTATGCTTTAATGAATGTTTTTATGAGATTTCAGGCACAGGCATTAGATGAAAAAATGACTAGAGCTTTATCTGCAAAAATTACAGATTGGAGAAGAAGATAATGAAATTAAGTCGTGTCCTTGGATTTTCTTTTGGGTTTGTGTCGGTACCTCCAAGTACCGTGATCTTGTTGCCCTCCCTTCTGATGCACATAGGATGCGGGCACGGCCTCGCTGTTTTTTGTATGGGCATAGATGTTTTTATGGTTACTTCTGTAAATGTGTTATCCTCAACACCTTTTGTTATTATTTTCCTGATCGGTTTTTCTTTTCATATACTACACTCTTTTTTATTTTCCGGGCAGGATTTTTTATGGTTGGAATTGTAGGCACAGGACAAAGACCTCTTTATTATGATATAAACGGAAAACCTTACGAGGGGAATAAACCGCATTTACAATGGGCCAGAGATAAGGCAAGTAAAGATAGCGCAAGAATTCAACAGGACTATGTTTTTTGGGGGTTTGGAAAAAGTAATGTTAGTACAGTATGGTTAGGACTAGACCATAGTTTTGACGGGAAAGGACCACCAATAATTTTTGAAACAATGATTTTTGGTGGGCCTATAAATGGTTATCAGTGGAGGTATTCCACAAAAGAAGAAGCATTAGCAGGACATAAGAAAGTTTTATATAAAGCACGATTTTCTATTCTAATAAAATTATTTGAAAAGATATTTATTAGGGATTGACGTAAAAGACGTAGTGAATGATTATTATATATCCGGTTATAGTGAGGAAATTGTAGTCGGATATATTATGTTTTATGGAGGAAAACGTGTTTAAGATAATCAAAATAAAAATTCAAAGAACTACACTAAAAGTAATAAAAGATATTCAGAAAAACGAAGATCCAATGATATTGGATTTACGAGATGGAAAAGACGTAGAATTAAGAAATGCTTTTGGTAGGGATTATCTCCATGTTTTAGCACTTACGAATATTGGAACAAATGTTGTGATATTGCGTTCAGAGGAAAAAGGTAGGGATAGGTTGACCGCACTGGTGAAGAAAGCTAAACTTTTTGATAGAGAATTCGTGATATTGTATCAAGACGAAGCACATTATGACGCAGTAAGGAGAATAACCAGTGGACAAAGTAAACGAGGAGACAAAGGAACAGTCAGAAAAAAACAATCAGCAACTAGCTAATTCCCCTTTAGTATTTAGAATTTCCAAAACAAGTAACGTAGTTAAGACATCTGATGCAATTTCTAATTCTATATTAGAAGGAAAAAGAATAGAGTTGCGGGCCATAGGTGGTGGTGCTATAAGTCAGGCAGTTAAAGCAATTGCTACAGCAAAAGGAAGACTAGCCCCGGCTGCTATTAATTTAGTTACTGATATTGGTTTTGGAATGGTAACTATTGAGGGTGCTGGAGAAAAAACAATGATGGTTTTCAAATTAATTAAATTTGAACTTGGGGGATAAAGTGTCAGAAGAATCAACAAAAATAGCATCGATTGAAAAATTAAGTGTTTCTATAGATCAATTGACTGTTCATCCAGACAATGCAAAAAAGCATGACGATGAAGGGATACAGAAAAGTATTTCTGACAACGGATATATTGAGCCTATAGTTGTAGATGAAAATTTACAGATACTTGCAGGGCATGGCAGAATGTTTGCTCTGAAAAAACAAGGATTTACAAAAATAGATGTTATTCAAAAAAAGGGTCTAACTGAGGAACAAAAAAAGAAATACATAGTTATGAGTAACCGTCTAACAGAATTGGGCGGTTGGGATATGGAAAAACTTGTTGAAAATTTTGATATGGATACCTTGGTAAATGAATTCGGTTTCAATGATTATGATTTTGATGGTATAGGTATTGAGTCAGAAAATTCGGGAAAAGAAGAAATAGAAGTCAAAGAGGATAATTTTGAAGTATCCGAAGAAATTACAACAGATATTAAAGAAGGGGATATATTTCAATTAGGAAATCATCGTCTAATATGTGGGGATGCGATAAAAGAAAAAGATGTTTCTAAACTTATGGGTGGAAAAAAAGCCAAGACAGTTTTCACTTCTCCTCCCTATAATGGAAATATTAATATGACTTATGACAAAAAGGAAAAAACTGAGCTACATGAAAAAAAACCGTTATATGAAAGAGACTCAGACAATAAAACATCTGAGGAGTATATAAATTTCTGTAATTCAGCCATGAAAATGTTGTTTTCAAATTGCGAGGGGTTCATATTTTGGAATGTTAATTACAACGGAAAATCAAGATACGAATATATAAAATGTGTGTATCCTTTTCTTGAATATTTATGGGAAACAATTGTTTGGAAAAAATCTTTGGCTATGCCTATTTCTTATGGATTGACACGAATATTTGAGTTGATTTTTTGTTTTAAGTCTGGCGAAGTAAGTCATTTAGGAAAACAGCGTGGAAAAGAGAATAATTTTTGGCAGATAGATAATTTTAGTTCTCAAGACAAGGATAATATAAGGGCTTGCTTTCCTGTAGCTTTGCCCGCAAAAGGAATAACTATATCTTCAGATGAAGGAGACATAGTGTTAGATTCTTTTGGTGGTTCAGGTACAACTATGATTGCGTGTGAACAATTGAAAAGAAAGTGTTATATGGTGGAGTTAGATCCTATTTATTGTCAGAATATTATAAATAGATGGGAAAAATTTACTGATAAAAAAGCGGTGAAAGTATAACTGGAAATAATAAATGGAAACATTAAACAGTCCTGATATAAGAAAAGTATTTCGTTCCTACATAACTTGGAAAGTAATTCCCACAGTTTTAAGGGGTAAAGGAAAAGAATTCCTGACCAAATCCGGTTTTGTTCATGATGATCTTTTGAAACTTAGTCATATTGCAACCATAGAAGAATTTAAAAATGAATTTAAAATAGACGATATAACTTTATTTAATTGGGATGATGAAATAAATTCTAATCGTTTGATTGCTCGCCGTTCTGTAGAAATAAAAAGAGAGATGACTAGTAATGTAGATTTGGGTTTTTACCAAAAATTAATGAAAAGTCCAACTGCCTCAAATTATAAAGCATGGTTTGAACAGATTGAAAGGGGAGAAGCACTTGCACTTGCGGAAACAGTGCAGGATAGCGGAAATGAAAAACTGACTTTTGAAGATATGAAAAAACTGAAACCTAATCAGTTAGTTGAAATTATGGATAAAAACAGGAACATAATTTTTGAAGGTGTTTATGTAGGAACTACTAGAAATAAAAAATTATCAAAACACGAACTCCCTGTTTTCAAGAAAACTGCTAAAATTTATGAAGATAGAATTGTTCCTATTGAAAATCCTGACAACTATTCTGAATTAATTTATACCCCTGATTTGGACAGTAAAAAGACTTTTGAAATTTATCTTATAAGAAGCAAATCGAAGGAACTTGCTACCCGAAAGAAAGTCAATATTTCTAATACTATTGGTAATTCTTTGAAATGTGATAGTTGTATTGTAAAAGGAAAATGTCCTAAGTATACCCCTGCCTCAGAGTGCGGATATAAATTTGAAATGGATATATCTACCCCGGATAAATTAGCAGGTGCATTTTTTAATGTGATTCATATTGAACTTGAAAGGATAAACAGAGGAGCATTTTTTGAAAAGTTGAACGGTGGATATTTGAATGGAAAACTTTCAAATGAAATGAATAAACTTTCACGGTTAATGCAAGTTATGAATGAATTAAATTCTCCTTCGGATAGTTTTACAATTACAGGAAAGGGAACTGGAGGGACTAGGATTTTTGAACAGCTTTTTGGAAATATGAAATCTAAGACTACAAAGGCCAAGGGATAGGTTAGACAGGGGCAGAAAAGGCCTCTGATTTTACTTGACGAAAATTAGAAAATCTAATATAGTTCTGAATAGCTGTAGAAACGGCTTTTGAAAAACAAGAACTTGGAGGTTCATTCTATCCATTACGTAAAGAAATTTATATTAAAAACACGGTTTCATTTTAAGGTCTTTTTAGGAAGGTTGATCAGACTGATGTATTTTACTTTTCCTTTTATGTGGAATAAATTTTTAAGATTCAAAATATGGAAAGCGGGTGGAAGAATAAAATATCTTTTCAAAATTACTGCAAAATCTCCTCGATTGAGAACAGCCGTAAATACTAGGAATTTATGGATGGCTAGAACATGCCGTTGCAGTGTCAGGAATCAGGGTTGGTGTGATTTACCCTGTTATGAATGTAAATTATTTGATCCTAATGATAAACTGAGCAGAGCTAAAAGTCATATTTAATATTATATGAAAATAATTAAATTAAATAAATTATTAGATATTTATCTCAAATGGTTGTTGGCTGGATTCTGTGTTTTACTTCTTATTATTCTCTATTGGTCTATGTCCAGCCGAAAAGATTTAATATTTGACTATAACGATCATAAAATGTATTGGGATACTATGTCAGAAGAATTATTAGTACGTCCGGGAGAAGCTTTTAAGAAATACACGGATTGGTACAACAAAGTTTTGGGATGGTATGGCCCTAAATATCATAGAAAACATAAAAGAGGTATGCACCCCAGAATCAGATCCAAATGGGTAAAAAATCTTCATGAGTATAATACTTTACTTGATCTTCCACCTATGGCGTTACTTTCTATCGCTCTTTTTGAATCTTCTTATGATCTAAAAGCTACAGGTCCGTTCAAAGAAATGGGAATGTTTCAAATGCGAAAAGGAGCAGTTATGCAAGCGGAGTGGTATCATAAAACAATTCGATCAAAAAATATTAAAGATAAATTAAGGTTTCGGTATCAAAAGGAATCTGATTTACAAGACCCGTTAAACCAATTGAAGATTGCAGCAGTTTTACTTTGGGGTTATCGAATAGATTTTGGAAATGATCCAATGTGGTATATATCTGCGTATCATTGGGGCGGTATGATGGGAAAGTATTATTATGCTGGAGTATTACCCCCAAAAGAATTTGTATTTAACAAGGGAACAGTAAAAGAAGATGTCAGGGATCCTTTCTCTTATTATTTTGTTTGGGCTCAAATTGATTTTGCTTTCAGACATTTTAGAAAAGATATAAATATTCCTTATGATTATATTCGGGAATATAGAAAACATATGAACAAATATGAAAAAGAATATATTTATGATTATAAGTATATTCGGAAGTTGAAGAGAGAACTTATGGATATTAAAGAATACCAAGCGGAATTCAAAAAGGAGCAAAAGAAAAAATTGAAACGTTTAGATGCTTTGGTAAAAAAAGCGGACAAAGAGTATTCACATATTCATGGTCTGATAAAGACAGGACAGTTCAAAAATATAAAAGATATTTTTTCAATGGGTATTGGTGTGTATAAAAAATTGATTAAGGATATTGCTAAAGACAATGTAAGAATACGAGATAAGACGGCAATATATATGGCAGGAGCTTCTCTAATTATTTTATTTGTTTTAGCTGTTGTGGGATTATTTTATATAGTGCGGGGATTGTGGAGACGGTGGAGAAAGAGAAAAAATAAATGAGTAATCCGTTTACTAATATAGAAAAAGAAATAAACGTATTTAGAAATCTTGACGGGCTTTATGAGGTTAATGTAACTCAAGTATTTACAGAACAGATAAAAGAAATGTTTTCTGATGTCGAGCAAGTATTTTCAAAACTTTGTATGCACTGCCATAGTTATAGTCGGGATCATTATTTGAATGAAAAAGAAACAAAAGATATATTTGTATTCTTTTTCAACTGGGCTATTGAACTTGAAAAAGGTAAAGAGACAAGCCTTGAATGGTTCATAAGAAATGCGGAATGGAGGCCTTTAAGTAGGTATGAATGTCTGATAGATTTCAGAAAAAATATAATTGATAAGTATAAAGACCGTCAGGACAAATTAAAAAAGTTCGGTCAGTCAGTAGAATTTTAGGAGGTAACAAATGGAAATTTCAGTTCAATATTTTGGAAATGAACATGATCTTGCAGTGGAAAAACTTCTTTTTGAAGTATTTGAAAAGGCAGGGTTTATAAAAACAAAATCTGTAATTATTTCGGGTGGAGAAGGCTCAGTTGAATCTACATTTACTCGGAAAGATTTAGAAAAATTAACTGGGGATATGGTTAGGTGTCTTAGTTGTTTTGAAGATATAGACAAGGCTAGAGTTAATAAAGAAGGATACTGTATTAAATGTCAGGTAGAACCTTTTTCTGAATTTAATAAAAATTCTTCCCCTGATCTGCCAGCCAAAACTTCCGAAGAATTTTCAGAAAAACATGAAATTGTAAAAAGTGATGTAATAGTTAAAGCAATGGGTGATTTACCAGTAGGAGAAGTTATTACTTTATTTCATGCTGTTGAAGGGGAAAATTATAAAGAAATGAAAGAAGCCTATTATAGAAAAATTGGGGATCGTATGGTAATAGAGGATCCTGATTTGGATTCTAAATTAGCTGAATCTATAAAACGTGGTGAGATTAAAAATATAGATTCGAGTTCGGAAAAGAAAGAAGAAACAGACAAAGAAAATAAATTAAGTAAACCTCTTGAAGATAAAAAAGGAGATATTGAATATTGATTGAACCATTAGACCCGCATGAGTTAGCCGGTAAAACAAAACAGGAAATTTTGATAGCTGTAATAGAAAAAGTAAATCAAGTTATAAATCTATATAATAGAAAATTTGGACAGCATGAAAAAACGGGGGAGAATGATAATACCCCAAGGGCCAGAAGCCCCTTAGATGAAATCGAAGGCTAGAATACCCACAGGCAGGCCCATCCGGGATAAGGTAGGGGGTCTTTATACCCTTTTGGGATGGAAAACCCTACCACAGGGCTGTGTGGTCCTTATATGAATACTGATTTTGTCCTTGTTATATGTAACTGTGGGATAAGCCATGAGGTGCCAGATAAACAGGTATTGAAATTAATTGAATGCCAAAAAAATAGTGGGGTTCTTAATACTGAATGTAAATTTTGTCACGATGATATTGGAACTTCTGCAATTATGTTATATCTAAAAAAGAAAAAAGAAAATGTTGGAAGGAAAAATAAATTTTATCATGCAAAACAGGATGTGGAATTTTGAGTAAAGACTATAAACTTGCTGGCAGATGTCATAGATGTTTTCTTTTTATTAATTTAGAAGATTTGAAACCTAACTATGGTGGGCGTGTTTTATGTATAATGTGTTTGTCAGAAATGGAAGTAATTGACGCGGCGATTATTGGATACATCACCGATGATAGTATAAATCCAGATCCCAAGAAAAATATTCGCGTGTTTAGATGCAAAGAATGTGAAGAGTGGATAAGAGTAAAAAATAAACTTCAAGTTACTTGGATTTATAATAGGGATGGAAATGTAGTTGATTATTTTTGTAAAAAATGTGGTGGGGATTTGAAAAAGCCTGTAAAATTATTGGATTATCTAATTGAATTTATTCTTCAAGATGAAGCTCAGAAAAAGTTTAATAAATTTAGGGAGGAGGTTTCATTTTGATGGATAATAAAAAAACTGGGGAATTAGGGAATCAGATTACTGAGTCTGCGGTACATAGTTTGATGTGGAATATTGGAATTATGGTTTTGGCTGACCTTGCAGGTAGGCAGAAAAATCCTGATGAATTTATGGATACTTTTCTAAACAATTGGGAAGATTTAGAAAAGGCCAGATTAACAACTTATATGGAAAAACTTTTTCCCGATAGGAAAATGCGGGAATTAATGAAGGAAGATTTTGAAAAAGAACGGAATAAAGTTCTCAGTGAATTGTCAATATTTGTAAGAAGGAATTTTGAAAAAGTTAAAGAGAGACAAGGAGATAAAAATGAACGGAAAAGATGATGATAAAGTATTAAATTTTACACCCTTACCTTTGAAAGACAGAATAAGTCAAACAAGATTAGAAGATTACATAGCATATATTGTTATAATAGGCTGGCATTTTTTTATCTTCGGTCTTGGAATATGGGGAGGTTACTTATTATGGTCATAAAAAATGACGAACTAAAGCATCTTTTAGCATTATTTAAGACGGAAAATATTTTTGGTATAAGTAGAAAAACTGTAAGAAAGAAACGACAGGAAGTAAAAAATCTAGGTGGGCTTTTAATAATGCGTAAAGAAAAACAAGAAAAAGAACAAATGGAAAGATTTGTTAGAAATAATAAATTAGTAGATCAGTTTGATGAATTGATAATACCGTCACTTAAAAAATTGCCGGTAAAAGGGAAGCGAGCAACTATTAGAAAAAAGAATATTATATATGCAGTTGAAAGAATTATTTTAGTTTTTAAGACAGGAGAAAAATTATGACCACAAAAGTATTATATCTTTGGTGTAAAGGATGTGGACATCAGAATAAAAGAATAGTAGTTAATGACTTAAATGTGAAATCCGTCAAAGCTATTCAGGATATTGGAAGAGATGATCCTTGTAGTTCCTGCGGGAGTGAGGATGATTTGGAATATAGGCCAGAGCATAATAATGAGTAATATTAATTTGGGCCGGAATAAAGAGAGACCAAGAGAAATAATTTTTCGATGCACAAATCCAAAATGCGGCTGGACTACTGGAATTAAAATTGAAAAATTGCAAGGAAAGCAAACTACAGAAATAGAAATACTTTGTAAACGTTGTGATAATACTTCTGCCCGGATAGTAGGGAGCTATTAAATTGACAAGAATTCATCAGAATACTATTATTAATTCAAGTTTCTTTTTAGTATCTAATCTCGAAACCCTTATTATAGAGATTAAAAGCCCTCTCATTTCGGGAGGGCTTTTTTAATGGATATAAATACATGTATTAAAAAATACGGAAACAGGATTCCGGAAATACATAATTTTGTAGTTAAGAATGTCTTAATTTATAAAAAAGTTCAGTTAGGAGATTCTTCTGAGGATTGGATAATTGCTTTTGATAATTACTTTAATAGAAAAGATTATATAGATAATTTATTAATGATTCATTCTATGGCTCAAGAGTTGATAAAGGCAAATAAGGCTCCAATATTTACAAAGACAAATGAATTATATTATTGGTTTAAATACGGACTTGATAAGTTTTGGAAAGATAAAGGTCGAAAGATTCCAGAATTGTTACAATATTCAGACTCTAAGTTTGAATTAATGCGTGAGGATGTGGAATTTTGAGACTTAACCAACATAATAATCTGGTTAATAAGACCTATGATATTACTAATCAGTTAAACACTGTTTTTTCTGTTAAATGTAGCTTTTGTAATAAGGTATACCTTTATTATAGTCAGGATAGAATTTTAATAGGAAAAAGATTCGGTGCATACCATGTTAAATGTAAATTTTGTAGAAAGATTTATTATATAGCCGGGACAACGGCTGAATTGCAAAAATACATGGGACAAAATTATACTTATAAAGGTTTATGGCCTGAAGATTGGAAATATTATGAAAAATTTAATGAACCGAAAGGAATATCTATGCAGGAAAAAATTCAATTAGAATACATACGGTTTTGTGAACGGTTTAATAGAATGGTGGAATTTTGAAATCTTTGCGGGGAAGAATAATTGAAATGGTTCAAGATGCTTATATGGTAGATGATTCTTATAAAGTAGGAATAAAGTCTGGCTCTATATTTATGGGGATTAGACCGAAAACAGAAAAGCAGGGTAAGGCATTATCTCGGATAATATTGAGAATAGTCAGTAAAAGTATGCACAATTCCAAACAATTTTATAATCACGGAAAAAAGATTTTGGATGACTCTTGGTCTGAAATATGGAAAGTATACTTAAAAGATTCAAAAGCACATGACAGAATAATAGAAAGTTTCAATCAGGATGTAGAGGCGTGAAAAATTTTATCTTCAAGTGCCCACAATGTAAAAAGATTTTTTCATTATCGGAAGATAAATTAAAAAATAGAGAAGTAATGAGGGCGGTTACAGAGGGGCCAGTAGCAATAATACATTTGGGAGTGTCCTGTCTTGGTTGTGATATATTTCTTTTTATGAGTTGTTCAGAAAAAATAAATACTGAGGATATAAATAAAAAATTATTTGAAAAATTTTCTACGGACATAGAAGCATGACTTATTTTAAGTACGATTGTTTACTATGTCAGCAACTAATATTAGTAGAAGAAAATTACAGAGATCCTAATAAACCGGATCCTAGCTATGAGTGCCCAAGCTGTCATTATAATACCCCAAGAGAAAATTGGGAAACAATATCTGTAAAAGAAAGGCAGGACTTGATAAAAAAACATGCTAAAATTCGAGATAAAAAAATATTTGATAAGTTTAGGCAGGACATAGAAGCATGACTAGTCGCACCATGTATTCTTTTTATAAACAGACTTGCGATAAATGCGGAAACTTATTTGTATACAAAATTTCTGACTATACTAAACCCGAAGATATGGCCCGATGCACTATATGTAAAAATAAAAATCGTACTGATGGGGCAATACCGATTCCCCCGGAAGAGTATGACAATATTATGGCAGTCATAGAAATCGGTGATGAAATGGAATCAAAAAATATGTATGAAAAATTTAAGACGGATATATGGGCATAAAAGCTTTTAAGATTGATTGTAGTAAGTGTCGTGCACCTATTTACTTTGTGGAAAAAGATGCAATCGACGGGCATAATAGTGATGGTACTCACCATCTTGATTGTCCACATTGCACAGAACGGAACTGGTTTTTCTTATTCCATTTTATAAAATCAGGAAAGAAAAAAGAAATCTCATTTGAAAAATTCCGGCAGGATGTGTTGGGATGATAAGAATTCATTTTGACTGTCCAAAGTGTGAATTTTCTTGGTATAGAAAAGCAAAAGATATAGGAATTGAAGTCAAGAGTCTGCCCCTTCCTGCATATTATATTGGAACTTTTACTATTACCTGTCCAAGATGTGAAAATATGACTTTTATTAATAGAACATATGATACCAAGAAAATTCCAGAGAGTTATGAGAATAGTAAATTTGAAAAATATCGGATAGATGTAGAAGCATGATTGAAAAAGAATTTCGGATAAACTGTCAAGAATGTAATCAAGAAATTTTTTTCAAAGAACGTGTTATTAATGGAGAAAAAGGCTTTGGAGATCATAATAGATCTATATATTGTTTCAAATGTAATAATAGAAATTTGTTTGATATTTTGAAGTTAGAAGAAATACATAAGGTAAATCTTTCTTTTGAAAAAATGCGGGTGGATGTTTTGGGATGAGGGTCAGGGCAGATAAAGAAAATAATTCCTTAAATGTTTCGCCGTCCGTTGTTGGTTTGAATGGAATTGCTGGTAAGGCTAGAAAAGATACTTCTCAGAAAGTTCTATTTATAAATGGAATTGTAACTTTTCAGAATAAATTTCAAATAATGATGAGTGCTATTGCAGCCGGATTCAATGCACTGGTATCAGGAATATCAGATTTATTTAAAGCTGTAAAAGATACAAAAAGTATGCCTGCAATAAAAATGAAATCGAAAGATTCGGGAGCAGAGGATAAAAACGAAATTGAAGAACATATCCACAGACAATTGAGAGCTTACGATATAATGATAGGTAGTGGCGGGAAAGCTAAATTACATTTTGGAGAACCTGAACCTCCGGGTATGACTGGAATTGGTGGAGGGGATAAAAAATCAAACGACATTAATGTACAACCTTTTGTAAAAGCATTTCAGAATAGGTTATATTTACCTAACGTCACAACAGAATACCTAACAAAACAAATTGAAGAACAGATCATTAAAAATATTGGATTAACTTCAGAAGAACGGGCCACGATCAAAGCTCCGCAAAATCCCCAAAACCCGCCTCAGAAATCGGATAAAAATGGGGGTAATAAGGTTACTTGACAAAATATTTAATATATACTATAAATACAGCCTACTTGGAGGTAGAATTAGAAACTGACATTGAAGCAGAAATTAAAAAAAGTATAAAGAGGTAAAACAATTGGATAAAGAATTAGTTGAAGCAATTTTTATTAAAGTAAAACAAGAAAGGGACAGGCAGGATAATAAATGGGGAGAACAAAATCATGCTAATAATGAATGGCTTTTAGTTCTTACTGAAGAAATCGGAGAAGTGGCGAAATCTATTCTCGAAAGTAAAACTAATTCTGTAGATGATGAAGAACTGATTCAGTGTATTGCTGTATTATTTGCTTGGTTTGAATCTTCCACCCGCAATAATTTAATTGAAAGATTAAAGGATGGTAATTAATGGATGACATAATTTCGATTACGTCTCATAAAGGATATTTAATAGGGCTTGATGAGATGGGGAGACTTCATACCCCGGCAATTTTTAAACCTCAATTGAAGAGTGCTTTCACTCCGTACATTATATGGCCACTGCTAGAGCCTGAAGAAATAGAACGTATGGGTCTGACCAAAGCCCCTTTCCGCAAAAGAAAAAATAAAAAGAAGGGCAAAAAATGAGCTTAACTATAAAAATTGGTAAGTATAAAAAAACGAATTCATGGACAATGCCCATAGGATTATTAAGTGCTGAATGTAATATTAGTATGAAAAATAAAACCCTTGAGCAAATAGCAAAGAAACTGGCAAAGCAATTTAGAATTAAAAAGGGAAAGATCGAGTTATCGAGTATACAGTTTACTTATGAATTACCCTCACCAAAAAAACAGGGGAAATTAGATGTTTGAAAATTACATTCCCGCATTACTTGGAGCAGGGGTGGCTTTACTTTTTGTATGTGTCGGATACGTAACATCTTTTTATATCAGAGATAGAAAATAATGGATGACGGACAGCAGAAAACTTTGAATTATGTGGATGACCTTCTGGCTATGGAAGATAAAACCACCTTTACCCGCGAGAGAGTCGAAGAATTAAGAGAAATTATTGATTCTCAAGAAGAAAAACTTGTGTCAGAAGAAAGGTATGAACATATTGTAAAAGTAGTCGAGGATATGAAACCAGTAATGAAAAAATTGCTGGAAACAATTGATTCGGATTTAAGATGGCAGATATTAGAAGTAATTAAATCTCTGGATAAAGCAATATGAACAAAGAAAAAACAATTATTCGAATAAGAAATAAAAACGGAACTTTGTTTAGCAATATATTTTACGGGCCAAATAAAAATGATATTGTATTTGTAGGTAACCCTGACCAAGCATACGTTTTCAACAGTGAATTTGAAGCCAATAAAATGCTCTATAGCGATAAAGGTTTCGATAGATGTTACCTTGAGTATCCTGTTCAAACAAATGTAACCAGAGAACAATTTCTTTCCCAGTCTTCTATTAAGTGTGCAAAGGAAGCGGCCAACGAAATTAAGGAATCAATAGACAGTATAACCAATGAAACTGTTTATTTTGCTGAGTTAGTTGAAAAATATGAGACCGCATTGAGTGAAATAATAGAATTAAAAAACGAGGGTGACGAATGGGATGGGGCGGCTTTATTCGATAAAGCCCAAGGCATAGCAGAGAAAGCTATGAAAGAAAGAAACGAATTATGAAAGATAGCGAAATAATTTATTTATTAGAGATGCACGTTGAACATTTGAATACCGGGACAAAAGATGCACAGAAAAGAGCCCTCCTCCGCGCCGGAAAATTCCTAAGAAAACGTGGAGACAGGATTTTGGAAATACTTGGGGAGAGAGAAGTCACCATAGTAATTAATAAACCAGATGAGAAAAAAATATTCGGTGACTTTGATAAAATAAAAATATGGCTAAAGAAGATATAATTACATGAAACAAAGAGAAAAAGAAGACAAATTTAAAAAAGATTCTTACTTAAATAAATTGAATACCAAAGAAAAAAATAATGAATCAAATTAAATTCAGACAGAGACATAATGGGAAATGGCATTATTGGGGATTTCTTGTACCAAGAGAATTTACCGGGCCTGCAAATATAACAGATTATTCTTATCAATCTACAAGTCGTTACGATATTAATAAAGAAGAAATATATGAAGGTGATATTGTAATCATTAATGAAGATGATGATGAATTTTACGATGAAGTGGTTAGAGATAAAAATTGGCTAGAGCTGTCAAAATTCAAAGGCCACAGTGTAACAAATATAAGTCTTTATGAAACTCCATACTATGTCCGTATTATAGGAAATATTGAACAGAATCCGGAAATGAGACCATGATTTTTATACTGGCATATAACAGGGAGGATTTTTTAAGTAACGTGCCTGACGGATATTTTTCTGATTCTGTTGTCCATGCAGATACCATTACTAGAATGAGAAGATACAACGTGACTGCTATTATAGTTACACTTGGATTCTGGGAGAGAAAAGATGCTATGGAATTATATCAGTTTGCCAACTCACGTTTGAACATAACCAAAATAAAATCACAAAGACCACTGCAAGTAATTTTTCCTAGAATAAAAATAAAAGCGGAGTTAAGGACAACACCCTTTGGATGGTATGGTGAGATATATATGAACTCAGGAAAATGTGAATCTATGATGGGAGTAGAAGCAAAAACAAAAGCGCAAGCGAATACCTCAATGATAAAATGTTTTAGGATGTGTCTAAAAACTTTAGATAATCAATTAAAGGAACATGGCATATTATAATGTTTGATGATGAATATAAACCTAGTTGGAAATCTGAAAATGATTACAGTCCTGTAGGAATATTTACCGTATTAATACTGTCGTTTATATTCGCTCAAATAATGTGGTGGTTATTTCCAGAACAGATTTTATGGATAGGAGAAGTTAAATGAGTGAACAAAAATTTATTACATTAGAAGTTCCAAGATGTGCCCACTGTTCCCGTCCGGTAATTTTTATTTATGATCCTATCAAAGAAGAGTATACAGGATTTGAATGTACAGAGTGCATGATTCAAGTTACTGATCCAAAACAATTATTAATCGAAATAAGACAGGATGAAATGCCTATGTTTTTCAGGAGAAAATAATGCCAAAAGTAAAATTTAATTTTAATATAGATATGGAACTGGATGAAACAGGGTGGTGGTGCGGTGCCGCTAAAATAAAATTAGTCGGAACAAAAGGAAGTGGGGTAGCAGGATTTCAGGGAAGAACACAAGCCAGTGCTTTGAAAGACATGGCTCTATCTATCAGGGCACTTTTAGATTTTTGGGAAGAAAAAGGGGTTTATAAAGTGTTGAGTAAATCAGTTATGAAAAGATTAAAAGTGCAGAAAGGATTGAAAAATAAAGGAGAAAAAAATGTTAAAGATTTTTGATAAAGCAGAAGACGAAACACCAAAAGAATTTGCTGTCCGGGTAATTACCGCCTGTTATGAAGAAGAAATATTTGCAGAAAAAAGATGGTGGAGAATGGCAAAACATATTGAGGATGGAAATATTAAATCCATGACTAACGATGAAGTTTATTTTGTAATGGATAGATTTCGTGGCGGGTATCTGAAAGAAGAGGAAGGTGAACGACTGGATAGAGGAGTCAGAATATAATGGAAGCAACCAAAGAACAAATTGAAAAATACAAAAAAGAAATAGATGAAATGACTCAGGAAGATATGGCACGATTACTCAGGTTCCACCCTTCCGGCCATTTTTATTTTATTAGAGATACTGAATTATGTAATTATTTTTATAAAAAATTTCAAGAAGCGGGTGGTATGACTTCTAAAATATCGAAAGAGATTGGTTGGGGATGATACCAAAAGAAGAAAAGATAAATATAAGCAAAAATAGTAAATGTTCTTCATGTGGAAAAATACACACTATAGTTTCCATTGATAGAAAAATACCTTTACGAAGTCCTGTTTTGAAAACAGATAAGTTTACACAAATTGCAGTATGTCCTTATACTGAAACAACAATACTTATAATGCCGGGGCCTCTTAAAAATCGTGTTACTTTACCAAAAGATTTTTTCGATAAAAAGGAGTAAATATGAAATGTTAAGAGGGAGAAGCAGAATATGATTGACGCTAAAAAATTACAAAACAAAATTGATAGTACTATTGAAGAACACGTAAGAACACAAATAAATACAATAAGATATGAAATTTTTAAAATATTATGCCATAGCAATATTACGACTAATTTTGATTATAGTTTTTACATTCAAAAACGACTTGAAAATAAATGGCCAGATGAATTTAGAGAAATAATGAAAATTTTGGCATCGAATAATAATTATGAAGGATGGCCTGATTCTATATGGAAAGTGGCAGAGACGGATATTTTGAATGCAATGAAAATGGATATAGATGATACTGATGTAAAACCAACTAATCCAGTTCAGAAATTTTTAAGTGCGTCTGAGGTAAATAAAAAATATTCCTTTGATTCAAAAGAGGTAGAAGGATAAATGGATATATCTGTAATTGAATTACCGGGACCTTATCAAGAAGGAAAGGTTAATTTACCTCTTGAAACTTATAACGCTATGCTAAAAGTATATGAATTATTTGATCCTGCAAGACTTGAATTAGAAAAGAAAGCAGAATTTTTACGAGGCTTACAAGAGGGTATTATAATTTGGAAAAGTTCTAAAAATGATGTTAATATAGCTAGAGAATTATTACGACAGTCTGGTATAAGTAAAGAAGATACTGAACTTTTACTACCTCTTAATGAGGATAAAAAATAATGGATATTTTAAATATATCTTGGGTACGGCATACTTTGTATAAAAATAATGATGGAGAAATAACAAGTAAACGTGATAGATTTACTTCTTATGATGCACTTATAATTATAATTAGAGAATTACAGAGTACTGTTGGAAAGAAAATATGTAAATTAATGTTGAAATTAAAAATAAAAATGCTGGAGGAAGAATATGTCAATAAAACAACAGACGTTGGTATTCAAAGTAATGATGCCGATAACATCGAAAGGAGAGAATCCGAAAATAACAGTGAATAATGAAACAAATGAATTTAAACAAAATCTTTTGGTTAGTGAATCAGGAAAGTTAATTGAAATGATGAAAGGAAAACATAAAGCATTTTTCTATGGACACATTGATGAAAAAGACAGATTGATAATTCATAAGCCAGCCCCAAGGCAAGTTTGGTAAATTGGAGAAAATTATTCAAAGAGAATGCCTGATATACCCTATGAAGAACCAAAAATATCTATTAATCGAGTCCGGGATGAAGTCATGCGAATTACTGATATGAATACTGCTGATAAGGGATTTATGGAAGCGGTAGTTTTATTTTCTTCGGCATTCGTAGGGCCTAATATAAAAAGACTAGCTCAGTTTACCGGGTATACCAGAAAACAGATTAACAAAATTTCAAAACGTGCGCGTCAACAGGAAATATGGATTAAACATAGAATATGTGCCGACTGGTTTAATGAGAAATATGGTGGAATAAATTTTAATACTGATCTCTGTGTTATCCTTGGTTGGTTGGATAAGGTGAGAAAATGATAAAGTATGTTGCAGTAGGACAGAGCCTCATTTTTACTAAATTTTCGGAAAATAAGCATGTAGAAATAGCGATGCAACAATTGAAGGAAAGTCAATTCAGATTCAAATTAAAAATAGAAACAGATGATATGATTCAGTTTTTTGTCAGTGATGTTCTATCTGAAGCGATAAGAATAGCCCATGATTTTTTTCAAGAAGCCCCTAATTCTAAAATACCCAAAATTAATTTTGGAAATATTGATTATGATAATTATCATTTATTAGTAGAATGTATGCAGGTAATAGAAAAAGTATGGGGTGATGGATATAAAATAACAGCAGATAAATTTAATGAAGATGTTGAATTTTAAGGAGGTAAGTAAATGATTAAGAGTATTGATGGATGGAAATTCTTTTATGATAATTTTAAAGATGGTCAGAGAGTTGTAATAATTACTGATGACGATGAAATTTTTGCAGGCAGAGCGGAATTTACGAAATTAGGTGTATCTATTACTCCTACACGTAATAAAAAAAGATTTTTCTATTGGAATGAAGTTGAATTTATTTCACATGATGGGTTTCCGGTAAAAAAGTTACTTGGTGCTGACGGTAGTTCTTCGATTGAAAAATTAGATACCACTCAACTACAGGAAGAACTTTTAGGATCGTTATCAGAATTTGAAGATGAAAAATATAATATTGTCCGGGGAGATCCATTCTTAATAGAACAAGTGACAGCCAAAATAATTACTGTTCAATATCCTGAAACCGGATTTGAAACGAGTATTAAATTAAAGGCAAAAGATGGGGCAATAGGATTGCTGTATAATTTTGAAACAATATTTTATTTTGAAAAAATAACTGCATAGGAGATAAAAATGATACCGCAGATAATATGGATAATTTTAATGGCTTTAAGTTTAGGTTTTCATATATCTAAACACGGTCAAGATAAAAAAGAAAAGTATAATGTAGGAATAATATTCTTTCGGCTTGTTATGTATAATTTTTTACTTTATTGGGGTGGGTTTTTTGATGTATTTTCAGGAGGTAAATAATGAAAAGTAAAAAAACTTGGTTATTAACAACACCAAAAATTGAAACAAAAAGAAAAATAAAAGCAGTAGCATACATGGCCCCATTAATAATAGTCAGTATATGTTTCATACAACTTAAAATTGAAAGTGAAGCTGGACCTTATTTTGGAATTGCACTTGTAATTGCTGTTTCTTCTGCATTGGTAACCTTATTTTCAATCGGTACTAAATTATTATTTGGAGGCAGGTAAATGGAAACGTCATTGTTTGATATTTTGAATTTAGGTGCTCTTGTCCTTGGATGGATAGCGATGGTAATTTTAATAATAGTTATTTTTGTCGGTATGCTCGCAATATTAACGGGAGTATTTGAATCAGTATGGACTAAAGGATTTGACCTTATTTTGGATATATGGAAAAAGGTTAAAGAGAAAACAAAATACAGACTTATGCCTAATTTAAAACAAAAACCAAAAAGGAAAAGAAAAAGGCATAGAGGATTGAAGTAATGATTTTAGAAAAAATATCTTATGTATTACGAAAGACGGATTCTATAATAGGTATCTTGATTATTTTACGCGCTAAAATATTTTTTAATTTTCTAAAGCGTAGTAAAATTTTTTGGTACTGGTATGAGGATCATTTGAATGGACTGGCATATGACCTTGATATATCCGAATACAACGGCACAAAAGAAACACTTGAAAAATATTATAAACAGTTGGATAAAGCTAGGAAAGTAAATAAAGCGTTTCACAAGTGACTAGATATTACATAGAAAGAAGACAGTGCGAATATTGCAGAGAAGATTTACACGAATATGAACAATATGGGAATGTGTTTTTAATGCCTCATATATGTTTAGAAAAAATTAAATTAAAACGGGAGAAACAAATAATGCCAGATATTTCAATGTGTCAGGATAAAGACTGTCCCTCTTCTAAAAATTGTTTTCGATTTATGGCTATACCTTATCCGTATCAACAATCTTACGCGGATTTTCAGCGTAAAAAGAATGCAAAGAAGTGTTCTAACTTTATGGATAGGGAGTAATGAAATTTTAATTAAATTGGAGAAACAAAAATGATTAGAGAATTAGCTATGGGATTCAGTATCAGTAAAGGTTCTGAATTAATACAAACTATATCTGATTCAAAAACAGATAAGACACTTAAACAGATTGAAGATGAAAATTTTGTCAGAGATTATGTTCAAAAACTTTCAAGAAAAGGTGCTATGTAATGTTTTCTCATGAGTGTCCTAGACAAATGAAAGATTGCACACCTCTTGATAATGTATGTTCAGATCAATTAAGTACATCAGGTACAGCTTTAACTTTTATATGTTGTGGTAGTTCTGATCCAAATACACGTTCTGTTGAAAGCGATAAATATCGTTTATGTTTCAAATATTTAGGTACGGATCAAATTACAGATAATGATGAACTTGATTTATTGGATTTATGTTCTGTAATTACTAGAGGTATGTCTGTTCAACTTCGTAAAGATACAGAATCTAAATTCAGAAGCAAACATAAAAATAAAAAATCCCAGAGAAGTAGATTAGGATAAGGAAACAAAATGACAAACAAAACAAATAAAGCAATTGCGGAGCATATGGAGGAAATGAAAAATGAAAACGTGTAGATGGTGCGGTGAGGAAATGGAAGGGGTTTTTATGAGATGTAAAAAATGTAAAAAAGTGCAGTTGGATGAAACCAAGCCCATGTTAGTGAGTCATTTAATAAGTCAAATTAATAAAATAAGTAATGAGACCCTAAAAAATATATTTCTCAAGCAGGTTGAATCAGTGGCCACCCCTTCCGATATTTTAGTATCATATAAAATTACTCCAGATCATAAGGGAGAAGCCTTTCTGGATTTCAGAGTCAATGGGCAGGAGTACGGGGTGAATATTGAATTAGGTAATTTGCCAAAAGCAGAAAAAATTATTAAAGAAGCAGTAAATCCAAAAGATAAGGAACAGGTCAGACTAATTCAGGATACTATTAAAGAAGACGAAATCAAAAAACAATCTGAGGCAGAAGGTAAATTAGCAAGTGACCCGGACATGCAGACTAAACAGGAAACACCGGAACAATGGCTTGAATTTATTGCTAATTCTGCCAATGGAGTGTTTGAAGGTAATGATCCTGATTTTGAACGTCTTTATCAAATGGCAAAAGCATTATTAAAAATAAAATCGGAGCGGGAAAAGGACGGAAGAGTTTCAAATGTTGGAGTCAAGGCAAGCATGATTATAGACGAATTGGAGGATCAGGGTATTTTATGATTATCGACTCGACTAATAAATATAATGAAAATGGAACTTGGGTTACTCATACAATAAAATCTTATCCAATGATGGATTATTTTGAGCCTATAAGAGAAAAACGGAAATTGAAGATTTTGGTAAAAAGAATTAATAAAGCATTAAGGAGATAAAATGAAAGATAAAACAACTAAAAAAATAAGTGAAACAGGCGGGTTAGTGATTTTGGGAATTTGTTCTGTAGGAATAGGTGGTGGTTTATGGTTCATAATAGAAAAAGTAATTGGGTGGTTTTTATGAGTATTAAACAAATACTTCAAATAGGGGCCATGATATTTTTAATGGTAGTTTTCAGTGGTTTACTTTGTATAAAAACATATAAGCTGCAAATAGAACTAACAGATTTGAAAGACAGAATGGGCGAGATTGAATATTGCGTTCATGATTTGGATAGACATAGACCATGAAAATTGTAGGTATTAAAGAAAAACAACGATCAGGAAATGTTGTCGGAATATTCAATGAGGATGTTCAAGCAAGAGAAATTTTGAATTGGGGTTATAAACAAGGGGCAGGAAAGTTATACATTTCTTTTGCTCAATCTGATGAAGAAATAAAAAATAAAAAATGAATAATTATAAATATTTAGAATATAACGGATGGAAATTCATTAGAAAGAAAAAAACTAAGGCAGGTCATGAAGCTATTATATGGGAAGATCCCGTAAGTCTTTATGAGTTTACTCAAACTCAAGCGGTTGCATGGCAAAAAAAACGTGATGAAGAGAATAAATAATATTATGGCTAATTCTAATCCCATAGATTTTAAGAAAAATAGACTTAAACTTCGTCTTCATTTGATCCCTTCGTCAGCTTTCTATTCTAATTTAAGAAAGGAGATAGGCCCTGAGAAGTGGAGTAATATTTCCCGAAAAATAAGGGGAGATAATAATTTTAAGTGTATGTTTTGTGGGTGGAAGGAGAATAGGTCGAAACAAGAGTATACACACTGTCACGAAGTTTGGAAATTCAATAAAGAGACTAAGGTTCAGTTTTTGAAAGGATTCGAATGTCTTTGTCCTATGTGTCACGCTGTCCATCACTGGGGATACTCTCAAGTAAGAGGGGAGGATATGGAGGCTCTTTTTGTTCATGCGGTATATGTAAATAAATGTACAATTAAAGATTTTAAAAACCATATAAAAAAGAGCTTTAAGGTATGGAGAAGAAGATCAGCTATAAAATGGAGCCTTGATTTGAATAAATATTCTAAAATGGTTTTTGGAAAATGATTTTGAAAACAAGGATAATTATTGATGGATAATCTTATGGCGGGAAGGTTTTTGGAAGCGCTGCTCATTTATGGGCGTGGTCTCGAATATCCAAATAAGGGACTTGGCAAACCCGCCGCTTTTGGAATTATTATGGCGGTGATAAGACATGGATAACAAAAAAATAATCGAAAGACTTCAAGTAATCCACAAAAAATTAAATAATTTTATTGATAACGATGATAATTATCATTCAAGATCAGGTATTCAGACGGTCACTAGGAATGCCGAAAAAGAGCTTTTACGATTACATAGTAAATTGGCTGATTTTTTCTTGACCTATGGAGACGATCTTTTCAGGATATTAAATGGTAGAGAAAGGGATGCGGGAAATAATAAACATCCCATGAAATTATTGGGAGGTAAGTAAATGAAAGAATATTTAGACGTTAGATTAACCTGGGATAAAGACCTTGGACCAGCATGGATAAACGAGGATAACTTAAAAATTCTTCTTTTCACAAAAGAAAGTGTAGAGAAACGTCTTCTCGAAGTTGAAATAAAAAGATTAGGCCACTTGATAGATCGGCGGCCCGCAACAATAAACTCACCCTCCAAGGCTTCCTCATGATATCCCTCGAAGAACTAAAGAGACTGCACAAGGAAGCAACACAGGGGCCTTGGCAGACAACAGAAGATAATGAGATAGAAACAGTGGCGAGAGAATACAAAGATCCAGAATTAAATGGCATCCCACTTCAAAATATCGTTACTACAGATGGAGGATATTATCCCCCCAACCCAGAGGATGCGGACCTTATAGTCTACCTCCGCAACCACTGTGAAGACATAATAAAGATACTGGAGGAAAGGGAATGAAGATATTATTTACAATTGTAGCTTTTGTTGAAGCCTGTGAGTTTTTGTTCTTATTTAGCATGAAATATTTTTTTATGGAAAATGTTTCAGATGTAGAAATGTGGCAACATGAAGTTGAAATGAGCCTGTCATTTATTATATTTTTAGGATCTTTAATATTAGCGGAGGTATGGCATGAACGATAAAGAACCATCAATAGGAGAGATAGCAGGAGTGTGGAGAAAGGAATGCCTTCGTTGTGGACTGGTATTTTATGGCGGAAAAGGTCAAGACGAATGTCAATCATGTGTTATGGGAGGTCGAAATATAGATGGTTTCAAACTAAATACCGATAAAGAAACACAGCAAAGGACTATCAAAGTGAATGACGTAGAGAAGGCGAGAAAAAAGACGGTAGCTGACTTTTTGTATGAAGCAAGAACGCGGGCGACATGGCCTGTTATGAAAGACGGCAAAATGACAGGAGAGGCGTTGTCATCTGTGAATGATGCTGCATATGAGAGACTTTGTTTGTTGGTTTCTAGACAAGATAGATTGCTGGATCAGATCCAGGGTTATTGTGAAGACGCCTATAATGTAGGTGGATTTAAGATTTCACATCTTATGATGATACTGGAGAAAACCACATCTTTAAGAGGTATTAGAGGAGACCAAGGATGAATAATAAAGATACTGGAGGAAAGGGATGAAAGCTGAATTCAAATATATTCCCAACGACGAGGGCGAGTTTGTCGTTGAATTGGTCTCTGAGGATGAATCGGATAAAGTTCTTATGGAGATATTAGCTGGCAGAAGCCATGAGGGAGACGGCTTTAATCTTATTCCGACTAGAGGACCTGACGGGGATCTAAAAGCCTTGTCATTGACCAGGGTGAGAAGGGCATGACCGATAAAGAAACGCAAAGGCAGGCGGGTAAATCATGGGAGGAAAAAGGACTTGACCGAATAGAGGAAAAGAGAGACGTGATCGCATATAAAAATAAGCTCGTAACAGTCATAGGTAGCGATGATTGGGAATTCCTCATCTCCATGTCCCGCAAAGGACTAGAGATGGAAAAAACATTAAAATGGATACTAAAATATATAAAGAGCACGGTTGGTCAATATGACGGAGTGAACCACAAAGCGGATGTTGAAGAATTTTTAGCAGCTATTGAAAAGGTATTGGAGACTAATAAAGAGGAAACAAAATGACTGAAGATCAAAAGAAAACAATAATAAAGAATGCTCGAACTTTTGTGGAATGCCAAAAGCATGATTCTATAGAAAAAAGCTGTATGATTGGTTTGTTATCAGTAATCGACATAGTAAAAGAGGAGAGCGTCAAAGAAAAACAGGCATATACTGGCCTAGAATTTATCAACAAAGAATCTGTTAAGAAGTTAGAGGCAGAGAATAAGGTGCTGAAAGAAGAGAAGGATCAGCTTGTTTTTGAGAGGGACAGTGAAACAAGATGGGCTAGTGATTATTTAGAACAGGTACAGAAATTAGAAGCCAAGATAGATCGGTATGAAAAGGCTTTGAAAGATATTAGAATCATTGTTCAAAAAGATTTAGCAGCAAAAGACGATTGGATAAGGGTTAAAATTGATATAGCACTAGCTGAGGATAAGAATGACTGAAGAAATGGAGAAACGAGTGAAATTTCTGAAGAAACGAGTGAAATTTCTGGAGAAACGAGTGGAAGATATACGGAAGGACAACAAAATCCAGCCAAATAAAAACATGGACCATCTCTTATCAGCAATCGACACACTGAAAGAGGCGAAAGACAAAGACTCCAAGGAATATGACGGGCTTGTAAAGGATTATGAAGAAAGCCAAGAAGAACTGAATACAAGAGCGGAAATAATAAATGTGCAAGGAGATTCAATAAAAGAATTAATAGCCAAGGTAAACTCATTGAAAAAGGAGAACGGAGAACAACGATTAGAAATAAGTGAAACTAAAGATGAAATTTCTAATTTATTAGAAAATGATCAGTGGTCTGAAAGGATAGGTTTAGTTGAAGCCTTACGTCAAAAGATTAGGACACGAAACAGCAATTTAGCAGATTTGGAATCTAAGATAGAAGAATTAGAGGCAGAGAATAAGGAACTGAAAGATAAACGCCATGATTCCGGTCTGGAAAGAATCTTGGACAGAGAGGATGAGAAGAACGAAATCAAATCCTTAGAGGCCAAGCTGAAGACGGCGGAGGAAGGATTAGAAAAAGCATTGTGGTATCTAGGAGCAATAGCAGGAGAAGCATTAGATGAGGCCAAGAGTGCCGATGACCGAATCTAAAAAATCAATAAGAGGAGAATCAAAGTGAGTGACGCAGAGAAGATAGCTGTCCTTAGAGATAAGATAAGAAACTGGCTATATTTGGAGCTTTGGTTTGGTCAGATAATTTGGCTGTGGATAAAAATAGGATACTTAAAAATAAAGTCTATTAGATGAGGCCAAGAGTGAATGACATTAACGATGAGCGTTTACAGTTTTTGCCAAGAATTTTTGCTAAGAATCCATATATACCTTGGATTGTATCAAAGAAAGCAGGAAAGTTTTATTTTGTAAAAATGGACGGCACCAACCGCTACGGAGAACCTGGACCGGCAGCAAGGGATGTAGAGGGCGAGTTGTGAAAGAATCTATAGTTTCATTTTTATTCAGCGGAAAAAACAGCAGAATAGTGGCGGGAGTTGATTTTGCCGACACAACCACATCAACTATCTGTTACTTCGAAGTTATAGGGGTAAGGCGTGGTCTTTGGGACTGGTTGAGTTATGTGTTATTTTGGGCAGAGTTACCGCCACAAAAAACCATAATAAAACAGGTAGACGCTACAAAGGTGGTGTGATGGGAATGTTACTAATAGCAGGTTTATGTTTTTGGGTTGGTCTTATTTTCATATTATCTTTAATTGGCTGTGAACCAGAAGTTAATTTATATGACTGTGGTGACGGTGAGGAATGATTAGCATTAAGGAGATTAATTGATATGAAAATAAGCAAAGAAATAATTGATTTGAATAATAGTCTGAATTGGTGGAATATGCCAAAAGGAAGAATCATGGATGCCGTCTTATCGTTTTACAAAAAAACCGGGCAACCAATTAGACAGAAAACGATATCAGAATTAACGGGAATAGCTCAATACAAAACAAGTGTATATTTGTTCCGGCTTATAGATGAACGAAAAATAAAAAAGGTTGGACGTGGATTATATTGCCCCATAGACGTTACGGAGGGGGGGTGATGGACATATGTAAGGCAGGACATCCAGAGATTGCACATAGTCGGAAGTGGCCACACTGTCCAATTTGTAATATGAAGTGGAAACATTTAGAGCAGCTAGGTAAACTAAGAGATGAAATT
>SDBT01001490.1_pt1 | contig 41394 bp, 65 predicted proteins | sample 2277101 | NCBI WGS metagenome assembly SDBT01 (sample SAMN10404973, study PRJNA504765) | marine sediment metagenome | isolation source: marine sediment core GS10_PC15, 103 cmbsf | place: Arctic Ocean: Southern Knipovich Ridge | collected 2010 | reverse complement strand
ATTGACTACTGGGTCAAGAAACTTCGGGCAAGGATATTCGGCACGTCGGGTTATAGCGGATACCTCGAAGTCGGCACGTCAAAGATGGCCGCCCAGCCGTACTTCAAGCCTGCGGCCGACAGGCACTTCCCCAACTTCGTCAAGAACGTAGCCAGGCGATTGAGGGCAAGGGGTGGCTAACGAGGACACGAACGCAATCATTCTGGCCTATCTGGTTGCACAGGAGGCATTGACCGCCGTGGTTGGTACGCGGATCATGGCGCCGCGCCTGGCGGAGAACACGACATACCCAGCCGTCAGCTTCTTCACACGGGGCGGGGAGTCCACACCCTACATCCCCGGCATCGTCAGCCCCAGTGTCCAGTTCGATTGCTGGGCAAAGGACATTAATGGCGGCCTGTCTGGGCCAAGAGGGGCGCGATTAGTGTATAATGTAGTATATGACGTGTTGCAAGGAATACAGCGTCAGGTTGTCTCGGTAGGCGGGATAGACTATATTATCTGGAGCGCCATCGAGGAGGTTCAGGGCCAGGACTTGGTCGACACCGACATTATTCCCAATCTCTTCCGGGTGTTGACCTTCTTCTCGTTCGTGATTAAGGCAGCATAGGGAGGATCAAGTGAGCGAAGACAAGGAACGCACAGATGACAATAGAGGGAGTGACCCGCCACCGCGCACAAGAAGGGCACCGCGCATCAGGCCCAGTTTCACGGCCGCCGAAATCGAGAGCCGTTATCAGGAGCACCAGAAGAGAATAACACAGGGGGGCAAGTGCAATGCCAGATAATGCGAATGTATTGGTAGGGGTGGCGACCCTGTCAATCAGAGAACCGAATGATGCCATCGCCGAATGGTCCACCGTTCAGCAACAGGCAGGCGTCCAGTCTGTCCGGCTGCACAAGGGCGGATCGGGAGCCGCTGGGTCAACCCACTTCCAGATGGTGCCGCCGACCGGCATCACGCTGGCTGCGTGGACAGTCGGGATCGCGGCCGGCCAATATAGCTTCTATCACTATCTCCAGGCACTCAACGCCAACTGGGTGCAGATGGAGTTCCGCTTCGAAGACCCCAATTCCGATGCCTGGGTGGAACTCACCTGGGCTGGGCTCCAGTCCAGTCTTGGCACGGCCGCTTGGGTACAGCAAGTGCTCTTGGATGCGGATACGGGTGGCTATGGCGGAATCGGTGAGACCGGCGCCTCGTTCTTCAACTGGGGGCCCTTGACCGCGATGAGCGGGATGGAGGCAGCTATCAACGGCGAGGGTGTCGTCGATACCGCTTCTGACTGGATTCTCGAGAGGGTCCGGCTGGAACTGTGGGAGGCCGAGCCCGAGCGCACCTGCTTCGTGGACACGCTCGTCGTCGCCAACGTCGCCTACACCATCGAGCCCGGCGGCACGGCACCGGCCATGTCCCTGTCGAGTCCCTTCACCGAGATCGGTTACACCGAGGACGGCGTGACCTTGACCTACACCGCTGACGAGGCAGACATCGAGGTCGAGGAGGAAACCATCCCGATTGACCGGGTCATTACCAAGGAGACTGTGGAGGTCACCTGCAATCTGGCTGAGAATACCCTGGCCAACATCAACAACGCTATGGCAGGGGCCGTGCTCGTGGGCAACCTCCTGACGCTCGGCAGCGGCGTCAACAAGACGCTCAACCTCAAGATCGAGGGCGTGACACCCGCCGGGTTCCTGAGAGCGATCCAGATACAGAAGTGCACCGCCACCGGGGCCGTTGGTCAGTCCTACAGGAAAGGCGAGAAGATCATAATCCCAGTCACCTTCCAGGCGCTGAAGTCAACGGGCGTCCCGGCAGTCACCATTGTTGACAACGCTGCGTAGATAGTGGACCCGGGGGGCGGGATGCCCCCCGGGATGAAAGGAGTAGTATGGAAACGAGCGAACGGTCTGAGGCAGACATCATTGCCCAGACACCCATCACAGTACGCCTGGGCGATCAGGACCACGAAGTGAAGCTACTGGTGGCTAGGGATAGCCGCAAGTGGAGGGCAGAGACTGCGAAACTCCTGTCCAAACTTCCCGAGTACGCCGACATCAATACCGAGGACCCCGACAAGTTCAGCAAGGGTATGTCGGCCCTTCTGGTCAACATGCCAGACAAGGTCATTGAGCTGTTCTTCCTGTACGCCCGGGACCTCAAAAAGAATGACATCGAGGCCGTGGCCACCGACGCGCAAATCTGCCGGGGCTTCGAACAGGTAGCAGCGGTCGCCTTCCCTTTCGTCTCAGCCGTCACCAAGCTGGCGGATCAACTGGCCAAGTAGAAGAACGGGCCACACAGGGCGAGGCTTTCGAGTTCTTCCTGGTTGAGTGGGGGATAGATGCCCCTCGGATCATGGGGGCTTGGACCGACGAGTACTTGGATCTGATGATTCAGAAGCTCTCCGAACGGAAGCAGAAAGAGCGGGGCCACACTCCTGATCCAGGGGTCTCGGTCGAGACACTCGCCGCCAAGTCTCGGGGAATGATTAGGGTGGTCAAGCAGTAATGGCAATCAAAGTCGGCGATGCCGTTCTTGAGATAGGGGGCGACACCACCAAACTCAAGAAGTCCTTGGATGGCATCGGCAAGAAGATGAGTCAGGTTGGCAAGAACCTGACTCTGAAGCTGACCGCGCCCCTGGCTGCCTTCGGTGCCCTATCGATCAAGACGGCCGCCGAGTTCTCAAAGGCTATGGCGAAGGTCAACGCCGTCACGGGTGCCACCGCCGAACAGTTCGAGGAACTCAACGATGTCGCCAAGGAACTCGGGCGTACAACCCAGTTCACCGCCACCCAGGTTGCCGAGGCGATGTCGTTCATGGGCATGGCGGGGATGGACACTAACGAGATACTCCAGGCCATTCCTGATACGCTGAACCTCGCCGCCGCCGGTGCCCTCGATATGGGAGCGGCCGCCAACATCGTGACGAACATCCTTGCTGGCTTCGGCATGAGGACGGATCAGCTTGGTAATGCCGTCGACGTCCTGGCCAAGGCCTTCACCTCATCGAACACCGACCTGCTGATGCTGGGCGAGTCCATGAAGTTCGCCGGGCCGGTCGCCAAGGGCTTCGGCCTCACCTTCGAGGAGACGGCGGCGATCATGGGGATCTTCGGCAACGCCGGCATCCAAGCATCCCTTGCCGGTACGTCCCTCCGTGGCGCCATCGTGCGGTTGGACAAGAAGGCCGCGGACTTCGGGATCACGATGAACGACGCCACGGGCAAGATGCTGCCGATGGCTGACATCCTCGAACAGTTGGAGGCTAAGGGATTTAATGCCAGCGAGATGATGGAACTGTTCGGCCTCCGGGCTGGCCCCGCCATGACGGCTTTGCTTGATGTCGGCAGCGATGCGCTTCGGGAGTTCACGAGTGAGCTCGAGAACGCCGGCGGGACCGCCGAGATGATCGCCGAAGTTCAGATGGAGGGCCTGCATGGAACTCTGATCAGGCTTAAGAGCGCCTTTGAGGGCTTGCAACTGGCGATTGCCGAAGAGGTAACGCCCGGTTTTGAGGCCCTAGTTGACAAGCTTGCAGACTCTTTCCGGTGGTTCGTCGATCTGCCGGGGCCGATCAAACAGACAGCCATTGCTTTGGGGATTCTGCTGGCCGTCGTCGGCCCGCTGGTCTGGATGACGGGGTCGCTGTTCATAAACTTCGCAGCCCTCAAGGGTTCCTTCATCGGGGCTGCGGTGGGCGGCACCACACTGAATGCCGTGCTGGCAATTATGATTACGCAGAGCGTGGGCCTTGGCGTTGCCATCGCTATCTTGGTGGGGCTGATGGTGGCCCTGGTGGCGGGCATAGCCACGGTTACTCTTGGTCTCTTAGAGCTCAACAAGAATGCCAAGAACCGGAAGATGGAGACGCGCCTCATCGAGGAACAGGACAAGGCCGTACGTGGTCTGGCTAACGAGTACCGTCGGGCTGCCGAGGAAGCCGAGGAGATGGGCTGGGCGATCTCTGATGCCATGTGGAAGGAGATCAAACTCCTCGAACTCATCAACCGGGCCAATGAGGAGCGGATCAAGTTGCTCGATGGCGTGGAGAATGAGTACCTCGATGTTGTCAAAGCATTGATAGACATGGGGGCGGTCGTGGACCAGGATACCTTGAAATGGGTGGCACTCAAAGACGTCGTTGATGCCTTGAACGAGGAGATGGCGAAGGGCGCCCAGGCCAACCTTGATCTCATCGAAGACCAGATTGTGGCGATCGAGGACATGGGGCATGCGATCGACGACGAGGTAAAGCAATGGGTTCTGAAACGCCAAGCTGTCGAGCAGGTGAACATCCAACTGTCCGAGCAGATCACGCTCCAGGAGCGGTTGGCTGGAGCCACAAAGAAACTGGTTGAAGCAGTGACGGGTGGACAGATAAGCACTGCTACCATGGGGCTGCTCCAGGCCCAGGCCGGCCTCGATATAGCGGGCAGACCCGTAAGCCCTGAGGAAGCAGCCAGACTGATTGAGTTCTACCAAGCGCAGCTTCGGGCACAGGCGGAAGAGTTCGGCGGTGCTGGCTTCGGGCCGGGTGTCAGGCAGTACGCCCACGGAGGCCCGATCATCGGCCCGACGGCCTTGACCAGTCTGAGAACAGGACAGACCTACGCCGTTGCAGGAGAGGCCGGTCCTGAGAGCGTCGTTCCGGGTGGCGGATACCGGACAGCCAACATCTACCTCATGATGGATGGGCGGGTGATGGCGGAAGCGCTCGGTCAGCCGCTTGTTGATGAGCTTCGACTTCGTACGGGTATTCAATTCTAGGGAGGATACTATGAACCGGATCGAGGAAGCACTACGGAAACTCTTGACCAAGGGTGGCGGTGGGATCGGTGGCGGGGCGCTAGTTGCCCACACCACACTCACTGCTCGCCTCATCGTCGACGGTAAGGTCACCGATGTCAGGCGAGAGGTCAGGGACAAGGTCGTGACGGACGATTTCTGTGAGGACATCGTCGACAACCTGATCACTGAGGTCTCAGCCTTCGGCGACTACAGGTACCACCACTCTGGGGAGGGCGTGGGTGCAGAGAACGCTACCGACTCGGCCCTCGGTACACCCCGAGAGGACAACCGGGACGTCGGTACTCAGGCAGAAGCAAGTCCCAAGGTCTATGAGAGCGTCGCCACAACGACCTACGGTTCCACATGGGCCATCACGGAACACGGTCTCTTCAACACCGCTGGCGCCGGTGGTCCCCCGGTCACTGGCGGCATCCTGATGGACAGGACGAAGTTCGCCGCCATCAATGTCGTGAGCGGTAATCAGATTCAATGGACTTTCACCATTTCCTTCACTAGTGGAGGTTAGTTCCCCGGAGGAACATCTATGCGGGTCCAAATAGAGCCTAGTGGTTGCACCGAACGGAAGGGCCTCGTTCAGGTTCGCTTTGCCATGTACCTCGACCCTGGCGACTATGGCTATGATGTCCACCATGTCCAGGTGCCAGAGAGGGCACTGACTCAGGAGGAATTGGACGACCCCGGACTAGCCGCATTGGTGCCCCTGAAATGGCAGACTAATCCCTTCCATAACCACTTCATCTATGTTGACCCGAGCACTCCTGACAAAGAGATTATGGACATCGGCGAGGCGTTCCTGTATGAAGCATACGACCAGTGGGCACATGGTGAGAAGCCTGTCCCAAAGAATCCGCCGATAAGGTTCCCTGCCAGGTTCGATGGCGCGAGGGTTGAAGCGACGGTGCAGCATCTAAAGAGCGCGAAGCTGAGGCGGACAGTCTAATGGCCGTGATAGATATTGGGCTTGGGCCTGCAATAGACCGTGCTGCCCAAACCTCTATTCGGACACAAACTCTTGTAGGGAAAGATAATCCTGCCAATGCCAGCGGAGACATTACGGATGGGGAAATCTGGTTGCAAAACGCCACCGGCACCGTGGACGTGTGGCTAGGTACTTTCTCGGCGGTTGGAAATGTCCTGACTTGTCGTGATAGTGAAAGTGTGGGTGTTGTTCCATCCGGGTCAAGGCAAACCTTTTCAGGCCTAGACATTGATGTGGTAACTGGGGATTACTTCGGGGTGCATGCCAAAGCGGGCACACTAGTAAATATCGAAATAGATGTATCAGGGTTTGCCGATGTATGGGCTTTCGCTGGGGAGGCGATTGACCCCACAGACTCAGAGACTTACGCTGTCCGGAGCGCTGATGGCATAAGCCTCTATGGTACAGGGGTAACGCCAACACCCCAGGCCACGGGCGGCGGCGCAATAGCAATAGCCGGGTCCCTCAACAGGAAGACCTTTGTGGCACGAGGCCAAGGAGCCATCGCCGCCGCCGGTTCTCCCAACCGGAAGATTTCTGTTATAAAGGGCGCGGGTGCGGTCGCCATGGCGGGTAGTCTGGCCCCAGTCCTGAGGTTCATTGCCGCTGTCGGCGCTGGCGCTATCGCCATCGCCGGTGCCCTGAACAGGCTCATCAAAGTTGCTCGAGGCGGCGGCGCAGTAGCCATAGCGGGTAGTGTGGAACTGGACTACTTACTCGGCGTGCAGGTCGGCGAGGAAGCAGTCCTCATCAAGAAGGCGTCTATCTTTGTCGACCAACGGATCGAGGAGCGTAGCGTAGCTAGGTTCACCATCGTGGACATACCGGGAACAGCCAGCTACTCCAAGGGTCAGCTCGTTAAGATATACGATCCCAACAACGATCTGATCTTCGGCGGTGTGATCGACAACCCCGAGACTACCCGATATGCGCCCAGCGGTGAGTTGCTTCACCCCATCACCTGTGCGGACTACCACTACGCGGCTGATAAACGCCTCGTGGCCGAGTCATATCTGGCCACAAGTGCGGGAGATATCGTTACCGACCTGAGGACGAAGTACCTACTGGATGAGGGCGTGACAGTCGGCAACATCGAGGCCGGGCCGGACATCGTTCAAGCTGTCTTCAACTACGTCAGGACCTCCCAGGCGCTGGACCGCCTGGCAGAACTAGCTGGCTTCACGTGGTTCATCGACGAGAACAAGGCCCTATATTTCCAGGCCAGAACCATCACCGCCGCCCCGTGGGCGCTCGTCGACACGAACAACGACGTTATCAAGGGCACGAGTAGATTCTCCGGGGCCAACCCGATGTACCGAAACCGCCAGTATATCCGTGGGGGAAGGGATGTGACCGGAGCCCAGACCGAGACGTTCACCGCCGATGGGGACATGGTCGCCTTCACGGTGGGGTACGGAATCAACGCAGTTCCGACCGTCAAGGAGGACGGCGGGGCCGCGAAGGACATGGGCATCAAGGGGATCGACACCGCCAAGGACTACTACTGGTCGAAGGGCGATCCTATAGTCGTCGCCGAGAACGCGCCGGCTAATGGGGTGGTCGTCACCATCGAATATGTCGGTCAGTATGATGTGCTCGTGCTGGCTACGGACGAGGCGGCGATCACGGCCCTGGCGGCAATCGAGGGTTCGGGCACCGGGTGGGTGGATGCGATAGACGACGAACCGAAGCTCGACGACAGCGACGCCGCCCTTGATGTTGCCAAGGCCAAGTTGAGTCGCTTCGCCGTGGATGCAGCCAGACTGAATTACGATACGGTCAGGACGGGACTCCGCCCGGGTCAAGTCCAGGCCGTCACGCTTCCGGCCTATGGCCTGGCTGCCGAGGACATGCTGATCGAGTCGGTGCGGACACATATCTATACCGGGAATCTCATGCACAGAATCCAAGCCATTCAGGGGCCGGGGGAGGGAAGCTGGGCCAAGTTCTTCCTTAAACTCGCCAGTGGTAAGGACGAGGTCATGGAGAAGCTCAATGTCGGATCGGATCAGATACTCATCCTTCTGATCCAGAGAGAGGCAGCATGGGCATGGGGGGAGACGGTGACGCCGGTAGTGCTGACCTGTACGCCGGTCAACGGGACAGTGGTGGGCGGCACGACGCCGGTGGTATGCTGATGAAGATACAAGAGCGGCGAGCATGGGCGGGCAGAATCCGGGTGACGGCCCGAGACCTTGAGGGCATTATCACGGACGCCGAGGAGTTTGACAACCTACTTACCACCGCAGGCTTCAACATGGTACGGGATGGCCTCGCCGGAGATGTCTCTGACTTCGAGGTCAAGGCGTTGACTATCGGGGATGACGCTACAGCACCGACGATTGCTGATACCGTGCTGGGCAATGAGACGTTCAGGAAGGCCCGCACGTCCCAGTCCAAGCCGGCCGATGGTCAGGTGCAGTATTTCCAATACATCTCCCCAGGCGAAGCCGTGGGAACCATTGAGGAACTGGGGTGGGTGGCTGGGGCGGCGGTCAATACCGCGTCACCGGCTGGCAAGGACACCGGCATCATGATCGCTAGGGTGCTGTATTCAAGGAATAAAACGGCGCTCGAGAGCCTCCAGGTGGAACGCATAGACTCGGTCGCGGAGGCATAATGGGATACACCAAACTTGACTGGGTGGCGGGCGTCACTCCCCTGAGTGAAGCCAACATGGATCACTTGGAAGAACAGTACGATGAGGCGGTGACCGAACTGGCCTTCCATACCCGCAGTACCACCATGGCTGACCTGACCCAGACGGCTGTCGCCAGTGCGGCACTCGCGGCAGCTACCTGGGAGGATATTCTCAACATCAGTGGGGCCGGCCCGTACTTCTTCATGGGTGGGATGGTTGCCAGTGACAGTAGCCTGATAGACACATACCGGATTACCATTGATGGGGCTGCTCCACAGACCTTCAGTACCTACGGGACCGCCGCCGCGACCGGGTTCGTTGGTGTCCAAGGCGCGCTCCTTCCGATGATCTATGCCGCTACCTCGCTCCGTATCGAAATCCACAACGCCGATGCGGTCAATCCCCATCCATACCAGACCCAACTGTGGTATCGCAGTTAGCGGGAGGCAGCACAGTGAAGTGGCTAGGCAATCTATACAGAGCCCTGTGGTCTCGCATCGGTGGCCGGCCGTGGACCTACATCCTTCGAGACACCTGGCACCAGATTGAGGCGCTGTGGATCTTCGGGCTGGTGCTCGTCGGCATAGGTCTGGCGCACTGGTGGCCCACGATGGCCCCCTGGCTGGTGCTGGCGTTTGGTCTGGGCTATGTTGCCGGACATCTGTTCTGGGGCAAGAAGTACATCCCCAATCAGCGAGGAGACTAGACATGGAGTGGATGGTCGTCACCTCAATATCGACTGCTGCTGGGGTGTGTCTCGTTGGATTCGCGCAGATCCGGTCATGGCGAAGGAACGGGCGGGACCAGAAGGCCCGGGACGAGGTCATGGCCCTTGAGCAGGCCCAGCGGGACAACGATCAGGATGTCCGGCAGCAACTACGCGACCAGTCCATTGAGGGCGGCTACCTGGCTATCGTGGGGCGCCTCGACGATCCCTCACATGGACTGCGTGCCCTCGAGTCCAGCATGGGTGACATCAAGACGGACGTCGCTGAGGGACTTGGCCGGCACGACGAGCGCCTCAAGGCCCTGGAGACCGACGCCAACTAAGTCTCTATCACGGTAGAACGCCGCCTTGCCCGTGAAGGCGGCGTTTTGTTGTGCATTGTGTGTGCAATATCCCCGAAACTGTAACCCGCAGGCACGAACTAATGCTTGACATTCCGTATAGCTATGCTATACTAATGGTAGCTGGGCTTGGCTCACCCGTAACCCTGCCTAAACCTTCATGGGGCCGCGGGGGATGAAATGCTCGGGGGGCCAACGACCCAGTCAGAACGGATAGCCAAAGGAGTAAGGACATGGAAAGCATCAGGACACGAGCCAACAGGAGATACAAGGGACGGCTGATTTCCCGGCTACTCGACAAGTTACTCCCGAACTACAAGGCAGACAATGGTGCACGTCTGCGCATCCAGGCGGACATGATGAAGCTCACATTTGACAGCCTCCATCTCCTCTGCCTGCAATCCGGTATCACTACTAGAGAGGTCTAGTTATGCCGCACTGGAAACCACGAAGGCACCCCTACTTCTTCCAGATGGTAGCCGACGGCGGCTTTGAGGGTATTCGAGTCGTGCGAAAGGGGGGCGTCATTCTCTGGATGAAGAGTCGCTTCCAGTGTGACCGCCTTATCCCATATGTCGGGCTCGACGTTTGGGTACAGGACAACACCCAATTGACGGTCTTTGAGGGTGGCTTTGATTCAAAGAACCGCCCGTTGTTTCTGCCCTTCCCAACAGGAATGCCATGTATTTGTTCGGAGAGATTGAGCGGGGATTGGCACCTGGAGACAATCCCAAACCCCGACGCCCTCCGGGCCGACCACATGGCCGAGATGCACGTCGGCGAGCCAAACGAATCCTGCGACCTGTGTGAGCAGTAGCATGTCCCCGAGACGGTTGACCAAGGGCTTCAAGGAAGGCGTCTGTGGGCATTGCACCAACTGTGACCAGAGGGCGCTTCGAAAGCGGTGGAACCACTGCCGATCTGAATACAAGCCGCGCAACGGGCACTGCGAGAACTTTGGCAAGGGAAAGGAGTAGCCATGTACGACTTCGAGGCAGAGACAGGAATCACCCAGGAGAATGTCGAGCAGATCGTTCGGGACCGCGCCAAACTCAGGCGGGTCTGTGCCTGGTGTAGGAAGGACAGGGACACGGGCGAACAGCTCAGTGACGAAGAATACGAACGGCTTCGGGCGGAGGCCACCCACGGCATCTGCGAGGACTGTAGCCTGGATGAGATGTGTGAGGAGCCATCATGATGGAGACTAAACTACGGCTCACCGGCACCGCCAGGCAGGTCTTCCGATACCTCGCCCTGCTGGCCAAGGCCCACCCGACCATGAAGGTCAAGGACTTGGGGGAGACTGATGGAGTTCGATAAGGAACAGGTATATGACAACGAGTTAGCGCCGTTAGTGGCCCAGGTGATTCAGGTCTGCCAGGACAACGATATTCCCATGGTGGCCTCGTTTTGCTACAAGGTGTCTGATGATGTGGAGGACGTTTGCACGACAGCTATACCACAGCGGGACGGCTGGACCCCGGCGGCGTTCGCGGAGTGCGTAACACGGTTGAGAGGGCGGCGGCTGTCAGCATTATTCCTGGAGGACTGAATGACACTCGACAAGGCTGAGATCCAGAACGACCTGGCCGCTGTGGCCGGCGGTGGGATCGCCATCAAGGTCAAAACGACACACGACCGCGAGGCACCATTGATCAGCCAGTACTGGACCGACAAGGCCGGGACGACCAAGGTGCCTATGCACCTGACCGTCACGATCAACCAGGGCAAGATCAGGTCGCCCGGCACACTTGATGAGGTCATGGATCGGCTGCGGGCTACGATCATTGAGGAACGTCCCCCAAGTGCTGCCGATGATCAGGACCACCCGACGGCCCGGGCCATCGCGAACTACAAGGGGCGCCGGAAGTGAGATACGAACCAGGGCACGGGGCGAAGCTGCGGATCGGCGACAAGGTCGTTCCGAACGGCCGGGCACCCAGATGGCTGATGGAAGGACTACGGCGTAACCGTTACCGTACGGTCGTCGGGATCATCCGAGATCCTCAGCGCCGGTGTCTGATGTATATGCTCGGACAGAAGCCAGGACACACAGGATATATCGGGGCGTATGCGTTCCGAAGCTACCAACTGAACTTGGTGGTCCCGCGTCCCCCGGGAAGGCCTAGGGTGCGGCGCGTGTATCGCGTCCTGGCGCCCGTTATGTCCGGGTCCGCCCCGGTAGGCGCAAGCCAGCTAGTAGTGCGCCCCTTGGCGCTGTGACGGCGTTGTTGTGCATTGTAGGCGTGATTGAAAGGAGGCTGACGTGAAAGAGACGGGGTTCCCAGCGTACCAACACGAGGTCAAGGCCATACTGGAAGGCCGGCAGACTATGTTCCGGCGGGTTATCAAGCCGCAGCCAGTCTTTGTGAACTCGGGCGGGCGTGTCTGGACTTATGAGTGGAAGGGTCAGTATGTGTCGCTCCGTAAAGGACTCCCAGAGCTTTGCCCCTACGGCCAAGTCGGTGACAGGCTGTGGGTCAGGGAGACATGGGCGACCGAGTACAACTCCGATACTATCAAGCCGAGCCTTCTGCCCGTGACATCAAAGATTTACTACTACGCAGACGAGTGTGTCCGTATTCCGCGTGGTGATATACTCAGTCCTCCCGACTATGAACCCTTCGCAAAGACAGTCTCGCCCGTTATCGGATGGCTTGGTGGAGTCAGGCCGTCAATCTTTCTCCCCCGCCGTTTCAGCCGCATCACCCCGGAGATAACCGGCGTCAAGGCCGAGAGGATTCAGGACATTAGCGGCGCGGATTGTCTTGCAGAGGGGATTGAAGCATGTAAGTCTCACGTGTACACGCAGAGCTACAGAGACAACGACTATCTCATAGGCCACTTTGCTACGCTCTGGGACAGCATCAACGCCAAGCGGGGCTACGGCTGGGACGTGAACCCGTGGGTGTGGGCGCTGACATTCAACCAGGTTGCCCCTATTTGACACCCCGTATAGCGGGGCTATACAATACAGGGTGATAGGAAGGGAGTAGACATGGCACATAAGTTCTTACCCGACGACGGACACATGCACCAGTACGTTGATGGGGTGTGTACCTTGTGCGGGCCGCCGCCGAACTCCATCATCCCCGACACCTCCAACGAGGACGCGGTGACTATGGCGGCTGCCGACATGGCGGGGGCTGGCGGCGTGGTAGTAGCCACCCACGAGAAGTTCATGGTTGCCGTCCTGACTGATGAGGCAATCAAGGGGTTCGCCGCCGAGGCCACCCGGGTTCTCGAATGGGCTAAGACCCTGGAGATCACTGACAACACCACCGCCAAGAAGGTCGCGGGCGATCTTCGGAGCATCGCGATCCTCAAGCGCAACGTCGAGGCACGGAAGCGGGAACTACTGGCCCCGTTGACTGACGCCCTCAAGCAGATGAAGCTAGACATCGCCACCATCGAGGCCCCCCTTGCCGAGGCTGACAGTATCAGCCGGCAGAAGGTCACGGAGTGGGATGCCAAGCAGCGCCAGATTCAGCGTGATGCCGATGACGCCATCCGCCTCGCTGCCGAGTCAGCCGCCGCCGCTGGTCGAGTCACCGCCGCCGGCGCCGATGCCCCCGACATCAGTGCCATCCAGCCAGTGGATCGGCCGGCCGACAGGGGCCCGCTCCGGCCGGATGCCGGTGGGACAGTCAGCATGATCGACCACTGGAGCGCTGAGATCGAAGATGAAGATGCGATCCCGCGCAACTGGATGATGCCGAACGCACAGAAACTCAATCTCGAAGCCCGTCAGCGCAAGGGCACGAGACCGATACCCGGCGTCAAGTGGGTCAACAACCCGACGCCATCAGTCAGGTAGGAAAGGAGAGGCAGCATGAAACAGATCACAGTCGCCACCATGACCACCAAGGACGGCACCAACAATCACGGGCCATGGGTCAACCACCGGATCAAGGACACGGACGGCAACGACTGGACGACGTTTGCTGACGAGGACAAGACCATCACTCAAGGTGCCGTGCTGGAAGTCGAGCCGAAGATGAAGGATGGGGTGCCGGTGATGAAGGACAACCGGATGCGGTTCGACAAGTTCACCATCATGGCGGCGGGCGCGCCGACGCCGGCTCCGGGCCACAGTCCGTCGACCAACGGTGACGACCCAGCCAAGCGCCTGAGCATCGAGCGGCAGTCCAGTGCTGCTACTATCCTGACGTATAGTGCTGCACTCATGGCGGCGGGTCTCGAACCGGCCGTTTCTGGGCACCGTCTGCTCGAAGAAGAATCGGCCACCAAAGCCCTCACCTGGCTGTCTAGCCGGTTCGATGATGTCCCAAACACCGGAAGCACCGCGCCGACCCAAGAGGAACTCCAGCGGGCGTTGTCACAGACCAAGGATGGGTCCGACACCCGAACCCAGGCCGACAAGGACTTTGATGAGTTGGAAAGCGCCGGATCGGGCCTTGATGTTGACTGGGCAGTCCGGGCCGCAGGGAAGCTCGGCTGGAAGACCACCACGACACTACACTCGTGGCTGAAATCACAGGGCCTGGCGCCAGTCCCGGGCGAAAGCATAGAAGATATATTTGCCAACATACCGGGAGACAAGATTGAGCTGATCCGGTCGGCTATTGAGACCAGACTCAAGGAGAAAGGAGGGTAACATGAAGTGCTGGGCTTGCAAGAAGGACACCATGAAGATGCGGGAGGATGGCCGGTTCTGGAAGTGTTCAGACGACGACTGCGGGGCCACGGAGAATGTCCGCGGCGCGAGCGACACCGTGACTCCGCCCCTGCCAAAGGATTAGCGTTAGTATGCGCCCCGCCTGCCTGCGAACCTAGATCGCGGGCAGCCTGGGACCGATAGCGCGAGGAGATTGACCCGTGACATTGAATCGGACGAAGATAGAGTGGGCGCAGAACCCTGACGGCACACCGGGCTACACGTGGAATCCAATCACCGGCTGTCTCCACGGCTGTAGCTACTGCTGGGCGCGGGGGCTGGCGAATGGCCGGCTCAAGAGTCGTATGCTGGCGAACTACGACATAGCGAAGAAAGGGTACAGCATGGTTGCGGGGAAACCTTGTACGCTGGCCGGCTTGGGGTTCTTGTTCGAGAAAGAGTTTGCCGACCCGTTCTATCCCCGCTTTTGGGAGTCTAGATTGGGCGACCGTGCCCTGTTCTCTTCGAAGCCCCGTGGCATCTTCGCGGTCAGCATGGGCGACCTGTTCGGCAAGGGCGTGCCGACCGCCTGGACGGACCGGGTGATGGATCAGATCAGGATTCACCGGCAGCACCGCTTCTACTTGCTGACGAAGCAGCCTCAGAATCTTCCGACATCGCCGAGCTACTTCCCGCCTAATGCCTGGGTGGGGGCGAGCGTGACCAATGCCCAGGAGCAGTCAGATGCCTACGTAGGACTGGGTCGGATTCAAGCGGCGGTCAAGTATCTCTCCTATGAGCCCCTCCTGAGCAACGTCAGCATGGAGCCCCAGTTCCTCAAAGACGCCGGTATCACTTGGCTCATCATCGGCGCACAGACGAAGCCGACAGTCATGCCGAAGCTCGAGTGGGTGCGGGAGATAGTCGTCGCCGCCGCCGATGCGGCTTGGATACCAGTGTTCCTGAAGGATAGCCTGGACAATTTACTCGGATGGAAGTATCGCCCGGACATGATTCATTTGCGCCAGGAGATGCCAGGGGATTGACACCCCGTACTACGATGCTATACAATAGACGGATGGGAGGGTGATATGGTAACAACTGACTCGCGCACCGAGGCCTTGACGGAGATCGTCATGCTGCGGATGTCGCTGGCGATGAAGAAGATTCTACAAGGAGAGGCCACGCAGCGACTGTTGCCCCTGGCGACCTATCTCAGACAGATTATCAATCGACGTAACGGGAAGGGGTAGGGCGATGGTAGTCAAGCCTACCGACGAACGGCGTCCCTGGGAATCGTTCATACACATGCGGTGGGTCAGGGCGGTTCTCTGGACAAAGACGAATGGTATCTGTTGGTATTGCGGGGAGATGACCAACCCCTTCCAGAACTTCGCTGTCGACCACATTATCCCGGTATCAACGCGCCCCGACCTGGAGGACTCCTGGGACAATATCGTTCCTTGCTGCAAGCCCTGTAATTCACGGAAGTATACCCACACGCTTGAAGAGTTCAGGGAACGGGCCGCGCTCCACGCACAGTCGGACGGTTACACCTTCGAGTTCGAGCGGCGCGGCTGGTGCCCATGAAGTGGTTCAAGTGGGGGGACGAACTCCTTGATGGCGGATACGTTCAGGTGCCGAACGCATTGGTCAAACGGCAGGCCGACCTCGGGCTCACGCCGACCGACATGGACTTGATCGTGCAGGCGGCTGCCTGCTTCCGCCAGGACGATACGATGTCCCCGAGTGGCCGGGTACTTGCGGAGCGGATGGGCATCAGTGAACGGCAGGTGACCCGGCTCAAGAAGCGTCTCGTGTCCTTGGGCTATCTGACATGCACCGAAAGAACCATAGCCGGTAGGCGTATAACTGACGACTGGGACTTCTCGGGTCTCATGGTTCAATTGAAGCGTCTAATGTCAGAGCGCCCTGACACTGATGTCGCCCCCCCCCCTGACACTGATATCGCCCCCGGCCCTGACACTGATGTCAGGACTTCTCATGCTATCCCCCATACTGATAATCATACTATTGTTGAAGATAGACCTTCCGAGTTCACGGAATACGAGAGCAACATTGGAATGCTCACCCCGGTCATAGCGGACAAGCTCAAGGAAGCCATCGACCACTATCCCAAGGGCTGGGTATCCGATGCCATCAAGATTGCTGCCGAGAACAACGCCCGGAGCTGGCGGTACATCGAGAAGATCCTTGAGAACTGGCAGGCCCACGGCAAAGACGATGGCAGACCAAAGGAGGGTGGTCATGGGAGACGAGGGGCTGGAACCGCTGGGCAACACCATGGAGCGGATTCGGGGGAACTTGAGGAATCGTGGGCTGGACACTGAGAACCTAGTACCCCTGCCGCCCGAGGAATACGCCTGTACTGCCTGCCGGGACGGGGGCTTCGTGCACCAGAAGCATCTCAGTGGGGCAACCAACTATGGGGTGCCGGTAGTTCCGTGCGATTGCCAACTGTTCCGAATCGAACAGCAGCGCAAGGCCCGGCTGATGGAGTTTTGTGAGCTACCAGCGGGCACCGAATCGCTGACGTTTGAGAACTTCAACCAGATCCCGGGGACCGAGGAGGCATACGCCGCCGCCTTGGACTTGGCGCGGGGTGGTGCCAAGGCCCTGCTCTGGTTGACCCTCGTCGCGCCGCCGGATAGAGGAAAGACACACCTTGCCATTGCAGCGTGCCGGCAAAGGGTGGACCAGACTGAACCGGCGCTGTATAGATTCGTCCCCGATCTATTGAGGGAACTACGGAAGGGATATGACAACCACGAGTATGATGAGCGGTTCGAGCGGTACTGTGAGGTGCCGTTGCTGGTACTCGACGACCTCGGGGCCGAGAACCAGACGCCCTGGGTGCAGGAACAGATCGACTCAATCATTGACCACCGCTATGTCCGGCGGCTCCCCCTGATCATCACGACGAATCTGAGGGCAGACCAGTTGGCGCCCCGGGTCCGCAGCCGGATACAGCGGGCCACCTGGGGCAAGGTCGTCACCGTGACGTCCGGCGAATACCGCCTGGAGAAGCAGGTCTGAGATGAGGCCAACGTACCGCCGTCGTGACCCGATCCCTGGCATCCCGATTGCTGCTCCGAACGGAGTCATACTGGGCTACCTTCAGGGGGGGTGCTTGGTGCGGTATCTCAGGAGCAGCATCCACATGCTGCGCGTGCCCCATGCCTGGACGATAGACAAGGAGGCCTTCGACAAGCTACGGGCCGAGCATGTCGTCACCAAGATTATGATATTTGACCGGGACCACAGGCCCGGGCAACCCCAAGGATACTCAATCGGGATCGAGGACTGGGATGAACATGTCGGTGAGCTGGATCGGGGGAAGTTTCCCCAGTACTTCGTGACGATACCGAACTGGAAGACGTGGTGATAGACAAGAAGCAACTCGCAGCCAAGGCGATGGCCAGCCTCAGGGCGAAGGGCGTCACGCCAACACCGGATGCGGTCACGGCATACCTGGTTGGCCGGGCGGACATGGCTCAGGAAGAACTTGACTACATGAGTACCAGGCGGGAAGAGACGTGAGACCAGTCAGCAAGAAACAGGCCAAGGAACTGGCTCTGCGGGGGGCACTCAAGAAGGAATTGCTCGAGGAGTGTGACCATTCCTGCATGACTTGTAATAACCTGCGACTGGACTTCCGGGGGCTGTCGCTATCCCACATCATCCCCCTCGGCAGAGGCGGCAAGACAACCCGAGAGAATTGTCTGATAGAGTGCTACCCCTGCCATGAGGACTACGAGAAGCACCCGGAACGGAGGTCGGCATGATCAGGTTCAGGGATTGCCCCCGGTGCGGCGGCGACATGATTGTCCAGTACGGCGAGGACGGTTGCCTGCAATGTGGTTTCGAGAACGTGGATGTTTCCGTCGCTGTTGTCTCGGAGGAGCACGATGGTCTTTGGCGGGGCAACACATCGATGAGTATTGAGGTTATCGGTGTGGGTGTACAACGCATGGCGGACCGGGGAGTCGGGGTCAATACCTTGGGGCGGTCGCGGTACTATGATGCCAACCGGATGCAGATGGAACGGGACTACGCCAAGGTCTGCCGTGCGAGGGATCGTGACCATACCTGGCAGGGACGGGTGAGGGCCTCTAGGCTATACGCTGAGTTCCTCAAGTATTGGGGCATCCGCAGGTGCCGATGGACAAGACTTCAGACACGATGGCATCGACAGGCGGTGACGGCATGAGAACGATGCACAAGGAGAAAGGAGAGAAGACATGACCGAACAGGAAGGCTACGCGGAGGTTCTGGACAGTGGGGTGCGTGAGGAGTTCTCAACGGGGAGCGTGAGGGACACGCGGGCAGGCAAGGGGCGGTTCGATCTGCTTCCTGGCTACTCGCTATTCCGACTGGCCCGTCACTACGAGAACGGCGCCAAGAAGTACGGGGATCGCAACTGGGAGAAAGGACAGCACACGTCGCGCTTTCTGGATTCAGCCATGCGGCATCTTGTGCTGTACGGGATGGGGGGCCGCGAGGAAGATCATCTGGCTGCGGCCGCCTGGAATGCCTTCGGTCTCATGTGGACCGTGGAACAGATACGGCTCGGGCTATTGCCGGCGGAACTGGATGATCTCGTACACAAGGAGGCAGAATGCCAAAGCAGCAAGTAGCCTACGTGGTCGGCCCGTTCCGGGCCGAGTCACATTGGGAGATCGAGCAGAACATCCGTCGTGCAGAGGCCTATGCTCTCGAGCTGTGGCTACAGGGCTATGCCGTGATCTGCCCGCACACCAACACGCGCTTCTACCAGGGGGCGGCGCCGGACGAGGTCTGGTTGACCGGCGACCTCGAGATACTGTCTCGGTGCGACATCATCGCGATGTTGCTGGGATGGGAGAAGTCGTCAGGGTCAGTCGATGAACTGAAGAAAGCGAGGGAGTGCGGCTTGCTTGAGATGTACCAGCAGGGGGGTGACTGATGAGAACTGCGAAGGATAGCTTTCTGCCGGCGCCGGACTCACCGGAGGGGTTGCAACTGGCAGCGACCTACGCTGTGAGCACAAGGGCGCAGCGCCAGGAGATGTCTGATCTGTATGGGTATTCTACGGTTACCCACTTCCAGACCATGATGAAGAGGAAGTACAACCTGGGGGTGCCCAACCATGAGGCATTGACCAAGGATGCCAAGGTTACGGTTCAGGTGACAGGGGCGCCAGCCAGTGAGCCGGCGGAACCGATCATCAACCTGACGATCCCGGCGCTGCGGGATTATGTCCCCCAGCCGTTCGTGGAGGGGGACAAAGAGACGATGATCCTCCACACATCGGACTGGCACAGGGGCAAGGTCACCGGGTCATACAACGACGAGGTGGGGAAGGAGCGAGTCGGCCGGTTGTTTGACGGCGTGATGACCCTGGCCCAGCTTCACCGGCACATGTACCCGGTCGAGGATCTGGTGATCTTTGACACGGGTGACCGGGGACAGGGGGAGAGTCCACATCAGGGATCGAAACTTGGGGAGACATCGATGGGTGCGCGGGACCAGCAGATCAAGCTTGTCTACCCGGAGTACGTTGAACTGATCGCGGCGTTCAAGCAGCAGTTCCGCACCGTGACGGTTCACCTGATGGCGGGGAACCACGGCCATGAGAAGCTCGCGCCCGAGACCTCGCGGTGGGATCTGTATGGTGCTGACCTGATCAAGACGAAGCTTGAGGACGAGCCAGGCATCACGATCCACGCGCATGAGGGATGGAGCGCCACCACGTGGGTGGAGGGCTTCAAGTGCTTCCTCGCGCACTTTGACGGTATTCCGTGTGTCCAGGGTATCCCGTACTTCGGCATCAACAGGAAACTACTGATGTGGTACATCGAGGAAGCGGGGTTCAACTATGCCTTCGGTGGGCACTTTCACAAGCGGTCGTCTTCTGAGGTCACGCGGCGCTTCGAGTACTTCATGGCTGGCAGCCTCGTGTCCGACGATGACTGGGCACTCAAGAAGCTCGGGGTGTCGTCCTCGCCGTCGGCCTGGGCGATGGGGATGAATCCGCAGCGTGGCGTGACATGGCGCTACGCTCTTGAGGTCGCCCCCGACTTCCGGCCTGAGGCTGTGCCCGAGACCAAGACCATCGACCCTGGAGAAGCATGAGAATCCTTGATCTCTTCTGTGGTGCCGGTGGGGCAGCGATGGGTCTGCACCGCGCGGGCTTTGAGGTTGTCGGCGTGGACATCGAGCCTCAGAAGAACTATCCCTTCGAGTTCCATCAGGCCGACGCCATGACCTACCCGCTTAAGGGCTTCGATGCCTACTGGGCCAGCCCGCCGTGCCAGGGCTATAGTATCATGAAGAACCTACCGTGGGTGAAGCGCAAACATCATCCCCTGCTGATTGAGCCGACGAGACAGAGGCTGTTGGCGACAGGGCTGCCCTACATCATTGAGAACGTCATGCAAGCACACCTGGAGGCAGGCTGGCTGTGCGGCGGTATGTTCGGCCTGCCATTCTATCGGCACAGGGCATTCGAGACAAACTTCTTCTGGCTCCAGCCCGGACACCCGAAACACGAGCGCGTTATTGAGGGCGGGAGAATGCTCGGCGCGAGGGCTCGCAAGGGGCACGCGTCACAGGAACTCGGTTGGATGACAAAAGGCGAGCAAGGCCAGGCGATTCACCCAGCATACTCAGAATACACCGGGAAGCAACTGATGAAGGTGCTGCTATGATAATCCAGTGGCCCGACAAGAGACTGTCGAAGCTATCTAAACCCGTCGAGGACATCACCCTGCACCGCGACCTGATCGAGGAGATGAAGGTACTAATCCGTGCGAAGAATGCTTGGGGTATATCGGCCGTACAAGTAGGAGTCCCGGAGCGGTTGTGTGTGGTTCGGTACGGGTCCGAGCTGGTGGTTCTTGTCAACCCAGAGATCACCAAGCGGTCGAAGCAGACTTGCTGGATGAACGAGGGCTGTCTTAGTCTGGCCGAGGGGAAACTAACCCGTGTCATGGGGCGCCACAAGCGGGTGACGGTTGGGTTCACTACCGATGAAGGCAGGCGCATGTCTATCAAAGGCACCGGGATATTCGCCGCTGTGCTGCAGCACGAGATTGACCACATGGACGGCATCACGATCAACGACCCCAGCCCGATGATCAGGAAGGGGGGCAAGTCGTGAACACCTACCAGCAGTTTCTTGAAACGAAGTTGCAGGGTGGCGCAGCAACTGGATTCGCCCCAGTCTATATGCCCTCATTCCTCTTTGACTTTCAGGCGAGTCTAGTTGACTGGGCCGTGCGAAAGGGCCGAGCTGCCATCTTTGCCGACTGCGGCTTAGGCAAGACGCCGATGCAGCTAGTATGGGCTGAGAATGTACATCGGCTGACCAATCGCCCTGTATTGATATTGGCCCCCCTCGCTGTGGCCGCACAGACTATCAGGGAGGGCGACAAGTTCGGTATCGATGTGAGCAGAAGCAGGAATGGGCTCACGGTGACCAACTATGAGCGCCTCCAGCACTTTGACCCCACGGACTTTGCCGGGGTGGTGTGTGATGAGTCGAGCATCCTGAAGTCGTTCGATGGGGCGCGTCGGGCGGCCATCACTGAGTTCATGCGGCGCGTTCCTTACCGGCTGTTGTGTACCGCCACAGCCGCGCCCAATGATTATACGGAACTTGGGACAAGCTCGGAGGCCCTCGGAGAGCTGGGTTATACTGATATGCTGGGGCGGTTCTTTGTGAATGACCAGCACAGCATCAAGGCTGGGCACAACCATGGTGACTGGAGCAAAGGATGGCGGTTCAAGGGCCATGCCCAGGAGGCGTTCTGGCGGTGGATGTGTTCTTGGTCAAAGGCTGTCCGAAAGCCGTCAGACTTGGGATTCGAGGACGGTTCATTCGTGTTACCCCGATTGCAAGAGACAGAGACTGTTGTCAAGGCGCCGCAACCCAGAGATGGCATGCTATTCGATGTGGCGGCAATAGGATTCCGCCAGGAGCGCGAAGCTAGACGGCGCACCATCGTTCAACGGTGTGAAGCAGCAGCAGCCAAGGTTCAACACACGGGCAAACCGGCCGTGATATGGTGCCACCTGAATGATGAGGCGGACACGTTGGTTCGTATGATTCCTGATGCCGAACAGATTAGCGGATCAGATAGCGAAGAGGCCAAAGAGGGGCGGTTCGATGCATTTCGGTCGGGGCAGCTCAGGGTGCTTGTTATCAAACCAAAGATAGGGGCCTTTGGGTTGAACTGGCAGCACTGCGCACACATCGTCTATTTCACCTCTCATTCTTATGAACAATATTATCAGGCAGTGCGGCGGTGCTGGCGGTTTGGTCAGACACAGCCAGTGGTGGTGGATGTAATCAGGACAGAAGCCGAGGAACGGATACAGGCGAATCTACGGCGTAAGGCGGAGGCTGCAGATCGAATGTTCTCAGATCTGATAAGCCACATGAACGATGCCTTGAGCATAGAAAGGCGTCAAGTAAACAATGCGGATATGGAGGCCCCGGTATGGTTGAAGGCGACTACTACATAACTGATCGCTATGCCATATATTTAGGAGATTGCTGCGAGGTGATGGCCGGCTTGCCTGGCGGGTCGATTCATCTAAGCGTCTATTCGCCGCCCTTTGCTGGACTATACCACTACTCGTCTTCAGAGCGCGATCTGTCTAACAGTCGCACATATAAGGAGTTCATGGAGCATTATGCCTTCGTGGTGAATGAAGTATTCCGTCTCACCATGCCGGGTCGCATGACGGCGGTACATTGCATGGACATCCCATCGGGCAACACGGGGCTGGATCACCTTAGAGACTTCCCGGGAGACATAATCCGCCTCCATGAAGCAATCGGGTTTCGTTATACTGCGCGTTACAGTGTGTGGAAGGAACCCCTAGCCGTTAGGAATCGCACCATGGCGAAGCGCTTGGCCCACAAGACCATCGTTGAGGATTCGTCTCGGTGCGGAGTAGCCTCAGCGGATTATCTGCTGGTGTTTCGGCGCAAGGGGGAGAACCCCACCCCGATCATTCACCCCGACGGGTTGGTGGATTACGCCGGCGAACGAACGATTCCCCACGAACTACTAAAGTATCGCGGCTGGCAAGGCAATCAGACCGAGAACAGATACTCTCACTGGATTTGGCGGCAATACGCCTCTGCCTTCTGGGACGATGTACGAGTGGGGCGAGTGCTCCCTTTCCGGCAGTCAAGAGATGACGAAGACGAGAAGCACGTCCACCCCCTACAGCTTGACGTGATAGATCGGTGCATAACGCTGTGGTCGAACCCCGGCGAGGTCGTGATGTCTCCATTCATGGGCGTGGGGTCGGAAGTGTATACCGCATTACAATTAGGGCGCCGAGGGCTGGGGATTGAACTGAAACCGTCCTATTTCGTGCAGTCCCGGAAGAACCTCGAAACCGTTGAAGAAGCACAACAGGCGGCGATGTTGTGATGGGTGAAGCAATCGGACAGGCAGGGTTCGGTTTCCTCCAGGAGATCGAGCCGAAGACGGTGTCCCTGCGAGACCGTTTCCTCGTGCCGCCGTTCACACTCCTAGATACACGGGCTGGGTACTGGAGGGAGCGAAAGGCCGAGTGGTTGGCGCTGGGAATCAAGAGCGAGATCGGGCGGGGAATGCTGAACCTGGGTGGGTCACACCCCGAAACCACCAGCACGATTGACTTCTACGCTCGCAAGCGTGCTATTGAGGCGGAACTGGGCCATGAGGTCTCGAAGGATGAGGCGGCCGGGATGATCGCCGAACAGGGCAAGCTCAAGGATTCGCGGTCGCTGAACCGCGAAGAACTACGGGCACCTGACAGCGCGGCTTCTCCCGCCAGGGCCATCGGCACACAGGAAGGGGTGCAGACCAAGATAGCTGAGGGTGATATTAGCGGCGGGATGGCGAGTGGGCAATCTGGCACCAGCATCTTCGACCCCGTTCTCTGTGAACTGGTCTACCGCTGGTTCTGTCCTGTAGGTGGGGGAGTGCTTGATCCATTCGCTGGTGGGTCGGTTCGCGGGATTGTCGCCGGGAAGCTCGGGATGTCGTATGCAGGCTACGACCTATCTGAACGGCAGGTTGAGGCGAACCGAGAACAAGCAGTAGCCATCCTGGGCAACGAGGCTGCGGTCTTGTGGATCAACGAGGATGCCCGGAAGTTCACGGCAATACCCCCATACTTGCCCGACAACCAGGGGTTCGACTTCATCTTGTCGTGCCCGCCGTACTATGACCTTGAGGTCTACACCGACAATCCAGCGGATCTGTCCCAAGCGAAGACGTATGACGCCTTCCTCGATGCGTACATGCGGATCATCAGTGGATGCGTGGGCCGGTTGAAGGACAACCGCTTCGCCTGCTTCGTGGTAGGGAATATCAGGGACAAGGAGGGATTCTACCACAACTTAGTGGGGGATACCGTGATGGCGTTCGAGGCGGCTGGTGCGCACTTCTACAATGATGCGGTACTGATGAACGCGGTGGGGTCGTTGCCGATCCGGGTCACCAAGCAGTTCAACTCGGGCAGGAAGATGGGCAAGTGCCATCAGAACGTCCTGGTCTTCTACAAGGGTGACCCCAAGAGAATCAAGACAGAGTTCGGCGGTGACGTGGTGATGGTCGAATGACTGACGGCGTACAGCTCGGGTTGATGCCTGTGACGAACGGCACGCTGACGCCGGTTGAGAAGCACGGTGATATCTGGGTCAAGCGCGATGATCTCTACACGGTAGCCGGTGTCTGTGGTGGCAAGGCCCGGGCCTGCTGGGACTTGGCCCGATATGCTAAGGGTCTGGTGACCGCGGGTAGCCGGCAATCGCCTCAGGTCAACATTGTTGCTCAGATAGCCAAGCACCTCAACATTCCCTGCCGGGTTCACACGCCGACCGGGGAACTGTCCCCCGAACTGTTGGATGCTCAGACCGCGGGCGCCGAGGTTGTCCAGCACACCCCGGGTTACAACACGGTGATCATCGCCCGGGCGCGTGAGGATGCTGCTGAACTGGGGTGGACCAACATACCCTTCGGGATGGAGTGTGCTGCGGCTGCGATGGTGACATCGAGACAGGTTGAGAACATCCCGAACTGCAAGCGCATCGTCGTTCCGGTCGGCAGTGGAATGTCCTTAGCTGGCATCCTGTGGGGGTTGGCGCACCGGCACCTCGAGATCCCGGTTCTTGGTATAATGGTAGGGGCGGACCCCACGAAGCGCTTGAAGAAGTACGCGCCTGAATGGCTGAGGAAGCGTGTCCTGACGCTCGAACCTTCAGGGGCGGACTACCACACCAACGTTGACGCGAAGATTGATGACATCAAGCTCGATCCTGTGTACGAGGCGAAGTGCATCCCGTTCATTGAACCCGGTGATCTATTCTGGATCGTGGGAATAAGGAGGACGGTCTGATGGAGATGGTTGAGGTCAAGGTATCAAGCAAGTGGGCGCGCCACCTATTTCTCTGTAGCCCCACATTCATCAGGCATTACTGTCATGGCCGGTGCTGCGAGGGAATCGGGCGGTTGGTGATATCGTTGACACCTGACGAGGCCAAGCGCGAGGTTGCCAAGGGATTCGCTGTCAAGGATGGGTTGTTGCAAGCGGACCCTGCGACAGGCCTGTGTCCGTACAAGCAGACCGGCGGCTTCTGTCTGTTGCACGGGAGCCCGGACAAGCCACTGAACTGCTTAGCCGATCCGTTCACTGTCAGGGGAAAGACCCTGGTGGTGAGGTATCGGTACGCGCTGTTGAAGTGCGGCGGTCACGGTGAACCGGCATACAAGGTCTTCCGGGCGTCCTTAGACAGGATCTTCGGGGATAGTGGGGCGGCTCAACTGTGCGAGATGCTGGACAACGGGGCTAGTGATGTTCGCGCCCTCATGCCGGCCGAGACGTACAATGCCCTGGTCGGCCTCAATGCGGCTAAGCGATCAGGAGTGGAGACACGAGCTTATTGACAGACGCGGAAATCAACGAAGCTAGGGCACCGCATATCGGCTTGCCGCTCAAATGCTGGCCCCAACACCGAGCTATAGCCGGCGCCTCCCAGACCGTAACCCTAAAGGCTGTGGCTGAGTGGTTGGAGGGGCTACTGCATGAGGACGACCAGAAGGGATTGGGTGAGTGGATGCTGATTGACGACAACGATATGCTTGGATTGAAAGAGGGCAAGATGCCAGGGGAGGAATGATGGACACAGAGATTCTGACAGCCCTAAATGACATAGTCAGCCTACTCATCGTGATTATTGCTGGGGGCGTTACGCTGTGGCTGGTTTCTTATATCACAAGGAAGTAGCCATGACTAACACCAAAGACACAGGAGGGGAGTGACAATGGCTACCGAGGAATTGATAGAGAAACAGAAACTCATCAGGGAGGGGCTGGTTGAAGCGCTTTCATCAGAGGAACGCTGTTTGACTTGTGCCCATATGGGCAACGAGGGATATACCTGCGCCCACTGTGATGCTGATGTGGCTCTTCGATACCTCACCGAGAAGGGCGCTGTGCTCAAGGTGGAGGGTGAGATGGCTCACTGCACCAAGGAACTGCAACCATCTGATTGCACTGATAATTGTTGGGGCTGCCGGTCACACGTCCGGGATACGGCAGGCGGCACCGCTCCCCTAATAGACCCCGTCAAGCCAAAGGAGGAACTATGAAACCGATCCACGATTATCTATTGACCCCGAAGGAGATCCGCGAGGCGAGGCGTGAGCAGATCGTAGGCTGCATGAACGCAAAGGAGATTGCTGCAGACTGGTGCCGCCGCCAGGCCAAGAAGATCGTTGAGATCCTGGCGCCATACGTCCATGAGGTAGTAGAGGATGAGCGGATGGGCTTTCAGGATGGTAATGCCTTGGTCGACCCGTTGGTCCTAGCTGTCCTCGGCCACCACTGGATGGAGCTCGAGAATCAGGCCGGCATTTTCCGCTCGCCCCCAGAGGCCAGGCCAGCCCGCGCGGCCGGCTCGTACACCGGCGAACTGCATGGCACCGTAGAGGAATTGGCAGAGAGGGCATTGGCGCAGGATGCAGAAACCCACACCTGCTATTACTGCGACCACGAGGGGACGGACGTCAACCGGGTGGCCGCTCACAGCACCTTGAAGGTAGCACCACGGTGTATTCCCCTCGATAGGGACGACCACATAGTTTACTGCTGCGACGACGGCGATGCCTGCGACGCGAGGATCAAGGAGGCGGCATGACTGACGATTTCGACCGCATCAGGTCAGTCCTACGTGGCGAGATGGAACGGGACATCAGAGCCGAGCGCGAGGCCTATGACGACTGGGCGACGAGCATCTGCAAGGACTGCGGTATACCTATGAGGCATCATCCGTTTCCGGCGCGGTGCTCGGGCGAGACCGTCACGGGATATCGGTGGAATGAACACCTCAGGCGGCCCGTGCCATGGGATGAGGAGACAGGGCGGCAGCGTGTGGTACTGCTGCCCACGGAGGCGGCATGACCGCAAGAACCGAGCTGGGTTGACAATAGGCGGCGGCTATTGTAATATAGGGGTATGGACAAGAAGGTCGACCTGAATCAACTCACTACTGAGATTCGCCATCTTCACCGGGGGCAGTCGCTCTACCGCGTCCTTCGTGACGAGCTGGGTAAGTTGGGGCACTGGCGGGCGCGACCACGGGGCGACCCGGCCAAGGGGTATCGGATGAAAGGGAGCGGGTCTGATGGTTAGTGGTCTGTGTTGGGACTGCGGTTGTCGGTTGCCGAAGAGCACGTGGGGGTTTTGTTCTGTTTGCAAGGCCGTAGCCCGATCCATACCCAAGCGCCGCAAGCGCCCCATCAGGACGCCAGAGGAGACGGCCGCCAGGCGGGAAAGATTGGAATGGCGGCAGCAGAATCTTCCGATGAGCCAGACCGGTTTCGCAAAGGCAAACTTCTTGAATCGTGTAGCTGCCCTCAGCCACTATTCGGAGGGGAGCTTCGAGTGTCGCTGGTGCAAGATTGCGGATATTGATGTGCTGTGCCTCGACCACATTGACGGGAACGGAGCAGAGCATCGGCTCGGATTGGGCAACCAAAGTATCTGGAAGTGGCTGAAGGATAATGGCTACCCCGACGGGTTCCAGGTGTTGTGCCGGAACTGCAACCAGAAGAAGGCCCTGGTGGAACGACAGTATGCAGGGGCGTAATGCCTAACGGGCTGAACGGGAAACAGCGGCGCTTCTGCCGCGAGTACTTCGAGGGTAAGACGGGCACGCAGGCCGCCATCGAGGCCGGCTATGCCTTTGGGTCGGCTAAGGTCACGGCGTCTCGCCTGCTAACCAATGATAACGTCGCGGCCCACCTCTCCGAACTCCAGCAGCAGGCCGATGATGATTCAGTCGCTACGGTCCTAGAGCGCAAGCAAGTCCTGACCGAGATCCTGCGGGGCCGGCTGGCCAGGTTCGTTGATGACGACATGAACCCAAAGATGCTTGATGATGCAGCCTTGCAGGAGGTCAGGATTGTCCACTTCACCGGCAGCAAGGACGCGCCGGATTCGACGACCACGACGATCAAGCTCAACGATCCAGTCAAGGCGATTGATCTCCTCAACAAGATGGAGCGCATCTATGGCGAGATGGGTATAGTGATCGACAACCGATCCGTTCATATCACGGTAGCCAGTGAGGAGGGCAAGGGCATGGCGAACCGGATCGTGGCCGGTGAGGGGACCGGAAAGGAGACAGAGGGATGACTGAATACAAGGCTATGACCGAGAACGAGCGGAACCGTCTGAACAGGGCGGCCCTGGACGCCATTGGCGAGGTGTGCGAGGCCCGTAGGCGCTTTGCGTGCTTCAACTCCCCGCACGAGGGTATATCGGTGATTCGAGAGGAGTTCGAGGAACTGTGGGATGAGGTCAAGTTGAAGCAGCATAGTGGCACTGCGATGAGGAAAGAGGCCACGCACCTAGCGGCCATGGCCCCGCGCTTCATCGTGGATCTGACATGACAGAGGCCAACGAGGTGGCGGTCGGCAAGTTGATGTTGACCTTCGCCGAACGGATGAAGCAGCCGGGGTTCCGCCGGGCGATCCACACCAAGAAGGACTTCCTGCACAGGGAAGTGACGAAGGTTATGGCGGCGGCCGGCGTGCCGGTGATCGACGCGCTACCTGAGGGGGGCGCCACAAGCCAAGCCCCGTGATATAATGGGGTGACATGACCAACACTGAGGTCAGTAGCCAGAATGGTCTAGCCACCGGTGAGGGATGCTTCTGGTGCGGCGGGCCACTCAGTAAGCGCCAGCGGAAGTACTGCTCGGCGTACCACCGGGATGAATACTACACCGCCTTCATGTGGGGTATGGCCCGAGACGAGTGCCTTCGTCGATCCATCAGGTACGTCCACCTGTCCTGGTATCCTGATGCTTGGCAACCAGCAGGGGAGAAACGCTGGACGAACTGGCCCGGAGCACGCGAGGCGGTGATCAAATACGGTGGTGGTTGGATAGAACTGCGCCAGTGTGCCGGCTGCCTTAAATTGTTCTTAGGGGGAGGTCGCTTCGAGGTTCATCACAAGGAGCCGATGAACGGAGAGGACCGTAGCTGGTCGGCGAAGAACAGGCAGTCGAACTTGGAGGCCGTGTGCCACGACTGCCACTGGGGGCCGGATCGCCACGGCCACAGGATAGCGCCGAAGGAACAGATGCAGCTAATATGACCACCGACATCAAGCTCCGCACGACCCGCGTCTTCGACGACAACGCCCGGGCCTGGCTCGATCCGACCAAGCGCCGCGCCCTCGACCAGGGGGGCACATCGAGCACCAAGACCTACAGCATCCTCCAACTCCTTGACCTCATAGCTGGAAGTTCCAAGCGGCCCCTGATCATCTCCGTCGTGTCTGAGTCCCTCCCCCATCTCAAGAAGGGCGCGATCCGCGACTTCTTTAACATCAGGGACGAGGACGAGAAGAACAACCCGAACTGGAACATGACGGACCACATCTATACCTATCCCATCTCACGATCCAAACTAGAGTACTTCGGGGCCGACGAGGCGGGCAAGGTGCGGGGGCCGCGCCGCGACATCCTCTTCCTCAACGAGGGCAACAACATACCGTGGAAGGCGGCTCGGGGCCTGGACATTCGCACAAGGCTGTTTACGTTCGTGGACTGGAACCCGGTCAGTGATTTCTGGGTCCATGAGTACGAGTCCGGCGGCAAGATGGTGCCGGGATGGCTGCATCAACCGGGCAATGCCTACATCCATTCGACATACCGGGATGGTCTAGGGGTCGTGCCTCAGGAGATCATTGACAACATCCTGGCGCAGAAGGACATCGATCCGAACTGGTGGCACGTGTTCGGCGAAGGTCTGCCCGGCATGGTCGAGGGCCTGGTCTACCCGGCTGAGTTCGGCCAAGCAGCCATACCGGATGGGGGGTACGAGTTCTTCGGTCTGGACTGGGGCTACACGACCGAGCCGACGGTCCTGGTGCGGCTGGTGATCAAGGGCAACGAACTGTACTGCGAGGAATTGCTGTACGAGAAGGGCTTGTCGAACGCCGACATCGCTCATCTAATGGTAGAACTCGGCATCAAGAAGCACCACGACTTGATCTGGGCCGATAGTGCGGAGCCCAAGAGCATCGACGAAATCGCCGCCCACGGCTTCAACATCAAGGGCGCGCCCAAGGGGCCGGGATCGGTGGAGTACGGCCACTCAAAGGTCAGGCAGTACAAGCAATTCTGGACGCCGGACAGCCTCAACTGCATAAAGGAGCGGCGGAACTTCCGGTACATCGAGGACAAGGATGGGCGGCTGACCAAGAAGACGACCCACATATTCTCTCACGGGATGGATGCCGTGCGGTACGGCGTGGTTGGTGAGTTGACGCCTGAGCCAGAGGATGCGATTATTGTCCACGACGCGATGGAGGGCCAGGACAGCATGGACCTGGACTAGGCGTGCGCGTTGCCCCGTAGCGACTCAGTGTAGTATAATGGTGCTATGCGGGACCGAGCAAGACGTAGCATAGGGGGATAGCGGCCGGGGGCTGGGCTTTCGGGCCGTGCCCCCTCCCGCATCCAAGTAAGGAGGTAGCCTGATGAAAGGCCTGACGATTCTCACGTTCGCACTCGTAATTGTCATTGCCCTGATGGGCACACTACTCATACTTGACAGGAGTCCAGCGCCACTGGTAACCGACCTGACGGCCGCCGAGGCCGAAATCATGGGCCTGGAGACCCCCGCCATGTTAGCGATCGACGGCTCGATTGCCCTCAGTATTGACGAATTGACATCCCAGTCTGTGGCAACCACGGCTACTTCAAAGGTCGCCACACAGACGCTCTACCTTATTGGTGGAACTGTCCTGGCCATTTGCCTCCTGATTGTTACAGTTCTCTATGTGGTGAGGCACTTTCGACCGGGCGGATGGACCCTGCGCGACTATGTTCGATGTTGGCCGAGTCACCCGGGCTGGTGTCGGAGCCATCGTGGCGACATTGAAGTCGAGAGCGAGTCATACCCCGACAGGCTCGGGCCGAGGTCCCCCCGCGACTGTATCGCCCAACCCACTGCCCAGTAGGTCTCCGACTACTAGGCAGAGCATAGCCGGCGGGTTGGCCTTGGGCGGCCCGCCGGTTAGTCTCTGGTCATTAGTAAAGGATCAACACCACGTGATGTCTGTGGCTACTTGGAAGCTCAAGGGATGCCCGAAGTGCGAAGGCGATCTGTACGTCCACTACGGGATTGAGCGCTGCCTTCAATGTGGCTTCGAGCATGAACTGGGGGCGTTGCCGCCAGTGGCTAAGACCAAGCAAGCGCCACGACGGCATAGGGTGCTAGTGACATGACAGAGGATAACGCCCTCATCCCCTCAGACTCCGAAGGCCGCAAGACCGAGTTCGTGTCGTTCGACCAGCTACTCCAAGAAGCCACCCAGTCTGTCGAGCAGGAACTATCACTCGAGGACGCGGGATGGATGCGCCTCGGTACTACGTTCTGGCAAGTCATATCCCCGCTCGTGCGCCAGAACAACGTCAAGGCCTCCAGGCTCTACTGCCTCCGCGATCCCCTGGCCGCCCAATCCATCAGGCTGCATACCGACTATACCTTCGGCACCGGCATGTCCTCAATGGCCAAGGAGGAGGCCACGCAGAAGATCCTTGTGGAGTATTGGAACGCCCCAAAGAACCGCGCTGTCCTGTCGGCTAATGGACAACGGAAGTCCTGCAAGAAGGGCCTGACCGACGGGGAGGTCTTCTTCGTCCTGTTCCTGGGCACCAGCAAGAACATACCAACCATCCGGTGGATTGACCCGCTCGAGATCACGGAGATCATCACCGACCCCGAGGACCGCGAGAGCGTCATGTATTACCGGCGCATCTGGTTCGATCCACAGGGCCAGTCACACGAGACCATCTATCGCAGCTCCACGAACATCGAGACGATACCCTCTATTGATGCGCAGAGCAAAGGAATCTCGGCGACCGACGATGGCATTGTCTTCCACCTTGCCCTCAATACCAACAGTGATCGGGGCAACCCCCTCTTGGTATCAGCACTAGACTGGCTGAGGCAGTACCGTAAGTTCCTTGCGGCCCGGACGGCCATCAACCAAGCCCTGGCTAGGTTCGCCTGGCGGTTGAAGGTCAAGGGGGGACAAGCAGCCGTCGATGCCCAGCGAAATAAGCTAGAAGTGGAGGATGGGGCACCGGAGGCCGGGTCGACGATTGCGGAGAATGAGGGGGTGGACATGACCCCCATCAAGACGGACAGCGGGGCCAAGAACGCCCAGGCCGACGCCAAACTACTCAAGCTCCAGATATTCGCCGCCGCGGGCTTCCCTGAGACCTATTTCGGTGATGTGGACGCAGGGAATCTAGCCACGGCCAAGACCGCGGAACTCCCAGTGATCAAGATGATCCAGTCTGAGCAGCAGGTCTGGGAGGATCTGTACGAGGACATCGACAACGCTGTCCTGGCGCACAGAGGCGTCCCACCTGATAAGTGGTACGTGGACCGCAACTGGCCGCCGATCAGCCCCCGGGATGCCTCCGAGTTCGCCAAGGCTATCACCGAGATCGTGGGGGCGTTCCCTCCGTTCGCTGGTTCTGATGCGGTAATGCAGGCGGCGCTATCCTCATTGGGCATCGACGACACAGCCGAGGTCATAGACAACCTTAAGAAGGTCGAGCAGGAGGAAGAGGCGAAGGGCAATCCTGACGCCGAACTACTCAGGACGCTACGGGCAATGAGACGGTTGATCGAAAGGAGACAGGAGCAATGAGCAAATATGTGAGAATCCAGTGTGACCGTTGCGGCGTCTTAAAGGAGACCCTTGACGGAACAGCGATACTGGCCGAGGGGTGGGATCTGCTTCCTGGTGAGAAGCTAGACCTATGCCCAAACTGCGTCGCCTCATTGGAGGTTAATCGCCAAGGGCACGCAGATATGTGGAACAAGCTGCGCGCTGCCTGGCTGGCCGAGGGGCGAGCAGAGGCAGTTGCGGCAGCAAAGGAGACGAAATGAGAAAGACCTACTACTGCACCAAGTGCAGCCAGAGACACATCAAGACCGGGGACATTGGTAAGAAGCACGGGGAGTTCGGTGGCGAGGCCCCGGTCAAGCCGCCCGCACCAACAGAGACCCCAACCCCGGACGTAGTCGAAGCGCCCCCCACACCGCGCCAAGGCTGCGCAATGTGCAATGACACGGGCGTTGTGCTGGTCGGCAGCCATCCCGTTGCGGACGGCACCGAGCGTCAATATCGCACATACTGCAAGTGCGGCCAGGAGACGTATGATGAGCGGATCGGACTCACACCCAGGCGCCCCGGCCTCAGACCGGCCGGGCCAATCAGCGACGAGGACAGGGCCGAGGCCGACTACCGACGGTCAAACGGCGGGACACACGACGACTATGTCGCTACTCTCGAGCCTGACGGAAGCGGTAGCGAGTAACCTGCCAGCGAGTCAGCACAACCCCAAGAACAAGAAGCACATCACGGCCATGGAGAAAGTGATGCGGGCCTACTTCAAGCGCCTGGAGACTGCCTTCCCGATGCGGAAGGTGACGGCGCTGTATAACAGGTATGTCGAGGAGTGACATGACTCAGACATTCACTTGCGATGCGGTGGCTTTCGATGACGTAAAGAGGGGGGACATTGTTAGCCTGCAGCACTACCCGTTAAAGCCGTTTCAGGTAGCGTGGAAGAATAGCCGCGAGCGCCGGTTGGGGCTGGAATGCCATACACCCGTGACGGGTCACAAGCCCTTCACGGCAGCGGAGTTCGACCAAGAGGCTTACATGCGATACCCCGCCGACTACCCGCGAACACTTATCTAGGGTGGGTACGTAGAGGACTGATGCTGCCGATTGCTGTATCTCACATAGAGACGAACGAGGACGGCCTAGAGGTCATGCACTGGGGCTATGACGTGACGCGGTGCTGGTGTGGCAGGGTCAATCTTCACCTCAGGGGCAGGCCGCTGGTGAAATGCCTGGGCGTACACAGGAGCCCGGTATCAAAAGGAGAGAGCCGATGCCAGAGAGAGAAGCGGTCCTAATCAGTGTCAAAGGCAACAAGAGAGTCGTCTGCGAGAAGCATGGCGACATCGGAACGGCGGATGGTCTGGCTGGTAACACTGCCGTCTGTTTCACGCTCAACGAGACATCACGCCACTTTTGCCTTCAGTGTATCGGGGAACTTCTGCTGGAACACATAGCGCCATGCAAGATTGCGGACAGCAATGCCGCTTGAATCCGACATAGACGCCATCCTCGACCCCCTGATAGCCAGCTTCTCCGGGGCACTACGGTCAGACCTCGGGGATGAGTTGGTCAGCATCTATGTATCAGGTGACGCCCAGATGGTCAGTTGGGCCGGTCAGCCGTTCGAGGGACCGCCGACGAAGGCAGCGGTTGACTTCGCCAAGAAGCGAAGCGCCACACTGATCAAGGATCTCGACACGGTGACCCGGGAGAGACTGAGAACGACGATCGCCAACGGCATCACGAACAAGCGGGGCGTGGCGGGGCTAGGCCGGGATATCCGCCAGACGTTCACCGACATGTCCCGCTACCGTTCTGAGTTGATCGCCCAGACAGAAACGTCGAACGCCTTAGGCGAGGCGTTCATGGACCGGGGGGCGAAGCTGGGGATCACGGGCAAGGAATGGATCACGGCCGGCGACGACCGTGTCAGCCCCGATTGTCTGGACAACGAGATAGCCGGGGCGATCCCGCTAGACCAGGCCTTCCCTGCGGGGCCGATGCACCCGCCACAGCACCCTGGCTGCAGGTGCGCGACGGCGCCGGTGATGCTGTGAGCAGTGAAACTGGGGTAAATCAATCGACGTGCCAGCACTGCTACTGTAGCCATAGCACGGGCAATCAGGCCATATGCTGTAAGTGTGGGCACAGCCCGCCTCTGCTGCTGGTGACTTGGGCTCCCAACGTCATGTTTGTGCCCGGCCTCCCGCTGTATCAGGGGACTACAGGGCAGCCGGTGATGATATGAAACTGACAGCCGTGAAGCACGGGTGGCAATTCGACTATGGCTTCGAAGACGACAACCGCACGACGTTGGGGCGCTGGTGGGACACCGCGCTCTATCGCCTCCGGTGGCGAAGATAGAGGGGCACGATGGCGACTGACCGGGTCAAACTGGACAAGGACACGCCCCTGATGAAGGATGTGTTGACGATTGATTGGTCAAAGCACATCCAATATGGTACAATAGAGATACTTCTCAGCGCGGGCAGGGTTGTCCTTGTGACCAAGAAAGAGACGACCAAGCCACAGAGCTAACAGCAGAATACGCAACCAGCCCAACGGAACAACCGACAGGCAAGTCCTGGCGGTTGTTTGCGTTTCAGGAGAGGACATTGAAGGAAGCATTGAGTGCATCGGGCAAGCGCGACCTGCTTCAATCCGCCCTCAACGAGGCCTACCCATACGACAGGATAGCCTACCCTCACAGCCCGACCCCTTGGGTCAGGGACGTCTTCGACGATTCTGTGGTCTACGATCTTGGAGGTTCCCTCTTCCAGGCCAGCTACACCATGTCTGACGAGTCGAAGGTTGAACTCGATACCGACACGAAGAAGGTCTTTGCCAAGACAAGCTATGAGGCCATTGAGTCGCTCCGGGAGAAGTACGCCGGCCTGATTCAGGAGGTCGGCGAGCGGGGCGTCCAGTCCGATGAGATCCGGGGGACGTCGGAGACCTGTACCACGCTCTTGGATGCAGACAAGCCCACAGAGACAGAGACTGTCAGGGCGTATGAGGCTGTCGCGGAGGCCATGGCCTGGGTCAAGGCCCAGGAGGCGACCAAGACAGAGGACGGCGTTGTCTACCCGGCCGCCGCATTCGCCTACACGCCGGACCTAGACAAGCCCTCAGGATGGAAGCTGCGGCTGTGGGAAGACCCGGAGAAGAAGGTTACGAAGAAACAGCTCGGGGCCGCAGCCGCCGCATTCTCGCCTGGTGGGTTCCGTGGTAACAGGGTGCAGTTGCCGGCCAATGCGGTAGCCGGCGTCAAGGCCAAGATCAGGGCCGCATACAGAAGGCTTGGAGTGGCGGCTGAGGATATTCCGAAGTCCGTCATGGAGGTTGAGATGAGGGAACGGCTGAGCGACTCGTTCACGATAGCCATTGAGGAGGTGACGGAGGAAGGAATCGCCGACGGCATTCTGCCCATCAGGATCATCGTGCCGGGCTTCAACTCATCGAAGAACCGGCACTACTCGGAAGCGGCCGTCGCGGATGCAGGCCGGATATTCGAGGGCTCAAAGATGTATGCCGACCACCAGACCGAGGCCGAGGAAGAGGCCATGCCGGAGCGGTCGATCAAGAACTGGGTGGCCACCCTCAAGGAGACGAAGGTCTCCGAGGCAGGCAATGCAATAGGGACCGCCCACATCCATGCTGGCTGGTTTCAGGAGATGATCTCAACCCTGCATAAGGCAGGCAACCTGGGCCAGCTCGGGACATCAATCAGCTGTCTGGGCAAGGGCAGCAAGCAGACCATCGACGGCACAGACACCATCTCCGTCGAGGGACTGGAAAGGGGCACATTCGGATCGGTGGACTTCGTGACCGAGGCGGGGGCCGGCGGACAAGCTGGGCTACGTGAGAGCGCCCATGATTCGTTCTTGGACGTGGAACTTGTAGACCTGGCTACGCTCCGTGAGGCTCGGCCGGACTTGATCAAGACCATCGAGACGGCGGCAACGCAACAGGCACATCAGGAGGTGAAGGAGGCCATGGAACTTACCAAGGAACTCGAGGACACGAGGGCCGAACTCGAGACACGCACCACGGAGCGCGATGGGCTCCAGGACAAGCTCGACGAGGGCGAGAAGGCGAAGGCGAAAGCCGAAGCCCAGATCGCCATCAAGGACGCCGTGGACAAGTCGGATCTCCCCGATGCCACCAAGGTCAGGCTGGTCGCACGGTTCGCTGAGATGACCACTGCTGACGGCGTGGACGAGGCCATCACGGAAGAGACGGACTACATCGCCGAACTCAACAAAGCCGGGACGGTCAAGGGACTGGGTCGCTCGACCCCCAACGAGGCCGAGGACGAAGCGGGCCGAAAGGCCTACCGGGAATCCCTGGCGCGCCAGCATCCCGAGTGGGACGACAAGGCCCTCGACCTCGCCACCAAGTAGCAGACCGAAAGGAGAGGAACGAACTAAGGGAGGCACATAATGCCTGATCAGGATTTCGGACTGTACCCCGACGGCTTGGTCGCTGGCTCGCAAGTCAGTTCCACCTACGAAGGCCGTCACGTATCCCTCTACGCCAGTGAGATCACCAGCCCTACCGGGACGGTCGTCAAGGGCGATCCGGTGGTGTTCGGTACGATCGCTGGCAACCACGGCGTAGGCGTCGCTTTCAAGAGCGAAGTCGCCGCCACTGACATCATCCCCATCGACACGGAGGGGATCTTCAACCTCAGCGTCGTCGCATCAGACGACCTGGGCAACAGCCTCGTCACCGGTGGTGACCCCCTGTTCATCAACACCACCACCTGCGTCATCTCGAAGATCCGAGACAACGCCACCCAGATCCCGTTCGGTTATGCCCTCGGGCAGGCCACGGGCGACGGGACGGCCCTTGTCATCGCGGTCAAGGTTCACTGGGACCCCCGCAGCCACTGGCTCGAGGACCAGGAGATGCTGTACTTCGGCGACGCCAGGGATGTCAGCCTCGAATGGGACGAGACCAACCTCGAAATGCTCCCGCTGGTCAACGATACCGGCGCCTTCAACATCGGCAACGGCACCCTGAGCATGGACGTTCAGATCTTCGGCAACGCCGCTGGAAGCTTCATGCTGTGGGACTCCAACCTCAACACCCTCGCCATCACTACCACCCACGCCGTCGCAGCCAATGCGGTCTACATCCTCACCACAGCCGAGGCTACCGCCGGTCAGACCAACGGATTCGTTTCCGTTATCACCTCTACCGGAGATGGGAAGTCCGGCACGGTTGCGGCCAACCTCTACGTTGTCGAACAGGGCAACACGGAGTACGTCTACGGCGCCTACATTGGATTCGCGGCCATCGCCAACAAGACCATCACCCAGGCTGCGGGCATCTTCCTGTACCTGAGCGACATGGGTAATGCCGTGCAGCATCAGGTCGGTATCTCCATCAACAGAGAGGTCGACAACGCCGGTATAGCGAGTGATGCGTTCCTGGAGATGCGCAACCACGGCTCAGCGCCCGCCACAACCTACATCCGGGCCACCGGCGAGGCCACCTATCTCATTGACTGGAGTGGGACCGACCAGGTCGTGCCAGTCTCGGACGGCACCGACTCGAACAACGTCAGCCACAAGGTGGCTGTTCGCATGGCAGATGCCACGACCCGCTACTTCCATCTGTTCACCGACTAGACCACAGAAAGGAAAGGAGAAGGAATAATGAAACTCAACAACGGGAACATCTTCAGGGCCAAGGAACCACTGCAGAAGCTGCTGCAGGAACGGCTGCCTGTCAAGACCGCCTATGCTCTCGCCCAACTGGCGAAGGCACTGAACGACCAACTGACCGTCATCGAGCTGACCCGGGCGGGACTCTTCCAGACCTACGGGACACCCAACGAGAAGAACATCCGGAACCTCGAGGTGCTGGAGGACAATCCCAACCGGGCCAAGTTCCTCGAAGAGATGGGGACGCTCATGACTATGGAGGTCGAGGTCGTGCTGCAGCCGGTGGTCTTGCCGGAAACGGTGCCGTCTACCTGTGACTCCTGCAAGCACAACATGGATCGGCCCCTGGAGATCGACGCCCTCACGCTGATGTTGCTGGACGGCCTCGTCAGCGTAGCAACGTAACGAAGCAAGGAGGCATTGAAATGCCCGAATACCTGTTTGAAGAAACCATGAAGGAGTCCGCGGGCTACACATCCCTTCGGGAAAGGGGGATCGTCGTCACGGACGCCCAGCGGGCGATGGTGACCGACCTCATCTACAACGGCATCTATGAGGGCAAGCGCCTGAGCCACCACCACAGGGCCTTGATGATCGAGGAGGCACTGACCACCTCGGACTTCCCGCTCATGTTCGGCGACGTCCTCGCCCGGCAACTACTCCCGGCGTACAAGGCTGTGGAATCGGCCTGGCGGCCCTTCACCAAGATGTCCACCGTCAGCAAGATCGACGTGGACGAACGCCGCTTCGTGATTTACGGTGGGGACAACCTTCTGCCCCGAGTCGGTGAGAAGGGAGAGTACCTTGCCAGCCCACGGAACGAACTGCGCTATAACATCCAGGCCAACAAGCGCGGCCGCCAGTTCGATCTGTCGTGGGAAGCGATAATCAACGACGACCTCGGTGCTTTGAGGGACACGCCGGAGCGGTTCGGTCGCGCTGCGGAGCGCACCGAGCACCGCATCGTAACGAGCCTCTACGCGTCGGATGTCGGCGCTCACGTCGAGGGTGCCGGCGGGAACCTCTACCAGGTCGGCGTCAACGCAGCCGCCACCGCACTGAGCGTCCCGGCCCTTGAGGTCGGCGTTCAGACCATGAACATGTTTACCGACATCGGCGGTGAGCCCATCATGGCCACCCCTGCCTTCCTGGTCGTTCCGCCGGCGCTGGAGTTCACCGCCCTGCGCATCCTGAACTCCACCCTGTTGCTCGAGGCTGCTGCGGCTGGTACGCCGGTGGGTGCCACAAACGTCATTACCCAGGCGAACCTGACGCTCATCGTTGACAAGTACCTCCCCGTCGTCAACACGGGCAACGATGAGCACACCCAGTGGTATCTGTTCTCCAACCCGGCGGATCTGGCTGCGCTGGAAGCGGCCCACCTGACCGGGCACGAGAACCCCGAGATCGCCATGAAGGCCAGCAACAAGGTTACCATCGGCGGGGGCGCAATCAGCCCATTCGAGGGCGACTTTGAGACGGACAACGTCTTCTACCGCGTCCGCCATGTCTTCGGCGGCACCAAGCTCGACTGGAGAGCCACCTACATGGGCGGATACTTGGCCTAGTCTTGAACCGTCTACCACGGGTGGGAGGGCCACAAACCTCCCACCCGGACTAGACGGCTCAAGGGGAGGATGACATGAGTGACCTTGGCAGCCCATACTTCCACGTGACTGCGGATGCCCAAGTGAAGGCAACCCGGGGCGTGTTGAAGCGTATCACGCTCAATGGTCTCACCACGGCTGGTGATTGTACGGTCCATGATAGCCTGGACAACTCGGGGCCTATCATCGCGGTCTTGCACATCGACTTGACAACGTCCGTGTCCGTGCAACCCATCACCTGGGAATACAACGCCCGCCTGAACACCGGCCTATACCTCGATTACGACGCGACACTGGTGGCTGATCTCACGGTCATGGCTGAGTAGCATGAAGCGGGAGCCATTTGATCTGTCGTTCTGCCAGGGCGTAGCCGATGATGAGTGCCCGCATCTTCAGGCGCACAAGTGGTGTACCCTGAGCGAGTGCATCTACAATCCAAAGCGAGTGCAGTACTGGCTGAGATTCGGTAAACTACCGGGAGAGGTTGATGGCTGACCCCCTGATATGGCCGTGGGAGGAAGAGAACGCCGCCGCTGTGACAGTGGGGAACATCTCCACCGCCGTCCTGGTGGCCACCCCGAATAGGGCGGGCCTCGATCTTGTCAACCTGTCCGATCCGTCTGAGGCGATCAGCCTGGGATTCGGTCAGGCAGCCGTTGCAGGGGCAGGGAAGGTCTTGACGGTCTACGGATCAACGTACCACATGGGCACTGGCAATATGTACCGCGGCGCCATCTTCGCCATCTGCGCGTCGGGCGG